>Ga0187860_1002282_pt1 | contig 16062 bp, 13 predicted proteins | sample June2016WEW_10_4_FD_132981 | JGI IMG/M metagenome (GOLD analysis project Ga0187860, IMG submission 132981) | Peatland microbial communities from SPRUCE experiment site at the Marcell Experimental Forest, Minnesota, USA - June2016WEW_10_40 | ecosystem: Environmental > Terrestrial > Soil >... | reverse complement strand
TCACGCGCCGCGCGAAAGCGCTGCCGAGCAGGCCCACCAGCTCGGATACGGCAAAATCAAAGAACGCGCCGTCACCATTCGCTTCGAGCTCGGACGCCAATCTGCCACCGAAATAGGCCTCGATCTGCGGCCGTCCGAAGGGCCTGAAATGGTAAGCGCCCGTCGCCGTGCGGTCCGTGTGCCCGAACAGCCGTACATCCTTGTCAAACTCCTCCGCGCCGTCGAGCGACAGGAACAGCTTGTCGTCCAGTCCCAGCGGCAACCCCAAGGCAGCCTGCGTTTTTTCCGGGAGCGCCGGCGTGAATAAAATTCTTTCCGATGCGATCAGCGCGCTCGGCACCGTCACGATGACCTGATCGGCCGCGATCACGCCATTCACTGTCTCGACGCGCAAACGCTTGCCGCGATGGTCGATCGCATGCGCAGGGCAATCGAGCATGATCGGAAGATTTGCCGCGTAACCACTGATGAGGGCGCCGTAGCCTTCAACCACGCGCCAATTCACGCCGCTATCCTCGTAGCGGTCAAAATCCTTCGCCGAAACGCGATCCAGTTCGGCGCCGTTAATGTAAGTACTGACGGCATTGATGAGCTCGTTCCAGCGACAGCTCGGATCGAGCAGATTGGCAGCTGGAAAATCAGATTCGCTCTCAGAAGCATGGCTTAAGCCGGCAAAGAATGATTCCAACGCATGATGAAAATCATCTTGCTCCGAGCGCGGGAAACCGATCTCAAGCGACGGACGCATCCAGGGCGGCGGGGTCTTGTCGATCGAAACGCCCTGCTCTTCCGCAACCCTTCGCCATGGGTTGCGATCAGCGGAGTGCAGCCAACCGCAGCCGAGGTCCAGCGCAAACCCCGATCCATCGATCACGGTCCATGCCCGGCCGCCAAGCCGCGGACGTGCCTCAACAACAAGGCAGCTGATGGAAGCGTCGCAAAGCCGGCGCGCGGCGGCAATGCCGGCCGCACCGCCACCGACAATCACGACTTCGACGTCACTGCTCGGCATCACACACACCAACAGGTTAGCGACCTGACTAGACTTCAGATTGCACCGCGATGCAGCCAAGAAAAGACACCAGGTCGCGCGGCGCGCGGCCCAGCAACCAGGAAAGCGTGTTGGGATTCCCGACAAGGCCGTGATTTGCGTAATAGCGGAACATCGCGGCGAGCGTGACGCGTTCATGTTCGCCCATGCCGCCGGCGCGGGCGCGCGCTTCCCACGCCGCAACGGTCTCCGCTTCGGCGCGCACACTTCGTCCCAGCGCAGCGCCGATTGCGGCTGCGACTTCGGTCTGGCTAAGCGGTTTCGTGCCGACGAGTTCGTAGATCGCGCCACTATGGCCATCTTGCGTGAGCACCAGCGCCGCGGCATCGGCGACGTCTTCTAAATCCACTAGGCTTAATCGCGTCTCGACCGGATACGGAACGCGGAACACATCTTCGGCGACGATGCCGCGCCACGCGCCGAGGATGTTCTGCACGTAGGCCGTCGGCTGCAGTACGGTCAGATCGAATCCGGCAGAAAATAAAAACTCCTCGACTCGCATCTTCCGCCAGTGATGCGGCATGGCTTCGATCTGGGGATGCAGCACCGAGTGATAAACAAAGCGCTTGACGCGATGCGCTTGTGCCGCAGCAACGACGGCTTGTGCACAGGCGACTTCCTGAGGGCTGACATTCGGACAGATGTGATAGATCGCCTGCACGCAGGCGATGGCGTCCGCCAGCGTGCGGGCATCCTCGAAGTTGCCGACGCTGACCTCCGCGGCGCCGAGGGCCATCAGCGCACCGGCATGTTCCGGTTGGTGCACCAGGGCGCGCACGCGGACACCCCTGGCCGCCAGCGCCTTGACCACGGCTCTGCCGGTCTTGCCGGCAGCGCCGGTAACCAGGATCATCGCAATTTGGCCGTCAGTTCGAACAGACGGTTCGGACTGAGCGGAATTTCGTTGAGCTCGACTTTTTGAACCAAAAGTCCGAGCGCATTCTCGATTGCCTGCGCGAACAGCGGTCCGACCGGAATGGCGCCGGCCTCGCCCGCACCCTTGACGCCGAGCGGATTGAGCGGCGACGCCGTCACCGTATGGGCGATTTCCATGTGCGGCACTTCCAGCGCCGTCGGCAGCAAATAATCGGCGAGCGAGGCGTTGAGCAATTGCCCGTCGTCGTCGAACACGAGCTGCTCGTAATAGGCGTTACCGATGCCCTGCGCGACGCCGCCATGGATCTGACCGGCCAGGATCAGCGGATTGATGACCGTGCCGCAGTCGTGCACCACGACGTATTTGAGCACTTCGAGCATGAAGGTCTGCGGATCGACTTCGACGATCATGGCGTGTACGCCGCTTGCGGTCGCGCCGCCGGGCGGCCCGAAATATTGCGTCGACTCGAGGCCCGGCTCGGTTCCAGGACGCACCGCGCCGCGCATCGGATTGGCCTTGAGCGCCAGCGCGCCGAGCTTGATCGCCTGGCCGGGGACGCCAACCAGAGAAACTTCGCCGTTGGCGATCTCAAGGTCCTCCTCGGCGCATTCGAAATGCTCGGCGGCGAGCTTCAGGATTTTCTGCCGCACCGCTTTTGCCGCCTCGTTGCAGGCGTTCCCGGCGACTACAGCGCCGCGGCTCGCGAAAGTGCCGGCGCCCCAATAAAACTGATCGGTATCGCCGGTAACGATATCGACGTCGCTGACTTCGACGCCGAGCTGATCGGCGACGATCTGGGCAAAAACGGTGAAATGCCCCTGCCCTTGCGTGCCAATCCCCGTTGCCACGTTCACCTTGCCGTTGGCCTGGACCTGAACCTTGGCGCCTTCGTAGGGCCCGATGCCGGTGCCCTCGACGTAACAGGCGACGCCGACGCCGACGTGGCGGCCCTGCGCGCGCAGACGCGGCTGCTCTTCGGCGAGGAAGCGATCGTAACCGATCATCTCCAGCGCCTTGTCGAGGATCGGTTCGTAATTGCCGCTGTCGTAGGAGAGCGGCGCGAAGTCCTGATAAATAATCTCGTTGTTGTAGGGGAATGCATCCGGCGGGATCAGGTTGCGCCGGCGGATCTTGGCGCGATCGATGTTCAGTTCATGCGCGGCGAGATCGAGCAGCCGTTCGATAACGAAAACCCCATGCTGGCGCCCGGCGCCGCGATATGGCGTGACGATCGGCTTGTTGGTGAAGATCGCCGTGAACGTACTGTCGTAGTTGGGGATCACGTAGGGCCCGAGCAAAGTGCACTGGCTGTTGATCGGCACCGTCAGGCCATAGGGATTGTAAGCGCCGGTATCGTGCAGAAACACATCCTTGACGCCGAGGATGCGGCCGTCGGCGGCGAGCGCAATTTCGGCGTCGTGCGTCTGCCCACGCTCGTGCGTCGTGGCAAAGAAATGCTCGAGGCGGTCTTCGATCCATTTGATCGGGCGATTGAGTTTTATCGCCGCCCAGGGGATCACCACTTCTTCGGGATAGAACAACATGATCTTCGGCCCGAAGCCGCCGCCGACGAACGGCGCGATCACCCGCACCTGCCGCTCGCTCAAACCCAGCATGCCGGCGAGCCCATTGCGCAAAAACACTGGCGCCTGGGTCGTATCCCAAATCGTGAGCTGATTGGCGCGGGCGTCCCAGCTGGCGACGATACCGCGCGTCTCGATCGGCGACGACGCGCCGTGATCGTAGAGGAAGCGGCGGGCGATTACGCGATCGGCGCGCGCGCGCGCGGCAGCGTAATTGCCGCGGCTTTGCCGGACATGGGCGGCGACGTTGCCGCGAACGCCATCATGTATCGTGGCAGAAGCATCCGTCAGCGCCTTTTCCAGATCGACGACCGCCGGCAGCGGATCAAGCTCAACGGTAATGTCGGCAAGCGCATCCTCGGCGATATAGCGGCTTTGCGCCAGGACGACGGCCAGAGGCTCGCCGACGTGCCGCACTTTGTCCTTGGCGAGCGGTACCTGCGTGCGCTGATTGAAAATGGTGTCCTTGATCGGCGGCGGCGGGACGAGCAGCGGACCGGGTGCCCAGTAATTGCCGAGGTCGTCGGCGGTGTAGACCGCGACAACGCCGTCGCGCGCCCGCGCCGCCTCAACGTCGATCGAGCGGATGCGGGCGTGAGCGACGTTGCTGCGGAGGAAGGCCGCGTACAACATCCCGGGAAGTTCGACGTCGTCGACGAACAGCGCCTGGCCGCTCAAGAGCCGCGCGTCCTCGTTGCGCTTGATCGGAGCTCCGAAATTTCGTGTGGCCACGGCGGTTAACCCCGCAGCCGTTCGGCGGCAAGCTGCATGGCGTCCACGATATGCTGGTAGCCGGTGCAGCGGCACAGATTACCGGAAAGCGCCTCACGGATTTGCGCCTTGTCGGGCGACGGCGTTTCGTCAAGGAACACTTTCATCGTCATAAGAATGCCGGGCGTACAATAGCCGCATTGCAGTCCATGGCAGTCGCGCATGGACTCTTGCAGCGGATGCAGATGCTCGCGGTCCGGAGCGAGTCCTTCGACCGTCATGATCGCGTGGCCGTCGGCCTGTGCCGCAAACATCAGGCAAGAGCGAACAGCGGCGCCGTCAAAAATCACCGTGCAGGCACCGCACACGCCGTGCTCGCAACCGACATGCGTCCCTGCGAGCAGAAGGTCGTGGCGCAGGAAATCGCTCAGCAGCAAGCGCGACTCTACGGTGCGCCGATATGATGTTCCGTTCACCGTGACGGTGATCTCGTGACTGTCAGTGCTCATGCCCGCGCCCGCTCGTTCGCCGTCGCCAGGGCGCGTGCCGTCAGCACGCCAGCGATGTGGCGCTGGAACTCCTTGCTGGCATGGATGCTGCCACCCGGATCGATCGCGTTTTGCACGAGTTCGGCCGCCTCCTCGATCTCCGTCGCGCCGATTTTCCGGCCAACGAGGAATTCGCTCGCGTCCGTGGCAAAGACCGGTCCATCGCCGGCATTGCACAGACCGATGCGCGCCTCGGCGCACCGACCTTGCTCGTCGAGGCGCAATGTGCAGGCCACGCCGATGATGGCGAAATCGCCACGCCGGCGCGACACCTCCATAAAGCAGGCGCCGGAGCGGAGCGGCGCGACCGGCAATTCCACTTCCGTGAGCATCTCGTCCGGCTCGAGCGCCGTGGAGAGCGCGCCGACAAAAAAATCCGCTGCGGCGATCCACCGTTCGCCCTTCATCGACTGCGCGCGCAGCCTGCCGGCGAGCGTCACGACGATGGCGGGCATTTCCGAGGCCGGGTCGGCGTGCGCCAGGTTGCCGCCGATGGTGCCGCGGTTGCGGATTTGGGGGTGCGCGATATGGGGCAAGGCTTCATGGATCAGCGGCAGGTTCCGCTCGGTGGCCGGATCGCGCTCGAGGTTGCGGTAGCGCGTCAGCGCACCGATGCGCACGCGCTCCGCGGCATCGATTTTGACCCCGGCCAATTCCGCGAGCGGATTGATATCGATCAGCATTGCCGGCTGGGTCAGCCGGAAATTCATAGTCGGCACAAGACTTTGGCCCCCGGCCAGAAATCGTGCCTCGTCGCCGTATTCGGCCTTTAGCTGTAAGGCTTCCTCGATGGAACGGGCGGCGACATACCGGAAGGGCGCGGGCTTCATATCGTGCGGAGCGTACCAGAAAGGATCCAACAGCGCTGGGCAAAGTATGGGAAAGATTGCAGCAACGAGTCAAAACATTCAGCAGCACGCGCTCTAGCCGCGAATAGCAGGAGCAATGCGCTCACGCTCGACCGCGGCCAACACCTCCTCGCAGCGCAACGGCTCGAACCCTGGGTGAAACTTTTCCCGGCCCAGACGGTAGATCGCCCGATTGTATGGGGCCGGCACCCCGTGCCGCGCGGCCAGGCCCACGATGTAGCCGGTGATCGATTCAAGCTCGGTGTCGTGAGCGCCACGTAGAACCACGTCCTGGGTCATGCTCGACATCCGCATGGCGCGGAGCTCGCGCTTGAATACCGGGCGGGTCATCCAGCCGGGAAGCGCCGCCACGAGGTGCAGCAGCGCAAAGGGCGGGATGCCGGCGATGCGGTGCTCGCGATAGCCCGCGGCGCGAATGATGCGTATGCCCTCCCACAGAGTCTGCGACAGGAGCTGTTGATAGGCGGCGAGATTTGACAACGGCACCGAGCCGCGCCCCAACAGCGCATCGAGCGCATTGGTGAGATTGATCACGATCTTGGTGTGCACCGCGTCCTGCAAGCGGTCCACGATCTCGGTCGGGCAGCCGCGTGCGAGAATTGACTGTACCAGCCGCAACTCTCCGCCCAGTTTGTTGTCCGGCGTGCCGATCAGCAAAGGCCCTTTGCGCTGATAGCCGACCACGACCGACGCGTCGCGGCGGGCGTTGTAGCCGACCACGCAATAGATCACCTTGCTGAAGAACTTCGGCAGTATCCGCTGATTGTCGATGCCGTTGGCCATCGACACGACAATTGGCCGGTCGCCGAGTTCCTTCTGCACTTGGCGCGCAACCGCTTCCAGGCTGTAGTTCTTCACCGCCAGCACAACGATGTCGAAGTTGCCGATATCGCTGGGCCGGTCGATTGTGGCGACGCGGACGGTGCGACGCGTCCGCTCCGGGTCCGCGAAGTCGTAGGTGGTGATCCCATTTTGACGCAGCGCCGACTGGGTCTCACCGTGGCCCATCATCCAGACCGAGGGATAGCTCTCCGCCACCCAGGCCGCGACTGACGCCCCGATCGCGCCCGGTCCGATAAATAGAATCTTTGCCTCACTCACGGCGTGCGCTCCTCAAACCTTCCGTGCTCCGGAAGGTATCATCAGCCGACCGGATTTGGATTGCAGTTCAATTCATCACGCGCAACAAATCGAGCGTTGCCACAAAAAACACGGCTGGCAACAGCGAAGAAGCCAAGAGTGCAAGGTCAAGAGAGTAAGGCAATGCCGTCAACCTCACCTCGTCAAGGCGATCAAGCCCCGCTCCGTGGATTGCGCATCATCGACCTTACGTCGATGGTGTTGGGCCCTTACGCAACGCAGATCCTGGCGGACTACGGCGCCGACGTCGTCAAGGTCGAGCCGCCGCAAGGCGATTTGATGCGCAGGGGCGGGGCGAGCCAGAGCGCCGGCATGGGTTCGCTCTATCTGCAACTGAACCGCAACAAGCGCAGCATCGTCCTAGATATTAAGCAGGCGTCGGCGCGCGAGGCGCTGTTGCGCCTGTGCGAAGGCGCTGATGTTTTCGTCCATAACAATCGCCTCGCGGCGATGCGCCGCCTTGCGTTGACGGACGCGGACGTGCGCAAGGTCAATCCGCGGCTCATCTACGTCAGCTTGATCGGCTATGGCGACAATGGCCCCTATGCCGGCAAGCCCGCTTATGACGATCTCATCCAGGGAATTTGCGCGCTGCCGGCGACCGCCGCGCAAGCCAGCGGGCAGGAGCCGCGCTATGTGCCGCTAACGCTGACCGATCGCATCGTCGGGATCAACGCCGCGCACGCCATCCTTGCCGCCGTTATCCGTCGCGATCGTGTCGGCGAGGGTCAGTCGGTCGAGCTGCCGATGTTCGAGACCATGGCGCAATTCGTGCTCGGCGATCACCTTGGCGGACGAACCTTCGACCCGCCGATCGGCGGCCCCGGCTACAACCGGCTGATGACCGCAAACCGCCGCCCTTATGCAACCCGCGACGGCTACGTGTGTGCTCTCATCTATACCGACAAACATTGGAGGACATTCTTCGAAGCCATCGGCAACCTCGACGAATATTTTGCCAACCCGCGCTTGTCGGATCACGCCACACGCTCCCTTCACTATAACGAAGTCTACGGCGTGGTTGCCGACATCCTGCGAGGCCGAACGACCGCGGAATGGATTGCGCTGTTTGAACATTGCGACATTCCCTGCGCGCCGATGAACGATCTCGATGCCTTGATCGACGACCCGCACCTCGCGGCAGTCGAATTCTTCCAGACCCTCACGCACCCGACCGACGGGCAGATTCGCTATACCGGCATCCCCAGCCGCTGGAACGGAACCGCCCTGAAAGTCACTCGTCACGCCCCTCGCCTCGGCGAGCACAGCCGCGCAATTCTCAACGAAGCGGGCATGTCGCCCGGCGACATCGACGGGCTGGTGCAAAGCGGCGGCACCATCGACGCGGAACTCACGGTCTAGGCTGCGTCTCAGAGCCGTAGCCAGATTGCCCCGATTAGTCCGATGCCTTAGCTTGGCGGCGAAATGAAAAAACGTAAGGAGGGACGTTCATGATCCGGCTATCGGTTTTTGCGGCCTTGCTGGCGTCGGTAACAACCGCCGGCGTGCAAGCGGCCGACGCGCCCGCGGAAATCAAGCTCGGAACGCTTTATGCCTCCTCCGGCCGCTACGCCAGTATCTCCATTCCGGTTCACGACGGCCTCAAACTGTGGATCGATCGAAAAAACGCGGAAGGCGGCGTCTACGTTAAGCCGTTCGACAAGAAAATACCGATCAAGCTGGTCGCTTACGACGATCAAAGCAGCACCGCGACCGCGGCCACGCTCTATAATCAGCTCATCACCCAGGACAAGGTCGACATTCTGGTCGCGGATTCAGGATCGGTACTCACCTCGGTCGCCGTGCCGATCGCTCGCGATCATAAGATGTTCCTGATCGACCAAACCGGCACGGGAGCGAATTTTTTCACCCCCGACAATCCTTACATCGCGCTGATGGCCGACCCGGTTTCCAGCATCTGGCCGAAGCCGCTGGCGGATTTTCTTACCCATGACGGTCCCGGTCTCGGGATCAAGCGCATCGCGATGCTCTACGCCACCAACGACTTCACCGGCACGCAGGCGAACGCGGTGCGTAAGTTCATCAAAGAATCGAATTCCGGCGTTGAGCTTGTCTTTGACGAAGGCGTTCCGACCGAGACCTCGAACTATACGGTGTTGCTGAACAACATCCGCGCCTCGAATCCGGACGCGGTCCTGCACCTCGGTTACGCCTCGAATGACATCGCGTTCCTGCGCAACGTCCAGGACAGCGGCATCAAATTCAAGTTCCTGTTTTCCATCTATCCGGGAGTCGAAACCGAGCTCTTGGAAAAAAACCTTGGCAGCAAAGCGCTGAACTATGTGTTCACTTATGTCACGTCGTTGGACATAGCTTACAAGAATGAGTTCGGCATGTCGCTGAAGGAATACAGAGACGCCTGGCATAAGAAATACGCCGATTCCCGTGTGGAGTTCGGATTTAATTCCATCGCCGGGTACACGACCGGCCTCGTGCTTGAAAAGGCGCTGGCGACCACCGATAGCCTCGATCAGCTCGAGCTGCGCAAAGCGGTCTTCAGCCTGTCGGGCAAGCTCAGGACGCTGGACGGTACGTTTGAGCTGGATGCGAACGGGGGACAGATCGGCGAACTCACTCCGCTTGGCCAATTCATCGCCGGTGAAGACGATCATCTCAAGCTGGTGACGGTGTGGCCGCACGAGCTTGCGAACGGAAAGCCAGTCTACCCCCGCCCCTGACGATGGCATTGTCGAGCGCTGCGGTAGCCGGCCGCGGCGGAGTGCGCTGAATGTTCACTTACAGCCTGATGGCCGGTCTCCTGTTCGGGCTCTACTTCACTCTGATCGGGCTGGGCCTCAATCTGGTGTTCGGCGTCATGCGCATTGTCAATCTGGCGCACGGCGATTTTCTGATGCTTGGCGCATTTCTGGCGTTCTGGCTGTTCACGCTCTTTGCCGTCAATCCGGTCCCCGCGGTGGCGATCGCGTTTGTCGCCTTCGTCATCGTCGGGCTGCCGCTCTACTACCTCCTCGTTCCGCGGCTGCTGCGCGCCAAGGACCCGGAAATGTTGTCATTCATCCTTTTCTTCGGCCTCTCGCAAGTGATCGAAGCGGTGACGACCATCGCCTTCGGCACCAGCGAGAGATCGATTCCGGGCGATCAGCTTGGACGTGCCATCGCCGCGGCTGCAGGCATTGTCGTCGGACACAAAGTCGAGACCGGCCCCATCGAGCTTTTGGGTCAGACGTTTCCGGCAGCGTGGGTCGCGAGCGGCATCGTCAGCGGCTTGGCGGTTCTGCTCATCTACCTCTATCTGTACCAGACCCGGCTCGGCTATCTCACCCGCGCGGTCATGGACAATCGCGAGGAGGCGATCGCAACCGGCATCGACGTCCATCGCATATCCGCCGTCGCATTTGGGATCGGCCTTGGGCTAGCGGCGGCCGCCGGCGTTTTCGCACCTTTCATGCTCGGCAGCATCACGCCCGCCATGGGCGCCGAAGTCACCGTGACATCGTTCGCCGTCATCGTTATCGGCTCACTCGGCAATCCGCTCGGCACCGTGCTCGGCGGCGTGATCTACGGCATTTCCTACATGTTCATGCAAAGCTATTACAGCTCATGGGCCAATCTCCTGCCCTACGTTCTGCTGATCGCGATTCTGTTGGTGCGGCCCAGCGGGCTTCTCGGCCGGCAGGTGCGCCGTGCCTAGGTTAGTGCGCCACCTTTTGCTGATTTTGCTGCCGGTCGTCATCGTCTTCGCGATTCTCCCGAGCGTCTACAGCAATCACCTTCTGCTTTTCAACTTCATCATCTTCATGACGCTCGCTCAGGGCATCAACGTGATCTACGGGTTCACCGGCTATTTGCCGTTCGGCTATGTCGGATTTTTTGGCGCCGGCGCCTACGGCTTCTCGCTGATGGTACTCCATCTGCACGCGCCACCGCTGGTCGCGCTGCCGGTCGGCGCCGCCGCCGCCGTGGCGCTCGCGCTATTGCTGACGCCGCTGTTTCGCCTCTCGGGGGCCTATTTCTCGATCGCCAATCTCGCCGCCGCGCTTGCGCTGTTGCAGGTGGTGTCGAACCCGAATCTGGAAGACATCACCAAGGGTCCTTATGGCATCAGCCTCAGCGGCGTCTTCAGTCCAATGCTCAGCTATGCGACGGCGCTTGCGATCCTCGCGCTGACGCTCGGACTCGTCATCTATCTGCGCAATTCGCATTTCGGCATGGCGCTGAAGGCCATTCGCGAGGATCCGATCAGCGCCGGCATGGCCGGCATCAACGTTGTGCGCGAGCGCATCATCGCCTGGCTTCTGAGCGCGCTCATTGCCGGTCTCGCCGGCGGCGTCTTCGCCTGGAACGTCTCGGTGTTTTATCCGGAGACCGTCTTCAGCGTCGAGTTCACGATCTTTGCCATCGTGTTCGCTTTGTTCGGCGGCAATGCCACGGTAACCGGGCCGATTCTCGGCGTCGTTATTCTCTACGGCATCTACAACGCCGTCGGCATCTCGACGCCGCAATACTTTCAGCTCCTTTACGGCTTGCTGATTATGGGACTGGTGCTGTTCCTGCCGAACGGCCTGGTCTCTTTGCTGCAGCGATGGGGCATCGATGTCCCCTGACGCCTTCCCCCTCCTGACCGTCGACGGCCTAGTGAAGCGCTTTGGCGGCTTTCGCGCGCTCGACGTCTTGAGCTTCAGCGTCGGCGCCGGCGAAATTCTCGGCCTGGTCGGGCCGAACGGATCAGGCAAGACCACCTGCATCAACGTCATTTCCGGTCTCTATCGGCCGGACGGCGGCACGATCCATTTCGAGGGACGCTTGATCGGAGGCTTGGCATCGCACCAGCTCGTGCATGCCGGCATCAATCGCACCTTCCAAGTCCCGCGCCCATTCCTCACCCTGACCGTACGCGAGAACGTCGAGATTGCGGTGGCGTATGGCCGCAGCCGCAACGGCGCCGCCGATGTCGGCGCGATTTTGTCCTCGCTCGACCTTGCCGCATTCGCCGATCAGCCGGCAGATGAGCTCAACAGCGCGCATCAAAAGATGCTCGACCTCGCGCGCGCGTTGGCGACCGGTCCGCGGCTTTTGCTTGTCGATGAGCTTGCGGCCGGGCTGAACCCGGCGGAGCTGGAGCGCGTCGCCGGCAAGCTGAAGGAGCTTGCGCGCTCCGGAATTGCGCTGCTCGTCGTCGAGCACCTGATGGGATTCATCGACCAGATCACCGATCGCATCATCGTTATGAACGCGGGTAAGGAGATTTTCGAAGGCCGGCTGGCGGAAGCGTTCAAGAATTCACAAGTCGTCGAAGTCTTCCTCGGGGACGAACATGCAGCATGAGCGGTCGCCGCGGCCCCTCCTCGAAGTCGCCGGCGTCACCGCCGGCTATCGGCGCATGCAGGTCTTGTGGGGCGTCGATCTCGCCATTCACGAGTATGAGTCGGTGGTGCTGCTCGGCGCCAACGGCGCAGGGAAGACCACCTTGCTGAAAGCGATCATGGGCCTGGTCGAGATTTGGGCTGGCCGCCTCGATTTCTCCGGCGAAGACATCACCAGACTGCGCACCGATCAGCGGGTGCGGCGCGGCATCGTCTTCATGTCTGAAACTTCTGGATTTCCGGGGCTCACCATCGAGGAGAATGTCCTCATCGGCGCGCAATTTTTGCCGAAGACCCGCGCACGCCAACGGATGGACGAGCTTTATGCGGTATTCCCTACCCTCGCCGAACGCCGTCGCACGCCCGCCGGCAGCTTGTCCGGCGGCCAGCGCAAAATGCTCGGCATCGCCAAGGCCCTCGTCGGCGATCCCCGCCTGCTCGTCATGGACGAGCCTTCGGCCGGCTTGTCGCCGTTATACGTCAAGGAAGTGATCGGGGTGCTCGCGCAATTCCGCTCCAAACAGCTTGCGCTGCTCATCGCCGAGCAGAACGTGAAGTTCCTGGCGCTTGCCGATCGCGTCTACACGCTCGACAATGGCCAGATCGGCTTTTCCGGCACTGTCGGCGCGATGCAAGAGAACGACGCGCTGCGCCGGGCCTATTTCGGCCTGAAATAGGCGCGGCAAGGATGCGATCAGATCGGCGCGCGAAAAATGGAAGAATGACGTAGTCGCCGTTGCGGTTCGCCGCCAGCGGCGATGGAAATTGGCGGTTCAGATTGCTACTGCAACGAACTGCCGCACCTCGGTCGCAATTCGCCTTTATCGGGTGCGCCATTGCGTTTTGTCATTGCGCCGCATTCCAGACTGGAGACTAGCGATGCGCCAGCCCTTCATTGCCACGACCTTGATCCTCGCCATTGCCGCCGCGGTGATGCTGGCTCCCGAGCTTGGCCGCGCGCAGGGCAAATCCGAACAGGTGCCGCTGCCTCCGGGCGGCTTCAAGCCGCTGCCGATGGCCCCGATCAAACCCTATCAGGCGGTCGCGGTCACCCTGCCCGTGGCCTTCAGCGACCCGAGTTTTGTCGCCTTCCGCAAGCAGCTCGGCGATGTTGCCCAGCACAAGGACCGCGCTGCACTCGCCAAGCTGGTCGTGGCGCAGGGCTTCTTCTGGATGCAGGACAAGGACCTGGCCGACAAGCGCAAGTCCGGCGCCGCCAATCTCGCCAATGCGATCGATCTCGACTCGAAAGACGGATCCGGCTGGGAATTGCTGTTCGGCTTTGCCAACGAACCGACCGGCGAACCATTGCCCGACCACCAGAACGTGATTTGCGCGCCAGCCGAGCCCGGAATCGATGGGAAAGCTTTCGGAGCTCTGATCGAAGCCACGCAGACGCAGCCGCCCGATTGGGGCTATCCGTCGATGGACGGGGTTGAAGTGCGCAGCGGAGGAAAGCCGAGTGCGCCGGTCATCGAGAAGCTCAGCCTTACGCTGGTGCGCGTGTTGCCCGACAGCACACCACCGGACGACCCCAACCAGCCGCCGTTCCTGCACATTGCGACGCCGTCAGGCAAATCCGGTTTCGTCCCGATCGAGGCGATATCCGCGCTCGGCGGTGACCAGATGTGCTACACGAAGGATGCCGGCGCTTGGAAGATCACCGGCTATTTCGGGGGCGCCGCGCAGTAACCGGCCACGACTGACAGAAGACTATTGAACGCGCGCACGCCCCGGACGAAGATAGCGGCATGGTGGGAGTCTGGCTCACGGTGAATTTGGGAAGTCGGGCGCGCATCGCGGTGCTGATCGGCGCGGTCTTGCTCTGCATTCTTTCTGAGCCGGCACTAGCCCAGCCGCGGTCATCGGCTATTCTTAACAATTATCAGCCGACGATCGAGGACGCGGCGCCAGGCGTCGATCACGGCAATTCGGATGACAACCTTCCGGAACAATTCCAGCGCCAGGCGGTATTCTATCGCTCGCAACACCCGGTCGGCACCATCATCATCGACACCTCCGAGCGCCATCTCTATCTGATCGAGAGCGAGACGCGGGCGCTGCGTTACGGCATCGGCGTCGGCCGCGACGGTTTCACCTGGGCCGGTCTGTTGCAGATCACGCGCAAATTGGAGTGGCCCGATTGGCACCCGCCGCCCGAGATGATCGCGCGCCAACCATATCTTCCTCGTTTCATGGCCGGCGGCCCCGGCAATCCGCTCGGCGCCCGCGCCATGTATCTCGGCAACACCGTGTACCGCATTCACGGCACCAACGCGCCGGAGACGATCGGCCACGCCGTTTCCTCCGGCTGCTTCCGCCTCGTCAACGACGACGTGATGGACCTCTATGACCGCGTGCCCATCGGCACCCGTGTCATCGTGCGGCAGAACTGATCTGCACAAAGTCTCTCGTCCGGCGTGGCCGGGCGTAGCCGTTCGAAGAACGGCATCGCTTCGTTCGCCAATGTCCGCGCGCATGACGGATCAGGCGCGGACTCATAACGCACGGGGAATGTTTGCTTTCAGGGGCGGAAGAGACGTCCCGAATTGAAGCCCCAACGTCACGAAATTCCGCTAAAAGCCAAACACTGCCATGATAGCTCGAATTTGCGACGTCATTGCTTTTGCCAAAGTAGTGAATCCTGGCTTAGCCACCGCCGTATCCCAGGAAAACGTCCATGCGAGGAAATAAAATCCGATGGCAAGCAAATACAGAAATGCAAATCCGAAATACATCGAGTTGTACTCCATCAATCCACCAAACAGCGCCCCCATCAGATTGTAAGCGAGCGCGGTGGAGATGTTGACGTTGGCCCTACCGATCAATGTCGAAAAAACAATTCCCGAAAAAAACAACGGGACAGTCAACAGCACACAGCTCACTATCAGACTCGCCAAGGGCGAACCAAAAGCGATCATTTCGTGGTTGCACGCATAGACATATCCGACGAGCAGACTGACGAGCAGCCCGAGATAGGCGAGGCCCGTCCGCTGAAATAGCTTCCGCCGGACGATGAGATTGGCGAAAAACGCCATAACCAAAACCAAAACGATGGTCGCCGCAACGACAAACCAGGTGCCGCCGAGATGCAACCCCAGTTCGGTAATGGCCTTGGTCTCCACGAGCATAAAGCCGGAGCCGAGGAAGAAAAACGGCAAATAGCCGCGCTCGATCGGGTCCGTCAAGCCGATGGTCTTGCGCACAAACAGGTAGCTGAGAAGCAACGCCATTCCGAGCGCGATCATGTAGCTGACGGGATATGTGCGCCCGATCATGTAGAAGAACGGCCAGTCGTCGGTCGGGATACTGGCGGCCGGATAGGGCTGCGCGAAATGATCCGTGACATTGGTGAACCCGACAGCAGCAAAGACACTCGCATCCGGCGCTGTCACGTCGCGGCCCTTCTGTGTAATGAAGGCCGTGGTCGTGTATGAATCATAGCCAACCCGAACGGCCAGCGGCTTTCCGGCGCCCGGCAGGTCCTGGAGAATGTGCGACAGCTTGAACCCTAGCGACTCGTTAGGCAGCGCGAACGCGACGGACAAAACGCCCTCCGGCTTAAGCAGCCTAAACGCTTCCGCGATGCCTTCACGCGTATAAACATAAGAATCCACGCGCAGGTTGGAGGCGTGACTGAGCGCGGTGTGGGAATCCAGCACGCCGTATATGACCAAGTCATATCTCTGATGTGTCGTGCGGAAGAAATTGCGGGCATCATTGATGATGAGCGTGACCCGTGGATCGTCATAAGGATGCTCGGGATGATAAATTTTACCGAGATAGGCTATAGCGGGATCAATTTCGATAGCATCCACATGCAACGCGCCCATGCGTAGCGCCGCCGCCACGTCGTTGCCGCTGCCCGCGCCGACGATCGCGACGCGCTCGGGCCTTTTCTTGAAATTGAATGGAAATTCGTAATAGGCCCGGACATA
>Ga0187860_1002278_pt1 | contig 16080 bp, 5 predicted proteins | sample June2016WEW_10_4_FD_132981 | JGI IMG/M metagenome (GOLD analysis project Ga0187860, IMG submission 132981) | Peatland microbial communities from SPRUCE experiment site at the Marcell Experimental Forest, Minnesota, USA - June2016WEW_10_40 | ecosystem: Environmental > Terrestrial > Soil > Wetlands... | reverse complement strand
CCTCCACCCGGTTGTGCGCCTTTATGCCCAAGCGGAGTCGATAGAACCGCTTTACAGCGGCGTTCGTGGTTTGCAGCAGCCGGCAAGCGGGCAGCTTGATGGGCGCATCCTCGATGTCGTCTTGAGACTGTAGCCTGAAGTCTCGTGAAACGATGGTTATGTCGTCACCGAGGGCCGGTACCAAGGTGATGAACTTGCCGTCGGAACAACGGTGGATTGGCAAGGCAAGCACGGTGTATCGCTGTGCCTGATCCATGGAATCCCAAGAGTTGTCGGCGGCATCCAGCAAGCACGCCGCCGCTCGCTCGGCAAGCTCGGGATGTTCTTGGGCGGCATTCGCCATCTCCTTTTCCAGCATCCCGCAAAGATCAGGCCGCTTGAGTCTTGCCTCATGGAGGATTCCGAGGGCTTCGTGAGCTCGCGCGAAGGTCACACGGCAATCGGAGGCGTGGAGCATTCCCAAGCTGCCTGGGTGAACGACAAGTAGCTGTTGAATCAAACCTTCAAAACTGGGATCCGCATGTGGGAAAACCCGGCGGAACCAGACCTCCCCTAAAGCCTGGTCTTCGGCTGTGGGCTTTGTGGGTTTCAATAGAATTACGCCGAACCCCCGTCGGTCTGCCTGCGCGTGCGCGGTGCGGACCAAGAAGCCCAGGCGGAGGTCTACCGGGAGCCGCCCCGGCTGCTGTTTTAGGAGAAAATCAACAACAGGCTTTATCTCGTAATCATGCGCGACCTGGTCATGAGAATTCGTCGCCGGGAGCCTGCGCAACAGCTCCAGCCCGGCCTCTCCCGTCGGTCTCAAAATGTTTATTGGAGCCGGGCGAAGTTCAGTGAGAAGGCCGGGCAGACCAACGTCAGGGCGAACCCAATAGGTGTCATCGAAAGGCAACTGGAGCCGGCGGAGATGCTTGATGATTGGATCACCGGCGGGTTCCTCAAGCACGTAGAGCTTGCTGGCCTCAAAACGCAAGAACTCCTCCGTTCCCTGCTTTTGAAACGCCCATGATCCCTCAACGGTTTGCTGAAGGTATTCCGCCGCAATGATGATCTTGAGTAGCCTCTCAAGGTCCTGGGCCTTTGGGGGTTCGGCGTGACGCAGCACTTTCAACGCGACGTCTGTAGAAACCGGCCTTCGAATCGTGATGCTGCCGCCCTGGCCAATCCTGGCAGCTAACGCGTCCCCGAGCGCAAAACGAACGAAACGTCGCCGTTCCGAAGACAGATCCTTGAAGAAATCCCGGTAAGCTAAAAGCCATTCGGGGATAAGTTCCACCGCGGTCTCAATTCCCCCATCACCTATCAACAGGTCGAAAGGTTCATTCCAAATGTCCCGCAGGCGTAAAGCCCAGGCATCCGACGAAAAGCAATGGCTGACGAATTCTGCCAGGTTGGTCAGCGGATCGTTTGGCTTTTCAGCAGCTGGGAACAAATTCAGGTAATCCTTAGGGTGCTGCTCCAACAAATCCCGTGCGAGGTCCGGCAGATCAAAACTCAATTCCCGTAAAAGAGGAGTGAGCGCATTCTTGACCAACAATTGGTTCCACCGAGTTTTCCGCTCCCGGTGCTCCTCTTCGTTTACGGTATACTCAAGATACTGCCGCGACGGGCCAACAAAGAAGCCTCCACTAATGATGCATGAACTGGGCCCTGGCTCAAGCAGCGGAAGGAAAACACGCCACTTCGCAACTTCACCCCCGTCGAATCTACAAGACGCGAGGTCGAGTGGCACCGCAACCGACACCCATGGAGTCGCTCGTTCCTTGTTCCTTTTTAGCCTTCTGCGAAGCTCCATCAAATCCTTGTCGTCGAAGCGTGCCAAATGCGTAACACGGAACCTCCAGGCTTGCGCTGAAGCTTTAGTTGTATCTTTGCGCGTGATAGTGCGTTCGAACGAACATGGTGGCACTTGGGTCAATTCTTCCTTTTCCCCCAGTTCCTCAAGCTGCTTTAGAAAAGAGTAGAAGGCATCGGGTGACTTTGTTACTTCCACCCGATCTAGCTCTTCGGCTGGTGTCTTCCGATCCGACAATAGCCAAAAGGAGATGCTGCGGACGTGTTTCAGGAACAATATTGAACGCGCCGCTTCGTCCGCCATTTCAAGCAAGATTCGGCGTCGGTGTCCAGGCTCAGGAAATCGCGTCGGATGCAGGGCCGGAAACTCATCAGCGCTCTGCCGAAGAGGGAGCCTGAAAACGGTGTAGCGGTAGTCCTGCCCTTGTTCTGCCAAGTTCCCAAGTGAACCTGCTCTCAGAACCTGACTCGGGAAACACCAATCCAGTGCTTCCTTGATGGATCCGACCGAGGATTTCGAATCCTTTGGATACTCCTCAAGGCGAAATTTCCAACCGTTGTCCTCGATAATCTCATGAAGCAGGTCAAATACGTGAATTTGGTTCCTCGAAAAGATCAGGGGGGTGTCGGTCAAAAAATAAACGCTGTTAAAGCCGATGCCGAAACGGCCAGCAGCGGTTGCTTGATTCCATTTGTGCCCGCCGGCGACATCACAAATGGCCGCAAAATCATCCCATGTTGAACCTGGATCAGTCCCTAAGCGGAATGGGCTGTTATGCCAAACGAGCAGAGAGGGGCAACACAGAACGCGATAATCTTGATTGAGCCCATTTCGCAGCGAACGCTCATCCAATGTTATTGACACTTCTGTTGCGCCAGCGTCGTCTGCATTTTGCAGAAGTTCCTTAATGACCGTCGATGCTGCCTGGGCCCCTCCTTCTGCCATCTGGCCAAGGAACATCTGAATCCCCCGCAAGAGCGGGTATTCTTGTCCTCCTTTCTCGCCGATTTCTGGTCGATGCATTTACATCCTCCGTGGCCGTCATGGCGCCAATCGGCACACAAACAGCGCGCATCTCGCGCGCGTGGCCGCCACGTAAAGCAGCGCTCGTTTCTGGGCCGTGCTTTCAGATGCCTCGACCTTGGCATCCAAGTCATCAAGCCGGCCCGCCAGGACTACGTAATCGAATTCTAGGCCCTTGACCCGATGGATCGTTGCCATGCGCAAGCCCGGCGTTCCTGAATCGTCGGCCCTTCCGGGCTCGATTTGATGGACCGTCGGACAAACTTGCTTCAGGTATTGTTGATAGAGATCCAGTTCGCGGTGCGTGGGGGCCACAACGCAAATCGCGTCCGGTTTAACCTGCTCCTTTTCCAGCAAATGTTTTACCTGCGCTGAAATCGCCTCGGCCACTGCGGTTTCATTCGCGCAGGTCTTTACCACCGGTGGCTCCCCGTGCAGGAGGGAACGGATGCCTTGGGCATCATCCGTCCCTGCATCCAAATCATCAAACGATGCACCTTTCAGCAGCCCCCCAGCCCAGTTCTTCAATTCTTCCGTGGTACGATAGTTGATCCTGAGCTTTCGCCCCCGCCCACGGATATCAATGCCGCACCGGGAAAGAACCACCTGGTGCCCATAAATCCGCTGGTGGGCGTCGCCCACGACGAACAGGTCGTTTTCGTCCGCAGGCACGACCGCCCGGACAAGGCGGAACGCCTCGTTCCCAAAATCCTGGGCTTCATCGACGAGTGCCGCCCGGTAGGGAAACGTAATGCTTCGGTCCGCGATGAGCCGCGTGGCCGCCCGGAAAGCATCCGGTGGCTCGCTTAACCCGCGTTCGGTTAGCAGAGCGCGGTATTCCTCGAAAACGGGCCAAAGTTGCTTTCGCTCTTGGCGGTTCAAGCGACGCGCCCGACCGACACGGGATGCGGTCAGGTAGCCCTCGCATTTTTCTATTCCCTGAGCCTGGATGACATTATCCCATTCGCCACGAATAAACTCGGCCGGGTAATTCAGGTTGGCTGCGGTCAACTCCAATGCCTTTTCCCAGAAGTTTTCCCGCGAGGTCTCCTCGTAGGTCAATTTGAGTGGGAACCCTTGCTTCTCAAGAAACCGTCTCGCCCAGGCATCCAGGTTGATGACCTCAATTCTCTCCCATTCCTCGCGTGAACAGAGCTTCTTGAGATTCGACGCGATGTCAGCCGCAAGATTTTTGGTGAACGTCGTGAAAAGAATTCTTTGACCATCGGCGCATAGGCTGCGCGCTAGCCAGGCCGCGCGGTGCATGGCCACCACTGTTTTGCCGGTGCCGGCGCTGCCCAAAACTCGGACCGGCCCGCCCGAGTGCATCTCGACCAGTCGCCGTTGCGAGGGATGCAGGAATACACGCCACTGTTCCAGTGGCGCCGCCAAAATCTTCTCCATTTCGGCCGCATCTGTAATCACCACGAACTGACGTTTCGAACTGTCGCGTTCCACGGCGGCGGCGAAATCTGTTGTGTCCACAGAAGGCTGCCGGGCGATCGCCAATTCAGCGCGTGCTTCGTCAACAGAGTATCCGGCCGCGAGCATGAAAATGGCCTCGAATGCCTCTCTCGGCAGAACCTGTTCCAGGCGATCGACAGCGTCCTCGCTTTGGATCTCCCGAACGTACCTGAGCAAAGTCGGCGGAACGCCGAGCGAGATCATATTCTCATCAGAAAATGCTGCAAACAAAGCAGGAGCGGCGGGTTTCGGTGCCACCTCCTGCTTCGCCGGAGCTGCCTCGGCCATAGTTTGCGCAGCGGCCTCCTCCGTGAGCACCACCTGCATGGTTCCGGTCTGCGGATGCACAGAACACGTTCTTCGTGTGGCCCATTGATACGCATCATCGTGCTTGTCCACCCAGAGGAGAACATAAACGTTGCCTTGATCAGGCTTTAAAATGATGCCCCGGTAATCCTGATCGATGCGTACAGACCTGAGATTTGGATCCCTGGCCCCTTTGATTTTTTCGTAGTTGTGCGTTGCCGCGTCGGGATTCGCGGTAAACTCGTCCAGGAACCGCCGGACTTTGCGCTGTTGCTTCTGCGGTAATCCACTGAAAGCGGTGAGGAAGTCAGCGCCCAGGGCCAGTTTGATGGCGGAAATCGCGTTGCTCATGGTGTTGGAGGAATAATCGAGAGGATGGCTGTCACGTCCCCGGCGGAAAGGTTGTCGTCACCGAAGGTGAATACGCGCCATCCAGCCTGACGAAACACTTGCTGATCGGCCGGCATTTCGAGGTTGATCACCGCAACCTTGGAATCAGGCCAGGCCGCTTCGGCAGTTGCCACAACAAGCCCGTTCTGTTGCAGTTCAAACCCGATGTCTGGCCAGATGCGGTTCTGGCCCAAGACGGCTTCCAGCAACGAGATGACTCCCGGGTGCGCCAACTCGAAATCAGGAGGCATGCCTTCACTCGGCCTGGGGCCCGTGGCTGCTGGCTCGCACGGTTCTCCGCCTGCTAGGAAGTAGCGGTAGGCATCAGGGATTCCGCCGAAGGCTCCGGTCGCGGATCCGCGCACGGTCAATATCCGATGGTAAGGAAGGAACTGAAGTCGGTTCATCAACCTCAGGAATCCACGCCAGTGCTTTGCGAAGACATGCTCAAGGACGCCGGTGTCATCATCAAATCGGTAGAGCAAAAAGGCTCCTGCGGCATTTCGTTCCTTTACCCCGGATTGGGTAACCAACGTGATCCCCGCAGTTTGCTCTGCTGAGAACATTGCACCGAGCCCGTCAAACGGTGGTGCCTCAGGCAGACTCGGAGTTGCCGCGGGCTCGTGGCAGAGAACCCTCACGGTTTCAACTGCACCGGGAAGCGAAACCGGGCGCAATTGGCCCGGTAACGCCAGTGCGTACAAATACGAGAGCTTCGCCCACAGCGCTTCGGCCGGACGGGCCAGAAATTCCAAGAACAAACTCCAGCTAGTGTAACCTGCCGCGCTTTGGGCTAGCGCCAGTTCATCGCCTTGGAGAACCTGGCGAGCTAAATCATTTCGCAACTGCGAGCGAGCCTCACCAAGCGGGGTTGCTGGAATTTTCGCCGGATCATTTCGGAACTGGATATCCTCGTAGGAAAAACTCCAAACCCAATATTTTCCCGAATTCACGAGCGCCTCCCGCTGCTGGACATCGCGGGAAATTCGGTTGTGACCGGAGGCCTCATCGGCGTGGAATTTGAACCCATCCAAGAACACCGCCACCGGGCGGCACTGGTTGGGCCGCACCGGGTAGAGAACGAAATCGGGGATGGAGGGAACGTTCATTCCTGGTCCAACCGCAATATCGATTTGTGGGGCCACTTCCCACGCAACATCAGCGCTGCGCCAAAGGTAGCCAGGTTTGTTGCGGACTATTTTGGCTTGGAGTTGCGCTCCGGGCACGGCACGCAAACTTTGGAGAAAAGACTTCTCCAGTTCGCTCTTAATGAGCGGATGGATGTCGATATCGGAAACCCGGTCAACGCGTTCAAGCTGATCTGCATGCTGAAGAATAGTCTCAAGCAAACGGATGGCCGTGGTGCGGGACAGGCCGGCGTAGTCGCGCGCGTGACGCGATTGGAGTATGCAGCGATGACAGCCATCCGTGTGGTGGTCAGCCCGGGTGGCACACGGACAATCCTTGAGATGGGCCAGCGCAAGGCGTAGCACTTCGAGAAAAATCTCCGGCTTCTGCGACAATTGCTTCAGGTATCCCGTGCCGCCGGGCACCTGATCATAGAGAACCAGATACTTGCGGCGCAGATCCGTGCCACTCACCGTCCGCTCATCGACACAACCTCTGAGGTGTTCAATGCTCCCGCGAAAATAAAGGCGAAGACCAAGATGCACCGCCGCGACAAAGGAGGTCATGTCCGCATCCTCGTCGGCGCTGCTGGAAGGCAACAACACGCGTATCGCCTCGGAGTGGAGTTCGCGGTAGAGAAACACCGCCTTGAGCGGCGCAGCATCCTTGCCGCGATGGCGGCAGGAAAGATCGTGCTTCATCTCCTCCTCACCGCTGCCGCTTTTGCGACTCTGCACTTTTCCGCAATCCGGGCAGAGGACAAAACCGCCGCTGGACACCTCCCTGCCACCGAGACGGAAGGCGTGAATCTCCGGGCTGTCCTGTCCGAGGTTGATGACGCGGAAAGTGAGTTTGCCCAAGAACTCGAAACCGAATGGGACATTGGCTCCGCGAATCTGGTAGGCCTGTCGTTCTGCGTCGTCGGGAATCACAATTGACTCATAGCGATTGTAGAAGGCAGGCTCGCGTTCATCCTTATCGTCGTGACTGCGCGAGCTGCGGTCAAAGCTGGTAGAAACCACCTGCCGAAGCCGAACGAGGTCACGTTTCAGCGAGGCGTCTGCCCAGTTTGGGCTTTCGCAGGCGGGGCACTCCGAGAGAGTAGGCAAGGAATCGTCCACCAAGGCCATGTAGCTGCACGAATCGCAGAAGTGCCATTTTTGCAACGTGCTCTCGTTGACGACCACCTGGTCGATCTTCAGCCGCCGCCCCTCGACGTAGAAGACATTGCCGGGAGCCAGTTCAGTGATGGCCGAAGCCGCCGGACGGACGTATTCAAAAGTGATGGCCTGGTAGTTGCCCTCGTCCGCCTTAGGCTTTTCGCGCTTCTTGAGAATGATACTGCGCAGCTCGACGCCCTCCTCAGGAAAGGCGTAATTGGGCAGCAGGCCTTCGTCGGTGAAGAAGTTCAGGGTCAATTTGCCGTTTATCTGCTTGAGCATTTCGTGGATGCCGTCCCGGCTTTGCTTGAGTTCGCCCAACTCAGCGTCCAGGGCTTCGTCACGCGCGGTGTTTTCCCTATTCTTGCGGATGGCCCGGCCAACTTTCTGAAGCCGGTTGCGCAAGTCTTCGCGGTCTTCGGCCAGGCCGGAGAGCCGGGTGAGTATCTTGTGATTCAGCCCCCCCTCTCCACCGCCGTCTCCACGCGCAAATCGATCGAGCAACTGGCGGGACTCCTGGGTCAGCTCGTCCGGTTTGAAGAGGATGAGGAACCCGGCGAGCAATGCATCGAGATTGGACTCGATGAATTTGAAATAGTCATAAGGGAAGCCAAATTTGCCTTCCGAATTTCGGACCACGTCCAAGACGGCATCAATTTTATGGGGCAGAATCGGTTTGGGGTTCGTCTGCTCGCTCCACCGGTCGAAGCAGAACGCTGTGAACTGACGTTCCAAAACGGCGGGCGCGTTGAGGAAAGTTCCCGGCGGCTGGATGTCTCCGGCCATCATGTCTTCCGGCAATTCGAAGTAATAAAGATCGTGGGGTTGCGCAGAGGCAATCGTCAGACTTACCGCTGCGCCTTCGTTACGACCAGCGCGACCCACTCGCTGAACATAGTTCGTGGTGGCTGGCGGGACAGTGCAGAGGATGACGCTGGAAAGGTCGCCGATGTTGACGCCCATTTCGAGCGTGGGTGTGCAGGAGAGCAAGTTTGGATCGGTAGTCCGGCGGTCTGGCGGACGGGCCATGAACCGATTTTCCACCCACTCGCGCACCTCGCGGTCGAGCAGTCCGGTGTGTTCGGCGGTCCTGATGCGGACCACATCGCCGGATCGGTAAAGGTCGCCGAAGTAATCCTGAATCGCGGATTGCGGTTCATACGCGCCCTGACAGGTCGTGCGCAGGCACGGTGAGTTCTCCCAAGCAGGTTCTTCCAAGGGCGCACAGGAAATGGAATGGCCGCAGTGCCGACAAGTCATCAAGCGCACATCGGCGCTCAATAGCAGTTGATTGGCGGGAATTCCCCAGACACGATCCCCATGCACGGAGCGTCCAGCGAAGATGCCGGCGTCAACCAGAACACGCAAAGCCTCCTCCAACACGATGGCAGCAGACTCCGCCGTGAGGTTTGGGATGGAGCGAAGAGCTTTGAGCGCCCAACGTTGACTCCAGCTCAACGAGGTTCCGCCCGCGACCAGTTTTTCAAACCGCTGGAATTTACCCGTTCCCTGATAGAAAAACGCCGGCCCACGCGCGAATTTGCCGAACTTGGGCATGTGAGCTTCTTTATTGAACATGAATGTGTCGCCTCCGCGCTGCACGTAGGTGTCCAGCTCGGCGTGATAAATCCCGCCCAAGGTCCGCAGGCGGTGAATGATACCGTACAGCAACGATCTTGATTCATCGTTCTTCAAACTGCCAAAGCCCCCCGCGCACTCACGCAACCGCATGATCAGTTTTCCGGTCAGCAGTTCGATGCGTTGCGGGTCGATGTAAGCGATGGCTGCGCCGCTCTTTTCGAGCGTCCGTCCGATCCGACTGTTGAAACCAAATTCGCTGATGATTTCCCAGGCAGTCCGACGTTCCACCAACTTGAGAAGATTTGAAGTGGCGGGCAGGCGCCCTTCCTTCACGAGGCTCTCGTAATCGGGCAACCACTCCATGTTCGGAGCGAGAAAGATGCCGATGAAATCCAACTCGCCGAGTTCCTTGCGCCAGAAATCAAGGAACCGTGTCTCCAACTCCGCCAACGTGAGTGGCCCATTTGCGCCGGCGATGTCGCGGCGGATCGCGGTGCGGAGGTTGACTCGGAACGTGCGGGCGGCGAAAAAACCGGAACGATGCGACGCGTCTTGCACGTTGTCAGAAAAGGCGAGTGCCTGCTTTTCTAGGTTGAACGGCGATGTGTAGAGCTGGCTCAGCGCGATGCTGGTTAGACTGGCCGCGCGCGAACCCAAAATGGTGAGCCCCGATGCGCTCTCGCAATAAGGGCACGTCATGTCGGCCTGCGTCTCATCTTGGATGCGACGGGTGCGGTCATGAAGGAGAACCCGGACGAAGCGACCAGGTTCTCCACAACCGCTGCATTTGGCGGCGTCAGGCGCGTTTACCGTCAGGCACAGGCTGCAAAGTTTGTGGGTGAAATCGCCCTGCGCCGGACCCGTGCCGTCTCGGTCGGACACGGGGAAGATAAAGCGCAGACTGGGATGATGACCGAAGAACGCCTTGTAAAACTCCTGCAAATCCGTGGAGACCTTCTCGGCAGTGGCGCGCATCGTTCCGCCCCACCCCATCACGCCACATTCCCGGCAGTGGATGACCGGTAGATGATTCTTGAGGGCTTCGCCCTTGAGGTCATCGGAAAATGCCATGTGCGGCGATTCAGTGACAGAGGCCGCCAAGCGCGACAACTCGCGCGTCCAGAGATGCACATGTACGCGCAAAAGCGGGCCGGGAACGGCGCTCTTTTTGGCTCTGGCATCGCGATAGCGCGCGTGCGCGCAGAGCGAGAGAAAACTGTCGAGCAAACGCCGCGTGTATTCGGCGTCGCTCGTGGCCGATACCATCTGGCTCAATTCGTGAATCAGCCAATCCTCGGAGATGACTTTTCGCCCGGAACGTTCCACGAGGGTGAGGAGATTGCGGAAGAAGCTGTGTTCACGCAGGCGCTCACCCAGCGCGAGGCGACCATCCATTTCGCCCAGCGCGGTTGGCGCGTCCTTCTCGAACCATAGGCGATACTGGGCGGCCAGATACGTTTCCGGATTCCGGGCATGGTCGCCAGGCAGCAAAGCAGGCGCGGCGGGTTCAGGTACACCATGGTAGCGGATGAAAAATCCGTCCACAACGTCCCCCAAATCCAGCAGCTCCTCTCCGATGACGCTACCCGGGTCAAAAGCCTCCGAAAACACCGTCTGCGCATATTCCACGAGCGGTCCGGCTGATTCAATCGAGCCTAGCGTGGCGGAGGTGCCGACACAGCAGAGATGTTTCTCCGGCATCCGCAATCGTGTCTTGAGCCGTCGGATGAGACAGGCGAGGTCTGTGGATTGCGCGCCGTCGAAAGTGTGCAACTCATCCACCACGAGAAAGCGGAGCGTCTCGGGAGCGTTGTAACGCCAGAGGCTCTGTTCTTCCGGGCGAAGCAGCAAGAAGTCCAGCATCTTGTAGTTCGTCAACAGGATGTCGGGAGGATGCTCGCGCTGGTGGCTTTTGCTGGTGATGACCCAGTCAGGTTTCATCTCGACTGATTGATCGCTTTCGCCGCCGATAAACAGGCCCGCAGTTACCTTGCCACGCAGTTTGGGGTCAGTATGAATCGCCCTGGCAAAACGCTTCGCCTGATCGGTGGCCAGGGCGTTCATCGGATAAATGATGATGGCCTTGATGCCGAGTTCGCCAACGTGCGTCGCACAAACGTCAAGGATTGGGTAAAGAAAGCACTCAGTTTTTCCAGAGCCAGTGCCCGTGGCTATGAGAGTCGATTTCGGGGAATCGCCGCACAGTCGATTTAGGGCACGAGCTTGGTGCAAATGCGGCGGTTCAAACGGAAACTCCTCGATGGTCGTAAATGGGAGCGGTTGCGGTGGCGCGGGGCGAAACGGAAGGCGTAAGCTGTAGTAAGGCCCTTTGAAAACCTGCCCCGGCTCGTTCAGGAACGTCTCCAACGTGTGCTCGAACGTTGGGGTCGAGCACGGAAAGGTCGTCCGTAGGAATGACTTAATTCCTTCTTCGATTTCGCGACTGATGACGGTGGGGAGCATGGGTCAGGCGTTGCGGGAACGGGCCATGTTGCAGTAGCGATGTGTGAGGCGGGCGTTTTCCGGGATCGTCTTGCCACCTCGCCAGTATTGCTCGATGTGGTCCACCGCCGCGTCATCCACCTCAGAGATGCATTGGTTGCAAATGGCGCAGGTCGGGTTGGTCTCGAACAAAGATTGCTTCAGTTCACGAGTGAAGCAACGCGGTTGCACCCGATACTCGCGCAAAATGCCCTCCAACCACTGACGCGTCAGATCAAACCGCAAGCGGACCATATCCTCCGAACTCGTGCCCAATTCGATGGCCCGGTTGAAATCGGCGTTGTTGGCGAGGAGATCCACCCATCCTTCACGGAGGGCATCCAGTGCGGCCATCACTTGGTTTTTGTCCTTGTCGCAAAGCACCCCCATCAACACATCGTAGAGCGAGGCATTGAACTTTTTCCGCTCCCACCGGCCGTTTGGATTATCCTTGTCCCCGCGATAGTAGCGTTTGAAGGCGTATTGTGTGCCGAGCAGGGAGCGAATGAGCGACAACGCATTCTTGAAAGCTGCACGAAGTTTGGCGGCCTCATCGGGAGCGATATCCTTATATTTTACCATGTCATGGTTATAAAACCGTTTCATCGGGGAGGCGTATTTGAGATAAGTAGCGTGGAAGAAGCTGGCGAATCGCAGCACCAGTTCGACATCGCGCATCCGTTTGTCCGGGCCGGGCAGACTGAGCAGCGCGCGGAAGTCCGGTTCGGCCGCCAGTTCTTTCAGCAGACCATTGTAAGCCCCACGGTAAACGCAGTTGCGCAGTTCCATATCGTTGAGCGGTTCTGATCCCGTATTCAAACGTTCGAAAATCTCAAACTTCAAATCCGCGTCGCTTTGCTTGAGCAGCGTCACTGTTCGCAAATTGTAATCTTGAATCCGATTTTGCAGTTCTTCAACGAGATCCGTGAATGCCTTCTTGTTCAACTCCTTGTAGGCGGTCAAACCGAATAGTTTGAACGGTTCGCCGCTAGGAAAGTGACCATCAATGAACGAGAATAAGGACGTGAGGCGCTGTTGCCCGTCAATGACGTACTCCTTGTTGTCCGGTTGTTCGGAAAGATAGATGATCGGCAGCGGGACGCGGAGCAGTACACTTTCGACGAGTCGGCTGGCCTTTTTGCGATCCCAGACATACTGGCGCTGAAAGTCTGGTTGTAAAATCAAGCGACCCCGCTTCTGCTTGTCGTAAAGGGAGCGGACTTCAGGCTCACCCGGTCGCGTCAATACCTCGCGCTGATTGACGGGGAGATTCAGCTCCTCACCATTTTCCTGCTCGGCATCAAATTGTAACTCCGTTTCAGTGTTGGCTTCGGATTCTATAGTCGGCATAATAACGTGTGAATTATATGGTTGTTGTTGAAAACAAGATATTAATCTGGCAATGTTGGCCAGTGGAGCGTTTTGAGCTGAGAGAAAATCACGCGACTACGTTGTGCAACGGCTTGAAAAAATCTTGCGTTCACCCACTCTGCGGCATCCTGGGAAAGCAGAATGTGTGGCTTTTGCCTGATCGACAATCTTGGATTTGTGTTTCCTCCATTTTTTTCGCGCGCATTCCTTTCGGTTGAGGCGAATGACTTAGCACCAAATTCATTCATTAATTCATTGAGCGAGATTCCGTCGCCCAAGACACCATCGATAAACTCAGGATCACGGAGGCGAATCAAATGAGGCCAATCTTTCCTCCATTTGAGACGCTGGATGTCGGCGGCCGTTGCATCGTCCCTTCCTTCCTTATACTCGTAGGCAATCGCGCGTCCAAGGATTCGCGTGTCAGAAGCCTCGACCATCCGACCGATGAAAATTACATCGCCGGTCTTCGGCTGTCGAGGACGCTGCCCCAAAGGCGAGGAAACTGCCCAATTTAGCTCATATTCAGCAATTTCTTGCGGAACGGATTCCGAGAGATTTGCTCTATCGTCAGTACCGCCAATGAATTTTACAAATGCTTGCTTACTGATCGTCGGCTCCACTGCCACCGATGGCGGATCAGGTAAGAACCCCAAGTTCGCGCCGTAATCACCAAGCCCAAACCGATGTCCGCTTTTGGTCTTACCGAACGGAGCGATTTTTGCCTCCCATTTGTCAATCGTATCCGTGTTCAATGAGGTTGCCTTTCCTGCACGGCTCCACAAGTTCTCGAAATAAGCTCTGCACGCCTGAATTATAACTGCATCGTCGCTGACAAATCCGAGTTCATGATTTCGTGTGAGCGCCGCGTCAGTCAGATTCGCTGAGGTGACAATGCTCCTCAGTTCGCCAAAAACATAGACTTTTGCATGCAGGTTCTTAATTCCTCGGACTTCACTCCCGATCTCCAACAGATACCGGAGTGCGTTTAAATCTGAGACTCCTTCCAAAAACTCCCGGAGCGAATGGCGCGTCAGCACCCGAATTCGCTTTTTGCCATGCGTCAACTGCTGCACAGCGCCACGCTTGATAAATGGGCTTATGACCAAGAGATCATTCGCCTTCAGCGCGCCGGCGGTTTCAAACTCGGTCTTCCAGCCGTGGTCAATCAATTGAAATTGTGGCGCTGAACTCATGGTAGATTCAGTGAAGTCTTTCGAGTGATGAGCCAGTCCCGAACTGGCTGAGTGTAGGCATTCCAATTCGCGTGCTTGGCCGCGAGCGGAATAAGGCGGGCCAGTTGAGCATCCCGGTTCTCGCCAAGAGTTTCAACCACTTTGTCCACAAACTCATGTGTATCCAGAGGATTTACAATTCCAATCGCCACCTGATGAATCTCCTTTTCAGTCGCGGATAGGGTCTGGGGATCTTGTGCGATGATAAGTCCGTGAATGAAACGCTCGGGTTTGATGCCGGCGGGCAAAACGAAATCGGTTGTCTTGGCTGCGATGGTTTCACGACGCGAACGAGCTGGCTCGTCATTTCCACTGCAAGCGGCGTTGATCTGTTCCTGTTTCTGTGCGGCGGTTTCGTACTCGTCCCCGTCCAGAATGAACAAGCTGTTTTCGCACGTTTCACCCTTGATCAGCAGGCCGGCGAAAACCGAGAAACAGTTCTTCGCTGCCCCGAAAGGAATAATCCGCACGTGACGGCTCATTTCAAGTTCGCCGGCAACGTGGCTGACAATCGCTCCCCCCAAATCATCTTCAACGAATACTTCTAGCGTTTTGGTCTGACGGCCAGACAATCTTCCCAGCGAATCTGGATCGGTGTTCGAGTAGCAGCAGTGTTTCCCTGCTTGGGGCCACAAATGGCGGATGTTGATCTGGGCTTTGAGCGACAACAATTCCTCTCGATGCGAGGTGAATACAAGTTGAAGCCGTTTTGCCTGGCAGCGAACATTCAGGTACTTGATGAGCTTCTTTAAAGCATCTCCATGCATCAATAGGTCTAGTTCATCTACCAAAATCAAACCATCGTCGTGGCTTCTCTCGACCACATAAAGAAGCCGAAAAAGGCGCTGTTCTCCCGCCCCCATCACCACACTCGGGTATTCAATTCCACCGATGTCCTGCCGAGTCAAGGAAGTGTATTTCTTGTCGGGTTCGCCGGGGATGGCCAGAGTGGCCATCGCGGTATAAGTGCAATTGAGAATTCTGCCTGCGGCTGTGCGTACTCGCTCGTCGATCTCCTCTGTGCATGGGGTGGCAACAGCCCTCGTCAAATCGTGGGAATCGTAGGCCTCCAAATCAGGAAGGCAGCTCCTAACTCCCACGTAAGCCATGTAGCGAAGCGGACGGTTACCGACATCCGGCGTCCAATCAGTCGTCACCGTTCCCTTGCGATATTCAACAGGGCCCTGGGCCGTGGAATTGCCGGTCACATAAGTATGATCAATTATAAATCGAGTTCCATTCCACACATCTGCTGCCAATGGCGGAAAAAACTGCCTGTAATTGGATGCTGTGCCCCTCGGTGCTCCGTAGGCGCACGCGAGCGCATGAAGAACTGTGGACTTTCCGACACCGTTTGGACCAAAAATGCCCGTCAACGGCTTGTCTTCAAACGATATTTCGTCAAGCCCTCGAATGCCCTTAAGGCGTTCGATGCTTAACTTATGGGTTCTCAATGCAAAGGAAGGCATACTCTATTTGTTCCTTTCCTCCAGCTTGCGCCAAACGGTGGCGTAGTCGGTTTCGCGGTCGCATTTGGTAAACGGGGCGTGCCAGATGATCTCGCGCTCGATTGGGCCGGTGGGGAGCGTGGTGTCTGTGACGGTGCGCTTGACCGTGCCAGATTGCAGGGCGCGGACTTCGTTCCAGTCAGCGCGGGGGAGGCCGACGCCGGGAAGGCCCTTTGAGCAGGTGAAGATGATGCGGCCGCGCTGGTCATACCAGGTGTCGGCTTCATTCTGGCGCAGAACGGGGAACTGGATGCGGTAAATGGTTTGCAGCTCTGCCAGCGTGAGGCCGAGGGCGCGGGCGGCGAGCACGTCCAACTCCACCAGTGTCCAGCGGCGGGCGAACTCCGTGCGCAGTGCGCAGTGCCGCGTCCACTCCGGCGTGAGGTTGCGCCAAAAATCCGCGTCCAGCCGCGGGTCATCACCCAGCCATGCTTCCTCCTGATACGCTTCATCCCAACACTCCCGCCACAGCTCGGCATAGTGCGCGGTTAAGCAGTTGAGGGCGAGAACTCGAATCGAGAACTGAGGATCGCATTCAAGACGCGGAAAACTAGCCAGACCACCTGCAGTAAGATCACCTTTACCAGTAGTCTTGATTGCGAAGTCTCCCGGTAGCGACTGCATCCAGGCCGCCGTTG
>Ga0187860_1002277_pt1 | contig 16082 bp, 12 predicted proteins | sample June2016WEW_10_4_FD_132981 | JGI IMG/M metagenome (GOLD analysis project Ga0187860, IMG submission 132981) | Peatland microbial communities from SPRUCE experiment site at the Marcell Experimental Forest, Minnesota, USA - June2016WEW_10_40 | ecosystem: Environmental > Terrestrial > Soil >... | reverse complement strand
GTACCCGCACCGCTTCAGCTTGCCAGCCGGCGGGCCCGCGCCCCGGTCAGCCGGCGTCGTCTGGTTCAGCGGGTCCCAGATCGGCGACAGTGGATCGCCGAAAGCGAACTGGTGGCCGAAGATCACCACAGTGCCGATCACGCTGGCTGCGGGCGGCCGGGTCGAGATCCGCCGGTGAGTGAGTAGGGTGCGGCCGTGGTCGCCACCCTCATCCGTAACGGCATCGTCCTTCCGATGACCGGACGCGGCGTGATCTTCGATCCGGGTTCGGTCCTCCTGTTGGACGCCGGGATCGCGGCCGTCGGTCCTGTCACCGTGCTGGACACTCACCCTCTGGCGGCTGACGCCGACGTCATCGATGCGAGCCGGCACGCCGTCATCCCCGGTCTTCACAACTGTCACTTGCACTCCGGCCTGCTGCGGGGCACTGCTGAGTCCATGTCGCTCTGGGACTGGCTGAAGACCTATGTCGATCCGGCTCACCGCGCCCTCACTCCCGAGATCGCTGAGACCGCCTCCCGGCACTGCTATGCCGAAAGCGTGCTGGCCGGCACCACGTCGGTCATGGACATGTGGCGGTTCATGGAGGGTTCGGCGGCGGCCGCTGAGAAGATTGGTCTGCGGGCCACGCTCGTGCCCTACGTCGCCGACGCCGAGGGTTTCGACTATTTCGAGTCGATCGAGTCCAACCGCCGGCTCCTGAGCTCACACCGCACGTCGGCCGAGGGGCGGGTCCGCGCTTGGGTGGGTCTCGAACACCTCTTCTACTGCACGCCATCGGCATTCCGCGCCGCCGTCGAGCTGGCCGACGAGTTCGATACCGGTATCCACACCCACTCGTCGGAGTCGATCTCCGAAGTGCAGGAGTCTCTCGCGCGGTTCGGCTGCCGCCCGATAGAGGAGATGTTCCGGCGCGGCGTACTCTCGGAGCGCACCGTGATCGCCCACTGCGTGTGGCTCGACGACCGCGAGATCCAACTGCTGGCCCAGACGGGCACTGCCGTGGCCCACTGTCCCTGCTCGAACATGAAGCTGTCATCGGGCCCGGCCCGCGTCGGTGCGCTGCGCGCCGCCGGCGTGACGGTGGGGCTCGGAAGCGACGGGGAGAAGGAGAACAACAACCTCGACCTCATCGAGGAGATGAAGTTCGCATCCTTGCTACAGAAGGTCTCGACCCTCGACCCGACCAGTGGCGACCCATGGGACATCTTGGCCATGGCCACCGTCGAGGGCTCTCACGCCCTGGGCTTGGACACGGTGAGCGGCACACTCGAAGCGGGCAAGCGTGCCGACGTCGTGACCGTCAGTCTCGGCGGGCTGCACACCACCCCGCTGCTCCACGGTGCCGATTCCAACGTGGCCGCGCATCTCGTCTTCTCGGCGTCCGGGCGCGACGTGCGCGACGTGTGGGTTGACGGTCGGCGCCTCGTCAGCGACGGCCGGCCCACCACCTTTGACGTCGAGGCCGTCCGGGCCGACGCGCAGGCGGCCGCCGAGGAGCTCTTTGCCCGCCGCTCCGCTCTCGGCAGCTGAGGTCGGCGGAACCGGAGTCTCGGCTCATTTGCCCACGCCGCTGACCGGTCTCCCCTCCTCCAGGTACTGGCAATCGCGGGCCCCGACGGCGGCACGGACCCGACGGCGAAGCGGCCCGCTCAGCAGCTTGAGCGCCTCGGCAACCGGCACGAAACGGTATTCGGCGATCTCGTCCACCTGCACCTCAACCCGTCGCAGCCGCTCGGTGGCAACTACGCCGCAGTCGAAGAGGAAGCGTACGCCGCCTGGCCGGTTCTCGCGAGGCCGCAGGAAGTCGACACATGCGAGCCGTCCTGCATCGATCTCGATCCCGCTCTCCTCGAGCGCTTCCCTCCGGCACGCTTCCCACGGGCTCTCTCCGTCGGCCTCCACCTGTCCACCAGGGATCGCCCAGCCAGATTTGTACGTGGGTTTCAGGATGAGCAATCGGCCGGCACGGTCGAAGATGAGCGCTCCGGCCGATGCCGGGATTCTCGGGATGTCGTAGGGTGTCTCTTCCACGCGACGATGATGCCTGATCCGATCTGATCTAGCGCTACCGGTAGTTCCATTGCCTTGTCACGCCTCCTACGTGCGAGGCCTTGGACTCGGTGGGCTCCGGTATGACGACCCCCGCCCCCGATGGCAGGATGAGGCGATGACAAGCGAGCGGTTGGATGTCCAGCGGACCATCGCTGCAGACCCGGCGACGATCTTCCGGCTGCTGTGCGACCCGCAGGGTCATGTGGCGATCGACAGCTCAGGGATGCTGATGGACGCCACGGGCGTGCCCGTGACCGCCGTCGGCGACAGCTTTGTCGTGCACATGGATCGCGAAGCTCTGAACGACTACCCGATGGGCCTCTACGACGTGACCGTCACGATCACGACGTTCGTTCCCGACCGCGAGATCGCGTGGACGATCCTCGGCCAGATCCGCCCGCAGATCGGCCACGTCTACGGCTACACGCTCGCGCCCATCGACGACGGCACGCTCGTCACGTCGTATTACGACTGGTCGTCCATCGACCCGGTCTGGAAAGAGGCTGGGATCTTTCCGGTCCTGTCCGAGGGGGCGCTGCGGGCCACCCTCGGGATACTCGCCCGGACCGTTGCACGGGGCGGCCCCAGCCCGTCGGCCTGAACCGACGCGATCATTCCACGGGCGGGGTTGAGCCGGATCCTCCTCGTCACTCCAGCACCGCGATGTTTCGTCGAGCACACAGGTCCTTCAGGATCTGCGGCCAGACGCTGACGCTCACTTCGCCGAGGTGTGCCTTGCGCAGCAACAGCATCTGGGTTCGCGACTGACCGATCCCGCCCCCGATGCTCAGCGGCACGGCGTGCTCCGTGATCGCACGGTGGTACGGGAGGGTCAGCCAGTCGAGCTGCCCGGTGATCTCGAGTTGGCGCCGCAGCGCGGCAGCGTCGACCCGGATGCCCATCGAGGAGAGCTCGTGGCGCCTGAGCGTGACCGGGTTCCACACCAAGAGGTCGCCGTTGAGCCCGTGTGCCGGCCGCCCGTCCGACATCGTGACCTCCGTCGACCAGTCGTCGTAATCCGACGCGCGCAGCTCGTGCGGATAGCCGTCGGCGAGCGTCCAACCGATGCCGATGATGAAGACGGCGGGGTGCTCCTGGAGGATTCTCGTCTCCCGCTGCTTGCGCGGAAGGCCCGGATAGCGCTCCAGGAGTTCTTCCGCGTGCAGGAACTCGACCTCGTCGGGAAGGTCGGGGTACCCGCCTCGCAGCGCCGGAAAGAGCTCCTGCGAATGAGCTTCCGCGTTCTTCAGAACTCTCCAGATGCGCCGCACGACGTCACGCAGGAAGTCCAGGTTGCGGTCCTCTTCCGCCATGGCAAGCTCCCAGTCCCACTGGTCCACGTACGCACTGTGGTCGTGATCCAGGAAGTAGTCCTTGCGGACGGCGCGCATGTCGGTACAGATCCCCTCGCCGAGACCCATCTCGAACTGGCGGAGTGCGAGTCGCTTCCACTTCGTTGCGGCTTGCACGACCTCAGCGTCGACCGGGTGCTGGTCGCCATCGTTGGAGATGTGAAACCCGATCGGAACACGCGAGCCGTCTCGATCCAGCATGTCGTTCACGCCGGACTGCGAAGTGACGATGAGCGGCACTTGCACCATCATGAGGCCCAGTTCGGCGCAGAGACCCGCCTCGATGTGGTGCTTGATTTCGAAGATCGCCGCTTGGGTCTCTCGAGGCCCCAGCAACGGCCGGTAGTCGTCCGGGAGAACTCGCTCGACCTCCTCGTAGGTCCCGATTCCCGGGCCGGCCAGATCCGCTCGCTTGCGAGTTTCGAGGTCTGCCGCGGCTTCCGACGCTTGATTCGTCACCTTGGGCATGACCTCATCATCGCGCCCTTTGGCACGTTTCCTAGGGGCTACCGGCCGTACTTCGAGTGACTAAAGGCCTTGCGCGACGGGCTCGCCTTGGCGAGGCGTCCCCGCAGCTTCGGCCCGAATGAGCGACGTCGGCCTCACCCAGCGGACTAACCGACCCTCGCCCTCGGAGGACGAGTTCTTGCACCCTTCACGCTGCAGCGAACAGCACGAACAGGTCCTCGGTAGCGCCCGTCGACTGCCCGAGGCCTTGATTGACAGATCTCGATAAAAGGGCTACCGTTCTGTATTGAGGAATATCAATAGAGGCTCGATCCCGACCCGGGCGAACCTGAAGCTGTGGAGGAACGATGGCCACCAAGCTGGTTCAAGAGATCCCTCTGGCGCCCGTCGCCTGCTGCACCCCGGTGGCCGACCCCGACATCACCCGGGCTCAGGCCGAGACGCTGGCCTCGATCTTCAAGGCTCTCGCCGACCCTCACCGGGTACGGATCGTGAACCTGCTCGCCAACGCCGCCCAGCCGGTCTGCGTCTGCGACTTCATGCCCCAGCTCGGACTGTCGCAGGGGACGGTGAGCTTCCACCTCAAAAAGCTGCTCGCCGTCGGGCTCTTGGAGAGGGAGCAGCGCGGGACGTGGGCTTACTACTCACTCAAGCGTGACGGGCTGGACCGGCTCGCCGCGATGTTCGACCCACAGGAGGTTGTGACATGACTAACGACACGGAGCTTCGTGAGGACGTTCGGCGCCGCTACGCCGAGGCGGCGAGCACGGTGACCGCCGGCGCGGGAGCGGCGAACGACTGCTGCCATCCGGGGACGACGTGCGGCGAGGAGGGTCATGTCTCGGGGCCTTCGTTCTATGACACGCTCGCCGACGAGGGACTTCCCGAGGCTGCCGTGCTCGCAAGCCTTGGGTGTGGCAACCCGACGGCCGTGGCCGACCTGCATCCCGGCGAGACCGTCCTCGACCTCGGATCGGGTGGTGGTATCGACGTTCTGCTATCGGCCAAGCGTGTCGGGCCGACCGGCAAGGTGTACGGGCTGGACATGACCGAGGAGATGCTCGCCCTCGCGATCAGGAACCGCGACGATGCCGGGGCCAAGAACGTGGAGTTCCTGAAGGGATACATCGAGCAGGTGCCTCTCCCTGCGGACACCGTTGACGTCGTCATCTCCAACTGCGTCATCAACCTGTCGACGGACAAGACTCAGGTGTTCGCGGAGATGTATCGCGTTCTCCGTCCGGGTGGGCGCATAGGCATCAGCGACGTCGTCGCCGACAACGACCTCACAGCAGAGCAGCGAGCCGAGCGAGGCACGCACGTCGGCTGCATCGCGGGGGCGCTGTCGTTCGAGGAGTACGAGGTGGGGCTTCGTGCTGCCGGGTTCGAGGACGTCAGCATCACGTCGACGGCCGAGTACGTACCTGGCATGCACTCCGCGATCATCAAGGCGACGAAGTCCGTCGCGGCGCGTGAGCCCACGCCCATCGCCACACGCGCGGCAGGCGAGCTGCCGGCGGTCCAGAAGTCCTGCTGCTGACGACGACGCAGGAGCGTGGCCGTGAGCGACGTCGTTTCTGAACACCCGCCGAGCGGGGTGCCGCCTGACGCGCCGGTCATCGCCCGGCTGCCGTTCCTCGACCGCTTCCTGCCGGTGTGGATCATCGTGGCGATGGCCGCTGGCATTGGGCTCGGGCGGGCCATCCCGAGCCTGAACACGCACCTCAACGCCATCCAGGTGACCTCGGGGACGTCGCTGCCGATCTTCATCGGTCTGCTGGTGATGATGTACCCGGTGCTGGCGAAGGTCCGCTACAGCCAGCTCGGTTCGGTCACCCGGGACCGACGGATGCTGGTCTCGTCCCTGCTGCTCAACTGGGTGGTCGGCCCGGCGGTCATGTTCACGCTGGCCTGGCTGTTGCTGCCCGACCTGCCCGCCTACCGGACCGGGCTGATCATCGTCGGCCTGGCCCGCTGCATAGCCATGGTCCTTATCTGGAACGACCTGTCGGGCGGAGACCGGGAAGCCGCAGCGGTGCTGGTGGCGCTCAACTCTCTGTTCCAGATGGTCGCCTTCGCCCTCCTCGGCTACTTCTACCTCAAATTGCTGCCCGGCTGGCTCGGTCTCAGCACCGTCGGCCTGCACCTGTCGGTCGGGCGGATCGCCGAGACCGTCGGCATCTTCCTCGGCGTCCCGCTCATCGCCGGGTTCCTCACCCGCACCCTCGGCGAACGAGCCCGGGGTCGGGAGTGGTATGAGACCATGCTGCTGCCTCGCCTCGGCCCCTTCGCCCTCTACGGGCTGCTGTACACCATCGTCATCCTCTTCGCGCTCCAAGGCCACACCATCACCTCGCGTCCCGCCGACGTGGCACGCATCGCCCTGCCCCTGCTCGCCTATTTCGCCGTCATGTGGTTCGGGTCGTTCGCGCTCGGCAAGGCGATCGGCCTCCCCTACGAGCGGACCGCCACCCTGGCATTCACCGCTGCGGGCAACAATTTCGAGCTGGCCATCGCCGTCGCAATCGGCGTCTTCGGCGTCACCAGCGGCGAGGCTCTCGCCGGTGTCGTCGGCCCTCTCATCGAAGTTCCGGTCCTCGTCGCCTTGGTGTACGTGTCCCTGTTGGCCCGACGGCGCTACAACCCGGCGCCCGCGCGAACGAGACTGGAAGGAGCGCGGTGACCGACACTCCCGTCGTGCTGTTCCTCTGCATCCACAACGCCGGTCGCAGCGTCGCCGCCCGGGTCCTGCTCGACCACTACGCGCGGGGCCGGGTCGATGTCCGCTCAGCCGGATCCGAACCGGCCGATCAGCTCAACCCGTCGGTCCTCGCCGTCCTGCGCGAACGGGGCCTCGACCCGGCACGAGAGTTCCCCAAGCCCCTCACCGACGAGACCGCCAGAGCTGCCGACGTCATCGTCACGATGGGCTGCGGCGACACCTGCCCGTACTACCCCGGCAAGCGTTACCTCGACTGGGACCTCGAAGACCCCGCCGGCAAACCAGTCGACGCCGTCCGGCCCATCATCGACGAGATCGACCGCCGAGTCCGATCCTTACTCGCCGAGCTCGCCGAGCCTGCCAAGCACTGAAGCTCGACGCGGACGTCGAACTTCAGTAGTCCGAGCCACGCGGTCCGACCTGGATGGCAACGCGATCACAACGCATTCGAGTGGGCGTCGGGCCACCGCCTGCCCGCTCAAGCTGACCGCACATCAGGTCGATAACTGAGAAGGCACGGAGGGCTCGCTGATGATCGATGAGAGAGACGACAACTCGGGCGGTGTCGGTGAATCGCTGGCGGCGTTTCGGCATGGACCGGCTCTACGAATGACGGCGATGGCAGTCGCATCGGTTGGGTCTCTCTCAACACTGGCGAGCGGGTGATCGAAGTGGCTGGCCAAGTTGAGGTCTTCGAGGGCGGAATGGTGACCCAGGTGCAGCCAGGGCAGCAGTTTCGTGGCCCTGTGAACAATCACAGAAGATACTACAATCAGTGAAAGGAGATGAGATGGGTCCAAACGTAGGGATGTATGACGAGCTGTGGAGACGTGAGCGTGAGCTCAAGCAAACGGCAGCTCGCAGCGAGGACTGCCACAAGCGGATGATGCCGGCAGCGTCCCCTCGCCGTGACCCAGCATGCTCGCTAAGGCGAACGGCACCCGAATGGCAACCGAACGTGTGCCGATCCTCCGCAGTTGCCGCGATCGTAGGGCGCTGACCAGGGAACTAAGACGAGGTGCGTGTCTGCTGGGCGGCACGACGATGACACCGGGTTCGTCCTGGAGTCGAGGCCGTAGTGCTCCGCCGGCCAAGCCCGTCCTCATGCTGGCACGCCCGTCACGGCGACCTGAGCGCCCCTCGTTCCCATGGCGCCCCCTGTCGATTCCGGCGCGGCTCTGGTTCCGCCTGCCCGGCTCCGTGGACATTTCGAGATGGGCGACCTTGATCAGACTGTCGACCACATGGCCGGGTGTGCGGCGCCGATACAGGTCGGGTGTTGAAGACTCATCTGTACAGGAAGGACAGCGCGTTCGAGGTTCCCGATTCCGTCGCGATTGTCACTCGGACAGTCAACGGTGAGCCTGGCAGAGGCGGCACAGTGACTTTGCAGGAGGTCTGGGTCGGGCAGATGGTATGCGTCGGCTGTCCGTCGAAACGCGCGAGGACCAGTCCGTTCGGGCTGAACAGACTCGTGCCGTGAACCACGACCACCGTACCGGCGCTGCCCTGTGAGGGAGTGATCGACGAGAGCTGAGGGGCAGCGCCCGCCGTTGTCAATCCAGCGGGCAGGGTGGTGACGGTGGTTGTGGGCACCGTCGCCGGCACGGTCGTGGTGGACTGGGTCGGAGCAGGCCGCGGACGTGTGGACGGCGGGCGGCTCGTCGGCGACGTGGCCACGGAGGGCCGAGACGTCCTCGGTCGAGCTGTAATGCCTGGTCGCGCCCGAGCGGTCCCGGTCGGTCGCGAAGAGCCCGAGCCCCCGCCCACGCTCAAGACGAGGATCGCCGCTGCAAGAAGGACAGCCCCGAGCATCGCGAGCGGGGCCACTCGGCGAAGCGTTTGCCGCCCAGGGTGCAGTGACGGGGAACCAGCCCCTCCCTCGGACGGGGCTGGCCTCGCAGCTGATGTATACAACAGAGGTGGTTCGCGGTCGGTGAGCACCCATCGGGGAGTGGCATCATCGTTACCTACCGGCCCCGGACGCTGCGCCGTGACGCCCCTGGAAGGCTCAGTTCCTGCCGGACCCGCCGGCCTCGGATGCCGTGAAGCGGCGCTCGCTGGTTCGCCGGCTCCTGCAGCGGCGGTGGCCTCGCGGGCTCGCCGAACAGCCTCCGCCAAGGCATCCAATGCACGTTGGCTAGGTGCCGATTGACCGGGCTCCGCCTCGAATTTTCTGCCGACCCGCAAATGTCGAAGACCCTTAGCGTTCATGCGGCTCATCCTGTCGGCGTCATTGTCGCAGAGTTCATTGTCGCAGAGGCAGCACCAAGTAAACATTCAGCACCCGTGAGCCGGTACGAGCACTCGCCAACCGACGTCTGACCAATCCCCTCGAGCCATGGGGTATGACCGGCCGCGGCGCGTGTGCGACCTCGAGTACACCGGCTCCCTCGCCGAACGGCCCCTCACCGACGACGCGATGCCTCGCGGTGAAGGTGCCCTCGGCGCCCCTCGCGGCGAGCCGGACGAACATGGCAAGAGAGCTGGTCGAGCTGCGTGGCCACGATCCCGCACACGGAGCCGTCGGCAACGTGGTCACCACGTGGCTCCCGCCTTTAGTTCGTTGGGCTCCAGCTCGCGGCGCCGTCCCGCTCGCCAGCCGGTAGCTTGCGTTCCGTGGCTCCGAAGGACCCCTCGCCGGCGTACCGGCGCTCGGTCTCTCGAGCCCGGGCTCCTCTCAGGTGGCGGCGCATCGTCGGGGCTGGCGGCGCAGCCGTTCTCGTCGGCGTCGCCATCGTTCTCCTTCTGCTTTCCGGCGGAAGGTCTGCGTCGAAGACCGTGTCCTCGCTTCCTCGTCCCACTCCGAGTCGATGCCCGCTCACGGATCTGCCGGCGCCCGCGGGAAAGGTGCCTGCCCGCCCTGCGCTCGCCGTGAAGATCGGTAACGAGCCCGACGGCGCGCGGCCCCAGAGCGGCCTCAACGAGGCGGACATCGTCTACGACACCCCCGCCGAAGGCGGCATCATGCGCTACGTGGCTGTCTACCAGTGCCAAAGCGCGTCGAGCATCGGACCGACGCGCTCGGTGAGGTGGGTCGACTGGCACATTCTCCAGGCCTTTGGGCACCCGATTCTCGCCTTCGCGGGCGGGATCAACCCGGACGTGAGCACGGTGGACGGCCTCGGTTGGCTCGAGCCGGCGGATCTCCTGGCAGGCGCGCAAGCAGCCGGCGTGCGCATCTCCAGCCGGGTTCCCCCCGACAATCTCTACACCAGCTCCGCCGCTTTGTGGGCTCTGGCAAAGACGGCCTCCCCGCCACCGCCGGTTTTCTCCTACACCGCTTCCCTGCCTGCCCTGGCTACGCCTGCATCCGCGCTCGCGATCGACTTCTCGCCAGGCACTGACGTCGTCTGGAAGTGGGACGGGCAGGCCGATACCTGGTTGCACGCCTACAGCGGTAGCCCGGACATCGACGCGCTGACGAATCAGCCTGTGACGACCACCAACATCGTCGTGCAGATCGTCCATTACTCGTTCGGGCCGTACGCCGAGAGCCCGGGCGGCACCGGAGACGTCGAGAGCCAGACGGTAGGGAGCGGGCCAGGCTACGTCCTACGCGGCGACGACGTGATCAAGGTTACCTGGCACCGCCCGGGCCTCTTGGCGCCGACCACCTTCACCGACGCCAAGGGCCAGGCTGTCGGGCTGGCGCCGGGTCGTACGTGGGTCGAGCTCGTCCTGGACACAACCGCCAACACGCCAGGCTCTCTCACCATCACCCGGTGAGCATGGCGGAATCGTTGACCACACACGGGACATCGTAGGTCAGCGTCGTCGCGCCCAACCGGATCCAGCGCCCGCGCCCGGTGTTCCGCCAACCGGTGCACTAGGTTGCCGCGGGTGGCCAGAGTCCGTCCGCAAATCCGGTGGTCTCGCTAGTGAGTCACGCTCGTCAGCACCACCTCGTTGGGCAAAGAACCCGGCGACGAACACGCGGGAGGCACTCATGGTCGGTGACAAGGTGGAGCACTTCCAAGGTAAGGGCAAGGACCCGGATGCTGTGCGGTCCCACATCGAGGAGTACCTGAAGACCGACGGCTTTACGGTCCAGACCACGTCACCGAGCGCGCAAGGTGTGGTGATCCAAGCGAAGAAGGGTGGCTTCCTGCGCGGGGTGGTCGACGCAGACCGTGCGATGACCATCACGATCACGGGGAGCCCCGACGACTTCACGGTCCGCATCGGCATCGGCAAGTGGCTCGAGCACCTTGCGGTGGCAGCGATCGAGACCTTGCTCATCTCGGACCTGTTCCTCGTCGTGGACGTGGCCGAAAGCGCCTGGAACATCGAGATCGAGGACAAGCTCGTTAAGGATCTCAAGGCATTCGTCGGTTGAGGCGGCTTCTACAGCGAGGGCCCGCCAGACACTGCTGCTCTTGATGCGCCGAATGAGCGGGCTGTGGTCGAAGGCTCCGCTCCCCCCACCAACGAGCTGGAAGCTCCACAGAGCGTTTGAGTGCGGTGCCCTCGCGGACTGTCCCGGATCGGCCGGTCCAGGACTCGACGGACTCGCCGAGCGGTGTGACAGGCGCCCGGGCCGGCGGTCCGATCCGAGTCCGGCCAGAAGGTGCGGCACAGTAGGAGAACCATGTCGTCCAGCCTCTATCTCGCCACGCTCGCCGGCCGACGCGACGACGCACTCGAAGCGTTCCTCGCCTGGACGGTCGAGCGGGGCTTCACGCTCTACCCCGCACAGGAAGAAGCGCTCCTTGAGGTCTTCGCCGGCGCCCACGTGATCGTCAACACCCCGACCGGCTCAGGCAAGAGCCTCATCGCCCTTGGCGCCCATGTCGCGGCCCTGGCCGACGGGATGCGCTCGTTCTACACGGCGCCGATCAAAGCGCTCGTCTCGGAAAAGTTCTTCGCACTGTGCGGCGAACTCGGCGCCGAAAACGTCGGCATGCTGACCGGCGACGCCTCGATCAACGCCTCAGCCCCGGTCGTCTGCGCCACCGCCGAGATCGTCGCGAACATGGCGCTTCGCAGCGGGCCGGGCAGCGCCATCGACCAGGTCGTTATGGACGAGTTCCACTACTACGGCGACCCCGATCGGGGATGGGCCTGGCAGGTTCCGCTCCTCGAGCTGACGCGGGCGCAGTTCGTCCTCATGTCGGCCACGCTCGGTGACACGAGCTCGATCGAGCAGGGCCTGACGCGCCGAACGGGCCGGCCGGTGGCAGTCGTGCGCTCCACGACCCGACCGGTACCACTGCGCTTTGAGTACCGCCGCACCCCGCTGCACGAGACGATCGAATCCCTCCTCGCAGCCGACCAGGCACCGCTCTACGTCGTCCACTTCACCCAGGCCCAATCGATCGCCGGGGCCCAGGCGCTTACGTCCGCGCAGGTGACGACCCGGCCCCAGCGGGAGGCGATCGCCGCGGCGCTCGAAGGCTTTCGCTTTGCTCCCGGCTTTGGTCGCACCCTCACGCGCCTTCTGCACCACGGCATCGGGGTCCATCACGGAGGGATGCTCCCGAAGTACCGCCGCCTTGTCGAGCGGCTCACCCAGGCCGGGCTACTGCGGGTCGTCGTCGGGACCGACACCCTCGGCGTCGGCGTGAACCTGCCTTTGCGGACGGTCGTGCTCTCGGGGCTCGCGAAGTACGACGGCACGACCTCCCGACTGCTCAGCGCCCGTGAGCTGCACCAGATCGCCGGGCGTGCGGGGCGCGCCGGCTACGACACGTCCGGTCTTGTGGTCGTGCAGGCTCCCGAGCACGTCATCGACAACGAGCAGGCCGCGAAGAAGGTGACCGGCGATGCCCGCCGGACGCGCAAGCTCGTGAAGTCCAAGCCGCCCAAGGGCTACGTCGCCTGGGACGAGGCCGTGTTCGACAAGCTCGTCGCCTCTCCGCCCGAGCCCCTCGTGCCGCACCTCCGGGTCAGCCATGCGATCTTGCTCAACGTGCTCGACCGTCCTGGTGACGGCTGCGCCGCTTTGAAGACTCTCGTCACGAGAAACGACGAGCCGCGCTCTGTACAGCGCCGCCTGGTCCGCCAGAGCATCGCGATCTACCGCTCGCTCATCGCCGCGGGGGCGCTCGAACGCCTCCCGGTGGCCGACGAGCTGGGTCGCCGAATCCGTGTCACCGCGGACCTGCAGGCCGACTTCGCCCTCGACAGCCCGCTCAGCCCCTTTGTCCTCGAGGCCGTCCCCCGCCTCGAGGGATCAGCGCCGGCGTGGCCGCTCGACGTCATGAGCGTTGTCGAGGCCACTCTCGACAATCCGGTCCCGGTGCTCATAGCCCAGCTCGACCGGCTGAAGAGAGAGACACTCGCAGCCTTAAAGGCTGCAGGAGTCGAGTACGAGGAGCGGATCGAGGCCCTCGACAGGCTCGAGTACCCCAAGCCCCTCCGGGATTGGACCTATGACCTGTTCGACGCCTACCGGCTCGCCCATCCCTGGGCCGCTGACTACAACATTCGGCCGAAGTCCGTCGCCCGGGACCTTTACGAGCAGGCGATGACCTTCTCGGAGTACGTCGCCCATTACGGCCTGACCCGCTCCGAGGGCCTCGTGCTCCGCTACCTGTCCGACGTCTACAGGGGACTTGTCCGTAACGTCCCGGAGGACCTGAAGACCGAGGACCTCCTCGACGTCACCGAGTGGCTCGGCGAGCTCGTCCGCCAGGTCGATTCGAGCCTCATCGACGAGTGGGAGCGCCTCGCTGCCGCCGCGGCGAGCACCTCGCTCGAGGAGGCCGTCACTGAGATCGGCCTCGAGCTAAGCGGTGGCGTCGCGACCCCTCCGGCTGTCACGTCGAATGCCCGGGCGTTCAATGTGATGATGCGCAACGCCGCCTTCCGCCGGGTCGAGCTCGCCGCCCGACGCGACATCGCCGCTCTCGCCGAGGGGGAACTGCCCGGTGGGTTGGACGCTGCCGGCTGGTCGAAGGCGCTCGAGCAGTACTTCTCGGTTCATGCGACCATCGGCACGGGCCCCGAAGCGCGTGCCGCGGCGTGGTTCGACCTCGCCGAGCTGCCGGGCCGATGGCAGGTGCGCCAGGTCCTCGACGACCCGGAGGGCTGGCACGACACTGCCATCGTCGCCGAGGTGGACCTCGCAGCCTCCGTCGAGGCTGGCTCACCGGCGTGGCGAACGCTGCGCCTTGAGCAGGGTTGAGGCACCCGAGCACCCGCTAGCGAGCTCGTAGCGGCGCGAAGGACGGTAAGCCTCGGCCTGAGTGCTCGTAGCGACCGGGTTCTCAGTGGCTGTAGCTGGGAAGACGGACACCGACGTGGACCTTTTCAGCTCAAGTCGATGGCGGTGCACGCCGATAAGCAGCGAGGGAAAAAAATCCTGTGAGGGATCGATGTCACTGCTTGCGGCACACGAGGAGACGAAGCGCGCCGACGGTAGACGCCTCGCGCCCGCAGTGCGGACCACGTCGTCGACCACGTGGCGCTGGTTTCTTGCTCTTGAAGCGGTCTTCGCCCTGGTCTACTTCCCGTTCGGCGTCCCCTCGGGAAAGCCTCCGATCCTGGGTTTCATTCCCTGGATGGAGTGGTCGGGACAGGTGCCCGCCTGGGCGCTGCTGGGACTGTCTGCGGTGGCAGCGATCACCTACGGCATCAGGCGCTATCGACCCAACGCCCCGATCGCCTGGTGGTTCCTTGGCGGCGGTGTGCTCCTCTTCATCACCGGTGACACGACCTACAAGGTCTGGCACCAGCTCATGGGGCAGCAAAACATCCCGTTCCCGTCGTTCATCGACGCGATCTACATCGCGATGTACCCGGTGCTCGCGGTGGGGCTGCTGCTCCTCGCTCGAGCGCGGGTTCCCGGCGGCGACCGCGCGAGCCTTCTCGACTCGCTCACAATCACGCTCGGGGTGGGCCTGTTGTCGTGGATCTTCCTCATCGGCCCCAACGTGCGCGCGCCCGGAGGCATGCTCGTACGGCTGACCGCCGCCGCCTATCCCCTCGGTGACATTCTCGTGTTGGCGATGTTGGCGCACCTGTGGAGCGCCGGCGGCCTCCGCAACACAGCAGGACGCCTGCTCGCGATCGGGACGGCGGGGACACTCGTCTCCGACTCGCTGTACGGCCTGACCAACCTCCACCCGAGCTGGCATTGGAGCGACGGCAACCCGGTCGACCTCGGCTGGATCCTCTTCTACGCATGCTGGGGCGCCGCGGCTCTGCACCCGTCCATGCGAACGCTCTCCGAGCCGCGCCCAGCCGGCTCACCGCGCACCGGCCGCGCCCGGCTCGCGCTGCTGGCGGTCGCCTCGCTCGTCGCGCCCGCCGTCCTGCTCGTCGAGGCTGCCCTCGGGAACCCCATCGACACCCCAGTCATCGCCGTGGTCGCCGCTGTGATGTTCCTTCTCGTGCTCATGCGAATGGCTGGTCTCGTGCAGGCGCACCAGCAGGCCATGACGCGAGAGCGAGTCCTGCGCAAGGCGGCTGCAGAACTGGTGGCGGCGCCTGGGAACGCCGGCATCTATCACGCCACGATCGCCGCCGTCAGCGCGCTGGTCTCCGGGCACGGCGACATCGTCGGGGTGACGTTGGCCGTATCAAGCCCGGCTGGCGGGCTCACGGTCGCCGCGCAGTCAGGTGAAGCTGCCACGGAGAAGCAGCTGAATTTGATGGCCCTCCGGGCTGATGTGCGAGATACGCTGAGCGAAGGCAAGGTGGCGCGCTGTGCCATGGAGGCGTCGGGGGCGTCCACAGGTCCAGGGGACCAAGAGTCACTGGAGCAAGTGCTCATGTGCCCGCTCGTCGCGAAGGACCAGCTGAAGGGGTTGATTGCGGTCACCAGTGCGGGCGTGCTACCCGTCGAGCTCACGAACACGATTGAGACGCTTGCTGCGCAGGTAGGACTGGCGCTCGACCGCGAGGCGCTCACGGAGACGTTCCACGCCCGCCGCAGCGAGGCGCGCTTCCAGACGCTTGTTCAGAACGCCTCGGACGTCATCCTGATCGCCCGTCCCGACACCACGATCACCTACCAGACCCCTTCCGCCAAGAGCATCCTCGGCTATGAGCCGGGCTCGCTCGAAGGCGAACGGTTGACAATGCTGCTGCACCCGGACGACGTCGAGCAGGCGCTGGCTGTGTACACAGCGGTGGCGTTTCGAGCGGGCACGTCTGTCACAGCAGAGTGGCGCGTACGCCACCGCAACGGTTCCTGGCGCCATGTCGAGGTAGTGGCGAACAACCTGCTGGGCGATCCGACGGTTGAGGGCGTCGTTCTCACGATGCGGGACGTGAGCGAGCGCAAGGGTCTCGAGGAAGAGCTCAAGCACCAGGCGTTCCACGACGCGTTGAGCGGGCTCGCCAACCGCGCCCTGTTCCGGGATCGACTCGAACATGCTTCAGCGCGGGCAGCTCGATCGCTGACGTCACTTGCCGTTCTCTTTCTCGACCTCGACGACTTCAAGCTCGTGAACGACAGCCTCGGGCACGCGGCGGGCGATGAGATGCTGGTGGCGGTTGCCGGGCGCCTCCTCGGATCGCTGCGAGCCGCCGACACG
>Ga0187860_1002271_pt1 | contig 16110 bp, 10 predicted proteins | sample June2016WEW_10_4_FD_132981 | JGI IMG/M metagenome (GOLD analysis project Ga0187860, IMG submission 132981) | Peatland microbial communities from SPRUCE experiment site at the Marcell Experimental Forest, Minnesota, USA - June2016WEW_10_40 | ecosystem: Environmental > Terrestrial > Soil >... | reverse complement strand
TACCGGGAGATCACGTCCTGCTCGAACACGACCGACTATCAGGCGCGGCGGTTGAACATCCGCTTCAGGGACGGGGACGGGTCACTCCGCTTCGTCCACACCTTGAACGGGACCGCCATGACGGCCCGTTTCCTGATCGCCCTCCTCGAGGCGAATCAGGACGAGGAGGGCCACGTCGCCATCCCTGCGGTGCTTGGCCCCTACGGAGCTCCCGAGCGCCTCTGAGAGCCCCTGAGCGCCCCTGAGCTGCTCTGGGCGCCCCTCCCCGCCGTTCTCTCTAGGCCCGAGGGTCGAGAGCCGCCGCTCCGAGCTGGTCGAGCGGCCCGTGACCGGCACCGAGGTGCCACTTCGAGCCTCCGCGTATCGCCCGGGTGACGAACCCCTTGGCCAAAAGGGCGGCCGCGAGCGGTTCGAGGCCGAGGGCGAGGTTGGCGGCGATCGCGGCCGAAAAAGTGCACCCGGTGCCATGCACGTTGGGTGTCTCGACCCAGGGCGCGCGAAGCAGCGTCACGGAGCGTCCGTCGAAGGCGACGTCGACGGCCTCGGTGTCGCGCCGGCGCCCGCCTTTTACGATCACGAGCCTCGGACCGAGGCCCTGCAGCTCGCGGGCCGCGACCTCCATCGCTTCCAGGTCGGCGATCCGGCGCCCGGTCAACAGCTCGGCCTCCGGCAGGTTCGGTGTGACGACGACGCTCCAAGCGAACAGGTCGCGGTACGCACCCGCGACGTCGTCTTTCTCGAACATCGGCTTGCCGCTCGAGGCGACCAGCACCGGGTCGACCACGAGCGGCGGGAGCAACCCGGCCGCGGCGCGGCTCGCCAGCAGCTCGACCACGGCGGAGGTGGCCAGCATCCCCGTCTTGGCGGCTCGTACGGGCAGGTCGTCCAAGACGGCGTCCAGTTGTGCGGCCACCATCGCCGGCGGTACCGGGAAGAACTCGCGCACCCCGAGGGTGTTCTGAGCGGTGACAGCCGTCACGACGAGGGTCCCGAACACTCCCAGTGCCGCGAACGTGCGGAGATCGGCCGCGACGCCGGCACCGCCGCCTGAGTCGGTGCCGGCAATGGTGACGGCCACTTTGGGGGTCCGGCTCGTCAATTCTGCGCTTGCGGGGTCGCCGTCTGTCACGGCGGCGATCCTAGGACCGCCTCGGCCGCACCGGCCGCCCCGCCAGCTGCGCCTTTGGGCCAATTCGGCCACGAACCGGCACGGGGACGGTGGGCGCCTGCGCCCCGGACCCCGGTGTTCGCAGGAGCGCTCCGGTAGGCGGATACGCTCATTGGCGTGCATTTCGAACGGCTCATCGGCTTGACCATGACCGTCGCCTACACCAGGGCAGAACTCATCGAGGATCTGGTCCTCGGTACCGTCTTGGCGATCCTCGGCTATGTCCTCTCGGAGCGCTGCAGGCGCACCCGCGGCGTGACGCCGTGGAACATGCCCTCGGCGCTTTGGGCTGTGCTGTTGTTCTTCTTGACAGTTGTCGGCGCCCTGCTCTACCTGATCGCGTACATCACCACGAGGCCGAGGACAGGACGCACGCACTGGGACGGGCGTACGGAGGGCTGGGGCCCAGGCTCAGGCGCCTCCGGCCCACCCCCGCAGGGTTGGAACACGCCTGGGACGGGCCAGTGGGGGACACGCTCCCCTCAAGGCTGGGATGCTCCGGCTCCCGGCCGATGGGGCGCGCCACCCTCTGGATCCGGAGGGGCGCCACCCCCCGGGGGGTGGGAGGCTCCTCCGCCACCTGGGACGGCCTTCCCGGGCTTCGCGGCACCGGGGTCGCGGGGAGCCGCTCCCGGCTCGGCGCCAGTTGTGCCCCCTCCGCCGTCCACCCCGCGGTCTTGGCTCACCGACCCCTCCGGACGCCACGAGCTTCGCTACTGGGACGGGACGAAGTACACCGAGCACGTGGCCGACGCCGGGCAGATCAGCGTAGACCCGCTCTGAGGCGGTGCCTCCGGCCGCCTTGAGGCTTTGCCGGACGGAGGCGCGAAGGGAGGGGGCCGGTCGCGTGTATTGTCTGGCCTTACTTGCTGGGCCAAGGGCGTCCCGGCCATTAGCCGATGGTGAAGGCCGAACGGCTGAGCCGGATGTGAACCCGACCAGCTCCCAGAGGGTCGCTGGTCGCCTGTGAGCGCTACGAGGACGCGAATGACCAGCAAGGACAATGTGGCGGGTTGTTACGACCCCGCGTACGAGCACGATGCCTGTGGGGTCGCGTTCGTGGCTGACCTGAAGCACCCTGCCAGCCATCGTGTCGTCAGCCTCGGGTTGACCGCGCTAGAGAACCTCGCCCACAGGGGCGCCTTCGGGGCCGACCCGGCTACAGGTGACGGAGCCGGGGCGCTCGTGCAGCTGCCGCACCGGCTCTATGCGGAGGTTGCCGGCTTCGATCTTCCCGAACCCGGCGGCTATGCCACGGGGATGGCCTTCCTCCCACCAGAGCGCCGCGCCGCCCAGAACGCGATCGATCTCGTCAGCCGTGTTGCCTGCGAGGAGGGCCTGAGAATTCTCGGATGGCGGGAGATGCCAGTCGAGATCTCCGCGGCCGGTGAGTCCGCCAGGGCCAGCGCCCCCAGGTTCGCCCAGGTCTTCATCGCGCCCGAGGTGGTCGGCGGGGCGCGGGGCGACAGCGCGCGCACCGGCGACGCCCTCGAGCGTCAGTGCTTCGTGCTGCGCAAGCGTGTGGAGCACTCCGACGTGGGCGTCTATTTCCCCTCGTTGTCGACCCGCACCATGGTCTACAAGGGGATGCTTGCCGCTCAACAGCTGCGAGCCTTCTTCCCGGACCTTAGAGACGAGCGCCTCGAGAGCCGGATCGCGCTCGTGCACTCGAGATTCTCGACCAACACCTTTCCCTCCTGGCCGCTCGCTCATCCCTACCGCCTCATCGCGCACAACGGCGAGATCAACACCCTGCAAGGCAACCGGAACTGGATGCGCGCCCGGGAGGCGTTCCTGGCAAGCGACACCTTCGAAGGCGACCTCGGACGGATCTTCCCCGTCGTGACACCGGGGGGGAGCGACTCGGCCACCTTCGACGAGGTCCTGGAGCTGCTCCACCTCGCCGGGCGGCCGCTTTCCCATGCGGTGCTCATGATGATCCCCGAGGCCTGGCAGAACCATGCCGAGATGGACCCCGCCCGGCGGGCATTCTACGCCTTCCATGCCTCGCTCATGGAGCCCTGGGACGGGCCGGCGGCCGTCGCCTTCACAGACGGCACCGTGGTAGGCGCGGTGCTGGACCGCAACGGGCTTCGTCCCGCCCGCTACTGGTTGACCGACGACGGGCTCGTGGTCCTCGCGTCGGAGGTGGGCGTCTTGGACCTCGACCCAGCGTCGGTGATCGCAAAGGGTCGCCTGCAGCCAGGACGGATGTTCCTCGTCGACACCGCCGCCGGCCGCGTCGTGGAGGACGACGAGATCAAGTCCTCCCTGGCCGCAGAGCACCCGTATGCACAGTGGCTCGCCAACGGGCTCGTCCATCTCGACGACCTCCCCCCGCGGATGATGCTGACGCCCCAGCACGCCTCGGTCGTGCGCCATCAGCGGCTCTTCGGGGTAACCAGCGAGGAGCTGCGCCTGATCATCGAGCCCATGGCCCGGACCGGGAGTGAGCCGATCGGCTCGATGGGCTCCGACACGCCCCTTGCCGTGCTCTCCGAGCGGCCCCGGCTTCTCTACGACTACTTCACCCAGCTGTTCGCCCAGGTCACGAACCCGCCCCTGGACGCCATCAGAGAGGAGCTCGTGACCTCCCTCGAGGCCACCGTCGGGCCGGAGCGGAACCTGCTCAAGCCCGGAGCGGACTCGTGCCGGCAGATCTCGCTCCCATACCCGGTCATCAGCAACGACGACCTGGCCAAGCTGCTCTATGTCAACGAGCACGGGGAGACCCCGGGCTTCTCCAGCTTCGCCGTCGACGGCCTGTTCCCGGTGGGCGACGGTGGGCCGGGCCTCGAGGCCGCCGTCGACAAGGTCTGCCGGCAAGTGTCGGAGGCGATCGCCCTCGGCGCCAACATCATCGTGCTCTCGGACCGGAACGCCAACGCCACCAATGCCCCGATCCCGACGCTCTTGCTCACAGCAGCGGTGCACAACCATCTCGTGAGGGAGAAGGAGCGCACCCGAGTCGGGTTCGTCGTCGAGAGCGGCGATGCCCGAGAGGTGCACCACTTCGCCCTGCTGATCGGCTACGGCGCGGCCGCCGTCAACCCATACCTCGCCCTCGAATCGATCGCCGAGATGGTGCGCGACGGGCTCTTGGGCGAGGTGTCCGAGCGCGAGGCGTTCCGGCGGTACCTGAAAGCAGCCAGCAAGGGTGTCCTGAAAGTGATGTCGAAGATGGGCATCTCCACCGTCGCCTCCTACACCGGCGCCCAGGTGTTCGAGGCGATAGGGCTCGAGCGGGGCCTCGTGGACCGATACTTCGGTGCGACACCGAGTCGCCTCGGCGGCATCGGGTTGGCCGAGCTGGCCGAAGAGGTCGCCCGTCGCCACCGTTACGCCTACGAGGGACCCGAAGCCGGCCCGGGAGAGCTCGAGATCGAGGTCGGCGGCGAGTACCAGTGGCGCCGTGGGGGCGAGTACCACCTTTTCAACCCCAGGACGGTGTTCAAGCTGCAGCACGCGACGCGCGCCAAGCGCTTCGACGTGTTCAAGGAGTACACCCAGCTCGTCGACGAGCAATCGGAGCGGCTGGCCACGCTTCGCGGCCTTCTCCGCCTGCGCACCGGCGAGAGTGCGGTGCGGCCCCCGGTCCCGCTCGAGGAGGTCGAACCCGTCGAGGCGATCCTGAAGCGCTTCGCGACGGGCGCCATGTCGTACGGCTCCATCTCGGCCGAGGCGCACGAGACTCTGGCGATCGCGATGAACCGTCTCGGCGGCCGGTCCAACACCGGTGAGGGGGGCGAGGACCCGGAGCGCTACGTGCCCGATCCCAACGGCGACCTGCGCCGGAGCGCGGTCAAGCAGGTGGCTTCGGGCCGTTTCGGCGTCACGAGCGAATACCTCGTCAACGCCGACGACCTCCAGATCAAGATCGCCCAGGGCGCAAAGCCGGGCGAAGGCGGCCAGCTGCCGGGGCACAAGGTCTACCCGTGGATAGCGAGGACTAGGTACTCCACCCCGGGTGTCGGGCTCATCTCCCCGCCCCCCCATCACGACATCTATTCGATCGAGGATCTCGCCCAGCTGATCTACGACCTGAAGAACGCCAACCCGCGCGCCCGTGTCCATGTCAAGCTCGTGGCCGAGGTCGGAGTCGGCACCGTCGCGGCCGGTGTCGCCAAGGCACACGCGGACGTCGTGCTCATCTCCGGCCACGACGGGGGGACCGGTGCCGCCCCGCTCACCTCTCTCAAGCACGCGGGCGCTCCTTGGGAGCTCGGCTTGGCAGAGACCCAGCAGACGCTGCTGCGCAACGGGCTCAGGGACCGCATCACCGTCCAGGTGGACGGTCAGATCAAGACCGGCCGGGACGTGATCGTGGCGGCGCTCCTCGGGGCCGAGGAGTTCGGCCTCGCGACCGCGCCCCTCGTCGTCTCCGGTTGCGTGATGATGCGCGTGTGCCACCTCGACACCTGTCCTGTGGGCATCGCCACCCAGAACCCCGAGCTGCGCAAGAACTTCACCGGGCGGCCCGAGTTTGTCGAGACCTTCTTCCACTACATCGCCGAGGAATGCCGCGAGCTCCTCGGCGCACTGGGTTTCCGGACGATGGCCGAGGCAGTGGGACATGTCGAGAGCCTCGACATCGCCGCCGCCGTCGACCATTACTGGAAGGCGGCCAAGCTCGATCTGCGACCCATCCTCGAACCTGTCGGAGGGCCGGGCGCAACGCTGCACCGCACCCGAGACCAGGACCACGGCCTCGACCTCGCCCTCGACCGCGAGCTCATCGAGGCGTGCGGGGCGGCCATCTCCCAAGGCCGCTCGGTAGAGCTGGAGCGGCCCATCCGCAACGTCCATCGCGCCGTCGGTACGATGCTCGGCTCGGAGATAACCAGGCGCTACGGCGGGGCGGGCCTGCCCGAGGGCACGATCTGTCTCAGGTTCCAAGGCTCGGCTGGGCAGAGCTTCGGCGCCTTCGTGCCCCACGGCATGACCATGACACTGGTCGGCGATGCCAACGACTACCTCGCCAAGGGCCTCTCGGGCGGGATCATCGCGCTCAGGCCGCCAGAGGCGTCGCCGTTCCGGGCCGAGGACCAGATCATCGCCGGCAACGTCGTGCTCTACGGGGCGACCGCGGGGGCGGTGTTCATCCGGGGACAGGTCGGAGAGCGGTTCTGCGTGCGCAATTCCGGGGCGACCGCGGTCGTCGAAGGCGTGGGCGACCACGCCTGTGAGTACATGACCGGGGGCACCGTGCTCGTCCTTGGTCCCACGGGACGCAACTTCGCGGCCGGGATGTCCGGCGGCATCGCCTTCGTGCACGACCCCGAGGCCATCTTGCCCAGGCGCCTGAACCCCGAGATGGTCGAGCTCGAGTCGCTCGACGAGGAGGACCGGCGTTGCGTCCAAGAGCTCTGCGAGGCCCATCTGGCCCGGACGGGCTCGGCCCGGGCCGCCCGGCTTCTCGCTCGCTGGGATGAGACGCTCGGCGAGATCGTCAAGGTCATGCCCCGCGACTACCGCCGCGTGCTCGAGGCGACCAGGCGGGCCGTGGAAGCCGGCGGATCGGTCGACGACGAAATAATGGCGGCGGCGCATGGCTGACCCCCGGGGATTCCTGCGCTACGAGTGGACGGGCCCGCGGCGTCGTTCCGTCGAGACCCGTGTCAAGGACTGGCGGGAGGTGTATCTCCCCTTCGGGCGCGAGGAGCTCGCCGAGCAGGCCGCGAGGTGCATGAGTTGCGGCATCGCCTTTTGTCACGAGGGCTGCCCTCTGGGCAACCTGATCCCGGAGTGGAACGACCTCGTCCGCACAGGTCGGTTCGCGGAGGCGAGCGACCGCCTGCACGCCACGAACAACTTCCCCGAGTTGACGGGGCGGCTCTGCCCAGCGCCATGCGAGGGGTCGTGCGTGCTCGGGCTCGTCTCCCAGCCAGTGCTCATCAAGCAGGTCGAGCTGGAGACCGCAGAGTGGGCGGCGAGCTCGGGCGTGCTCGCGCCCGGGCGCCTGAGACGAAAGAGCGGAAAGAAGGTGGCTGTGGTCGGCTCGGGCCCTGCAGGCCTCGCCGCCGCTCAGCAGCTCACCCGGGCGGGCCACGAGGTCGTTGTCTTCGAACGCGCCGAGCGCATCGGCGGCCTGCTGCGTTATGGCATCCCCGAGTTCAAGCTCGAGAAGTCGGTGCTCGACCGCCGCCTAGCCCAGATGGAAGAGGAAGGGACGCAGTTCCGCCCCCGGGTCGCGGTCGGGGACCTGGGCCAGCCGCGGCCGGCGGGTATCCCTGGGGCGGCTGCCCCGGATGCGTCCGTGGTCAGTGCCGCCTGGCTTCGCAGCGAGTACGACGCCGTCGTGCTGGCCGGTGGTGCCACCCGCCCGCGCGACCTCGCCGTCCCCGGCCGTGAGCTGAGGGGCGTGCATTTCGCCATGGACTATCTGAAGTCGGCGAACCTCGTGTGCGAGGGCAGGTTCCAGACCCCGCCGATCGACGCCGGCGGCAAGCGGGTGGCGATCATCGGCGGCGGCGACACGGGTGCCGACTGCCTGGGGACGGTCCACCGCCAAGGTGCCGCCTCGGTCACCCAGCTCGAGATCCTGCCGATGCCCGGCTCGGCCCGCTCGCCTTACAATCCGTGGCCGACGTGGCCGGTAATACTCCGCACGACCTCGGCCCACGAAGAGGGAGGCGAGCGGCTCTTCTCCGTGAGCACGACGGGCTTGGTCGACGACGGCTCCGGCGCCGTGGGGGCGCTTCGCGCCGAGACCGTCGAGGCGGGCAGCCTCGACGGGCGCCCGTCGTTCGTGCCCCTGCCCGGGACTGGTTTCGAGCTCGAGGTCGAGCTCGTGCTGATCGCCATGGGCTTTGCCGGGCCCGAGACGAGCGGTTGCGTGGCCGAGCTCGAGCTCGGGCTCAACGCCCGTGGCAACCTCGCCGTCGACGAGTCCTTCGCGACGACCGCACCGGGTGTGTTTGCCTGCGGTGACATGGCGCGCGGTCAGAGCCTGATCGTCTGGGCGATAGCCGAGGGCCGCTCCGCCGCGGCGAGCGTCGACCGCTATCTCATGGGTCGCAGCGACCTGCCCGCGCCCGTCGTGGCGGGGCAACTGGCTCTCGCCTGAGTGCTCCGGCCGGCCTCCGGGGCAAGAGACGCACCCTACATAGGTCTCCCGACCGCCAGAGCGGCATTGCTCGCGATCCATTCCTCGAGTCGGGCCGGGCTCATGGGGTTGGCGACGTAGAAGCCCTGGAGGGCGTCGCATCCGATCGCAGTCAACTGCTCCATGACCGGGGCGGAGTCGACCCCCTCGGCAATGACCGACAGGCGCAAGCTGTGGGCAAGCTCGACAACCGAGCGGACGATGGCCCGCGCCGTGTCGTCGCTCAAGAGCGGCTCGACGAAGGACTTGTCGATCTTGACCGCCGTTACGGGAAGGCGCTGCAGGTACGAGAGCGAGGAGTAGCCGGTGCCGAAGTCGTCGAGGGAGAGCCTCACGCCGTAGTCGACGAGTGACTCGAGGCTGCGGAGGGCCCCTTCCGGGTCGAACATGACCGCGCTCTCGGTGATCTCGAGCTCGATGGAGCTCGGGGGGAGCCCGGAACGGCTGACGGCCGTCGTGACGGCGTCCATGAGCTCCGGGTCGTGCACGGTGGCGGCAGACAGGTTGACAGCAACAGGTATCAGATATCCCGCGCGATGCCACGCCGCGCACTCGGACAGCGCCTTGGCGAGCACCCAGTTGGTGAGCTCGCGGATCATTCCAGTCTGCTCGGCCAGAGGAATGAAGGCGTCTGGGACGAGCAGCCCGCGTTTCGGGTGGCGCCAGCGCACGAGCGCCTCGACGCCTGTGACGACCTTCGTCAGGGCGTCGACCTTCGGCTGGTAGTCGAGTCGGAACTCACCCTTGTCGACCGCATCGGCGAGCTCGCCCGCGAGCTCGAGGCGGGACAGGCTCGAGCGCTCGAGATCCTCGCTGTAGCGGCGGATGCCCCGCCGATCCGCCTTGGCCTGGTACATGGCGACCTCCGCCCGCTGCAAAAGGGCGGGCACGCCGAGGTTGGCACCGTTCTCGTCGACGGCCGCCTCGGCGACCCCGACGCTCCCGCGAAGGCGCAGCCGGACGCCACCGACGTCGATCGCCTCCGAGATCACAGCCAGCAGTCGGGCAGCCAGGGCATCGGCGTCCCCGGTATCGGTGACGCTCGAGGCGACGACGGCGAACTCGTCCGCGCCGAGGCGGGCGACGATCTCGACGGGATCTCCGAGCTGGTGGAGGCGCCTCGCCACCTCGAGGAGGACAAGGTCGCCGAGGGCGTGGCCCAAGGTGTCGTTGACTTCCTTGAAGCGGTCTATGTCCAAGACGAGCACGGTGCGCTTCACACCGCTCAGCTCGGACTGCTTCGGCACGGCCATGGTGTGGCCGTGGTCAGCGAGCACGAGCCGGTTGGGCAAGCCTGTGAGAGGGTCGTGCAGAGCCTGGTCACGGATCGCGTCTTCGGCGCGGTTGCGGGCGGCGGCGGCGGCGAGGACGTTCGCGACCGCGACGACGAAATTCACGTCTTCCTCGGCGAAATGGCGTGGGCTCCGGCACCCGACGCCGAGCACGCCGGTGGGGGAGTCCTGGCCCTGGATCGGCACCTCGATCACGCTCATCGCCTCCGAGCGGGTCCAGAAGTCCGGTATCTCGAAACGGGCCTCGCGGGCGAGGTCGTCACAGATCACCGTTTCCTGGGTGACGAGGGCGAAGCTGACCGGCGAAGAGGTCGGATCGGTCGAGAGCAGCTCCGGTCCCGTGCGGCCATGCCCGCGGCTGGCGATCAAGGTCACGAACGCCGTGTCCGCCATCGCCTCGAAGACGTGCACGAAGTCCACTTCCAGCTGCTCGGCGAGCAAGCTGACGGCGTCCTCGACGAGGTTGGGGTACGCCAGCCCGACCAGCGCCCACCTGCCGAGGTCGGCGAGCGCCGCCTGGCGCCCGGCGTTCGAGCGGAGGCGCTCCCCGCTCTCGAGCACGGATCTTTCGGCGCTCGCGCGGGCCGAGACCTGTGCCATGTAGGCGGCGGCGAGGCCGATCTGATCGGCGACGTCTTGAAGAACCGTCCGCTCGGCCCGAGAAGGGAGGCCGTGCGAGCTGGGACGGGCGAGAAGCAGCGCCCCGTGGACCTCAGAGCGGGCACGGACGGGCACTATGCACAACGCGACCGCGCCCAAAGGCTCGAGAAGGCGAGGGGCCTCGGGGTCGTCCCACTCGCCGAGCTGGCTCCAGGCGACCTGCGGAGACTCGAGCGGTCCGCCCGTGGTGAGCACGCGGCCGACAAGGCCGGGCGCCGTGAACGGCCGGGCTGCAACGAGCGCCCGGGCCAGCAGGGCTTCGCTGATGGGATCTTGGTCAGCAATTGCGGCCACATAGAGATCTCCCGCTTGATCCTCGAGCCAGAGAACCGCCGATCCCGCGAGCGCCTCCGCGATGATGCGCGTCGCGAAGGCGCCGAGCTCGTCGATCGAACCGGGCCTTGGTCCATCCCCGACGGGCGCGGCCAGGGCCACGGCGACCGAGGCGAGAACGGCCATCAGCGGGCTCTCGTCGTGCTCGGGTTGCAAGGGAGGCGAGGACTGCCCCTCCTGGTGCGGCACCTCGAACCTCCTCGAGAAATCGCTTGACGTCGGCCAAGACTAGCCAGCAGGTGCCCGCAACAGGTGTCTCTTCGCCCGGGCCGGCCGACCCTAACATGGGAGATCGCGTGACGGCCGCCTGAGGCGGGCAATGCACCGGCCGCCGAGAGCAGGCAACCGCAAGTCACCCGCGAAAGAGGGGGCACGCCGATGCGCAGCACCATGCAGGAGAGGCCTCTTCTGGTGCGCGACATCCTCCGTCACGGCCAGCAGGTGCACGGCTCGAGCGAGGTCGTCACCTTCGAGGGAGACGGCTTCCGGCGCACGAGCTTCGCGCAGGTCGCCAACCGCACAGAGCAGCTGGCGTCGGCGCTCGCGCGCCTCGGCGTCACGGGAGGAGAGCGCGTCGCGACCTTCTGCCTGAACCATCAGGAGCATCTCGAGGCCTATCTGGCGGTGCCGAGCATGGGGGCGGTGCTGCACACCTTGAACGTCCGCCTCTTCCCGGACCAGCTCGCCTACGTGATCGATCACGCAGAGGACAAGGTGATCATCGCCGACGCGCTCTTGGCACCCGCGCTGGCACGGGTCCTTCGCGAGCGGCGGACGGTCGAGCATGTCGTCGTGGTCGGCGACGGCGACACGTCCTCACTCGGCGAGACGCTCGGGTACGAGGATCTCCTCGGCGCAGAGACGCCGGGCTTCGAGTGGCCCGATCTCGGCGAGACAGACGCCGCCGCCATGTGCTACACGAGCGGGACGACGGGCCATCCCAAGGGCGTCGTGTACAGCCATCGCTCGACATACCTGCATTCGCTGGCGTGCACCTCGGCCTCGAATCTCGGTATCTCGGGCTACGACCGGATCCTGGTCATCGTGCCCCAGTTCCATGCGAACGCCTGGGGCGTCCCCTACGCCGCCTGGCTGAGCGGTGCGGACCTGATCATGCCCAAGCAATTCCTGCAGGGTGAGCCGCTGGTCCGCATCATCGAGAGCGAGCGGCCGACCTTCGCCTGCGCAGTGCCGACGATCTGGAACGAGGTGCTGAGATATGCCCATGAACACGGCTCGGACCTGTCGTCGTTCCGCTCCATCCTCTGCGGGGGCTCCGCCGTGCCTCGTTCCATGATCGAGAGGTTCGACGAGCTCTTCCACGTCCCGATCGTGCAGGGCTGGGGAATGACCGAGACGAGCCCACTCGGGGCGATCGCCCTTCCCCCGAAGAACCTCCCGCCCGAGCGGGAGATCGACTACCGCTCCAAGACCGGCCGGGTCAGCTTCGGTGTCGAGATCCGGGTCGTCAACGCCGAAGGCGACCTGTGCCCGCGCGACGGCACGTCGGTCGGCGAGTTCGAGGTCAGGGGCCCGTGGGTCACCGGCGAGTACTACGACGACCCGACTCCGGCGCGGTTCCGGGACGGATGGCTGCGGACCGGAGACGTCGGCACGCTGGACTCCGAAGGCTTCATGCAGATAAGCGACCGGACCAAGGACGTCATCAAGACCGGGGGGGAGTGGATCTCCTCGGTCGAACTCGAGAACGTCCTCATGGGGCATCCGGCGGTGCTGGAGGCGGCCGTAGTGGCCGTGCCCGACCCGTGCTGGGAGGAGAGGCCGCTCGCCTGTGTGGTGCTGGCTGAGGGCCAACACCCGAGCGCGCCCGAGCTTGCCGCTTGGCTAAGTGACAAGGTGCCCGTCTGGTGGGTTCCCGAGCGCTGGTCGTTCGTGAGCGAGATCCCCAAGACGAGCGTGGGCAAGTTCGACAAGAAGCTCCTGCGTGCCGGGCAGTCCAAGGGCGAGCTCGAGATCGTCACGGTCGAGCGGGCCGGGCACTAGGACCTCTGGGCGAGGGGAGCCACGGTGAGCGACGAGACCTTGCAAGCCATCAAAGCCGAGCTCGACACCTTGGCCGAACGACTCGGTGACGCGGCTTACGACTCCCTGCGGGAACAGCTTCACCGCGGGGGCAAGCCTTCGAAGAGCGACCCGGACCTCGTGCGCGAGAAGTTGTTGTCCCGGGCCCGCAACGCCGTCGAACGCGCCTCGTCGCTCGTGGCCCAGGCCGAGCGCGCCGCAGGGGCTGAGGCGGGCGTCCCGGAAGGTGGGGACGACTAGGAGGTGTCTTTCTTTCGGCGGCCCACGCGAGGGCGGCGGCCTCGCGGTTTAGCCGCCCTTGGCCATCATCTCGACGATGGTGCGGCGCTCGTCTTGGGTGAGCCGATGCCAGGTGTCGCGACGACGCGGAGCGCGCGAGCGGGGGTCGGCACTCATCGGTCCTGAATCAGCCCGAGGACGTTGCCATCGGGGTCGGTGACGGTGGCCACCACCGACGTCGCGGGCGGGCTCCTTCACGGCGGCACCCGCGGCGGTCACCTCGGCCAGCTTCGCCTCGATATCCGCCACGTGCCAGTACGCCACCGGTGAGGTCATGGCTTGCGGTCCACCGCCCGGCACCAGTCCGATGTGCTGGCCCGCGGCCTCGAAGCCGACGTAGTAGGCCTCGTCGGTCTGGGGCGGTACGCCGAGCAGGGCGGCGTAGACCGCCTTGGCCGTCGCCAGGTCGGACACGGGATGCAGCACGGTCTTGACGCCCTGGGTGGAAGAGTCGGTCATGGTCACTCCTGAACTCGTGGGTCACATCGACCCGGTGGGATTGTCGGGCTTTCTTGTGCGAAGTCTCTGCCTGCCATTGCGGCACTAGGAAGTCTTTGCCTGCCATTGCGGCCCCGGACCGCCGCCGCGGACGGTCCCTCAGGGCGCCTTCTTCCCTCGCGCCGAGGGACGGGACGGCTTCTTGGCCGGGCTGGGGGCTTGCTTGCCCTTCAACTTGGAACGGTTGTAGGCGATAGCAGTCCGGACGAGCCGCCCGAGCGCCGCCTCGTCGAGCCGGTCCTTCTCGAAGATGTCGATCGCGCGCCAGGCGTTGCCTCCCAACCCCGCGTTGAAGAGGTGCTCCGCGTCCGGGAAGTGCGCCCCTTGGGCGAAGGTCCACTTCACCTTCCCGGCGTGGGAGTTCGCGAGCGCGACCATCCCGTCGCAGTACCAGACGGGTGTCCCCATCCACCTCCAGTCCTCGGTGACCCCGGGGTCGGCCTCGAGCATGATCCTCCGGATGGTGGCCAGCACCTCGCCGCGCCAGTCCGGGATCCCCGCGATGTACTGGTCGATGCGCTCCGAGGCATTCACTCGCGACCCCCCCGTCCCCTCACCACTTCCGGCCGCGGACGCGACGCAACCGCGTGAGGTCGCGCAATTGCCGCGCGGCGGAGGGTCTGCTCGTCACCTGCGAGATCGTGCCATGTCGCGCCGGAGCTGTCTAGCGCCGCCAGGCTGCGTGGGCTTGCATCGAGGGGCGCCCTGAGCGCTCAGTCCCGAGGGGGCCAGCGGTTGATGGCGTCGATCAGCATGCGCAGCCGGCCGTGGGAACGCCGGTCGAACTCGAGCGCGATCCGCTTCAGCTCGAGGTGGTCGCGGCCGGCGCGTTCAGGCGGCAGTGGCCCGGTCCGCCAGATCCCCTTTGCGGTGCAGATGTCTGCGAACTCGTAGTTGAGTGCAGCCAATTCTTTGTCGGTTGGTGCGTACCGGCAGCGTATGACCATGGTCGAGCCGACAAAACGCCTCGAGTGGTAGTTGCGGTAAAAGCCGAGGATCTCTTCGACGGCCACGCCGACATCGTCGGTGATGCGATAGAGGGCCCCGTCCTCACGGTCGACGAGCCCCCGGCGCATGACTTCTTGGAGAAACCTCTCGAGCCCTTCCCAGTAAGGGTCGCCGGGAAGGTCGAGCAACACGATCGGCGCGGGCTCGGCCTTGCCTGTCTGCAACAAGGTGAACAGCTCGAAGGACTCATCGAGAGTCCCGAATCCGCCGGGCAGGACCGCGAAGGCCGAGGACTCCTTCATGAGCATGAGCTTTCGCGTGAAGAAGTACTTCATCTCTACGACCCGGCCCTCGGCCGCGAGCTGGGGGTGGGAGATGGTCTCGAAAGGCAGGCGGATCTCGACGCCAAGCGACTTTTCCGGGCCGGCACCGTCCGCTCCGGCAGCCATGATGCCAGGGCCGGCGCCGGTGACCACGAGCCAGTTCTCGCGTGCCATGCGGGCAGCCAGGTCCACGGCCTGGGCATAGAGGGGATCGGAGACCAAGGTGCGGGCCGAGCCGAACATCGTCAGTTTCGGGATGCCCCGATAGCGTGAGAAGAGATCGAACGCCCGTCCCATCTCGGCGAGCGCCGAGGCGGCGATCTTGAGGTCGAGACGACTGGCGTCGATATGGGCGAGGTCGAGGCTCGTGACGAGGATGTCACGGAGCAGGTCGCGATTCGCCTGAGCGCCGGAGAGGTCCAGCAGTTCGGAGATGAGGGCCGAGGCCCGTTCGTCCGACCCGGTGGGAGTCACGGGGGTCACGGTTCAGCCGCCGGCGGGCACGACTCGCCCGTACAGCGTCGTGCGCTGCTCGAGGCGGCGCCCGACTGACTCGGCCAGATCGCGGAAGTCCGCCTCTTCCATCAGCTGTCCGTGTTGCCCGCCGGCGGCACGGGAGATGTTCTCGTCCATGAGGGTGCCGCCCAGGTCGTTGCATCCCGAGACGAGCAGCTGCTTGGCGCCCTCGAGGCCGATCTTCACCCAGCTCGCCTGGATGTTGGGGATCCAGCCGTCGTAGGCGATGCGGGCCACGGCGTGCATGAGGAGCGTCTCGCGGAACGTCGGGCCCCGGCGGGCCTTCTTCTGGAGATAGATCGGGCTGGCCATGTGCACGAACGGCAGCGGCACGAACTCGGTGAAGCCGCCGGTCTGTTTCTGCAGCGCCCGCGTGCGCACGATGTGGCGGGCCCAGTGGCGGGGCTGCTCGACGGCACCGAACATGATCGTGACGTTCGAGCGCAGGCCGACGCCGTGCGCGACCCGGTGCACCTCGAGCCACTGCTCGGTGTCCACCTTGTCCGGGCACAAGATCGCCCGGATCTCGTCGTCGAGGATCTCCGCGGCGGTGCCCGGCAAGGTGCGCAGCCCGGCGTCACGGAGCCGTTGCAGATAGAGCTGCAGCGGCTCGCCGAGCCGGCGCGCCCCTTCGCTCACCTCGAGCGCGGTGAAGGCATGGATGTGTATCCGCTCGGAGGCGGCGCGCACCGCCTTCAGTACTTCGAGGTAGTAGTTGCCGTCGAAGTCCGGATGGATCCCACCTTGCAGGCAGACCTCCGTGGCCCCGGCCGCCTCCGCCTCGAGGACACGGCGGGTGATCTCGTCTAGCCCGAGCAGGTAGGGGTTGCCGCGCAGGTTCAGCGAGAGCGGTCCTTTCGAGAAAGCACAGAACCTGCACTTGAACGTGCAGATGTTGGTGTAGTTGATGTTCCGGTTGGCCACGAAGGTGACCACGTCGCCGAC
>Ga0187860_1002269_pt1 | contig 16124 bp, 12 predicted proteins | sample June2016WEW_10_4_FD_132981 | JGI IMG/M metagenome (GOLD analysis project Ga0187860, IMG submission 132981) | Peatland microbial communities from SPRUCE experiment site at the Marcell Experimental Forest, Minnesota, USA - June2016WEW_10_40 | ecosystem: Environmental > Terrestrial > Soil >... | reverse complement strand
GCATAAGAGGTGAACGAGATGCCGCGCTCTTCGGCCCAATGGCCCGCCGCCTCCAGGTCGATGCAGACGATCGCGGTTAGCTCAGTACGGCCGGCCCCGACCACGGCAACGCTGCGGACATAGGGGCTGAACTTGATGCGGTTCTCGATGTAGTTCGGGATGAAACGTTCGCCGGCGAGCGTGTGCATCACCTCGCTCACGCGCCCAAGCACCACCAGCTGCCCGTTCGGCTCGAAATAACCGGCGTCCCCGGTGTGCAGCCAGCCGTCCGCCAGCGCTTTTTTGGTCGCCTGGGGATCGTCGAAGTAGCCGTCGATCACGGATCCGGAATACACCAGGATTTCCCCGCGGTCGTCGATCTTCACGCTGACGCCAGGCATCGGTTTACCGACGGTATGGAGGCTGACCTCGCCATCGGGTTGCGCGGCGGTCAGGGCCGCAGTTTCGGTCTGGCCGTAGAACTGCTTGAGATTAACGCCAAGCGCCCGGAAGAAAAGGAACGTGTCCTCTCCCATAGCCTCGCCGCCTGTATAGGCGCGGCGCGTACGCGTCATGCCGAGAAAATCTTTGATCGGACCAAACATCAGAATTTCGCCAAAGATTCCGAGCAGCCGCTCCACAGCAGTCGGCGCTTTGCCGGCGAGCCTTCTGCGCTCGATTTCGATCGCGCGGGGCATCAAATAGTCGAACAGTTTGCGTTTGAGCGGCGTGGAATCCGCCATGCCGATCTGAATGCGCGTGAGCATGTTGTCCCACGCGCGCGGCGCCGCGAGGTAGAGCGTCGGCGCCACCTCGCGCATATCGCGCAATACGGTTTCCTGCCGTTCCGGGATGTAGGTCGTAAAGCGCAACATCGTTCCGGCGCCGACCGTGAATACGAGATCGCCGACCCAGGCCATCGGCAAATAGGCGTAGTGATCCTCGTACTCTTTGAAATAGCCGCCTGCGAATGCGTTTGTGACTCCGGCGATAATGTTGCGGTGGCGCAGCGGTACGCCCTTCGGCGCGCCGGTCGTACCCGACGAATGCAGAAGCACCGCAATGTCGTCCGCCTGCGCCCGTCCGACCAGATCGGCCGCGAGCGCCGGATTGGCGGCAATCAACGCGCGGCCGCGCGCAATCGCCGCGTCGAGTGACAGGAGTCCGTCGGAGCGATACGCCGAAAGGCCGCGCGGATCGTCATAGAGAATTGTCGTCGGCCGTCCGATCCGCTCCCGCAATTCGAGCAACTTGTCGACTTGCTCCTGGTCTTCAGCGACCGCGATGCGCGGTTCGCCGTGACGCGCGTAGGCCGTAAGTTCGTCGGGCGGCACGTCGGGAAAAACCGGCGAGGGAAATGCGCGCAGTGCCATCGCGGCCAGCGTCGCTTCGTAAAGACGCGTGCGGTTGTCTCCGATTACCGTCAGCGCTTGTCCGGGTGCGAGACCGAGGGATTCAAGCGCTGCCGCAAGCGCAATGACCTCGGCAAATGTATCGGCCCAACTGCGCTCCTGCCATACGCCGCGATCACGTTCCTGAAAGGCGGCGCGATTGCCAGACTCCGCCGCATTGCGCGCCAGTGCCGCGACCAGCGTCGCGGGCCGGCCGTCCTCGGTCACCGGCCACGACGTGACGAGAGATGGGCGCAGCGGCATATTCATGATGCCGCCTTCGCGCGACGTTCGGCGGCGCGTTGGCCCAGATAGGCCGAGACGACGCGCGGATCCGCAATGGTCTGCTCGGGCTCGCCCTCGGCGATATTCTCGCCGTAGCTCAACACCAAGACGTGGTCGCAGAGCGCGGTCACCACGTCCATGTGATGCTCGATCAGCAGGATTGTCGTATCGCGCTCCTCGCGCGCGTCGAGGATGAAGCGGGCGATGTACTCCTTCTCCTCCTGATTCATACCAGCCATTGGCTCGTCGAGGATCAGAAGCGTCGGCTCGGCCGCAAGCGCGCGGGCAAGCTCGACCCGCTTTTGCATGCCGAGCGGAATAACCTCGACCGGTTCATCCCTGATGTCTTGGATCTGCATGAAGTCGATGAGTTCTTCGACCACGCGGCGATTGGCGACTTCGTTGCGCAGGGCCCAGACCCAGTAGAACAGACTAGCGAGCGCGCTCGCCCCCATATGTACGTGACGACCAAGGAGAATGTTCTCCAGCACGGTCATTCCGCGAAACAAAGCAAGATTCTGGAACGTGCGGGCGACGCCGCGCGCTGCGATACGGTGCGGCTTAAGCCCGATCACCTCCTGGCCGAACAGGTTCACGCTGCCGGACTGCGGACGATAAAAGCCGGTGATCACATTGACCATGCTGGTCTTGCCGCTGCCGTTGGGCCCGACCAATCCGAAAATCTGCCCCTTGGTGATTTCCAGAGAAACGCTTTTGAGCGCACGCAAGCCGCCAAACGCGAGCTCGATGTCCCGGCAGTGGAGGATTCTGTCGCCCTGAACTCGCTCTGCGGAATGTGTCATAGCGTCGTCTCGCAATCACATCCGGAACACGCCGTAATGCGGGCGGTCGATTGGCGCGTTGAGCGCAACGCTTATCGCCATCGCCAGAGCATTGCGGGTGTCGGGCGGGTCCAGAATGCCATCGTCCCACAATTGCGATGTCGAATAATAGGCACTGGATTGGCGGCGATACTCCTCCAGGATCGGCTCGCGGATAGTGGCGACTTCCGCAACAGAAAGACTGCGTCCCTCGCGCGATAGCTGGCGGATCTTGATGTCAGCCAGGACGTTGGCGGCCTGTTCCGCGCCCATGACAGAAATCTGGCTCTGGGGCCACATGAACAAAAAACGCGGATCGAACGCGCGGCCGGCCATACCGTAATTGCCAGCGCCGAACGAGCCGTTACAAATCACGGTGATCTTCGGCACCTCCGATCCTGAGACCGCCATGATCATCTTGGCGCCATCCTTGGTGATGCCGCGATGTTCGTAGTCGCGACCGACCATGTAGCCGGTAATGTTCTGCAGAAAGATCATCGGTACCCGGCTCTGGTTGCATAATTGCATGAAGTGCGCGCCCTTGAGTGAGCTATCGTTGAAAAGAACACCGTTGTTGCCGAGGATGCCAACCTTGAAGCCCCAGATGTGGGCGAACCCGCAGATCAGCGTGGTCCCGTAGGCGGGCTGATATTCGTGGAAACGGCTGCGGTCGACCAGGCGCGCAATGACTTCACGTACGTCGAACTGCACCTTGATGTCGCGTGGAATGACGCCATAAAGTTCATCGGGATCGTAATAAGGTGGCTCCGGAGCGATCTGCTCGACGTCAAGCTTTGTTGGCCGTGGCGTCTGGCCCACCAGCTCACGCGCGATGGCGATCGCCTGCTCCTCGTTTGTCGCCGGATAATCGGCGGTGCCGGAAATGCGCGTGTGCACATCGGCGCCGCCCAATTCGTCCACCGTCACGTCCTCGCCAGTCGCCGCCTTCACCAGAGGTGGCCCGCCGAGGAAAATCGCGCCGGTACCGCGGACAATCACGTTGTATTCGCTCAATGCCGGCACGTAGGCGCCGCCCGCTGTGCAATGACCGAGCACGATCGCGACCTGCGGAACGCCCAGCTTGGAAAGGATCGACTGGTTGCGGAAAATGCGTCCGGCCAAATAACGGTCGGCGAAAATATCTGCTTGCAGCGGCAGGAAACCGCCGGCGCTGTCGCACAGGTGAACGACCGGCAGCCGGTTCTCGATGGCGATATCGAGAGTGCGGACGATTTTCTTCACCGAAAGCGGATACCACGCACCGCCCTTCACGCTCGCGTCGTCGGCGTGGATGATGATTTCGCGTCCGTTGACGATTCCAATTCCGCTGACGATGCCCGCGCCGGGCACCTCGCCGCCATATTCCGTGTTGGCCGCGAGCGTAGAAAGTTCGAGGAACGGCGTGCCGGGATCAAGCAGCAGCTCGATGCGATCGCGCACGAACATCTTGTTTTGTCGCGACAGACGTTCAAGGTCGCGCGCCGGGCGCTCGCGGCGGGTGGCGCGATGGCGCTCCTTGAGCTTTTCCGCCAAGCCGCAATTGTGGGCGCGGTTGAGCCGAAACTCCTCGGAGGCAAGGTCCAGCTTGCTTTCGATCCGCCGCATGCTTCACGGCCCCGTTTGCGGCGCAAGAGTGAGAAGAGGCGCGCCGCGCTGGAACGTTTGCCCAACTCCGACATGCACGACGGCGACGGCGCCTTCACGCCACGCCTTGATGGCGGTTTCGAGCTTCATGCTCTCGATCACCATCAGCGTGTCGCCGGGCGAGACGCGTTGGCCTTGGTCGACATGAACGGCGATCACCACACCGGGCATCGGCGCCTCGGCAATATCTTCGGCGCCGCCCGCCGCGTGGCTCCCATAGCGCTGCACCGGATCGACATAGCGGATCGTGAACGTGGACCCTTCGATATGCACGTGAACCATGTCGCCGTCCGTTGCGACCAGAACGTGGGACGTCTCCGAGCCCACGCTGAGCACCTGCTCCCCGTTCCCCGTCGGAGCAAGCGCAACGGGTATAGCCTCCTCGGCAACATGGAGCACGTAGGCGTCGCCGCGGCGGGATAGCCATGCTTCATACTCGGCATCTGCGATGATGAAGGTGTGCCGCATCAGGTCGCCGCCAATGCGAGGCTCGCCGGCACCGCGCATGCGGCGCGATATTCGTTGGCGAGCCGGCCGACGAGTTTGGCGACGGTCGGCACGTCGTGAATGGTGGCGATGCCGTGGCCCGCGCTCCAGATGTCTTTCCAGGTTTTCGCCTCGGAATCCACGAGCCCGCTCATGTCGGGAGCCTTCTTCGGCAGTGTCTCCGGATCGATGCCGTAACGGGTGATCGACGGCAGCAGAAAGTTTGCAAATACGCCCGAGAAACGGTCGGAGTAGATGATATCCTTGACGCTGCAAGCGACGATCATTTGCTTGTAGGCGTCTTGCGCTTGCGACTCTCGCGTCGCTATGAAGCGCGTACCCATATAAGCGAGGTCCGCGCCGAGCACTTCGGCAGCGCGGATCTGATGGCCATCGCTGATGCTGCCGCCGAGCACAAGGCACCCGTTCCAGAATTCCCGTACCTCGCGCACGAGGGAAAACGCGCTTTGGTTGGACGCGTGGCCGCCAGCTCCTCCGCCCACGCAAATCAGGCCGTCGGCGCCGGATTCGATGGCCTTGCGCGCATGGAGCGCGTTGATGACATCGCAGAACACGATCCCACCGTAACCATGCACCGCCTCGACGGTGCGTCGTGGATCGCCGAGACAAGTGATGACGATCGGCACCTTGTGCGCGACGATGATATCGAGATCAGGCTCGTAACGCGGATTGGTCCGATGCACGATCAGATTGACCGCGTGGGGGGCTACTTTGGCATTCGGATGCGCGCTTTTGCATGCGCGCAGATCGGTCTCGATTTCGGTGAGCCATTGATCGAACTGCGCGGACGGACGGGCGTTCACGTGCGGAAACGCTCCGACCACACCGGCGCAGCACAGCGCCTTGACTAGCGGAGGGAAGGAAACAAGGAACATCGGCGCCCCGATCACCGGGACGGCGAGTGTGTTCTTCAATAAATTCGGCACGGTCATTTTCGATCTCGCGCTTGTTCGCCGACGCGCCGCATCAATTCCTCCAAGCTCCCATGGAGCTGTAAATCTCCGGGACCGCATCGGCGGCATCGCGCGCCGGACGGGTCGAAAGGGCGGCCGCGGCGATCAACTTCAGGGCAAGATCGGCGCTGAGCGGCGGCTCTGCGCAGATTGCCGGATGCTCATCCAAAAAGCCGGTGTGAAGCTCTGCCGCAGCAAAATCAGGGTCTTCGGTCAATCGCCGCAGGAACCCTGTGTTGGTCTCGCAGCCGAGCACAGCGAGACCACCAAGAGCGTCATACGCCCGCCGTCGCGCTTCCTCCCGGTCGCGGCCATGTACGATCAGTTTGGCGAGCATGGGGTCGAACGCCGCCGTGACCGTCTGCCCCTGCGCCACGCCGCAATCGATGCGCATGCCTGCCCCCTTCGGCAAACTCATTTTTATGATCCGCCCCGTGGTTGGAACGAAACCGCGGGCCGGGCTCTCGGCATAGATGCGGTACTCGATCGCGTGTCCATCGATGCGCAGCGCCGCTTGGTCAAAGCGAAGAGGCTCGCCGGCCGCGATGTGAAGTTGCTCGGCTACGAGATCGATTCCGGTCACCATTTCGGTCACCGGATGCTCGACTTGCAGTCGGGTGTTCATTTCCAGGAAGTAGAGTTCGCCGCCTCCATAGATGAACTCGATCGTGCCCGCATTGCGGTAACCGGCCGCGCGGGCGATGCCGGTGGCGATTTCGCATATGCGGCGGCGTTCGTGCTCGTCGAGCGCCGGCGATGGTGCCTCCTCGACGATCTTCTGAAAGCGCCGCTGCACCGAACATTCGCGGTCGAACAGGTGCACCACATTGCCGTGGGCGTCGCCGAGCACCTGCACCTCGATGTGACGCGGCCGTTCCACATAGCGTTCGACATAAAGGCGGCCATCGCCGAAGTAGCGAGCGCCTTCGCTGCGGGCACGAACGATCTCGTCGTAGAGCACCGCCGCTTCGCGCACGATGCGCATGCCTTTACCGCCACCGCCCGCGGCCGGCTTGATCAGCAGCGGAAATCCGAGTGCCAACGCCCGATCAGCGAACGTCGCGGGATCGTCATCTTCGATCGCCGAGGGCGCGACCGGATAGCCGCGTGCGGCAACGAACGCGCGCGCGCGAACCTTGTCGCCCATCAATTCGATCGCCTCGGCGGTCGGGCCGACGAAAATCAGCCCCGCCTCCCCGATTTGCCGCGCGAAATGCGCGTTCTCAGAAAGAAAGCCATAACCAGGATGGATAGCGCCGGCGCCGCTCTCGCGTGCCGCGGTCACGATCTGTGCGCCGTCGAGATAGGCGGCGACCGGCGTCGAACCGTTGATCTCAATCGCCTGGTGGGCCGCTAGCACCGCCGGCGTTGCCGCGTCGGCCGCATGGTGAACCACGACGGCTTCCAGCCCGAGTTCCTGCACCGTGCGCAAGATGCGCAGCGCGATCTCGCCTCGATTGGCGATGAGAACGCGCTGGAAAGGCCAGCCGCCGTGGGGAACCGTTGCGGTCTTCGCTGTCATGGCCGCGTCTTCGGTAGATTTGGGCAGAGACCATTGAGGAAAATGTCGGTGATGGAGCGTGCCATGCCCTGCACGTCGAGCGGACGCTTTCCGATGGTGTGACGCCAGGCGGAATGCTCAATGGCGCCAAACAGCATGTCGCGCACCACACGAGGATCCACCGTGCGCGGAATTTCGCCGCTCGCCACTGCCTCATCGACCATCTTGATGAGGATCGACGTGTATCGGCGGTTGAGCTGCTGGATCGCCGAACCGCGATAGTCGCTGGCGATCCGCACTTCCGAGATAAAAAGGCGACAGAGATTCCGCTCCGCCACGAAAGTCGCAAGGTGCTCGCTGATCAGGATGTAAAGCTGCTCGCCAAAGTCGTTTCCGCGCGCAACTTTGGCGGCGAGATTCTGGATCACGTGCTCGTAAAAGTCCTGGAGGACATGTTCCAGAAGGTCGCGTTTGTTGGAGAAATATTTGTAGATCAGGCCGTCCGATACCTCGGCTGCCCGCGCGATCTCAGTGATCGACGTGGTTTCGTAGCCCTTTTCGGCAAAGGCGCTCGACGCGGCTGCGAGAATCGTCTCGTAGCGGTCGCGCATCCGCTCGGGACTGATGGCCGGCATCAGGCGCCAACAGCAGGAAAGAATGATTGGCGGAACGGGCGCATGCCCCTGTGTCCTCCCGCTTGGGACCGGCATTCGATATTTTCTGCCGCCGGCTCTTGATTAGGCATATTGAATACGCTTCACTTTGGCATGTCAATGCGGGTCCGAGTCAGGTCCCGACGATAAAGATGCTTGGGAGGGACTTCCGCATGAGTGCTGCACCGGCGGAGCCGCGCACCAACTCACTTGCCGCCAACGGCTTCCGGCTTAGCGCCGAACAGGAGGAGATCCTGGCGGTCAGCGACCGATTTGCGGAGACGGAGTTCTGGCCGCTTCAACAACGCATGGACGACGAGGAATGGTGGCCGCCGGAGGCCATGCCGGCGCTTGCTCGCATGGGATTCCTCGGTGTCACGGCGCCGACCCAGCTCGGCGGCGCGGGCGGCGACTTTTTCACCTCAGGTCTCATCACGCAGGGATTGGCGCGCTGGAATCCGGCGATCGCGCTGAGCTACGTGGCGCACGAGAATTTGTGCCTCAACAACATCGCACGCAACGGTTCGGACGAAATCCGCACGCGCTTCCTGCCGCGGCTGTGCGATGGGACCGCGATCGGTGCTCTTGGGCTGACCGAGCCGGGCGCGGGCTCGGACGCGCTCGGATCGATGAGCACGACGGCGCGGCGCGACGGCGATCATTATGTGCTCAACGGCCGCAAACTCTACATTACTAACGGTTCGGTTGCCGACGTCTTGCTGATCTACGCCAAGACCGACAAATCGCTGGGCGCCAAGGGCATATCCGCCTTCATCGTGGAACGCGGCATGGCCGGTTTCGCGGTCGCCCAGAAACTCGACAAAATGGGGTTTCGCGGCAGTGCCACGGCCGAGTTGGTGTTCGACGATTGTATTGTGCCCGCCGGGAACCTCATCGGCCCGGAAAACGCGGGCGTCGCGGTAGTGATGAGCGGCCTCGACCTCGAGCGCGCGATCGTTGCCATGATCAATGTCGGGATGGCGGAGCGTGCATTCGCGCTGGCGCTCGACTACGCGAAAACGCGCAAGCAGTTCGGCCGGAGGATCGGCGAATTCCAGCTGGTACAAGCCAAGCTCGCCGACATGTACACCACGATCGAAACGATGCGTACTTTCTGTTATCGCACGCTCGCCGAAGCCAACGATCTGGAAGTCGGCGGCGGCGGTCGCGGCGAAATCCACAAGCTTACGGCGGCGAGCATTCTTTACGCCGCAGAGGGTTGCACGCGGGTCATGGATCACGCCGTGCAAGTATTCGGTGGCGCCGGCTATATGCGCGAGACCGAGATCAACCGGCTCTATCGCGCCACCAAGCTTCTGGAAATTGGCGCAGGCACTTCCGAAATCCGGCGGCTCATCATCGGCGGCGAGCTGATGCGGGATTAGCGCGCTGCCCACTGACGCCCACCAAGCCTGCCTGATGCAAGTCGGATGATGACGAAGGAGTGGGCAGCCAACGTGTCGTCGCGGCTGCATCCGGCATTGCATCTTCGACGCGCCTTGCCGACGGCAAGCGATTTTTGATAGAAGCACAGCAACGGGTGGTGGCGCTGCCGCGCACTCGGTAAACGGTTTTTGCTCTTGTAGAGCTGGAGGAAACAATGACTAACCGTATCCTGACCACGCACGTGGGGAGCCTGCCGCGCCCCGAGAAACTGCTCGCGGCCGCCCATGACCGCACCGTCGCCGGGAAGGATGAGGCCGTCTTCGACAAAGAGCTCAAGGGCGCCGTGGCCGATGTCGTCCGCCGCCAAAAGGAACTCGGCGTCGACCTCATCAACGACGGCGAGCTCGGCCACACAATGGGCTGGGCCTACGATTACGGCTCGTGGTGGTCGTATGTGATCCGGCGCCTGGCCGGGGTCGAGGTCATCAAGACCGGGCTCTGGTTTACGACATTGTCGGCGCACATCAAAACCCCGATGGCGCCGAAGGATTTCGTGGTTGGCAACTGGGGCGAGCGCCGGGATATGGCCAAGTTCCAGGAGGCCTACTTGGACCCGCATTCCGGGTGCGGGCTGCCCGAGCAGTTCATGACCGAGCATAGCCCCGTGGTCAATGGCCCGATTAAGTACAAGGGCCAAGAATTGATCCAGCGCGATATCGCGAACTTGAAAGCCGGCCTCAAAGCGGCTGGGCTCGGAACTGAAGGGGCATGGATGAATTCGATCGCGCCGGCGAGCTGCGCGCGCATGCCGAACGAGCATTACAAGAGCGAAGAAGAGCTATTATACGCCTGCGCCGATGCGATGCACGAAGAGTACAAGGCGATCATCGACGCCGGCCTGACCGTCCAGCTTGACGATCCGGCGATCGGTGAGAACTGGGACCAGCAGAAAATTGAGCCAAGCGTCGAAGGCTACAGGCGCTACACCAAAATGTGCATCGACGCGCTCAACCACTCGATCAAGGGGCTGCCCGCCAACAAAATCCGCTTCCATTTGTGTTGGGGAAGCTGGCACGGCCCGCATTCGACCGACATCCCGATGAAGCACCTGGTGGACCTGATGCTGGCGGTCAACTGCGATTATTATTCCTTCGAGGCCGCCAACGCTCGCCACGAGCACGAGTGGAAGCTGTGGAAGAACATCAAGCTGCCCGCGGGCAAAAAAATTCTGCCCGGCATCGTTAGCCACTCGACCAATTTGATCGAGGACCCCGAGCTCGTCGCCGACCGCATCATTCGCTTCGCCGAAGCGGTCGGCCCCGAAAACGTCATTGCCTCAACCGACTGCGGGCTCGGCGGCCGCGTCCATCCGCAGATCGCCTGGGCGAAGCTCAAGGCACTTTCGGAGGGCGCCGCGCTCGCCTCGAAGCAGCTCTGGAAAGGACGAGCGGCGGCTTAGGCGGGTCGGCGCGGGCGCCGACCCGGGAGCGATCAGGTGACGGTGTTGAACCAGTCCGGCCGTGGAATGGTCCACTGATCGCCCCAGATCTGATTACCGCCGTCGACGACTAAAACTTCGCCTGTGATAAAGGCGCCCGAGGGACCGGCGAGGTAGCACACCGCGTCGGCGATGTCGCGAACATCGCCGAATCGGCGCAACAGATTGGTGTTGGGAAGCGTCCGGCGCGCCTCCTCGGAATACACGTTCATGCCCTCGGTCGCGATCGCGCCGGGCGCCACGCAGTTGATTTGAATGCCGAGCGGGGCCCATTCGATCGCGACAGTCTTCGACAGATAAACCACCCCCGCCCGCGCCGCGCAGGTATGCGCGACGCCGGGCATGCCTCGTGACGTCACCGCGACGATATTGACAATGCGTCCGCCGCGGCCGGCGTCGCGCCAGCGCCGCGCTGCCTGCTGCATCATGTACCAGGTGCCGTTGAGATTGGTGTCGATGACGGCGTTCCAGCCCTTGGCCGAGAAATCGATCGCCGCCTGCGGGAATTGTCCGCCGGCGTTGTTGACGAGCACGTCGACGGTCCCGAACCGCTCCCCCGCGGCATCGAATAACCGCGCGACGGCGTCCGGATCGCGGATCGACATCGGATGGACGAGGACGTCGGCGCCGAGTCCCGAAAGCGCGGCTGCTACCGCATCGAGCCGTGCGGCGTCGCGGCCGCACAAAGCGAGCTTGGCGCCGAGCCTCGCGAACTGAAACGCGATCGCCTTGCCGATTCCGCGCCCCGCGCCGGAGACCAGCACAACCTGACCGGCAAACAGGCCGTCGCGGAAGGTCAGCGGCATTGTCGCAAGTTCGTCGTCGCTCTTTCCGAATTGTTGGGTCATGTCGGTATCGCGGCCTTCACGGTATGCAAGATGTCCTTGGCGCCTGAATTTGCCAATGAACGTGCCAGCGCAAGCGGCACCGGAATCGGGTGATCCATCAGCATCTGCGCGAACGCCTTGCCCTGTGCATCGACACGAAGCGACGCGACACCGCCGCCACCGAGCGCATCATGCAGCACGAAATTGAGCGCATGGATGCCGGGAAGATCGAAGCGCTCGACTTTGCTCACACCGGTATGAGCGAACCAATCCCGGATAACGTCCTTGGCGAGAGCCGCGCGCAGCCACGGCAGATACTCGGGCTTGCGGGCGATGATGCCGATATTGGCCGAATTGCCCTTGTCGCCGCTGCGACCGACGGCCAGCGCGATCAACGGAACAGTGCCATCCGCGACACCGATCGCCCGCTGCGGCGCTGCGGTCGCCGGCGGAGCCGACAGTGGCTGCGAAGCCGCGAAGGGAACAACAATTTGTTCGTCCCCGTCATGAACGATCGGAGCGACTTTCTCTTTTGGCCACAAGAAAGAAAACAGCCGCAGCACCGGCTGTACGCTGGGCCGACCGGCGAAAAATCCAGTGATGCCCTGCGCCATCGACGATCCGGATGGTGCGATCTCGCGCGCCAAAATTTCCAGTGCCTGTTGATCTCGATGCCGCGCACCGATCTTGAGTACGACCTCCCGATTGGCCGCAGCCTGCGGTCGACGCCAGGGTCCGTACGTGCTTTCGGCCCCGAGCACTTCGATCGAGGTTTCGGAGAAATCCGATATCCCGCGCGTCGCCAGGAGACGACGCACACGCGTCAAGATCGCCTCGCCGACACGCTGCGCTCTCAAGGCCGCCTCATAGCCGCCGATAGTGAGCGTTCCCATCACCCGGTAGCCGTCGTGCCAGGTCGCGCTCACTTTGAGCGTCGGTGTCGGCGCACGTCCGTGGGCGCCGGCCACACGCACCTGATCCGGTCCGCACGAGGCCATCGTCACGGCGCGAAAATCGCACACGACCTCGGGAAGGATGTAGGAGCCGGGATCGCCGATCTCATAAAGCATCTGCTCGCCGACGGAGAGTGGGCTGACCAGTCCGCCGGTGCCGGAAGGTTTTGATACGACAAACGATCCGTCGGCGCCGCATTCCGCGATCGGCATTCCCATGTCGTCCCATCCGGGAACGTCGCGCCAGTCGGTGAAAAGGCCGCCGGTGACTTGCGCGGCGCATTCCAGTAAATGACCGGCGAGACTGCCTTGCGCCAGCCGATCGTAGTCGGTCCATGACCAGCCGAAGGCATGCACCAGGGGGCCGAGTACGACAGCTGAATCGACACATCGTCCGGTGATGACGACATCCGCTCCGCGATCGAGCGCCGTGGCGATCGGTTGGGCGCCGAGATAGGCGTTCATGGTCGTGAGCTTCTCCGGCATCGGCGCGCCAGAGAACATCTCCTTCACCCCCGCAGCGCGAATTTCTTCTGTCCTATCGGTCAGGTCATCTCCCGTGACGACGGCGATGTGGAGCGCAATGCCTGCTTCTGCCGCCCTCCCCCGCAATGCGGCTGCCGCCGCATGCGGATTGATGCCTCCAGCATTCGAAACGATGCGGAGGCCGCGTTGTTTGATCTCCTGGAGGAGCGGCGCAAGAGCATCGATGAAGTCCGGAACGTAGCCGAGCTCTGGCTTGCGTACGCGAGCACGCGCAAGGAGCGACATGGTAATCTCGGCGAGATAGTCGAAGACCAGAAAATCAATGTCGCCGCGTCGGACAAGCTGCTCGGCACCGGCGCTGGTGTCGCCCCAGAACGCCGAGGCGCAACCGATCCGGACGGTGTCGCGCGTCATGGCTGTCACCGTCCGGTCCAGACCGGCGCACGTTTTTCGTTGAATGCGCGGAAACCCTCGCGGGCATCCTGCGTCCGGGCAAGCTGGGGCAGCACGCGTTGTGCATATTCGAGACCGGCCTCAAGCGAAAGACCGTCGATTGTCGCGAGCGCGCGACGGCCAACCGAGATCGCGGTAGGTGACGCGGCGGCGATTGAGGCGACCAGCGCATTGACCTTTTCATCGAGGGTAGCGAGCGGCACCACATGATTGACTATGCCGTGAGCCAGCGCGTCCGCGGCCGAGATCGGTTCACCAGTGACGCACAATTCGAGCAGTTTTCGCCGCGGGATAGTACGAAGCATGAAAGGCAGAATCATCATCGGAAACAGTCCGATACGCGCTTCGGGCACACCAAGCCGCGCGTGATCGGCAACGATCGCGAAATCACAGGCACAGACCAGGCCGAACCCGCCGGCAAGAGCGTGGCCGTTGACGCGCGCGATCACCGGGACGGGCGAGTCGACGATGGTACGAAACAATTTGACGACCGGATTGTCGCGCTCGGCCGGATCGATGCCGAACGGATCGCCCTCGGTATTGGGCTTAAGATCGCCGCCGGCGCAGAATGCTTTTTCGCCCGCGCCGGTAATAACAACGGCGCGGATCCCGGACGTCTCCGTGACGCTAACCAAGCCGGTACGAAGACCGTTGAGGACAGCTTCGTTGAGAGCATTGCGCCGTTCCTCGCGGTCAATCGTGAGCCATAGCGCCTGTCCTACTCGCTCGCAGCGCACCTCCGGCATGACTTCCTCCATATTGAGTCAGATTCATTTTTGCGCAAGACTAGAATAGCCGCGACAGAATGACAATGCGGATCGCGGGATTTAGGGAGGACGGCCGTGTCTCAGAAAGATCTGGTGCTGCTTGCGGTCGAGCGCGGCATCGCGCGCGTCACGCTCAACAGGCCCGACCGCCTTAACGCGCTCGATCGCGATTTGGCATTAGAGCTGGCGTATGCCTTCGAGAGCCTCGAGCGCGAACCGGCACTGCGCGTCGTGACATTAATGGGATCGGGCCGAGCCTTTATGGCTGGCGGCGACGTGACCGTGTTCAGAGCGGCCGGCGACAACGCGGCCGAGATTATCGGCAGACTGATCGGTCTATTCCACCGCACCATCCGGAGTATCCGGCGTCTGAAGGCGCCCGTGGTGGCGGGAGTGCAAGGCGCCGCGGCGGGCGGTGGGCTTGGCCTTGCGCTCGCGTGCGACTTTATCGTTGCGAGCGACGATGCATCTTTCGTCCCGGCCTATACCAGGCTCGGGACTAATCCTGACGGCGGGACGACCTGGACAGTTACGCGTCTTCTTGGACCGCGGCGGGCACTGGAATGGCTGATGCTCGGCGAGCCAAAAGATGCGCATGCAGCCGAGAAAATGGGTCTCGTCAACTGCGTCGTGGCAAAAGATGCGCTCGCTCGCGAGGTCGATGAGTTGGCGCGCCGCATTGCGAGCGGTCCCGCCATCGCGCAGGCGACGCTCAAACGCCTGGTGGATCAGGCGCCGAACACGCCGCTCGACGCGCAACTCGACGCCGAGCGCGACGGCTTCGTGAAGGCAGCTGGCACGCGGGATTTCCGCGAAGGTGTCACGGCATTTCTCGAACGCCGACCGCCGCGGTTTGGAGAGGAGTAATGCGGGCGCAGAAAGCGGTTTATCGGGGGGAATGGCTGATCGTGTCGGCGCGGTGAACGACGCTCGTTGACAGACGCTCGCTGTGATACTTACGCTTAGGAACAAAAAACGATGAGAATGCACCTCGATCGAGGAGACCTCCCAAATGGGGTTGCGTGACTTCACGCTGTTTGACGTCGTTCAACGCAATGCGTGCCTTCACGCGGACCGCATCGCTTTCGTTTTCGAGAAAGAGCGCATCACGCATGCCGCGTATTTGGCGCGCGTCGAGCGGTTGGCCGCTGGCTTGGCCCGAACCGGCGTCGGGCCCGGCGACCGCGTCGTCATGTTGTCAGCGAACAACCTCGAATTTGTCGATCTCTACGGCGCCGTCGCTCGCCTCGGCGCCATCCTTGTACCCATCAACTGGCGCTTGAGCGCAGAGGAAATCGCCTACATCGCTGCCGATGCCGCGCCGAAGGTCGTCATCGCCGATGCCGGCAACCAACCGATACTTCAAGGTAAGCAACGGGAACTCCGGACCGTTGAATGTTGGTATGGAATCGGCGGCAACGCGGCCCCGTTCGCGCCTTATTCAGAACTGTTGGAAGCGGGCGTCGCGAGTGGCAGACCTTTAGCCGAACCGCACCGGCAGGCAGATGCCGGCTTCGTCATGTTCTACACCGCTGCAGTGGGTGGTCGACCGCGCGGCGCGTTGCTCTCTCATGCCGGAATAATGGCTGGTAGCGTGCAGCTGATGCACTATTGGGCGCTCACCCCGGACGATGTGAATCTGGGAGTTCTGCCCCTGTTCCACGTCGCCGGGCTCGGTATGCTCGTGGCCGCACAGCATGCCGGCGGTGCCACCATTGTGACGCCGAAATTCGATGCCATTGCCGCGCTCGCGCACATTCGCAGCGAACGTGTGACCATGCTCGCGGAATTCCCGCCGATCCTGACTACGCTGCTTGACACCGTTGAAGGCCGCGCTGGCGATCTCGCCAGCTTGCGCGTGGTCACCGGCCTCGACGCGCCTGAGACTATTGTCCGCTTCGAACGACAATGCCCGGATGCGCGCTTCTGGGCCGTCTTCGGCCAGTCCGAAACTTCGGGCTTCGTCACCATGGGGCGCTACCGCGACAAGCCGGGCGCTGCCGACCGGCCCACCTTCCTC
>Ga0187860_1002267_pt1 | contig 16130 bp, 14 predicted proteins | sample June2016WEW_10_4_FD_132981 | JGI IMG/M metagenome (GOLD analysis project Ga0187860, IMG submission 132981) | Peatland microbial communities from SPRUCE experiment site at the Marcell Experimental Forest, Minnesota, USA - June2016WEW_10_40 | ecosystem: Environmental > Terrestrial > Soil >... | reverse complement strand
CGTGCTACGCAACGAATACGAGATTTTCGCATACCCCCAGCGATTCTTTGACAAAGACGGCAAAGACACTTGGGTTGAGATCCGGGAAATCGTCAAGAATCTTGAACCCCCCGCTGCTTGACGACATGCAGGAATCGAATGCAACACCAACCTCATCAGGTGGTGACCAATAGTCCCGACCAGCAGGCCCGCAGGGCGTCGCTCCAGCCCTCAATCGGGTATGCCCTCCGGCAGTTGGGGCAAGACGCCAGTGATTCCGCTGTTGGCCCGGCGTCCGCGCCCTGCTTACTGAGGAAGCATTTATCGTAATGCTGCTTCCAACTTCTTTGAACGCGCGTAGCCGACTTTGCGCCTTGCGGCGGATCGGTGCGTTGCTGGGTCTTCCTGTCCAGTAACTCTCGTGGTAATCTTCGGTTCCGACGAAACCGTCACGCGATAAGATCGGGCCAGGATAGGGAGGAAATCGAGATGAAGTGGAAAACGGTTGCTATTGTCGGGATTGTCCTGTTCCTTGCCGGTTTCCTATTAGGATTCATTCCCGAGTACCAAAAAGCTTCAAAACTAACCACGCAGTTGGAAACTGCGCGGCTGGAAAGCAAGTTGAGGGAGATTCGCGCGCTGGCTTCGCTCAGCTACATCGACGCGACGAAGCTGAATTACGGTTCAGCAGCGGAAGATTCGGAACGGATGTTCGGCCTTGCCCGGGAAGTGGCAAATGACACGAAGGACGATGGCTTGCGGAGCAGCCTCAATGGTTTATTAACATTCCACGATACGGTAATGGGCAAGTTGAGCGCTGCCGATGCGAGCGTACTGGAGCCGCTACAGCAGATCGTGCAAAAGACACAAAAGGAGTTGAAGCGTTGATGAACGGGCAGATCTTCCCGGCACATCTGTCAGAACAGAATCGGCCAAAACTTGCTAGGGTAGCTGCCGAAAGGGCCTTGAAGAAGCGCCGTAATCGTGGAGCCTTTTCAATGGTGAGACTCGCCCTGGTCAGCAATTAAACCCGACCAGCAGCCGCGTAGAGTTCCGCTATAGCACTCAGCCGAGATACTCTCTCCGCCTTAGACCGCCACGCGCCAGTGGCTCCGCTGTAGGCCGGCGTCACGAGGGGCTTCCCACGCTAAGCTGAAGCAGGATGTTTCTTCTGTCCATGTGGGCAGGCGTAGACGCACAGGCCGCAGACACGCACTCCAATGGCTTTCTCGGCTTCACCTAGGCGCTCATGGCATTTGAAGACGTTGAAGCGGGTACTGCGCGGTTCGTCTTCGGCGAAGATGCGGCCGGTGAAAGCACCCGCCGGGCACATGTCGACGCAGCTCGTGCATTTGCCGCAACGGCTCTTCATGGGCTGACCTGTCACAGTCAGGGCCGCATTCGTCAACACAGTTGCCCAACGCACACGCGGGCCGGCTTGAGGTGTCACCAGCAGGCAACTTCTACCAATCCAACCCAGCCCGGCAAGGTGAGCGGCCAGTTTATGGGAGAACGCAGAAAGCAGGTTCTTGCTGTCCACGGTCTGCGAAGCCGGGATGGGCAACGCCTTGTATCCGCTGTTCTGGAGGAGGCTCGATGTCCTCGAGGTGATCGCATCGAGGCGGGAGTTTACGATGTCGTAGCCATGCTGCTTGAAGTTCAGCGCGACGCCGCGGTCTTCGCGGCTTTGCGGAAGTTCGTCGATGATCGTGTCCATCACGCGAATGCCGACCGAGATCGCTAAGGGATAAGTGGCAATCCTCTCTCCGCCTTGTTCCTGGATCACCTGCCGCGCGGGGGAAAGATCCGCTACGCCGACGAAATCAGCCCCCAGGTCGCGGATGAATTTATGCAGACGCTGGTCGAAGGACATCCGAAGCTTCTCCTGATAGAAAATTACCCCACGATCAGCTTCGCGACAAGCAGATAGTGACTTTGATCGTATTCCTTAAGTTCGCAAGATGCTACGAGATAGAGATGGCAGCCCTACCAGTCAAGATATCGAAGCGGACCCGAGAAGACCGAGGAGGAATCCAACTAACCTGACGACTCGGAACGGTCGAAGCATCACGCCGCCGACCCATGCGGTCGCGGCATTACAGGTGTGCCTCAAAGTCGGTTTTCTGTGCATTATTCAGGTAACAACTGGCTGCCCAGCGTGCATGATGCAGTTATTCGATAACGTTCACCGCTTTGGGAAAGGGCAGGAGGTCAGGCATTACGTCTCGCTGCTAGCAGAGTCATACCGCAACGAGAAAAAAGCGGAGTAGTTGCCGCGATGGAACAGCCCGCTGAAGTTTATTAAAATACGCGAGCGTCGGTGCGAGATGCCATTCGTAGGGCGGCTAGTTGGGCGATGCGCGGTTTGCGAGGTCAAACCTCACAAGTACAGGTTCGCGGTTTCAACGAAGCTTCGATTGGAGGGCGAGGGTGCAGAACGCGGGAATCAGGCCGAGTTCATACGGGTTGGACAAGGAGTTCACTGTGTCGCTTGTTGTTGCCCTGCCATCCTGTCATTAGGTGGTTTTACCGGACAGGTATAATGGCAAACAAGTTTGACGACGGATCCACATATAAAGACACTTCGACCCGTATAGACAGAAAGTTTTCTCGTGATTTTTGTTCACGTTCTCAATCTCCAGTTCTCAGAAGCCTATTGGAAGAACTGAGAACTGCCGGCTACGCATGAGCCCCGCTAGCGACCCCTTTGCGTCCGGCCAACTGGAGCAGACTGATGCCCAGGGTAAGCACGAACGAGACCCCGACGCCAGGAATGATGCCGCCGCCAAAGATCTTGAAGAGAGCCGGGGTCAGCTCAAAGACCAATACGGTACCGGAACCCAAAAACAGCGACGCCATGGCTGCATGCCGGGTGATGTATGTCTTCCCATTTCTGTCCTTCCAGAGCAGCCCGAGCATGAGCGGCATAAAAAGTCCGCCGCCGACGGCGGCGTACCCGAACAGAACGGCCGAAACAACGGTGGGAAAGTGCATCGCCACCCAAATCGTCCCCACGCCTAGCACAAACGTCAGCCAACGCGCCCAATTCACCAGTTCCTTGTCGCCGGCGTTCTGGCGGAACAGGGGCTTGACGACGTCCATGGTCAGCAAGGTCACGCCGGAATTGAGAAAGCCGGCCGATACCGTCATATCGGCGCCGATGATGGTGACAATCAATAAGCCGCCCATCACCGGATTCAGCCAGTTGGTGAGCATCCAGGCGAAAGCCATGTCGGGCCGGGTCAGGTTCGGGTTCATGGCGTGCGCGGCGATGCCCATCAGGACGCTGCACGTGCACATGACAACGCAGAAGATGCCGGAGCCCAGGAACGCGTTCCTGGCGGTCTTCGGGTTTTTGCCGGCGAAGCAGCGCTGCCACCAGTGCTGGGCGGTGAATTGCCCGGTCATCGGTCCCAGCAGCAAGGACAAGGCCGCGAACCCTCCCAGGGACTTCATGCTCCACAGCTCCGGCTTGACGGCAACTGCCGCGGCATGAATGCCACTGACGCCATGCATGTAGTGAAAGATCGTGTAAAAGAATATGAAGCCCACGATGATGCGGATGACGCCCTGGATCAAGTCCGTCCAAGCGATCGCCCACATGCCGCCCATCACCGTGTAAAGTATGGCCGTAAAAGCCGCGACCCAGATGCCTGTGGTGACATCCACGCCCATGCAGACGTTGAGGATAGTGCCGATGCCAATGGCTTGCGCACCTGTAATCGCCACCATGGGGACACACATCAGAATGCCGCTGAAGGCGCGCAACCATTTATCGTGAAAGAACTCCTTTTCCATAAACTCGTTGATCGTGGTGTAGGAGTATCTGCCGATATATCCAGCGAGCAACAGGGCAAACAGGATTTTGGTGCCCTGCTCGCCCAGCATCATCCAGAGTTGATTCAACCCTATCTGATAGCCCTTGCCCATGTACCCGATAAAGTTGGCCACGCCCATCGCTGTTGCGAAGTCAACGAAGAAAAGGATGATCAAGGGCAACTGCTTGCCGCTGATGAAGTAATGCGCCGCGCTCTGGCCGCTTTTCTTGGCCAAGCGGTATCCAATGTACAACTGTAAGGGAATCAGAAAAGCCAGAACCCAAAGAGCAATCGTCCCAACTTGCGTGATGTGCATGGAACATTCTCCCTTTAGTTTATCTTCGTCAGATGATCTGCGGTGATTTCTCCTGTTACCGGCGCCAGCGCAATGCCGTCGCCTTCATGACCGGCTAAGGAGCAACAATCTACAGAACGATTCGGCCTTGACTTTTGTACACCTCATCCGGATGACTCTGTTATGCAATAGTGTTAGAATGGAACACATACTTCTTAAGAATATCTGGTCTAATATCGATGCCGAGTCCCGGCTTTTCAGAAATGCTGACGAAGCCATCTTTCAATTGCGCGGAGTATGTAGTTATGTCGTCATCTAGGCGCAATGGAGAAAAATAGGCGTGTCCAACATCCATGAGGTTGGTGGCGACGGCGCCAAGTTGTAAGCTTGCAGCTTCCGTGATCCCCTCTTCCAGCATGGAATTCATCAGGCAGCGGATTCCAAAAACATCTGCCAGTTCCATGATCTGCTTGGTGCGATAAATTCCCCCATGTTTCGCCACCTTGATGCTAAAAACGTCGATTGCATCTTTTTGAATCAGGTGTTTAGCGTCATGAATGGTTTGCACCCCTTCGTCGGCGGACACGGGAATATCAACTTTCCTCCGTATGCGAGCCAGAGAGTCAACATCCCAACCCGGAACCGGCTGTTCGAATAAATCTATTTCGCATTGCTTGATCAACTTGCAAAACTTCACGGCCGTGTCAACATCCCAACCCTGATTGACATCGACAATAATTCGGAAGTCTTTGCCCAGTGCTTCTCGTACCGTACGAACTCTCTCGGCATCATATTCAACGTTACTCGAGCCCACCTTGATCATCACCGTGTTGTAACCCTGTTCCCGATATGCCAATATTTCGTTTGCATTGTTTTGTGGCGTATCATCTCCGACCGCGCGCATCATCGGAATCTTTTCCCGCAAGGCGCCACCCAGGAGTTTGTATATGGGCACGCCGCAAGCTTTGCCGAAGATGTCGTAGCAAGCCATATCAATCGCGGCTTTTGCCGCATAGTTTCCTCTCACTGCACGGTCCATATTACAGTGCAGTGTGGACAAGTTGAGGGGGTCAGTCCCAATGACTTTGGGGCCAAGGTTCTTAATCAGGACCTGCATTATCGTTTCGGGGGTCTCGTCGGAAAATCCGGGAATGACGTCCGTTTCTCCATACCCAAAGAGGCCTTCATCGGTTTGGACCTTCACGACGATAGGGTCGGTCACATTGATAGATCCCACTGCGTGCGACATAGTGTAGGTCTTTTTCAAGGGTATTTTGGTGTGAAAGAATTCCAGTTTGCAAATCTTCATATTAACCTTTCAACCTTCTGTCGTTCGTTAACGTCACATTTCCATTGCACACCGGCTAAAGCACTATGACCCTACAAAACTAGTTGGCGGATCTCCTCAGACGTTTTGCCCTGCAAGCCCAGCCGCTTGAGCGGGCGACCTTCTTCCCAGTAATTTCGGCCTAACAACCTGTTCGACAATTCCACGACGGCGCTAATCGTCGGCGTTGGTACACCCATTGCTTGCCCCAGTTGTGCCAACGGGACTAATCCGGTCGGAACATCTTCGAACAGGTACCAAGTTTCCAAGGTTGTAGGTCCCTTTACACCTTTATAAGCGGCAACATTTTGTACCTTTTCGTAAAGATTGTTCCCGGTAACGCCATAACACCGGGTATACCATTCCTGGATTGTATCGACTTTAACGCCAAACACCGCACAAATGCAGGCCCGTTCTTTATCGACAGCTTCCACAACCTTCGCTATGGATGGCGTTAGGCCGTCTGTATAGTAGTCAAAAGATGTCTTGGATTCGATTCTGCCGGCATTAAGCAGGGTCGGAGTCGGATGCATCATGGAATTAGCATTACTCAGGCTGGTATATAAAACATTGGGTACAGCCTTGTACAGTGGGAAGGCCGTATTCAAGGCGGCCACTACGGTTGCAATATCCCCGGGCGGAAGCGCGGCGACTTTAACGTCGTGCTTAATTCCCTGAATAATAATTGCTTCTCCTGCTTTCGGAGAGCGGCACGTATACAACAACGTATCGGTTTCAGCCACTAAAACCTTTGCCTGGCAGTTATTTTCCAAAAGCACACTGCGGACTTCCAGTGCGCCTCCGGTTGCGCCGGGATTTAACACTATAATTTGCCCATCTGCCAGACAGGGAGCCATGGCTTTGGCAAGACTCCCCTGATACACGGTGGGCACCACAACCATAATGACATTGGCGCCACGGATAGCCTCGCCAATATCATTCGTGATGAGATCTATGACCGCCTCGCCGGTAACAGCGCCGGAGACGATTATTTTGCCGGCGCGCCGCAAAGCATTTACTTTGTCCGGTTCAATGTCATACAAGTGGACAGGAAAGCCAAGCAAAGTTAGGTGGGCAGCAATGCTTTGGCCACCATTGCCGGCCCCAATGACCGCAAACTTAGGTTTATGCATGTAACATTCTTCCCGCCATCGGTTTCGAAAAGGGACCCCAGTTTACTCAAGTTGCTCAAGCAAATCGCGGCTTGGTCTTATCTGGTGTTCTGCCGCTACATCACTCCCTGAAATTCCCGCCGCACGGTCGCCGAGTAGACGTACTTGACCATGGTGACGACGTCGAACACGGGCAACTTGGTTGCGTCCTGGACGTATTTGGCAAAGGGCGGCATATTAGTGCACTCCAGAACGATGGCGCCAAGCTCGGGGTGGAGTTGAATCAGCTTCGTGGCGACAGTGGTGATTTCTTCCGCGGCCCGCTCGACGTCAAGATCGGCCTTGCCTTCGATGAACGTGCCGTGGAATTCGGGCGATTCATCCATACCCACTACAACCATCGGAATGTCCTGAATGCCGACGGCGCGAAAGTGCTTTTCCGTGAGGGACTGCGCGCGGGCAGTAATGACGCCGACTTTCTGGTCGGAGCGAATGATCGCGTGCGCCATGTGCACCTGAATGAGGCTAGAGGTAAAGACAGGAATCTTTACGGATTGTGCGATCTGCGGCTGAAAGGCGGCCAGGAAACCGCAGCTTGTGGTGATCGCCTTTACGCCATCACGCTCCAACTCCCGCGCGCCCTCGATGAAGGGCTGAATCAGCGTGGGATCACACTCCTTGATGACCCGGGTCATCGACGCGCCTTTGACGACCCGGTAACGAACGGGAAAAGGGAAGGTCGAAGCATTGCCTATGTCGCCCGGTATCCTCGGGAACACCGTATCAAGCATGAGAATGCCGATTGCCTGGCCATAATTGGTGAGACCACCCTGAACTTTCATTGCTATCTCCTGTTCCGCGCCCGCGGAGGCGCGCTGTCTACGTTGTTGCGAGCAACCGCGTGAATTGTCCGACATCTGGGTTCGTGTAACCTGAATTATGCACGTCGTTGTGATCTCACCGCGAATTAACCAGCGAAATCGCTGTTCGGGATGCACCCGCATGGTTCCCTACAGCGATCGAGGCATTCGTCGGCACCCACAGCCAATAAGGGCTTCGAGGAGTCACTCGGAACCCCAATAAAAATGCACTTTCCAGCTCAAGGCGCTGAAGGAAAATCCTGTGCATAGAATTCTATGCACATCCATCCCTTTATTACCAACAACTTCCAGCCATCCCTCGTCGCAACCAGCGAAGTGAGGAAGGGGCCGGATCAAGAAAATGTGCATAATTCAGGTGCCAATAATACCCAATTCAAATCCATCGGCGACCTCGCCACCACAGGCGCTGAAAGCCACATGAAAATGAAAGAATCGAAAAGGAGCCTCTTCGAATGGAATAACTTTTGTTTGGGTCATCTCATCCTCCTGTTGTTGTGTGGTGTTGCCTCTTTCGGGTGCACACCCGTCCAAGCGTTAGTGAACGAACTGCTCAACCTCGGCAATATCCGTCGCGTCTGAGATAAGCCAAACATCCGCATTATGGGCTTTATCTCTCGTTTATTTTGTTTGATCTTATGTCCCTATGATCAACTTAGGTCGTGCAATAACCTTAGTCAAATTCTTTATTTTTTGCTATCTATGCATCTATGTTATGATTCCTGGTCATGGCACCAGCCGCCCTCACAATTCGACAAGTTGAAGCATTCCGCGCATTCATGCAGCGGCGCAGCGTTACGCGCGCGGCCGAGATGTTGTACATCTCACAACCGGCCATGAGCCGTTTGATCGCCGATTGTGAGGAGAGCGTGGGCTTCACCTTGTTCGAGCGGAATCAGGGGCGGCTAGTTCCCACCGCCGAAGCGCAGGTGCTGTACGACGAGGTGAAACGGGCGTTCCTCGGGCTCGATCGCATCGCCTTGGTCGCCGAACAGATCCGGACACTGCGGCGGGGTTCGTTGCGCATTGCTGGCGCCCCCTCGGTGGGGCTCAACCTGCTGCCCGATGCCATAGCAGACTTCCTGCGCGAGCACGAAGGCGTCGATGTCGCGCTGCTGGTGGACAGTTCCCGCGCAGTGCTCGAACTTGTGGTGGGTCAGAACTACGATGTCTGCTTCGTGGTCGAGGCGATTCCGTGCGCGGGCGTGCAACTGCAACAGATCTACGAAGCGCCGATGGCGTGCATCCTCCCTCTGCACCATCAACTTGCGAGCAAGCGGGTGATTCGTCCGGAGGATCTGGCGGACCAGGCTTTCGTGTCCTATCCCGAACCGTTCGATTCGCGCATCGCGATCGACAAGGTGTTCGTCGCCCATGGCGTGCCGCGCAAGACACACATTGAATCGCAGCTTTCCCAAACCATCATCGCGCTGGTCGAACAAGGTCTGGGGATGTCGCTGATTGATCCGATCAGCGCCCATTTCGCCCGTGCACGCGTCGCGGTGCGCAAGTTCGAGCCGCTGCTTACTCGCAAAATATACCTTGCGATCTTGAACGGTCAGACGATGTCGACGCTCGGCGCGGCATTCGTCAGCGCGGTACGGAGCAAGCTTGACGCGTTGCCCGGGCTTTGAGCGGAGTCACAGGCAGGCAGCCAGCCGGCCGGCTGTGGGGGCATTGGCGCAAGAGTGGTCGCCACGGCGGTCACGCATCGAAGGCCGCTATGATCTCGTCGGTTGTGCGCACTCGCCCCATGCGCGGAAAGATGCGCTCGATGGAGTTGGCGTGGCTCTCAGCATGGATGCCCGTCATCGCATCGGCCGCGAACACCAGGTCGTAGCCGAGCTCATAAGCATTGCGGGCCGTACTCTCCACGCCGAGCTCGGTGGCAATGCCGCAGATGACGATGGTTCCCAACCCCCGGCGGCGCAGCTGCAGGTCGAGGTCGGTACCGTAGAAGGCGCCCCACTGGCGCTTCAGGATTACAATATCGCTGGGCTGGCGATCAAGCTCGGGAAGCAGCTCGCTCCAGTCCGGCGGCAGCGGTCCGGCCGGCCGTATCGGTTCGTCGGTCGTCGGCTTCAGCCGGTCGGCGCCATCCGGCGCGCCACCCGCGTGGATCAGGACAGGCTGTGCGCCCGCCCGGCGCCCAGCGGCGAGCAGCCGAACGATGTTTTCAGTCATGGTCGCCCTCGGCAAGGGAGCTCCAGGCAATCTGGTATTGATGTTCTGGAGATCGTTGACCACGATGGCCGTGCGCCGCGCATCGAGTTTGAGATCGCTCATGGTTGAAATCCTTTCCGGAATGGGGCGAATCGATGTCAAGACTGTCGGTGGCGAATGGTTGACGTGCTGATCAGAGCGGCGTGGTCTTGCCAGTGACCGCCTTGAGGGCTTCCGGCGTGGCTGGGCCGGGTGATGAATGCAAACCACCCAGAGGGCTCCCGGTGACGGCCATCAGGGCTTCCGGCGTGGCAGGAAGGGAGGCCAGTTCACCGAGGCTGAGCGGTTTCACCGGAGGCCGCAGACGGTAGAAACCGATATCCTGCGGATCAGCCTTCCGCCCGGCCGCCATCATTTCCGTGACCGTGAGCGAGCAGAGGCGTCCTTGGCAGGGCCCCATGCCGCAGCGGAGGAAGGTCTTCAGCTGATTGGGGCCAGGCGCGCCGAGGGCAATGGCCGAACGGATCTGGCCCGCCCGCACCTCTTCGCAGCGGCAGACAATGGTTTCATCGTCGGTCGGAATGCGGAAGGCGTCCCTGGGCCGGTAGAGAATGTCGAGAAAGGAACGACCGCGCCGGAACCGGGCAAGCATGCGTTGCAGGGGCCTTTGCAGGTCCGCTTTGCGGGTCTGGTCCAGGACGCCGATAGAGGCCAGCGCGCCCAGGGCGGCCAGGCGGCCTGAGACTTCGGCCAGGGCGGCGCCGCCGATGGTGGCACCGTCACCAGCGACTGAAATACCGCTGACCGTTGTCTGTCCATCGCCGTCGAGCCTTGGCTGGAAGGCGAGCTGGCGGTCGTTCCATTCGAGCGCACAGCCCGCGGAGCTGGCCAGGCTGATATCGGGAACAACGCCCTGGTGCAGCATCACCACATCGGCGTCAATCTCGTTCCACTTCCGGCCGGTGCGAAAACGCAGTTTCTCCACCCGGCCGTTGCCGACGGCCTCGAGCCCGGTCACGCCGCGGACGAACCGGACCGAAGACAGCACCTTGACCAGCAGTTTCACTCCTTTCCAGAAATAGGCTGAACGAGTGAAATCCGGCAGATAGGGCACGGCTTTGGGCAGTTGCCGGCGATCGGTCGTATCAAGCACCGCGGAAATTCTGGCCCCCGCAGCCAGCAGTTGGTAGACCAGCAGGTAGAGCATCGGCCCGCAGCCCGCCAGCACCACCCTGCCCTCGGGCACGAGACCGGCAGATTTCAGTGCGACCTGCCCGGCACCAGCCGTCATCACCCCGGGCAAGGTCCATCCGGGCACTGGCATCGGCCGTTCGAAGGCGCCGGTGGCCAGGATGACGTGGCGGGCCCGCAACAGGCGGGCCTCGCCGGCAAGGGAAATTCCGACCTCCAACCCGGCGCCCGCGCCGTTCAAAGGGGCATCCCCGGCGGGAGCCAGACTCCAGACAGCCGTACGCGGGGCATAACTGATACGGCTGGCATGAAAAGCATCCACCAGCGCCGTGCCCTGCCAATAATCCGGCCCCAGGAACTCGTAGGCCTCCGGTGAGAGCCGGGTGATCGCGCGGTACATTTGGCCTCCCGGCTCGCTGCTTTCGTTGATGACCAGAGCGGAGATGCTGTGGGCCGCGACCTCGGTGGCGGCGGTCAGCCCGGCCGGCCCAGCCCCGACGACGATGATGTCGTAGGCCGGAGCCAGGTCCGTTGCTGTGGTGATTATCTGAGCGGTCATTCCGGGATCCTCCCATCAATGACGCGTGGGCCGTGTTGGCTTTGAACGACCATGCCTTCGGCCACGTCCACTTGGCAGCTTTGCCGGTTGGCGATGCCGTCGATGGTGACTAGGCAGTCAAAACAAATGCCCATCATGCAATAAGGCGCGCGGGGCTCCCCGCCGACGGCACTGTGCCGGAAGGCAATGATGCCAACCGCGAGGAGCGCAGCCGCGACGCTGTCCCCGCGTGCGGCCTTTAGTGGTTTCCCGTCGAAGGTGAAGGCCAGGGTCTCTTGGGGTTCAATGAGCTTGTGGAACACAAAACCTCCTCGCTGTGAACGGGCTAAATTCGGCGCCGAGCCGGCCAGCCAAGATCTGCGGCGCCAACCCGAACGCGTGGTTCGGCGCCAGCGTCACGCCGGAATGGCAAGCGGCGACGAAGGCGCTGGGGGCACTGCGGGACTGCTCGTAGATCGGGAATCCGTCCGGCGGCATGATCCGGAAACCGGTCCAGGTGCGCACGACGTTGAGCGTCGCCAGCTGCGGGAACACCTGGATCGCCCTCTTCGCGATGACCGCGCTGAGGGACTGGTTGGTCAGAATAGAATCCGACAGGGCTTCAGTGCTGGATCCGATCTTAATGCCGCCCTCATCGCCCTGGCAGATGACGGTGGAGGCGTAAGGGAAGAACGGGGCGCATTTTTCGGTGACGAGGACCTGTCCTTTGTCTCTCTTCAGCGGACAGGCCATCCCGACCATCGGCGCCAATCGCTGGTTGTCGATTCCAGCCGCTAGGATCACCTTTCCGGCCTGCACTTCCCCCCAGTCACCGATGATCCTGAAACCCTCGGGCGTCGGCTCGATGGTCCGCACACCGTGGTTGGCACGGTATTGACAACCCCGCGCCGCCACGGCCGCATGCAGGGCAAAGAAAAGCCGCAGCATGTTCACATGACCGTCCTTCGGGCAGAAAATCGACCCGGCGACCGAAGGGCCGATGCCGGGCAGGCGTTCGCGGGTCTCGCGGTAGCTCAGGACCTCATAATTCGCCGATCGGCCACCGGTTTCGCGGGCAATCTTCTCCCTGGCGTCACGCTGCTGATCCATTTCGGCCTGGGACAAACCGAATGAAAATCCGCCCATCTGGCGCAGCGCCACATCGATTCCGGTCTCGGCCTCAAGTTCCGAAGCGAATTGCGGCCAGCGTTCAGCCGCAGCCATGCACGCGAGGGCATAGTCCGGAAAACCTAAACCTTTGCCCTGCACGAACACCAGCGCGAAGTTCGCGCGGGAAGCCCGCAGGGCGAGGTCGCCCTCGTCCAGAATCAGCGGCTTGACGCCGGCCCGAGCCAAACCCCAGGCGATGGATACCCCCACCACCCCGCCGCCGATCACAACGTAATCAGACCGTCCAAGATATGCCATAAGAACCCTTTCATATTCCAAAGACGATCGCCATGCCGATCAAACCGTCGCCCACCAAGGCCACATCGGAAGTTGTTGCTTCACTCATTTGAGATGATTTTCAAAGTTAGTGTTATTGATGGCTGTCATTGCCAAAGTTCCATAAATTCTGGCTCCAAGGGTCAATTTAGGCTGCACCATAATATGCGTCAAATGTTTAATTTGTATCTACTCATGCATCCATGTTATGGTCTTCGCCGTGTTCACTTCTCCCCACCACCGTCCACCCGCGATTCGCCCGACCACTTCTGCTGCGTTCAATTCCGAAGCAGTGTCGAAAGCGCCATCTGCTGGACTGCGAGCAGGCGAATTGTCGGTTGTGAGTAATCTGGTCTGAGAATTTGATAGGAACGAGGCAAGCGGAACGGGTCAGGACAGGCTCGGAACAGACGCGTTGAATTCCGACAATTATTTGCTAGCTGCGATTGCAAACGAGTGGCTTGCTGAGCTGACGTATGTCTATCCCGGCGATCCGAACCCGCGAGACCCAACCAAAGTACCCTGGTCTGCAGCCGCTGAGAGGTTGAGCCGCTTTCTTAACGCTGGGGAAGAAGAAACGTACCTGGGCGTTTGTGACTTACCCGGCTACCCCTGCCAACGTGTGAGGACTGGTTCGTGGGTTTGTACACCAGCGTCGGCATCAAGGAAGTCCTACAGCTGTCTCCGGAAATTCGCTAGCCCTGTTAGGAACCAACTCTGTCGTCACAAATCTTGCGTCTTTCCTACGCACTTTCTGGTAAGTCCGGTAGAACTCAGGTGCGAATGAAATCTGCGCCAGGAGGAACGCCGAATGGAAGTTATCAAGAAGACCGTGGCACCCGTTACCACCGCCCAGCCCGCAACTGCGACAACCCAGACGCCAGTAGTCGTCAATAGTGCCGCAAAACCGGCGCCACTCAAACCGCTCGCAATGCCGGATTCCAAGCTCGCCGGCGGGCATAAGGAAACCTCCGAGCCCAAGCCCGAGACGAAGCCGGGCACGACTGCTGTGCCGACGGCAGCGCCCAAAGTGGAGACGAAGCCGGTCGCTACCGCTTCACAATTGGCTACGACCGGGGCGGGAGAAAAGCTCGCTGAAAAGAAGCCGGAACATGCAGAATCAAGGGAAAAGTTAGGATCGAAGTTGCGTCGCAAAGGCGACATTCTCAAGTCGCTGCGCGGCGGTGCGCACCTCGTCCACACGACGGAAGGGCTGTACCGGATGGTCGCGGCAGGCGGTAGCCAGAACCCCGTCAGCAAACGTCGTGTGCTTGCGATGATCTCGCAGAAATTGCTGACGCGCACGATGGAAAATGGCGAAAGCCGCTACATGCTCGATCGCGACGCTGCGCAGAAAGCCACCGAGAAGAAGGCAGAAGAAAAGCCATCGCCCAGGGCCGAGGGCTCGCTGCGTCCAGCGTAGGGCGCCCGGCTCACGCACCAAAGAACGTCAAACAAGGCGGCAACGTTGGCGGAGCAATAGGGGTCGGGGACTTGCACCAAGCGAGTCACTGACTCCAGCAGAAGTTGACGTATATAGTTTGCGCCGTAAGGCGGTCTACTATCGCCGAGATTATGCGAGGCGCCTCATGTCCAAGCGGATCACAGTACTCGAACGATCTTTGCGCATTACGGATCTGGAGATTTCGCGGAAAGACGTGGTTGATTTCTTCCGCTCCATCCCTGAGGATGATATTGAAACGACCCTGATCAGCGCCGTCGAACTGGGTGTGTTTTGTCTCCAAAGGCGCACATGAGCCAGGACACGGAATTTATCCGGCGACAGGTCGAGTCGGTTTTGAACTCGCTGGATGCTGCCGCCAAGCAGATCCCTGCGGAGATTCAGAAGGCGCTACTGGAGAAAATTGGCACGAAGAACGGGCAGGTGCTCGCTCCGGTTGAACAAACAGTTAGTGCCGCATCGAAGGCGATGCAGGACAAGATGAAAGAGGTTCGGGCAGTGCTGGACCAGGACATCGACCCGGCAAAGGAGACGAGCACGCTTGGGAAGGCATTGAGCACAGTGAAGCAACTGCTCGATCCAAAACGTAGCGATTCCGTTCAGAAGACTTTGGAAGAGGCGGTAAAGACTGTTACCAAACGTGACGGCGCCTTGGCCAAAGTCGTGAAAGAAGTGGTCGCGGAAACGATCAAACCTCTAGCCGAAGAAGTTGACGCACTGGCCAAAGAAGTACGCGGCCAGGAGGCGGCGGAAGAGGCGCTTTCACAAACGACTAAAAAGGGTTTCGATTATGAGGACGATGTTGTCGAGCAACTCCAGGAATGGGCTGAGTACAACAGCGCCGAGGTCCACGCCATCGGCGGAGATAACCGTCCCGGTGACGTTCTCGTAAAGATTCATGGCGACGGGCTACTCGCGGAACCGGTCACCATTGTGGTCGAAGCAAAGGACAAGCAGAACAGTGCTGGCAGAAAGACGATCACTGATACTCTTACAAGGGCGATGGCCGAGCGCAGTGCTAATGCTGCTGTTTACGTCAGCAAGACGCGAAACGGGTTGGCCGGAGAAATCGGTGACTGGGCCGAGGGCGTCACTGACCGTGGCCCGTTTGTCGCTTGTGTCGCGGAGAACCTCGCTTTGGCGTTGCGCTGGCTGCTAATTCACAAGCGCATCGCACACCTTCGGTCCACCACGCCTCAAGTTGATTCTGCTGTGATCGAGGCCCAAGTACAGCGAATCCGTACTGCGTTGCAGCGGGTAAAGACGATCAACACACAAGTAACGGAGGTTCGGACCAGCGCGGGCGCGATACAGGATGAAGCGGAAAAACTTCGAGATGATATCCGGACGGCGCTATCAGAAATTGAGGGCGCGCTTGTAGCGACTCCTGTAACGATCAAGAAAACTGTGACTGCGGCCCGAGCATAGTTTTGCTACCGAGATACCCTCAATTTGACCTCAGCTGAGCTGTGCTCGAATTCTGCTGTTGAGTCTTTGCGACACATGCGGTACACGTTCTCTCTTTTCCTGCCTACATCGATTAGGATTCGCCGAAACCCGATGCTATAACAGCCAAGGTCGTGACGGCGGTTCACGGGCAAGCCCACGTACAGAATTTCAGAGACGCCACACTTGAGAGCTCGCTCAATCGTTTTTCCGACAAACCCCTCATGGGAAGGGCGGCAGAACATGATTATTGATTCGGGCGGGTATTTATATGTAGTCGCGTCGGCGATGGTGATTGGGAACTCCTCGAAATCCTGGTGGTATAAGTCAAGCGCTGTGATTGTTAAGCCCAAGTCGGCCAATGCGCGAGCGACGTGGCCCGCTCCCGCGCCGATTTCGAACAACAGTCTCCCCCTATAATTCGCAGCCATGTACTGGATGAATCTCGGTCGAGGACCGAAGAAACGAATCGCTG
>Ga0187860_1002249_pt1 | contig 16223 bp, 13 predicted proteins | sample June2016WEW_10_4_FD_132981 | JGI IMG/M metagenome (GOLD analysis project Ga0187860, IMG submission 132981) | Peatland microbial communities from SPRUCE experiment site at the Marcell Experimental Forest, Minnesota, USA - June2016WEW_10_40 | ecosystem: Environmental > Terrestrial > Soil >... | reverse complement strand
CGTAGAGGAAATTCGCCCCACGGCCCCGGGTGGCGGCAACGTAGAGGGCTTCTCGGGTGGTGCTGGGGGAAACGAGTGCGTGTGCGGTCCCTACCGTCCGACCTTGGGAGCGATGGGCGGTCGTGGCGTAGGCAAGCTCGACATGTTCGGCGACGTAGTCGGCCGGCAGAACGACGACGCCGTGTCCGCCGGCCCGCCGGACGGTCATGATGCCGTTGTCGTCTGTGGCAGTGACAACCCAGCGGTCGCCGTTTTTGACCCAGCCGGTTCCGGTGGCGAGGTGGCGGTCGTTGCGACGGGTGACGACGTGGTCGCCGACACCGACCGTCTGCCCAGCGGCGACGGTCACTCCGTCTTCGGCGACTTCGCCGGAGGCGATGCGGTCGGCCCGGGCGCGACGGTTCAGATCGGTCACGGTGGCGGTGTCGAGGGCGATCATGAGGCTTGACGTGCCGGCGTCGATGTCGTGCTTCCATGCCGTGTAGATGGCTTCGAGCAGCTCCTCGCGGGTGCCGCCTGTGATCCTGTGGTGGGACTCATAGGCCTCGAGGGCTGTCTCGTCGCCGTGGCGGAGCTCGATGCTGGCGGCGCGTTCCCATTCCGAGCTGAACCGGTGGACCTCTCCCAGCTCGGCCACCGACGTCGTCTGGTCGCGGGCGATAAGCCCGAACATCCCTCCTGCGTCCACGGCCGACAGCTGAGCCCAGTCGCCCGAAAGAAGGACCTTCGCCCCAGCGTCACCTGCCGCCCTGACGAGCTCGTCAAGGGCGAAGGTCCCCGCCAGGCCGGCCTCGTCGATGATCAGCAACTGCCCTGAATGCAGGCGCCAGCGGGCGATCTCGGCGTCCAACGATTGCAGGCGTTCTCGCAGCCGCTGTGCGTTTGCAGAACGAGGGTGAGCCGCCAGGACAGTTGCGATCCGCCGGCCTTCCTCGAGCCGGTCGGGAAGCTTGCGGTGCTCGGTGAGCCACTTGGCGGTGTTGTCTGTGCCGACGCCGAGTTCACCGGCGAGAACCTCGGCAGCCGCTGCTGACGGTGCCAAACCGATCACCGACCCGGTCCCGTGCTCGGCTTCCCAGACCGATCTGAGGCCGGCAAGGGTGGTGGACTTGCCGGTTCCGGCAGTGACACCAATCGACTACGTCAACTTCGTGATCGGCTCCCATGTGAAGTGACGGTGTCATCGGCGCTTCACCCCTTGTACCAAAGACAACTGGTCGCCGTGAGCTTTGCTCATCGCGACGGTGAGCTGATGTTGTCAGTAGAACTGCCAGACGGGTCGCCGGCGCTCGTTCCGGCCGCTCTGACTGATGTCTTCGGGACCGAGGATGAGGCACCGGCCGCGGCGACGATCCTCTCCGTGGAAGGCGTCCGACGTCTGCGGGGACTCGTGGCGATCGGCCTCTCCAAGGCGGACGGGGCGCCGGGGCGGCCCCGCCCCTGGAAAGTCGTGCGACGTGCTCACGGGGGTGACGCGTTCGCGTCGTCTGCCTTGCTCTTCTCAGCGCATGCCGGCAAGGACTCTGCGGTCAGGTCACGTGATCGCGAGCGGGCCAAGGTCGTGCGAGCCGAAGGGCATGCTGCAGCCGGGGGGTGGGTGTGGGAAGTCGTCTACGACCCGGCAGGACTGGTGAATGCTGACAGTAGAGGTGTCATCAAAGGCATTGCGCCATGAACGGAAAAGCCATGCCGGAGCCCAAGGACGCAAATAGGCTCGCCTTTCGGAATCCGAGCCAAGGAACCGAGGAGGTGAGCCTTTTGCGAAGGCTCAGAGTAGTCGCGTCCGCCCAGCTGTCGTTGGCAATAGGCGAGGCGCTTGTGACAGGGTCCTTTTGGGACCTGCCCGAAGCGGCGAGGGCCGAGGCGCTCACGCTGTTGGCGGCCATGATCGCCAAAGGCGTGCTGAGCGAGGAGGAAGAGGCCGATGTCTGAGGCCGGAAAGCTCCGTGCCGTTCATCTCGGGCGTGAAGCCTGGATCTACGTGCGCCAGTCGACGATGACCCAGGTGCGGGAGAACGCCGAGAGCCTGGCTCGTCAATACGAGCTGGCCGAACGGGCGGCCAGTCTCGGCTGGAGCGCCGGGCAGATACGCGTCGTCGACGAGGATCTCGGCCGCTCCGGCGCCGATGCCACGGCGCGCTCGGGCTTCCAGTCGCTCGTGGCCGCCGTCGGCCTCGGCAAGGTTGGGCTCGTGCTCGGCCTCGAGGTCTCCCGCCTGGCACGGCGGAACAGCGACTGGTACCACCTGCTCGACTTGTGTGCCCTTACCGACACGCTCATCGGCGACGGCGACGGCCTGTACCACCCCGGCGATTACAACGACCGTCTCGTCCTCGGCTTGAAGGGCACGATGTCCGAAGCCGAGCTGCACCTGCTGCGGTCCCGCCTCAACGCTGGCCTTTTCCACAAGGCAAGGCGCGGCGAGCTGCGCAAGGGGCTGCCGGTCGGCTTCGAGTACGACGAAGACGATCGCGTCGTGCAGAATCCGGACGAGGCGGTCCGCAGCGCCATAGCGGAGGTCTTCGCCCGGTTCGCGACCCTGGGCTCCGCCCGCCAGGTCGTCGTGTCGATGCGAGCTGATGGCATCCGACTGCCAAGACGGACGGGAGGATCGAGGCAGATCCGTTGGGAGATGGCCACCTATCCGGCCGTCCACGATCTGCTCACCAACCCGGCGTACTCCGGAGCCTTCGTCTTCGGGCGAACAAAGACGAGGCGCTCGGTGTCCGAGGATGGCCAAGTGCTGACACGCACCGTCGACATCCCAGTCGACGACTGGGAGATCTGCATACCTGATCACCATCGGGGCTACATCACCTGGGACACCTACCTCGCCAACCGGAAGAAGCTGCGGGACAACTGGCGACCCCCGGCCGGCCAAGGCGGCGGGGCCGCCCGCGAGGGAACGGCCCTCCTACAGGGTCTCGTGCGTTGCGGCCGGTGCGGGCGCACGATGCAGGTGTCGTATACGAACCGCCACCACGTCCGTTACCTGTGCGGGCGGGCGATGTACATGTACGGCGGGACCTCGGGCTGCCAGAGCATCGCCGGGCGGCGCTTCGAGGCCGCCGTCCTCGACGAAGTCTTCGCCGTGCTCGAGCCGGTGGCCCTGTCGGCAACGATGACGGCGCTCTCCCAAGCCGAGGCCGCCCACCAGCAGCGCATCCGGGTCTTCGAGTTGGCTGTGGAGCGGGCGTGTTTCGAGAAAGACCGAGCCCGGCGGCAGTTCGACGCCTGCGAGCCCGAGAACCGTCTCGTTGCTCGCACCTTGGAAGCGCGTTTCGAGCAGTGCCTCGTCGCCCTCCGCCAGGCTGAGGCGGACTTGGCGGTGCAGAGATCCCGTCGGCCGCTTCGCTTGAGCGAAGAGGAGATGGCGTGGCTCAACCGTGCCGGCATTGACGTGCGGGCGGTGTTCGAGGCAACGACGACGAACACTCGTGAACGCAAACAACTGCTGCGGGCGCTCATAGCCAACGTGACCATCACAGTCCATCGGCCCAGGGGCATTGCCACTGGCCACATCGCCTGGGAAGGTGGCGCCGTCACCCCGATCGAGGTGAGCCTCCCGAGACGAGGCACCAACGGGTGGTCGCTCGACGAGGCAGCCGTCGAGATGATCCGTCGTCTGGCTCCGGACCACGAGGACGCCGTCGTGGCCGAGAAGCTCAACCGCGCAGGTCACGCCACGGCGACCGGACTGGCCTTCCGCCACCACCATGTCAGGCACATCCGCCTCACGCGAGGCATTGCTCACCACCAAGCCCGTGCCGTGGACGAAGACACCGAATTGGTGAGCATGACGGAGGCCCAGCAGCTGCTCGGCGTGTCGAGAGCCACTCTCAACCGCTGGTTAGCTGAAGGCTTCATCACAGGCCGCCAGGACGAGGCGGGCAGATGGAGGCTGCGCGTCGACGAGGACGTCCGCGTGCGCATTGTCTGCGAGCTGCCAGAAGGTTGGCAGAAGCTGGCCACAGCGGCCGAGACGCTCGGGGTCGCCCGCCAGACCGTCCTCGATCGAGTGCGTCGAGGTGAGCTCGAAGCGGTACAAGTCCAACAAGGAAAGCGTCGAGGCCTCGCCATCCGGGTGCCGGACGCCGACATCGGGCTCTTCTCGCTGGCTACTAATGGATAGCCTTCTCATTCTGTCCAGACGATCCACGGCCAGAGCCCAGATCAAGCGGCTAAGCGACATCTGCCCTGCTCGCGCCAGACGGGACAACCAAACTGGACCTACTGATTACCCATTGAGAGAGGAAGAGGCATTGCTTGCCAGGCTCGGCCGGCCCGACGAGCACGTCGATCAACCGTCGCGAGGTGGCGGTCCTTTCGACAGCGACCGCCTGGTCGACCGACCGGCGATGGTTCCTGCCGGGCAAGTTCTGCTGGGTGATCCCCGCGACGGTCGCGGTCGCGACCGTCGGTGCGCCGCTGCATTGTGCGCTCTCGAGGAGGCGGGCCTCGGCGTCGACAAGGTCTCGGTTGTGTAGATGTGATGGCTGCGGGGCCGCAGCCGCAACGATCCGTCGGGGCGGGGTGCAGGTGACCGGAGAGGTGGAGGCCTCCTCGCCTGCCACTAGCGCCTCACCGGAGCACGGCGCGATCCTGCCAGCCTTCCTTCGGATCAACAGCTCATCGAGTCCAGCCACACCGACGTCCAGAACACCTTCCTCATGCGCAGTGACAGCCCGATCCTCGACCCCGCCTGGACCGTCGAGCCACTTGATAAAACGGTTGCGCTGGTCGACGACGCGTGACATAACTGACCTCGTGAAGGGCTACCAGCCGATGGACAGCTTCGGCGAGGACACCGCGGACATCTATGACATCGAGCCACGGGGCGATGAGCTGTCGACGGTTGCGCTCCTTGATGAGCTCGCGCGCGGAGGTCCCGCGCTGGAGCTCGCGATCGGCACCGGGCGCATCGCCCTGCCCCTCGCTGCTCGGGGCGTCCGCGTCGACGGTGTCGACCTTTCGCCGGCGATGGTCTCCAGGCTTCGCGCCAAGCCTGGCGGCGAGCACCTGTCGATCACGATGGGCGACTTCGCTGATGTGCCGGTCGAGGGTACCTACAGGTTGATCTTCATCGTGTTCAACACGCTCTTCAACCTCTTGACCCAGGAGGACCAGGTCCGCTGCTTCGAGAACGTGGCCACTCACCTCACCGACGACGGGCTCTTCGTCCTAGAAGCGTTCGTTCCGACCTTCCTCACCAGGCTTCGCGACGACCAGTACGTGGACGCCGAGCAGGTCGGTGTCGACCACGTGTTATTCGACGTTGGACGCCACGACCCGGTCACGCAGCGGCTCGACGAGAGCCACGTGGTGCTGTCCCCGGAGGGCTTGCGCCTCTTTCCGATCGTCACACGTTACGCATGGCCAAGCGAGCTCGACCTAATGGCTCGGATCGCTGGGCTACGGCTGAAGGACCGCTGGGCCGGTTGGGAACGAGAGCCCTTCACTTCGACGAGCCGCAATCATGTCTCCGTCTACGGACACTGATCGGTCGGCCCAGTGTTACCGCCCGGTCGGCGAGATGCAGAGCGCCGGTGATGGCGTCGCATGCGCTCCGGTAGTCCGTTTCTTGTTGTCCGTTTCGCATTGTCCTCTTGGTCTCGGCAAGGTCCAGGTGCCGAGCGGGTGTCCTACTATCACCGTCACCTGGGGGCTAACCCGGGCTAACCCCCTCGGAGCGAGGTCCACGTCACCGAAATCGATAACGAGCGACTGCAACACCTCAGGCTCTTTGGTAGAGCCGCTTTTCCCAAGTCAAGATCGTGTCGTCCACCTCAATCGGCCCGGTGCGGATCAGGATCGTTCCCTGCACGCGCTTCGGAGGTACGCCGACATCGACGTACCCAGAGCGGCGGTACAAAGCCTGCGCCCCCTCGTTGTCGGTGCTAACGGTGAGGCGCAGGCGATCGAGACCCCGTGTCCGCGCTTCCTGTTCGGCCGCCGCCGTGAGGACCGTCGCGACGCCACGTCGTCGGTGCTCCGGTCGCACGGAAACGTCCTGCAGCTCCGGGGGGTCCGTCAGAGCCAGGTGTGCATGCCCGAGCGGCTCGTCATGCTCCCATGCCACGAGGTAAAAGCCGTTCCCCTGGTGAAGGCGGGCGAGGCCGAGAACCGCTGCCACGCGCTCTAGCTCTAGCTCCTGCCCGGCGAGCGGGCGGACGACGAACGGCTCGGTCCCAGACGCAATAGGCAACCTGACCCTCGCCTCCTCAGAGTGTGAATGATCGATGGCGCTCGGGTGCCTCGACTGATGGACTCTGTCCCGGCCTTGTTCACAGTAGTCCGAAAGTTTGCTGTTGCTCCCGTCCGGTGTTGTACTGCTCCACCCAGGCGTCGACGGCGGCCTGAGCGTCTGCGATCGTGGCGGGCGCAGCGGCCGGTCTGACGGCCATGCGACCCGACGGACGGATTGGAGCAGCTGGGTCAGGTCGCTCGCGGACCACTCCAGGCAGTCGACCCCGCAACGTCCAGGAGATCGGCGCGGCCCCGCGGTCCGGGCGCTCTAGCCTGCCGGCAGACTCCTCAGCTAAGTCGACCCGGGGCCCGAGCCTCGGGACCGTCTGCGAGTTGGTAGTGCTCCGTCGACGCCGCCAGCCGACGCGTCGCCCACTCCGGTCCCGCTCACGCAGGAGGCCCGAGCTGGGCTGCCTTCCGGCACGCCTAACAAGCCGGTGCGCGGCAGAGAACAATGCATTGGCGGCGCGTTCTGTAGCCGCGCGCGCAGGCGATCTGACTCATCACCGCGTTTGAGACCCCGATGCGACGGCTGCACTCTTGCTCGAGGTGATCGGATAGACGCCTCAAAGGTGGGGGCCGAGGTCCCCTGACTAGCCCACGGTGAACCGCTGGAAAGTGACGGCGTACTCGCACCCCGCCGTTATGCCGGCGAACCCGGCCATGTTGCGCAGGAAGTCGTCAGCATCGAACTCCCGCCCGAGACCATCAAGATACGCGCGATGTTCGCGGAGCGAGTCCACCCCGGCGTCGAGCGTCGCCGACACGTCCACGAAGTGCGTCGGTTCGGTGGCGCCAGCCACGTACACGTAGCGGACTCCGCTCCACGGTTCGCCTTCCTCGGCGAACACCCACCGGTTTGCGGCGTCGCGGCACGCGTCCAGCACCGTTAGCCCCGTGGCGCGGTGGTCGGTATGGTTCACAGTTCCTTCTTCGCCCCAACTCAGGTCGAAGTTCATCGTGATCACGATGTCGGGACGTAGACGCCGCAGCGCTCCGGCGATGTCGCGGCGCAGCGACACCCCCATCTCGACCATCCCGTCGGGATGGCCGAGGAACTCGACCCGGTTCACCCCTACGACGGCGGCGCTACGGCGCTCTTCTTCCTGGCGGATGGGCCCCGCCTGCTCCGGCGCCATCTCGTCGATGCCGGCCTCTCCGTTGGTGACGAGGACATAGGTGACTTCCTTACCCTGTCCCGTCCACCGAGCCACCGCGCTTGCCGTCCCGTACTCGAGGTCGTCGGGGTGGGCTACGACGGCCACTGCTCGCTTCCAATCCTCGGGCATCGGCTCCACCGTCGCCATCGTATTGGCGACCGTCCGTTCTACGAAGCATCTGGCGTGCCTGGGTTCCTTCGAAGTTACGCGCGTGCCGACTCGGCGGGGTGCCCCGCCCCAACGACGTGGCACTGTTGCCGCAAGATTCTGGGGGCCGTTCGGTGAACGAGCGCTTCAGTACGTGTCCGCCACGGGCACGTTGTCCATCCCCTGGTTCATCCACTCCTGACCAACGATGGCGCCGCACCCGACGGACAGCTCACCTAACTTGAGTGCCTGGGACACAACGCCGGCCACCCAGATGGACCCGCGTCTCCAGACTCCCAGGGTGGAGACGGTCGTCGACCGGCGCGGTATCTGGTCGCACCTGCCGACTACGTGCGCGGTCGCGACAACCTGGCACCGCCGGTTCGCGTGTCGTTCTGTCGCGGTCACAACGATCTACAGTTGAGAGACCCTGAAGGCCACTGGCGTCCCGAACGCGCGGCACGCCCCGCGAGGTTGGATGCCGACGGAGCTCGATATGGGAACCCCACCAAAGAGGCGCGAGCTCGGTCTCAAATGAGGCAAGGTGTTCCCCGCCGAGCGAGCTGGGTCGCTCCGTGAACCCGCTGCGGCGGCTCGTCCAATCACCTAGCCGGGCCGTTGCAGCGATGGGACTTGCCGAGAACGCAACGGTGCTCGAAGTCGCAGCGGCCCGGGTTGCTTCAGCCCGTTGATTGCCGGCGTCGTGCACGCGCTCAGGTGATGCTCGTCGACGTGCAGACCGAGATGCTCGTCGCCGCTCGCCAGCGCCTCGCAAGGGCGGCGAACGTCTGGTACGAGGCGGCTGACGCATGTGCGCTCCCGATTGCGGACGGGACAGTCCGACGCCGTCTTCCTCGCGACGATGCTCGGCGAGGTCCCGGGCAAGGACTTGTGCATCGAAGAAGTGCGGCGCATCCGTCCAAGGCCGGGCCGTCCCCGACCCCCCAACGCCGGCTTCAGATAACGGTTCGCGCAGCTTATGGCCAGCCACGCGCGGCGCCTGGCGAGCTTTGGCAACCGAGTTTGGACGACTGCCGCGAGCGGACCGCTGCTTGTGCTCTGTGCGATGGCTGGCCTGATGCTGGGCGGGGCGTCGAGGGCGTTGTCGCGACTTTGTCGCCGCGTGTGACCTGCGCCATGCTGGCCTGCGTGGCTCGGAGCACACGTCCCTCGTGGTGGCTGTCCCGGGGGGCCCTCCGGGTCCCGGAGATCACGGCGTACTTTTGGATCATCAAGGGTCTCTCGACCGCGATGGGGGAGGCGACGTCGGACTATCTCGTTCATACGATGAACCCCGTTGCTGCCGTGGGCCTCGGGTTCGTCGGCTTCGTGGCTGCGCTCGTGCTGCAGTTCTCCATGCGCCGCTACCTCGCATGGACCTACTGGCTCGCGGTCGTGATGGTCGGCGTCTTCGGCACGATGGCCGCTGACGTGCTCCACGTCGGCTTCGGCATCTCCTACATCGTGTCCAGCGTGCTGTATGCCGTCGTGCTCGTCGCGGTGTTCGTGAGCTGGCAGAAGACCGAGAAGACGCTCTCGTTCCACAGCATCGACGCCCCGCGCCGGGAGGCGTTCTACTGGGCTGCGGTTGCCGCCACCTTCGCGTGCGGCACCGCAGTTGGAGACTTGACCGCGACGACGTTTCATCTGGGCTACGGGTTTTCGATCGTGCTGTTCGCCGTGGTGATCGCCGTTCCCGTCGTCGGCTTCTGGCGATTCAACTGGAACCCAGTCCTCTCTTTCTGGTTCGCCTACGTCATCACCCGTCCGATCGGCGCATCGTTCGCCGATTGGGTGGGCAAGCCCCAAAGTGCGAGCGGTCTCGGCTGGGGTGACGGACGGATCAGCCTGGTGCTCACAGTCGTCATCGCCTGTCTCGTCGCCTACCTTGCTCTCACGCGCAAGGACGTTCAGCGCGAAAGAGCGCACACAGCCGATGCGTCATGACTGCCGGGACGACCTACAGCGCCACGGCGAACACCGACGGCAGCAGTCCGGTGCTGTACTCGTTGACGAGCACACCGGCTCCACATGCGGGCGTGTCGATCGACCCGACGACGGGGACGACCACTTATGCCGTCCCGGCGTACAGCGCAAACTTCAGTCGTATTCAGTGGATGTGCCCGGAGACAGAAGACATCTTGAGGAGGATGTCGAGACGCTGCGGGCGGTACGTTGCATGGGGTGGAGCACGCCCCAGGGGCAACGGTGACGTTCCTCATGACCGACGTCGAAGGCTCGACTCCCCTGTGGGAGACCCATGAGGCCTCAATGCTCGAGCTCATGGCGTGGCACCACCGGACCTTTGCGGAGGTGGCGACGGCGCATCAGGGCGTGATCCCCGCCGATCAAGGCGAAGGCGACGCCCGCTTCGGGGCCTTCCCCGATGCGATCGAGGCGGTGGGGTGTGCCCTCCAGCTACAGCGCCGGTTCCTTCAGCGTCTCGACTCTTCCGACACCGACGGCGGCCCCGAGGGTCTCTCGGTTCGTATGGGCCTGCATACCGGGGCGGCGGTCTTCCGCAACGGCAACTATTTCGGGGAGCCCGTCAACCGATGCGCCCGTGTCCGCGGCCTCGCTTACGGCGGCCAGATCCTCATCTCGGAGACGACCCGCGACCTCGTTGCGCGATCGCTTCCCGACGGCGCCAGCCTGCGGGAGGTGGGCACGTTCCGACTGAAAGGACTGAGCCGACCCGAGCGCGTCTTTCACCTCTGTCACCCCGACCTGCCCGACGACTTCCCGCCGCCGCCCATGCCGGCCCAGCAGGGACCGAAGCAAGCCGGCGGCGCGACCCTGCCCGCCGGCGAGGTCACGCTCCTGTTCGCCCGCATTGAAGGTGCCGCCCGTCTCTGGGATGTGCACCCGGCCGAGATGAACGACGCCGTCGCCCGCCACGACGAGATCGTCCAGGCGGCGATCCGGACAGCCGGGGGGTACGTGTTCCACGCAGGTGGGGAGGGTTTCTCGGCGAGCTTTCCGCGAGCCTCCTCGGCGTTACAGGCGGCACTTACGTCCCAAAGCGCCCTGGCCGCCGAAGCATGGCCGGATGCCACGCCGATCACGGTGGGCATGGCACTTCATACCGGACTCTGCGAGGAGCGCGACGGCGACTACTTCGGGCCCGTCGTCAACCGAGCCGCCCGCCTGCAAGAGACCGCTCACGGCGGTCAGACGGTCATCTCGCTCGTGACGGCCGAGCTGCTCGGTGACCGCCTGCCCGACGGCACATGGCTCCTCGACCTCGGCGAGCACCGCCTGAAGGACCTCGACCGGCCCATGCGCGTGTTTCAGGCCTGCGTGGCCGGCGCCGAGAACGACTTTCCGCCGCTTCGCTCCCTCAGCAGCGCTTTGCACCTGAACAACCTGCCTGCGCAGGTGTCCAGCTTCGTCGGGCGGGAAGACGAGTTGCGCGAGCTGGCGGAGCTCGTGGGCAGCTGCCGTCTCGTCACGCTCACCGGCCCTGGCGGTGCCGGCAAGACCCGGCTCGGCTTGCAGGTGGCAGCAGAGACGCTCGAATCCTCGCCTGACGGGGCCTGGTTCGTTGAGCTCGCCCCCCTCGTCGGGGACGACCTCGTGGCGAGCACCGTGGCAAGCGTGTTTCGCGTGCGCGACGAACCTCATCGCCCCGTGATCGACACGCTGATCGAGTCACTCGGCGATCGCTCCATGGTGGTTCTTCTCGACAACTGCGAGCACGTGATCGGTGGCGCCGCCAAGGTGGCGAACGCTGTGCTGCGCTCGTGCCCGAACGTCAGGCTGCTCGCCACGAGCCGGGAGCCGCTCGCCATCGATGGCGAAACCGTCTACCGCATCCCATCACTCTCGCTCCCCGCCGACGGCGAGGCGAGTGCTGCCGCCGTGATGGCAGCCGAGTCGGTGCGGCTGTTCGCCGACCGGGCTGCCCAGCACCGGCAGGGCTTTACCGTCGACGATGCCAACGCTGCCGTCGTGGCCCGCATCTGCCAGCGCCTCGACGGGCTTCCGCTTGCGATCGAGCTGGCCACGGCGCGGCTGCGGGCGCTCTCCCTCGACGATCTTGATGCACGGCTCGACGAGCGTTTCCGCCTGCTGACCGGCGGATCTCGTGCCGCCCTCCCCCGCCAGCAGACGCTGCGGGCCCTCATCGACTGGTCCTGGGACCTCCTCAACCGGGGCGAGCGCGACGTGCTGGCGAGGCTGTCGGTGTTCGCCGGCGGTTTCGATCTCGAGGCGGCCGTGGCGGTGGTGGCCGGAGGAGCTGTGGAGGACTACGAGGTCGTCGACCACCTCGGCACGCTCGTGGACAAGAGCCTCGTCGAGGCGGACGACACCGGCGGGATCATCCGTTACCGGCTGCTGGAGTCCGTACTCGCCTACGCAGCGGACCGCCTGGCCGATGCCGGCGCTGCCGAGGAGTCCCGGGTTCGGGCAGCACACCGCGACCAATTCCTACGGCTCGCAGAACTGGCCATACCGAAACTGAGCGGCGGCGAGCAAGAGCAGTGGCTCGATCGCCTCGAGGACGAGCACGACAACCTGCGGGCGGCGGTGGCCTACAGCCTTCGCGACGACGACCCTCGCCCGGGGCTCCGGCTCGGGGCCGCCCTTGCGAGGTTCTGGGCACGTCGTGGGCATTTCGCCGAGGGGCTCATGCACCTCGGGGTCGCCCTCGACCGACCCGAGGCGGCCGCACCTACCCTCGAACGTGGCCGAGCTCTTGCCTTCATGGCAGCACTGCTCGACGACGTCGGCGACTACCCGGCGGCGCGCGCCCGAGCCGAAGCGGCCCTCTCGATCGCCCGGGCGGAGCGCGACGACCTGCTCACGGCCCGGGCGCTCGCCAACCTCGGCGGCATTACGACAAGGCTGGGCGAAGCCCGAGCCGCTCTCTCCTTGCTCGACGAAGGACTGACCTGCGCCCGGCGCTGCGGCGATCAGGCTCTCCTCGCGTCCATCCTCGGCGCATACGCGGCCGCCGAGACCCACCTCGAGGACTACGTTGCGGCCATCGGCCACCTCGAAGAGGCCGTCCACATCTACCGTCAGGCCAACAACCGTGCCAGCACGGCCGCGGACTTGGGCAACCTCGGCTACCTGGAGCTCATCGTCGGGCGCCGCGACGCGGCACGCTCGCATCTGACCGACGCGGTGACCGTCTCGCGAGAGCTGAACGACTGGTTCAATCTCGCCTACGGCGCCTTCAATCTCGCGCTGGTCGAGTACGTTGCCGGCAAGACGGCAGCAGCGGGCCAGCTGTTCACCGAAGCGGTCACCGTGGCCCGGCGGCGGGGCATCAAGCCTGTGGCCATCGAAGGGATCATGGCGCTGGCCGCCACCGTGCACGCCGACAACCCGACGAAAGCGGCACGACTGTACGGCGCCTGCGAGGCCGCCCGCGAGCGGAGTGGCGAACCCATCGCTGCGCTCGAAGCCTCCCTGCAGGACGCCGCTGCCGAGCATCTTCGAGCAACCCTCGGGGACGAGACGTTCGACCTCCTTGTGGTGGAAGGACAGGCGCTTTCCCTGGACGACGGCGTCGACCTCGCTCTCGGTTTCTGAGGAGAGGCGGGGCTGCCGGCGGCCCCTGTGCTTGACATACCAAGCGTTTGGTGTGTATGGTGTGCGTGTGCCGGAAATCCGAGCATGTTTCAAGACCTCAAGACCTCAAGGAGTCACGATGGCAACCACCACCACCACCACCAAGACCACGCCCACGACCGAGATGCCCGACCTTGCGCAGAAGATCCGCGAGCAGTTCGTCTCTGCCGTCCAGCAGGGTCAGAAGATGTCCGTCGACGCCGCCCAGACCTGGGTCAAGGCCGTGTCGGTTCTCCCCATCCCGGACTTGCCTGCCATGCCTGGCGTCCCCGCCATTCCTGGTATGGAAGCCGCGACCAGGTACACCTTCGATGTCGCCGCTGACCTGCTCAACGCGCAACGCGATTTTGCCTTGCAGCTGACGAAGGTACTCGTCCCCGAGAAGTCTGCCTGATCCGCGTCCCAGCTTAGGCTACGCAGGAAACGGAAGAGCCGATGGCAGCAGGACAGGATGACCCCCGTCGCATGCTGGGGGAATTCATCCGGGTGCAGCGACAGATGGCCAATCTGTCGCTGCGCCAGCTGTCCGCGCTGACCGAGGTCTCCAACCCCTACCTGAGCCAGGTCGAGCGTGGACTGCACGAGCCGTCCGTACGCGTGCTCAAGTCGATCGCAGACGCGTTGAACGTGTCCGCGGAGACGCTTCTCGAGCACGCGGGACTGATCAATGGCACCGAAAAGCTGGACGATGACGCTACCGAGTGCGCCATCCGGGCCGACCGGCGCCTCACGGAAGCGCAACGTCGTGCGCTGCTCGCTGTCTACCGGAGCTATGTCGAAGCCAACACCGAAGCACCCTGAACCCACCCGCCGGTGGAGCACTGACCTTTCTCGATCACATACCCCTTAGGAGTCGGACACCATGGATCCAGCAGACAGTCCCGAGTCACCAGGGCGGTCACTCCTCGACCGCTTGGGCGTCGCCGAGGATCCGATGACCGGTGCCGATCCGGTCTCCTTCTTGCGCTCACTCGCCTCGGCCGGTGCCGCGCTCGTCAAGAACCCGGCTGGGGCCGCTGCCGCCAACGCCCGGCTGGCGATCGGCCTGGCCGCAGCGGTACGAGCGACAGCGGTACGCACCGTGGGTGGTGACACGCCCGGTCCCATGTCTCCGGCGCCTGGCGACAAACGGTTCGCCGACCCGGCCTACGCGGAGAATCCGGTGTACTTCCTACTCGCACAGCAGTACCTGCTGAGTAGCCAACTGGTCACCGAACTGCTGGATGTGGCGGGGCTGGGGGCCCAACAGGACACGAAAGCGCGGTTCGCCGCGAAGTTCATCCTCGACGCACTCGCGCCCACCAACACGCTGCCCGGCAACCCGGCGGCGATCCGGCAGGCCTTCGACACCGGTGGCAAGAGCGTGATCAGGGGTGCGGAGAATATGCTGAGCGACCTCCGTCACAACGGAGGCTGGCCCTCGCAGGTCGACACCTCCGGGTTCGAGGTCGGCGTCAACATGGCCGCCACCCCTGGTGCGGTCGTCTACCGGAGCGACCTGATCGAGCTGATCCAGTACGATCCACAGGTCAAGCGAGTGCACTCAGTGCCGCTGCTGTTCTGCCCGCCGTGGATCAACAAGTACTACATCATGGACCTGGCGCCCGGAAAGAGCCTGATCGAGTGGGCACTCCAACACGGTCACACCTGTTTCGCGATCAGCTACCGCAACCCCGATGCGACCATGCGTGACCTGGGCTTCGAGGACTACCTGCGGCAGGGCCCCTTGGATGCTGTCCGGGTCGTTCGTGAGATCACCGGCGCCCCGGAGGTCAACACAGTCTCGGTGTGCCTCGGGGGGACGTTGACCGCTATCGGGCTGGCCCACAACGCGGCGATCGGCGATCACTCGATCAAGTCGGCGACGTTCCTGAACACCCACACCGACTTCTCCGTCCCCGGCACGCTCGGCGTGTTCACTGATGAGGCCACGATCGCCGGTCTCGAGAAGCAGATGGCCAAACAGGGCTTCCTCGAGTCCGACAAGATGGCGCACACGTTCGATGCGTTGCGGGCCAACGACCTGGTGTTCCAATACGTCGTGAACAATTGGCTGCTCGGCAAGAAGCCGCCCGCCTTCGACCTGTTGGTGTGGAACAAGGACAGCACCCGGATGCCGGCCAGGATGCACTCGGAATACCTGAGGTCGTGCTATCTCCGCAATGAGTTCGCTCGGGGAGAGTTCGAGATTGCCGGCCAGAAGCTCGACCCCGGCAAGGTCAAGGTTGACACCTACGTGCTGTCCGCGGTCGACGACCACATCGTCCCGTGGGTCTCGGGCTACAAGACCACTCAGCTGCTCGGCGGTCACAACCGGTTCGTGTTGAGCACGTCCGGGCACATCGCGGGGATCGTCAACCCACCGGGCCCGAAAGCCAAGCACTGGACCAACGACGCTAGCCCGGCCGATCCGCAGGAGTGGAAGGACGCGGCGCAACTGCAAGAGGGTACCTGGTGGGAGGACTGGGCCAAATGGATTGCCAGGCAGGGCGGTCCCAAGGTGGCCGTTCCCCGACAGCTCGGTAGCACGGAGTATCCACCGATCGAGGCCGCACCCGGCAGCTACGTACGCGCCCGCCCATGAGTCGGCCTCGACCGATCGTGGTCGACTCGCAGCTGCTCTGCGTCCATGGGCTCCAGATCGCCATGCGGCTTCAGGGTGAGGGCGATCCGCTGCTGCTGATCAATGGGATGAGCCGCCCGCTCCAGAGCTGGGATCCGTTCACGCGGGAGCTGGTCGGGCGAACCGTCGTCAGCTTCGACGCACCCGGGGTCGGGGGCAGCGCCACGCCGGTGTTGCCCCTGTCCATACCCGGGCTAGCCGAGCTCGCGGTGGAGGTGCTAAATGCCGTTGGCGTGGATGACGCAGACGTTCTCGGGTTCTCCCATGGTGGTGCTGTCGCCCAGCAGCTCGCTTGCGACGCTCCGGGCAGGGTGCGTCGGTTGGTCCTCGTCTCCACCTCGTGCGGCGTGGGAGCCACCCCGGGCCACAGCCGAACCGTCCTGCGCGGTCCCGGGGCGCCCGCTGACGGCAACTCCTGGCCACGCGCCAACGCATGGGGCCTGTTGTGGCAATCGTTGGCGTTCTCG
>Ga0187860_1002246_pt1 | contig 16246 bp, 12 predicted proteins | sample June2016WEW_10_4_FD_132981 | JGI IMG/M metagenome (GOLD analysis project Ga0187860, IMG submission 132981) | Peatland microbial communities from SPRUCE experiment site at the Marcell Experimental Forest, Minnesota, USA - June2016WEW_10_40 | ecosystem: Environmental > Terrestrial > Soil >... | reverse complement strand
GCAGGAACACCGCCACCACCGACAGGCCCATCGCGATCTCGTACGAAATTAATTGGGCGCTCGACCGGATGCCCCCCAGAAACGGGTACTTCGAATTGGCCGCATATCCCGCCAGAACAATCCCGTAAACACCGAGCGACACGATGCCAAACGTGTAGAGAATGCCCACGTCCAGATCCGCAATCACCATTTTCTGGTGCCCCAGATACGAGCCGAACGGAATCACTGCCACGACCAAAATGCTCGGAATCATCACGATCGCCGGAGCCAGCCAGTAATATACCTTGCGCACGTGCGCGGGAGTGAAATCCTCCTTCAGGAACGCCTTGACCGCGTCGGCGATGGGCTGCAGCAGGCCGAACGGACCGAAGCGATTCGGGCCATGCCGGTCCTGGATCGCCGCCGACACCTTCCGTTCAACCCAGACGGCATAGGCCACGATGAACATCAACACGGAGAAAACCCCGAGGATTTTCAGCGCGCTGAAAATCAGGAATTGCGGCAACGGCGATAAGTTGTTAAACCAGATCATTGCTTCAAAACAATTTCATTTCTGCCAACCGGTCTCCTTCGCCGAGCATGTCCCGAATAATTTGCTCAGACCATGGCTCTGAGTTTTCCGAAAACCGCTTCCATCCCTCACGCAGCTCTTCGAGAGGAACAAACTTCCCGCTTAATGAAGTTCCACGCCTTTCAAAGAATTCCGCATTGCTCAAAGCCACGGTGACATCGTCCGTTTCGGCTCGCCATTCATAAACAATAGCAACGTGTTTGGAAGTCGAGCCTCCAAGATCGGCGTGAATTGCTCCCAACAAAGTCAAAGACTTGGGGTCCAAGCTCAATCGAAGCTCCTCGTGCAACTCACGAATTGCTCCCTGCACGATCGAGTGGCCGTTCGCTGAATCCTCCTTGCGAACATGCCCTCCAGCCCAAATGACAACTCGATTGTGAAGAGGATTCTCTTCCTGTTTTTCCCGACGACGCAGAAGCAAAACCTGACCACTCTTGTTGCGCACCACGACGATGGGCAAAGCCTGCACCAAATCGGCTGAAGCCTCGGCTTTGGCTCTTGGAACAAATTTACCTTCCGTCACATATAGATTAATAAGCTCGTTCGCATTTCTTCCAGTAGTAGTGGTCTTGCCGTTAAAGATCCTTTTAACGTCTGCCCTGTCTAAGCAGAGGATTTCTTCTTCGAGTTGTTCAGAAATCAAGTCAAGAACGATTCCAGCCACCTTCTCGGCTGTTTTCTTCTTATCAGATCCTGGCATCGATGTGTTGACCTCAAATACTCTGAAAGACTTCGCCAATCGATTACATGCCGCTTCGGTGTTGGTCTTGAACTGTTCAAGTACTGCCTCGTTCATGATCGAACCCGTCGCACCCTCAACAGGCAAATCACCTTGCTCGCGTTCCATTGCGTGAGCTGCGGATGCGGTCATCACAACAACTCCTGAAATACGCTTTCGCCAATCAGGGAGAAGAAGGAATCGCTCGGCAATCTCTCGTTCTTCTCGGCGAATCCGCGCCAAACGTTCCATCATCTCCAGCCAGGCAATCGAATCGAACAGGCCGCGATCCAGAATCAAAATCTCTGGATCATCCACACGAGGTGGTATCTGTGTCTTCTCAAGAATTTGTGCAAGCGTTGTGCAGGCTGTCCAAATGTTGAAATTTGAATGTTTCTTGTCACGTATCGGACATACCGAGGCCCGCTCAACAACTACTTCAACCTTGAATCCGCATCGCTTCAGAAAAGCATTAACTGCTGAAAGTGTTGTCGTTTTCCCTGCCTTCGGTGTACCAGCGAATTCAATCACAACGGGCTTGCGCCCTTTTCTCTTGAATTCCTGGGCGAGAGTTTCAGCGCGAGTTTGAAGTGGTGATTTCATACTATCATTTGCGGTTCAAATTTGAACGGTCACTCCCGTGTCGCCCAGCCCCGCCCACGTCAGGCCGCGGAACGCGGGCACTTCCTTTGCCATCCGGTTGAACAGACCTTCCAGGTTCGCGTCACCCTGCCGGCCGGTGACCCGCGAGACCAGCTCGTGCAGGAATTCCCATTCCGGCCGCGCGTCGCCGCGCGGCTCGACGGCTTTTATGAACTTCTGAACCCGCCCCCTGGCGTTCGTAAACGTGCCGCGCTTTTCCACGTGGGCGCAGCCCGGCAACAGATAGTGCGCCAGCTTCGTCGTGTCGTTCGGCAAAATGTCGCTCACGATCAGCGTCTCCAGTCTGCCAAGCAGACCGGCCCCGAGACCGTGTTTCACCATGTCTTCGCCAAAAACCAGGAGCGTTCGCACCGTGCCCTTTTCGATGGCCTGCGCCATCCCGGGGATGCTTCCGCCCATGGCGGCGGAGCAGATGCCTGTCAACCGCGCGCCCTGGGCGTTTGGATTTCGGTCCGCATTCAACAGCAGCTTGTCGCCTTCGCCGGAACGCGGGATCGAATCCGTCGCCGCCCCCAGTTTGTCCGCCAGCTTCTTGAGCAGATAAAGCTCTTCATTGGTCTGCCGCGCCGAAGCGATGATGGCCACCGACCCTTGCGGCGCCCGCGTTAGCAGCTCGGAAATCTCCGCCAACGCCCCCGCCCACGTCGCCCGCCGGCCTTGGACCTTGGACTTCGGACTTTGGACCTGCGTGAGCCTGTCCTCCCGATGGACCCATTTGTAGTTCAGCCGCCCGTAGTCGCACATCCAACAGGCGTTGACGGCATCGTTTTCGCGCGGCTCGTACCGGTAGATTCTTCGCTCGCGCGACCCGACGGTGATGTTGCAGCCAGTGGCGCAGCTCGTGCAAATGCTTCGGGTTTCCTTAAGAAACCAAACCCGCATCTGAAATCGGAAATCCTTCGACGTCAGCGCCCCGACGGGACAGATGTCCACCGTGTTCAGCGTGTAATTATTGTCGAACGGCCTGCCCGGATAGGCCGTGAGGGTGTTGTAACTGCCCCGATTCACGATGCCCAGCGCGTCGTCCCCCGCAATGTCCCTCGTGAACCGGATGCAGCGCGTGCAGAGAATGCAGCGCTCATCATCGAGCACGATGCGCGGACCCAGATCGACCGCCTTGGGCTTGTGCACTTTGGGCTCGATGAACCGGCTCTCCGCGTTGCCATACTCCACCGAATATTCCTGCAGCTTGCACTCGCCGGCCTGGTCGCAAATCGGGCAGTCCAAAGGATGATTGATGAGCAGAAATTCCAGCACCCCTTCCCGCATCTGCTTCACCGCCGGCGTGCCGGTGTAAATCTCCATCCCCGCAGAAATCGGCGTCGCGCACGCAATCGCCGGACGCGGCGATTTCATAATCTTCGGCGTGCCGTCCGGGTTCAGGACCGGTTTGCGGTCCGGCCCAAGCGCCGGCGTCCCAAACTCGACCAGGCACATCCGGCAGTTGCCCGCCACCGGCAGCTTCGGATGATAACAATAATGCGGCACATCTACGTTCGCCGCCGCGCACGCCTGGATCATCGTGGTCGGAATCGGCTTGCCCGTGATCGGGTCTGGCGCCGTCCGGGGCACTTCGACTTCCTTCCCGTCCACCTTCACCTTGATCTTTTCGACGGGTGGCGGCACGGGCTTGGTTTCGGTTGCGATCGTTGGTGACATCCTAGTGTTGCGGACTCGCCGCCAGTTTCATTTCCGGTGTTGGCCCGGCGCCCTGGGGTTCCTTCCCGCGGCGCTCTTCATCGGCCGCCCCTTTGGCCACAAATTCCTCCCGGAACTTCGCCACAAAACTCTGCACCGGCCACGAGCACGCTTCGCCAAAGGCGCATATCGTGCGGCCGCCGGGAATGTTATCGGCGATCTTCACCAAATAATCCGCGTCCTGACCCCTGCCTTCGCCGTGCGTCAGGCGATGCAGCGCCTTCGACATCCACAGCGAACCCTCGCGGCACGGAGTGCACTGCCCGCAGCTCTCATGCGCGTAAAAATCGCTGATGTTCGCAAGCACCTCGACCAGATCGGCCGAGTCGTCGAGCACGATGATCGCCCCCGAGCCGGACATGCTGCCCACCGCGATCAGAGTGTCGAAGTCATACGGCAAATCGAGCATCTCGACCTCTTGCTCGGCGTCCTTGCCGTCCGGTCCTTTGCGCCTGAGCTTGAACCGCTCCCCGGCCTTGAACACCTTCGCCGAGGAACCGCCGGGAATCACCGCCTTCAGCTTTCTCCCGTCCCGCAAACCGCCGCCGAAGGCCGGATCGCCGATCAACTGGCCGATCGTGACCTTGCCCACCTCGATTTCATAATAGCCGGGCTTCTTCACGTGGCCGCTGATGCTGACGATGCGCGTGCCGGTGTTGTTCGGCGTGCCCAGCCTGGCGTATTCCGAACCGCCCATCGCCACGATGTGCTTCACCGCGCAGAGCGTCTCAACGTTGTTGACGATCGTCGGGCACATGTAGAGGCCGAGCACGGCCGGGAAATAGGGGGGCTTGATGCGCGGATAAGGCCGCTTGCCTTCGAGCGACTCGATCAGCCCCGTCTCCTCGCCGCAAATATAGGCGCCCGCGCCGCGATGGACGTGAATCTCCAGGTCGTAGCCGCTGCCCAGAATGTTTTTGCCGACGAAATTTTTCGCGCGCGCCTCCGCCAGCGCCTTGTTCAACAACCGCGCGCCTTCGGGCATCTCGCCACGAATGTAAATGTAAGCGAGATGAACGTCGTTCGCAAAGCACGAGAGGATCATGCCCTCGAGCACTTGATGAGGGTCCTTGTGGAGGATCTGCCGGTCCTTGAACGTTCCGGGCTCGGATTCATCCGCGTTGCAGATGAGGTAGATCGGCTTGCCGCTCTTGCGATCCACAAAACTCCACTTCAACCCCGCCGAAAAACCCGCGCCCCCGCGGCCACGCAGACCGGATTTCATGACCTCGTCGCGGATCTGCTCCGGCCCCGATTGCGTCTTGCCGTCGGGCAGTGATTTGGACTGCAGCGCCAGCCCCTTCCTGAGCGCCTCGTAACCGCCGTGCCGCAAATAGCACTCCAGGTCGGTCGTGTAACCCGGCTCGTCGGCGTGCTTGAGAATGAGGCGGAATTCGGAGGGCATGGCGTCAGTGTAATTGGATTTGGGGAGCACACGCGCCCTCGCGTGTCCCGACCGGCGCCTCGCCGGTCGGAGGAGGGCGCAACGCGATCACTAAACGGTGACCGGCACGACTCAGAAATGGTTGGCGGGGCGCCAACCACTGCACGCGAGGGCGCGTGCGCTCCCCTGCGATTGAATCGATTCGGTCGAAGGCCTCGCTCCGGCCTGTTTCCAATCGGGGGGGGGTGTCAAGATGCCCCAGCTCCGTTCCGGCCGGCGCAACGAATCTTGACTCCCTTCGCGGAGTGTCTAGTTTGGAAACACCGGTTTGCCCGATGGTGTAACGGTAGCACAGCAGACTCTGGATCTGTTTGTCATGGTTCAAATCCATGTCGGGCAGCCAATTTCCATTTGCGATTTGCGATTTGCGATTTGCGATGTTCACTGGCCCACGCTCCTGATCAGCGCCAATTTTTGAGGGTTGGCGTCTCCATGGCTGCATTCGGCTGCCCTCTGTTCGCGTTGAATTCTCAGACTCATTTGCATTTTCCCAGGATTTCATCGGCCTTCGCGCGGCTCACGCTTTCGTAAAAATCGTCGTTCACCATCATCACCGGCGCGGTGCCGCAACCGGCCAGGCATTCGACGAACTCGACCGTGAACTTTCCGTCCTTCGTCGTTTGCGGGCCGTGTTTCGTGTGATCCAGCCCCAGCGCGTCGCAGAAGTGTTCGTGCAATTGGCGCGAACCGCCGAGCGCGCAACTCAGCGTCCGGCAAACCTTGATCTGGTGCTTGCCCATCGGCTGCTGCCGGAACATCGGGTAAAACGTGACCAGCTCGTAAACATGGATCGGCTGGAGTTCCAGCTTCCGCGCGGTCCATTCGACGGCTTCCTGGGAAATCCAGCCGAACCGGTCCTGGATCGCGTGCAGCACCATGAGCGACGCGCTGCGCCTGGCGGGGTAATGGGAGATCAACTCATCGATCTCCGCCTCCAGCGCCGCCGGGACCGCAAAGCCGGCCTGGCATTGCAGCGGGTTCGGGATCGGCTCGGTGTGAGCCGCATTCATGCCTTCGGATGCAATGCTTGGACTGCTCATGGGGCCTTCCTTTCCCGACAAACGTTTTTTCCGGTGATCATCGGTCGCATTCTCCCATCACGAAGTCCAGAGATCCGAGGATCGACACGGTGTCGCTGATCATGCAGCCCGGCAGCAGCCACGGCAGAATGCTCAGGTTCACAAATGACGGCGCGCGGATTTTCAGCCGGTGCGGCGTTCCGCCGCCTTTGCTGTGGATGTAAAAGCCGAGCTCGCCCTTCGGATTCTCGGCACCGAAATAAATCTCGCCCGGCGGCGCATCCACCCCCTGGGTCACGTTGATGAAATGGTGGATCAATTCCTCCATGCTCGACAACACCTTCTCCTTCGGCGGCAGAACGACCTTGCCGTCGGACACATTCACCGGTTCCTTCGTGGGGTTGTCGAAACCACCCGGGATCTGCTCGAGACATTGGTCGATGATCTCCACGCTCTGCCGCATTTCCTCCATCCGCACCAGGTAACGGTCGTAACAATCCCCCGCCGACCCCACCGGGACCTCGAACTTCAACCGGTCGTAAACGAGGTAGGGATGCGCCCGGCGCAAATCGTATTCGACCCCGCTGCCGCGCAGGTTCGGCCCGCTCAGGCCATAATCAACCGCAATCTCCTTCGGAATGACGCCCACCCCCTGCGTCCGATCCACCCAGATCCGGTTCCGCGTCAGCAGCGTCTCGACCTCATCGATGTTGACCACGACTTCCTTGAGGAACTTGCGCACCGCGGCGCACCAGCCGGGCGGTGTGTCGCGCGACACCCCGCCGATGCGCGTGTAACTCGTCGTGAACCGCGCGCCGGTCAGCGATTCGCACAGGTTGTAAATCTTCTCGCGCTCGGTGAACGTCAGCAAAAACACCGTCAGGGCCCCCACGTCCATCGCGAAACAACCCACCCCCAGCAGGTGGGACGAGATGCGCGCCAGCTCGCAGCAGATCACGCGCAGGTACTGGCACCGCGGCGGGAGTTTGTCCTGGATGCCGAGCAGCTTTTCGACGGCCAGCGCGTAAGCGACGTTGTTCGCCAGCGGCGCGAGGTAGTCCAGCCGGTCCGTGTACGGGATGAACTGGGTGTACGTCATGTTCTCGGCGATCTTTTCGTCGCCGCGATGCAGATAACCCACCTCCGGCGCCGCCTTCGTGATGATCTCGCCGTCCAGCTCCAGCACGATGCGCAGGACGCCGTGAGTGGACGGGTGCGACGGCCCCATGTTGAGCACCATCTTCTCGCCGTGAATGTCCGGAAGATCTTCGGCGGCCGGCTGAAGCAATTGCGCCGCCGCCTCAGCCTGGGCGGCGGCATCGCGAATTTCAATTTCCCGAACGTCAGCCATGGGTCATTCGGCCGCAAAAACGGCCCCGCGCTCCGTGGGTTCGTTTGCAGCCATGAAATCAGTTCTCCGGGATCCGCACCCGCGGCTCGCGCGCAATCGTGTCCTTGCCGCCGGCCACTGTGACGAACGGCCCGCCCTCCAGCGGCGCCGGACGGGTGAACGCCACCTCCGGCAGATCCGTGGGCTTGCCCGCAAGCGGAAAATCCTTGCGCAACGGAAAATAAGGATAGCCCTCCCACATCAGGATCCGGCGCAGATCCGGATGACCGCGGAACCGGATGCCCATCATGTCGTAAATCTCCCGCTCGTGCCAGTCCGCCGTCCGCCAGACCCCCGTCACCGTCTGGATCTCGCTCGCTTCCTCGCTGACATCGGTCTTGAGCCGCAGGTGACACCGGTGGCTCATGCCGTAAAGGTGATAGACGATCGTCCAGCGCGGATCATCGCCGTAGTTGTCCAGGCTCGTGATATCGACCAGATAATCAAAGCCCAGTTCCGATTTCGCGAACGAACAAACCTCAACAATCCGGCCGGCATCGGCCAGTTTCAGCGTGATTTCACCGCGAAATTCCACCGGTTCGGCAAGCACATCGCCGAATTTCCCCTTGAGCGTTTGCGCCAGTTCGAGGGCAGTCATTCGAGATGGCCGCAACGCGGCAGCCAAAGCGCAAAAGGAATCTCTTCGTTGCGCCTGGCGTGCATTCTTGCGGCAGTCATTTTACGCAGCCACCTTTTTCTGTGTCGAGAGGACCGGCTCTTTCGCCACCTTGTTCTGAAGCTTGATGAGCGCGTCCAGCAGCGCCTCCGGACGCGGCGGGCAGCCCGCCACATAGACATCCACCGGCAAAATGTGGTCCACGCCCTGTAACACCGAGTAGCTGCGGTACATGCCCCCCGTCGAAGCGCAGGCACCCATCGCGATCACCCACTTCGGCTCCGCCATCTGGTCGTAAATCCGCTTTACCGCCAGCGCCATCTTGTAGGTCACCGTCCCGGCAACGATCATCACGTCGGATTGCCGCGGAGAAAACCGCATCACTTCCGAACCGAACCGGGCGATGTCGAACCGACTGGCCCCGGCGGCCATCAGCTCGATGGCGCAACAGGCCAGCCCCATCGGCATCGGCCATAACGAGTTCTTGCGAAACCAATTAATGGCCGCATCCAGGCGGGTGTGAATCACGTCGCCTTCGATCTTTGAATCAAAACCGATTTCGGTGCGCGTCTGCATAAAGCCCAACGATGCCAGCCATCGGGTGGTTGCCCGAACGTAGTCGGCGTCAAAAACTCCGGCAAGTTGAATTTGTGATTTTTTTCACAAAGTCCGGTTTGGCGCCCCGCCTGCGCCGAAACGATGCAGTTGGAATCGGGGAGCATATGCGCCCGCGCGTGTTCCGACCGGCGCCTCGCCGGTCGGAGGAGGGCGCAACGCAATCACTCAACGGTGACTGGCCGCGCGGCCCAAAAGTGGCTGGCGAGGCGCCAACCACTGCACGCGAGGGCGCGTGCGCTCCCCTGCGACTGAATAGATACGGCCTGAAGGCCGCACGCCGGTGGCAGTGCTCAACTGCGCCCGGCAAAAGGCCGTATTTTCGCCTTGCTTTCGCCCCGCCCTGGCTTATTTTTGCTCCCGCCTGAGCTCCGCGTGTGCGGAAGTTCATTGAGGCTGAGAAATAGAAGTTAACGTATCACCTAACCCTCAACCCTCCGTTGCCACTGCAACGTTCGGTCGCGTTAGGCAATGGAGCCCGGTAAGCCCCGCGCCCACCCCGTCTCCTCCAGTCCAAGTCCGTCACCGTGTTATGCTGACCATGGAAGAAGCCCTGAAGCAAAGCAACACCCGCTTTGCCGCAGGCGAAATCGTCAAAGGCACCATCATCGAAGTCCGCCCCAAGGAAGTCCTCGTGGACATCGGCTACAAAAGCGAAGGCGTCATCGCCGGCGTCGAATTTGAAGACATCAAAGCCGTGAAAGTCGGCGACATCATCGATGTCCTGATTGAAAAGCTCGAGGACAAGGAAGGCATGGTCGTGCTCTCCCGCGAGAAGGCTGAGTTCAAGAAAAACTGGGAGCGCATCCTCACCATCTGCAACGAAGGCGGCACCATCAACGGCAAAGTCAAAGCCGTGGTCAAGGGCGGCCTCCTCGTCAATATCGGCGTCGAAGCCTTTCTGCCGGCCTCCCAGATCGACATCACCACCCCGAAAAACCTCCAGCAATACGTCAACAACAATTACGATTTCAAGGTCGTCAAGATCAACCAGGAACGCCAGAACATCGTCCTCTCGCGCCGCGAACTCATCGAGCAGGAACGCACCGAACGCCGCCAGAAACTCCTGTCCGAAATGACCCCGGGCGACATCCGCAAGGGCACGGTCAAGAACATCACCGACTTCGGCGCCTTCATCGACCTCAACGGAATCGACGGCCTGCTCCATATCACCGACATGAGCTGGGGCCGCATCGGCCATCCCTCCGAACTCCTCAAGGTCGGCCAGGACATCGACGTGGTGGTCCTCGACATCAACCGGGAGAAGGAACGCGTCAGCCTCGGCCTCAAGCAGAAGATGGCCAACCCCTGGGACAAAATCGAAACGAAATACCCCATCGGCGCCAAGATCAAAGGCCGCGTCGTCAACCTCGTGCCCTACGGCGCCTTCGTCGAACTCGAACCCGGCGTCGAAGGCCTCATCCACGTCACCGAACTCTCCTGGACCAAACGCATCGCCAAACCGTCCGACGTCCTTAAGCAGGAACAGGAAATCGACGCGGTCGTGCTCGGCATCAACCGGGAAGAGCAAAAGATCTCCCTCGGCATCCGCCAGCTCGAAACCAACCCGTGGGACAAGGCCCAGGAAAAATATCCGGTCGCCACCCGGGTCAAAGGCAAGATTCGCAACCTCACCAGCTACGGCGCCTTCATCGAACTCGAGGAAGGCCTGGACGGCATGATCCACGTCTCCGATATCTCCTGGACGCGCAAAATCAACCACCCGTCCGAAGTCCTCAAGAAGGGCGACGAAGTCGAAGCCATCGTTCTCGAGGTGGACAAGGCCAACCAGCGCATCGCCGTCGGCATCAAACAGCTCGCGGAAGATCCCTGGACCGCCATCGACCACCTCTACAAGGTCGGCGACCTCGTCACCGGCAACGTCACCAAGCTCGCCAGCTTCGGCGCCTTCATCGGACTGAAGCACGACATCGACGGCCTGGTGCATATCTCGCAGATCAGCGAAGAGCGCGTCGATAAAATCAAGAACGTGCTCAAGGTCGGCCAGGAAGTCACCGCCCGCGTCATCAAGATCGACAAGTCCGACCGGCGCATCGGCCTGTCCATCAAGGCGGCAAACTATTCGCAGGAACAACTCAAGGCCGAGCAGGCCGTCCTGGATGCGTTGAAACCGGGCGAAGACCTCGTCGCACTGCAACACGCCTTCGACGCCGCCGACGAAGCCCGTCATCAGGACGATAAGCCGGAATAAACCGGAACGCGCAATCTGCGCCCGATGAACATTCTGGCAGAACTGGACTGGCGGGGGCTGGTTGCGGATTGCACCGACCGCGTCGAATTGGCCAAAAGAACCGCCTCCGGCCCCATCACGCTTTACTGCGGATTCGATCCGACCGCTGACAGCCTGCATGTCGGGCATCTCATGGGGCAGGTGATGTTGCGCCGCTTTCAACTGGCCGGCCATCATCCCCTGCCGCTGGCGGGCGGCGCCACCGGCCAGATCGGCGATCCCAGCGGCAAAACCAGCGAACGGCAACTGCTCACGCGCGAGCAGATCACCCACAATGTCGAGTGCATCAAACGCCAGCTCGCACGCATCCTGGATTTCGACGGCAAAACCAACCCGGCGCGGCTGGTGGACAACGCGGCGTGGACGGCACAGATCTCGTTCCTCGATTTCCTGCGCGACGTGGGGAAACATTTCTCGGTCAACGTCATGATGCAGAAGGAAAGCGTCCGCGCGCGCATGGAGGATCGCGAGGCCGGCATCAGTTATGCCGAGTTCAGCTACATGCTCCTGCAGGCTTACGACTTTTGCCACCTGCGAAAGGAATTCAACTGCGAACTGCAGGTGGGCGGCAGCGATCAATGGGGCAACATCACCGCCGGAATCGATCTCATCCGCAAAAAACTCGGCGCGCCCGCGTACGGTCTGACGTTCCCGCTCCTCACCAAGGCCGACGGCACCAAGTTCGGCAAGACCGAGAGCGGCGCGGTCTGGCTCGATCCGCGCAAAACCAGCCCCTACCGTTTTTACCAGTTCTTCATCCAGGCGGACGACGGCAAGGTCATCGACTACCTCAAGATGCTCACGCTGCTGTCGCGCGAGGACATCGACGCCCTCGAGAGCAGCCACCGGGCAAATCCCGGCGCGCGCGAGGCGCACAAGGCGCTGGCCCGGGCTGTGACCACGCTCGTTCACGGCGAAACCGTCACCCTCGAAGCCATCCGTGCCAGCGAGATTCTTTTCGGCGGCGACCTCAAAGGCGTCTCCGAAGCCACCTTCAACGAAATCGTCGGTGAGGTCCCCACCAAGGAGATTGAACGCGCGAAACTCAGCGCCCCCGGTTTGCCGCTCGTCGAATTGCTGCTTCACTCCGGTCTTTGCCCCTCAAAAGGCCAGGCCCGCAAAGACGTCGAAGGCGGCGGCGTTTATGTGAACAACGTCCGCGAGTCGAATTTCCAAAGGGTGATCGCCGCAAACGATTTTCTCTTCGGGAAACACCTACTGCTTCGCAAAGGAAAAAAGAATTATGTCGTCATCACGGCGAAATAAGAAATGATGAAGGCTGAAGGTTGAAGCTGAAGCCGAAGAACAACCGATTTCCTCTCGCATGCTGCGCGAGCTTTAGGCGCGCGGCTCTGTGAGCCGCAGCAAGGTTGAAAAGCTAGACGATCCGGAATCTTCCCTCGCGCGTCGTGTTGTCATCGTTGCTGCAAGCCGCACGCCAACTCTCCGGACCGCAGCGCGTCTGAACGCAGATCCACCCGCCGATTTTGCTTCCACGGAATGGCTGGAGATGTAACTTCGTTCCGGCATTACCTCTAAAACAATGAGGCGTTTGGCAAAGCGCGGTTTATGGGTTTTGGCGGCCCTGTTGGCTTCGCTGGTGGGAGCTGTAAACTATTTGCATGAAACCTATCCCGTCCATCACCACTGCATCAAGTTTGTCGGCGTTGGTTTTCGATTATACGAGGGCGACAACCAGGGACGGCTTCCATTTACCACGAACGGTTTCGGTGACGCCTTGATGGCATTGGTCAAGAGTGGAAGCTTGCGTGATCCCCAAAACGGGTGGCGTTATGTGACAGGTGTCGGCGACGATGGCGGCATCTTTCGGGCTGCTCTGGCCTCCGGGGCACATATCCCGGAGGAAAAGTGCAGCCGTGTGTATGTCCAGGGCTTGAGCGAAACGAACGACGGCAACATCGCGCTTTTGTTTGACCGATATTCATGCCCGGGCGGCGACCATTTCCATTTTCCGTGGCGGCCCTTGGTGCGCGAAGTTTGCCTGCTTGACGGCAGCATGGAAGTCATTCCCGAAACGAATTGGGCCCAATTCTCCAGCAACCGAATCGAACTCCTGGTCCAAAACGGCATCCCTCGCGCCACGGCCCAGCACTATTACGCTTTATCGACACGATGAACGGGCAGCACCTAATGCAGAAGCGCCAATCGGCGTGAATCCATGATGATTTTCAAAAAATCCCACACGACGCTCAACTGGCTGAAGACGTTGTTGTTTGTGGCCGGCGCAACGGCGTGTTTCCACATTGCCTATTTTCCACGCAATATCCCTGCATTGCCGCTTTTTGCAGCCGGCTACGTAGTTTGCCTGACCCAGCTCGCGCGGTTGAAAACGGCCCGCCTTTCCTTTTACATCGGACTCGCGACCAGCCTTTTTTGCGTGGGTCCGCAGCTCGAATGCTTCTGGCGCATCTTTGGTTCCGCCGCCGTTCCTCTTTGGTGCATTCTGGCGTTCTGGATTGCAGTGTTTGTCATGGTGATCCACCTCGCGCTGGTCCGTTTTGGGCCGCTGTGGACGGCGCTGTTTGTGCCATTCGTCTGGACCGGCCTGGAATACTTCCGGAGTGAACTGTATTACCTGAAATTTTCGTGGCTGAACATCGGCTACGCGTTCGCCGGCTGGCAGCAGCGCATCCCCTTCCACCAGCTCGGAATGTACGGCGTGGGATTCGTGTTCGCCAGTTTTGCGGCGCTTCCTTTCGCCCTTCGTTGGCGTTATGCCGTCACCCCGTTGATCGTCCTGGGTGCTGCCACGCTATTCAGCAAAACCAGCGATGACATTCCAGCCAGGGACGCGCAATTCCACGTCGCCGGGGTTCAAATGGAATTCCCGGTGGAGCGCGGGATTCCGCTCGCATTGAACCGCCTTTTCGCAAAACATCCTGACGCAGAGCTTTTGGTCCTGAGTGAATATACCCTCGACGGACCGGTGCCAGAATCGCTGAAGACCTGGTGCCGGATGAACCATCGGTATCTCATCGTGGGCGGCAAAGATCCTGCGCCGAACGGCAATTATTATGACACCGCGTTCGTCATCGGGCCGGACGGGAAGATCGTCTTCCGGCAGGGGAAGAGTGTGCCGATTCAATTCTTCAAGGACGGGCTGCCTGCGCCGCAGCAGACGCTCTGGAATTCGCCTTGGGGGAAAATCGGGATCTGCATTTGCTATGACCTGAGCTATACCCGAGTCACGGACCCACTGGTCAAGATGGGCGCCCAGATGCTGGTTGTTCCGACAATGGATGTCGTCGATTGGGGAATGCGCGAGCACGAACTGCACGCGCTCGTGGCTCCCGTCCGCGCAGCTGAATACGGCATCCCGATTTTCCGGCTGGCGAGCTCCGGTATTTCCCAGGCGGTGGATGAGCATGGAGAGGCGCTGGCGACGGCTCGTTTTCGTCGCGAAAATGAAGGTTTAGTTGCCGGATTTCGACTGCCCGAAAGCGGTTCATTGCCGTGGGACCGCTGCCTGGCTCCGCTTTGCGTCGCGTTCACCGGCCTGCTGATTGCAATTCTTGTCTGTTCGAATTGGACCCGGCGGAACACGCTGAAGAAAATTGGCTTCAGCAATGTCGTCGCCCACCAGGGTGAATCGGTGTAAAACCGTTTCTTTGTGCTCTTTGTGTTCTTTGCGGTACATTGAGCCTATGAAAGCCGGCGGAGAGGGCAGGACTGCGCCCGGGACAGTGATTCTCGTGTTATTTTTGGCGAGTTCACTTGTTACGCGGGCGGATGACGGCACAGTCACAATGTCGGAAGTGGTTCAAGGCGCGCAACAATGGGCGCAGGAAAATCTCGATACGAACGTTCTCAACGCCCTTCCCGAAGTGGACGAGCGGCGCGGTGCAGCAATTTTTTCGCGAAGCACAGCAGCGCTTTCAAGGCGACTACGTGGTGGATATGGCGGCGCTGCGACAAACGGCCCAAACCGTCCTGCCGGAAAAGGGGTCAGGGCTGAATAAATGCATTTTTCGTTTCGCTGGACGGAGCAGAGGGATTCAAAATGTGCATTTATTCAGCCCTGACCCCTGAATGACCCCTGAAAGAAACCGGAAGTTGGAGGTCGGAGATTACCAGGCGAACGTGACGATGCTGTGTCCGGATGCGATGTAATTGAAAAACTTGCCGTCTGCTTCGACCTGGAATGACTGCTCCGTTTGCTTCTTGTTAAAGACGACCAGCGAGCTCTGGCCGTTGGGCAGGGCGAAGGCGATGATGTCCATGCCGCCGGGATCGGTGCCTTTGAAGGAAGCCGCGATACGCTTCGAGCCGGGGCGGGCGGCACGAGACATCTGGCCCATGGCATAGAACTCCCGCTCGAACCTCACTCCCTGGAAGTTGTCGGTTTCAATATTCACCAATCCCGCGGCCTCGGAATCGGTGCGCGGAGTTGGCCCGAACTTGCAGTTAAGCGCGAGGTTCCATTCCAGGCACGCCTGACACCAGTTCTGCGGACCGCCCATCCAGTTGTAGGCCATGCCGTAGTCCACATCACCCCACCAGCTACCCCGTGTCCAGCCACTAAGCTCGGTACAGAGGATGTCCTTGTCGGGAAACCTCTGATGGATGGTGTTGTAGGTCTTGGCCATGAGGGCGGGGTCGCCGTAGTAACAGTGCCAGGCACTTCCGGCGATATACTTGCCCGCCGTGGGATTCGAGAAGATTTTCGTCACGCTCTCCACCGGCTCCATTTTGGTGTCACCGCGAATGACCTTCCGGTCGGTGGGGTGCAATCCCCAGTTGTGGTCGTGGACGAAAATTTTCGTTTTCAGTCCTTTGGCCGCCAGTTTGGGACCCAAAAGGCTGGCGAGCCGGATTTGATCGTCCTCGTCCATGCGCATGCCGGGCCACGGGACCAAATCGAACTGGGATTCGTTCTGCAGCGTGAGGCCCCAGATCTCAATGCCTTCCGCCTGGTATTGTTCGATGAATTTCACGAGGTAGTCGGCATACACCTCGAAGCAGTCGGACTTGAGTTTGCAGGTGGCGCCGGCGGCCTTGTCCGCCTCCGAGATGCCCACCAGCCTGCCATTGGTCTTCATCCACGCCGGGGGGCTCCACGGCGTGCCGAGAATCCGGATCTCGCGGTTCAGCCGCAGCGCATCCCTGAGCATGGGAATGATGTACGTCCGGTCGTGAGCGATTGAAAAGCGGCTCAGATCCGGCGACCGCACATCGCAGTAAGTATAGTAAGTGGCGCTGGCCGTGAAGTCGGAGGCGCCGATGGGCAACCGCAGGATGCT
>Ga0187860_1002235_pt1 | contig 16309 bp, 15 predicted proteins | sample June2016WEW_10_4_FD_132981 | JGI IMG/M metagenome (GOLD analysis project Ga0187860, IMG submission 132981) | Peatland microbial communities from SPRUCE experiment site at the Marcell Experimental Forest, Minnesota, USA - June2016WEW_10_40 | ecosystem: Environmental > Terrestrial > Soil >... | reverse complement strand
TGTCCCCGAACGCGCCTGCGGCGATGACATTCAAAGCCCAAGCCGCCTGCGGCGATGAGGATGGCTCGCTCTCAATCCTCGGCCTGTGTTCAGATTTCTACGTTTCTAAGCGGGTGCCTACACTGCTGAAGGTCTTCGTCGCGACGTCGTCTTGAGCCTCGGTGAGGCCCCAGATAGCTTCCCAAAACACTCTTGCCGAACAACGCACACAATGACGCCAGACCGTACGCGCCCGGATATCCTGCCACGTGCGGGCAACGAAGAAGAACAACCGATCGGCTCTGCGGGGAAGAGGCGGGAATGCATTCACGGGTTGCGGGACACACAAGCGCCGCAATTGGATGTTTGTTTCCTCGGCCTCGGTTATGACGAGGCACGGCAGCCTGGTTATCTTGATCAAGGCAGCGGTCCCCTCAGCTCGCCGGAAGTCAATGCCCCAGGCGCGCGTTGAGGAATGCAATCACGGCCTCATCGTCGGCGCTTCGAGATAGGCCACAATGGTCCATGAGCCATTGCACCAACTCGGGCTTGTAGAACCGCTTGTTCTGGACCGCGTCAAGAAAGAAACTGAACGCAACGGGCAGCCCCTTAAGGGCGAGTTCCTCGGCGGAACTCGTTCGCACGAAGGCATAGGGGGATTTGGATATTGCCTGCTCAAGATACGGGATCGCGCGGTCACCATACCCACGAATCAGACCGTAGGGAAGACTCGAAAGGTCACGGCCGTATTCGTCCGAGTCCCCAGGCTTCACTAACAACTCACCCAGTCGAGGAAGATCGCGCTCGCCCGCAATCCAGGTCAGCACGATGAGCGCTTGCTCGTGCCCCGTGCCGGCTCCCTCAGCCAACTGCCACAACAGACTAAGAGATTCATCGCTTTTAATCTCGCCGAGATAGAGGGCCAGCATTTGTTGCGTATCGCCGCCGCGTTTGACGAGATTGGGCGCGACGGCCAATACGGCACGGTCGGTTTGGGCGGGCACCTCTGAGTTCGGCGGCCAACTGGACCGCTCGCTGTGGACCAGGGAACCGAGCAACGTCAGCGTTGCCGCCACCTGCCTATCATCGCCTGAACGCAAACCGGGCAAAATAGTGCGAAGAATGTCTTCCTGATCATTTCGAAACTGCGGGTTCCAAGATATCAAATACGCCATCCGTTCACTGAGCCCCTGATGGTGTATGAGTTCAAGCGCTTGCGTCCGCAGGTCATCTGCACTGAAAAGGCCCAGACTGCTGAGCGCATAGCCGCTGACTAATTGGTCCTTCGAATACAGTTGATCCAGAATCACTTGAAGCACCCGCGGCTCGGGAGATGCTACGAGCAACGAAGGCAGAAAATCGCCAACCAATCGGCCCGGATCATCAGGAACTGCCGCAAGCTGTTTCTTCAGCCAGGCTTCTCTCTGCTCCGGCGTTGATGGCTCCACTTCGAAGGTAAACCAGTCTGAGCGCGCCACCACCACGGTTGCCGGGCGGTTGGCCATAAGGAGGTGGCGGATTGCTGTCCAACGGACTGAGTAAGTACCTGGCTCGTCCATAGCGTATTGCAGGTGGAGGGGCAAGCGATTCGTTGGCGCACTGGCAGGAGCAGCCGAGCCATCCTGTGGTCCCGTCCTAGCGAAACCGCCAAAATCTGGGAATGGTCGCGGCGGAAGGAGTTGGCCTCCCCGCCTCACCTCGAGCTGGTTGGGACCAAAATCGCTAGGATCTTCATGATAGGGGTAGCGAGCTTCATATATTTCGCTGAGGTCAGCTTTGATCCAGACAGGCAAGTTCGAGTACACAGGGTGGTCGATACTAAGGTGAAGGTCCTGGACAGGGACCGCCTGGGCACGGGCCGAGAGGGGCATGGCGACAGCGAGTAAAGCTAGAATCAGCATTCGGCGCTGGGAAGTTGCATCCATACCTGATACCTGTAGATGCTTAATTAGCGGATCGTCATGCCGTAGCCTTTAAGGAATTCACGAAGATCCGCCAGAATCGAGGCGCCCTCCTTCTCATCCCCGGCAAACGACCACGCAAAGATGGTGCCTTTAGGGAATTGGGCGAGCTTCTGTTTGAGCGACACAACGGAGTTAATCTGGTATTGAGCAACCGACGCATAGTAGGTCGGCTCCGACCCGTACACATTGATGTTGGGCGCGGCCGCGGCCTCCTCCGCAATTTCGTGCACTCTCTGGCAGCCCCCGGACGATGCACAGAGTCTGGCCAATCGCCCCAAAACGTCGGGTCCGGCAAACCACGCTTGTCCTGCTCCCAGCGCATCGATCAGCGACCGCTCCAGGGCGGTCTCAAGTCCGTTGTGCAGTGCGCTGCCGTATCCATTCGGGAGGTCGCTTGAGAGAGCCGCCCAGCGGGCGTGCCATTTCTCCAGGCGGTCCCAGAGGGGTTGCTCAGCTCCGGCCGATCCGTATTCGCCCAGTGTCGCAGCGGCGCCGGCGGCCAACTGTGGATCCAAATCGCCAACGTGGAGGATGGCGAGCCGCTCAATCTGCGGGGTCATCTGCCGTGAGGCTACTTCCGAGAGCACCGTCGGGGAGCAGCCGTTATGCGCTGACACACGTTTGTCGAGAATCTCCGTGCCCCGAATCGGATCAGACTTGATAGCGTAAGCAATGAAAGCCGTTTGGGCCTCACACGACAAGCGATCAACGCGGGGTTCCTCAATTTCCAGGACTCGCGTAAAGACCGCGGGGGTTGCGTACCGGCCGATCAATTGCACAATGTTATCCTCATCACCGTTACCTGCCTCCAGGTTTTCGACCAGGGGATTATCGAGCTCAGGAATTTCCTTATCAGGGAGCAATCGGACAAAGCGGAGGTCGAGCCGGGGGACTGGGCGTTTCATCTCCGCCAGAATGAGAGCACGTCCTTCCGTGGGGTCGATTCGGTAAAGATCGTCCAGCGCGAACGCGATGAACTGCTCGTTCAGCCCCGGTGGTGGATTCTCACAGAGTTGCTTGAGCACAGGCATCATCTCCGCGCTGGCGATATTCTCCCACCGGCCGTAAAGCAGCATTGATTGCTCGGAGATGGGAAGCTCGGTAAAGCTGGAAGCCATCTCCTTCCGCAGTTTGGCAAGGAGCGCTGGATCGATTGACGTGAGCAGCGTCGGCTGGTGCGCCATAGGCGAGTCGAAAATGGCCTTCAGGCAGAGAGCGCGAGGGCCGGCCAGCTTATTGTCGAGCGCCCCTAGCAGAACCTGAACCTGCCGATCCTGCTCCGCTTCGATCAATTCCCAATGGGCCGCCAAGAAACCACCTGTCGGCCATCCCGAAGTTCCGAGTTGCTCCTCGTCCACGCCCGGCAGAAACTCGGGGTGTTGCAGGTACGCAGAAAGCCTTGCCAGCGTATCGAGGTAGCCGGCGGACACGACGACGGAAGGCTTCAGGAGTCCATCTTCCAAAGTCCTTACCGCGTACTCCCGGTCGGGGAAGGCGAAAAGACCATCGCGATAGTCAGCCCCACAGATGTCCGGGTCTGCGTAGTGCTCCACCATCTTATCGACAGCCTGAGGAGTAGCCAGGAATCGCAGGATTCGGCAGCCGTACTGCTGAGACTCAACCGGGGACTTTGTCTCCAGAGATTCCAGCGCCTTCTGGAGTGTGGCGGCTTGCCATGCTGGTTCCGCGGGAACGATTTCGAACTCGAGAGCGTTTGATTCCACCGTGTTTGCTCCGGCGGGCCGACTGCCGTACGCTTCATAGCTGGCACGAACAGCGTGGGCGAGAACCCGAAGTGTATACTCTCCCGGCTTGTCAAAACGGAACCATTCGTTGATAACCGCCGTGGTCCAGGACGCTTCCGCTTCAACGAAAGGGACCACACGAGGCGGCGGTCCGTCCCAGCCCCCTACCGAACCCAGGAAGTCTCGGAGAGGGTCCACGACCCCGGTGCGAGGCAGAAGCACAAATTGGTCCACGGCCAGACCTGGCTGATCCGGATGGTCTGGAAATCGCTTAGCGGGCGCCTGGGCGGATGCGCCGTAACCAAGCTCTACAGTAATGATCTGACCTTGACGAAACTTCGTTTGGCCATCTCTCAGCCGAATGACGAAATCTCGCCTAATGCTAGACGATGACAGCTCCCCCGGAGCCTGACTTGTCTCAGTTGCGAACAGCAGGAAAGGGACCTGCCCAAGGCAATAAATGAGCCCCAGCGCGCGGACCATCGCCAACCTTATGCCATCGGTCGGCTGAGCGGCGACCTTCGCATCCGAATAGCTTTCCATCCTCACGCCCCCCCCGGGGAGGTGTAGTTGCCTCGTGGTTGCACCGTTAGGTGCTGGCTGCAAGGGCAGAGTTGTTTTGTCACCCTGCGGCGCTTTTCCGGGTCCCGAGTACACAAGTCGAGAAGGTCAACAACAACATCGCGCCACCCAAGCAGAATGGCCCGAAGCAACGACTCCGAGGCTTCGCCCCGTATGCCGTTGGCAGGCGACTTTTCGTCATCGACAGGGGACGAAATGCGGACCTATTCTTGAGGTCCGCGGGTCTTTGTTGTCGATTGGGGACGAACCGGCCCGATGCCTCCGAGCGCTACCATCGTCGGGTTTCTGGTCATCATCCATATGCGACTCTGTCACCCTTCACCCTTTATCCTTTACCCTCCGCAATTCTCTCCGCCCATTCCAGTATTCCCTCCGACCGCCAGTAGCGACATTTAAGCCATGGCCAACCCAGAACATCTCAAGATTCTCAAGCACGGGGTCGTGGGCTGGAACGAATGGGGACAAAACTGATGACTGCCCGTTTTGATCCTCGGGCACGGCAAATCTGGACGAGCCAGGTCATCGGCCACACTAGATATTACTATTTGATAGTTGCCTGTTATAGCTTTCGCTTGACATTCGGTGAGCTATCGGGTATAGACTTAACTGTAATATTAGGCCAAAGGGTGGGTGCTGGCACACTTTTTTCCGAGAATAAGTCCACAATCCTGGCCAGCGCCCAGCCTAACTAACCTACGAGCCTCGCCTCCTCCCGACCCTACTCAAAGCAATGGCGGCTCGCGTTTCGATATTTCTCCTTATCGTCCAGGTGGACTCTTGGCCTGATGCCCGTGGTTTTTGAGGGTTGGTGGTCTTTCACGGGGGTTGTTCTGGCTGCGAGCCAATGAGCCTCCACCTCCGAGACGTTCTCGCCTTTGAAAGGATGTTCGGGCCGTGAACACAATGACAGTTGAGGGTGCCCCCCCATCACCGCCGCTCCTACGCGTGTTGATCCTGGAGGAAAACCCGCAGGACACGAAGCTGGTGGTGTCCCTGCTGGAAGGTGGTGGCTACAACGTCCAATTCGCGATCCTGGATTCACCGGGATCTTTCCGCGAGCACTTGGACGCAGGCGAGTACGAAGTGATTCTGACCGATTTCAACCTCGGCAATTGGACGGCGTTCGATGCCCTGGAGATTCTGGAGCACTCCGGCAAGAGTATTCCCTTCATCGTCATTACCGCCGCAATCTGCGAAGAGGCCGCGGCAGAGTGCGTCAAGCGAGGCGCAGCGGACTATGTGCTGAAGGAACAGCCGGCACGAATTCCCGCCGCAGTCCAGCAGGCGCTGGAAATGAAAAGCTTGCGCGAGGAGCGCAAGCAGGCGGAGGAGCGCTTCCGGGGGTTGGTGGAAAGCACCAAAACGATTGTTTGGGAGGCCGACGCGGCGACCGAAAAAGTCACCTTCGTGAGCCACCAGGGGGCTGAAAAGATCCTGGGCTACCCGGCAGACCGGTGGCTCCAGACTCCGGGCTTCTGGACCGACCACCTCCACCCCGCGGATCGCGAGGAAGCTCTGGCCTGCGAACGAGAGGTGATGGAAAAAGGCAAGCCGCGCTCGGTGGAATACCGCATGAGAACGGCAGATGGCCGTGTTCTCTGGTTCAGGGATTCTATGCACCCGGTTTCCGGGCCCGAGGGGAAGGTGGAACGGCTGCGCGGCATCATCGTGGACATCAGCGAGAGCAAGCGGGCCGAGCGGATGCTGAGCGAGTCGCAGGCCTTGGCGAATGCCATCGTTGATAGTACGTCCGATCTGATTTGGTCTGTCGATCCCGAGGATTTCTCCCTTCTCAGATTTAATCGCAGCCTCCGGAGCTTTTTTTTCCACCGGCGCGGAATGAGCCTCAAAACTGGCATGCGCCCGGAGGATCTCTCCCCTACTCAGGATTGTGTCGACCAATGGCGCCGACTCTATCGGCGAGCTCTCTCCGAAGGTTCGTTTACGACAGACTACGTTGCGGACGCAGGCTCCCTTACTCTGCAATTGACGCTCAACCTCCTCAAACGCGATGGCAAGGTATTTGGGATATCCGTTTTCGGCAAGGACATTACCGAGCGCAAGCGGGCGGAGGCCTTGCTCAGTGAAAGCGAGGAGCGCTTCCGCGCCACCTTCGAGAATGCCGGGGCCGGCATGGCTCTGGTGGACATGCAAGGCCATTGCCTCAAATCCAACCCGGCCCTCCGGCAGATGCTCGGCTATAACGAGGAAGAGTTGGGCCGCCTGGCGTTCACGGAGTATACCCACCCCGACGATCGCGCCTTGGACTGGGGGCTCTTCGGCGAGCTGACAGCCGGGAAACTCAATAGGTACGAGATCGAAAAGCGCTTTCTCAAAAAAGGCGGCGGCCTGGTGTGGGGGTTGTTAACCTCCTCGCAGGTTAAGGACGAACACGGACGCCCCCTGTATGGCGTGGGCATGGTACAGGACATCACCGAGCGCAAACGGGCGGAAGAGGCCCTGCGCGAAAGCGAGGAGCGCTACCGCCGGCTCTTCGAAGTGGAATCCGATGCCATCCTCGTCGTGGAGGTTGACACCGGCCGGATTCTGGATGTGAATGCGGCCGCACTGGATCTGTATGGATACAGTCGCGAGGAGTTTCGGTGTCTTACCGCCGAACAGGTTTCCGCCGAGCCCGAAAAGACTCGGGCGGCCATCGCCGAGGAGTGGATGCATTTCCAGTTCCGCTGGCATCGCAAGAAGGATGGCACGGTTTTCCCCGTCGAAATTACCGCCAACAACTTCTTCGACCAGGGGCGCAAGATTCATGTGGGGGCGATTCGCGACATCACCGAGCGCCAACGGGCGGCAGAGGAACTGCGGCGGACGCGATTTTCAGTGGAGCATGCCTCGGACGCTATCACCTGGGTGGACTCACAAAGCCGTATCGTCTACGCCAACGAGGCCGCATGCCGATCCTTGGGGTACTCTCGTGAGGAACTCCTCTCCTTGAGGATCCCGGATATCGATCGGCAGATGCCGGACGTGGTTTGGAGAACGCACTGGGAGGAGCTCAAAGCGCGGGGTGCGATGACCTTTGAAAGCCAGAACGTAAGCAAACAAGGAACGGCCTTCCCCGTAGAGGTATCGGCGAACTACCTGGAGTTCGATGGGAAGGAATACTGCTTCGCCTTCGTGCGTGACATCACGCAGCGTAAATGGGCGGAGGAGCAACTCCGGAAGCTTTCCCGCGCGGTCGAGCAGAGCCCTGCGTCGGTGGTCATTACTGACGTCCAGGGTAACATCGAGTACGTCAATCCTAAATTCACTCAACTCACCGGCTATACCTTCGAAGAAGCCACAGGCCAGAACCCGCGCATTCTGAAGTCGGGGATGGTGCCTGCCGCGACCTACCGGGAGCTCTGGCAAACGGTGCTCTGCGGGGGCGAATGGCGCGGGGAGTTTGCTAACAAAAAGAAGAACGGAGAGGTTTATTGGGAATCCGCTTCCATCGTCCCCATAAGAGGCTCCGGCGGCGCCATCACCCATTTCCTCGCCGTCAAGGAAGACATCACCGAGCGCAAGCAGGGGGAAATGGCCCTCCGCGAAGCCGAGACGATGCTGCGGTTCTTCGTTCAGCACGCGCCAGCCCCCATTGCCATGCTCGACCGGGAGATGCGCTATCTGGTGGTCAGCCGGCGGTGGATCACTGACTTCCGCTTGGGTGACCGGGAAATTCGAGGCCTCAGCCACTATGAGGCGTTTCCGGAAATAACTGAGCGTTGGAAGGAGATTCACCGGCGATGCCTGGCGGGTGCGGTGGAGAATTGCGCAGAAGACCGATTCGCGCGCCTTGACGGAAGTGCCGACTGGGTGCGATGGGAGATCCGGCCCTGGCGGAGAATCGACAACAGCATCGGGGGCATTATCATCTTCAGTGAACTCATCACCGAGCGCAAGCGGGCGGAAGAAGAGCGCCAACGTTCGCTCGTACAGTTGCGGGCGCTCGCCGGGCAACTGCAAAACACCCGCGAAGAGGAGCGAAAGAGAGTGGCGCGGGAGATTCATGATCAACTGGGCCAGGCTTTGACGGCCATTAAGATGGACTTGAGCTCTTGGCTTCGGGAATTGCCAGCCGGCAAGAACCAGCCCACGAAGAGAACTGCCTCGATCCTGAAGCTAGTGGATGAGTCGATTCAAACCGTTCGGCGAATCTCGACCGAACTGCGGCCGGGAATCCTGGACGACCTGGGTCTGGTGGCGGCCCTAGAATGGGCGGGGGAAGACTTCCAGGCTCGCACCGGGACGACGTGCCGGTTGGATTTGCCCGTGGATGACATCGCGGTCAATCCCGAGCCAGCCACGGCGATATTCCGCATCTTCCAGGAGACGCTGACCAATGTGGCGCGGCACGCTGATGCCACCGCCGTCGAGGTACGACTTTCCAAAGAAGACTCCGATCTGACCCTGGAAGTTCACGATAACGGCAAGGGGATCCCCGAGGATAAGCTCTCAAACGGCGAGTCCCTCGGGATCCTGGGAATGCGGGAGCGGACCCTGCTGTTGGGAGGAGAGCTGACGATTAGCGGCCCTCCCGGAAACGGTACGACAGTGCGGGTGCGAATCCCAGTGACCCCGTCAGAATCAGCGGGGATATCTCGCCAGCGTCAGTTATTCTCATCAAGCGGGCGGAAGGGCGGGGATTCAGAGCAGTAGGCAGTAAGCAGGCAGAAAACAGGAGGCGAGCAGCTTTTGTCGCCGTCGTCTTTAGCCGGGCAGTTTGGGCAAGAAAGAACTGCCCCCCCTGGAGGGCGCCTCTACAAAAGCCGCCGTGCGAGTTCCGGCCAGGAAGGGGTAACTCAAGTGATTCGGGTTCTCATTGCTGATGACCATGCCATCCTGCGCCGGGGGCTGATCGATATTCTGAGGCGCGAGTTCAAGCACGCTGTTTGCATCGAGGCGGAAAATGCACAGCAAACTCTAGCCCAAGTCCAGGGCCACGACTGGGACCTGGTGATCCTGGACGTTAGCATGCCGGGGCGCAGTGGAATTGATGTCCTCGAGGACCTTAAACGGCTGCGGCCGAAGCTCCCGGTGCTGGTCTTGAGCATGCATCCGGAAGACCAGTACGCCAAGCGCGTGCTCCGGGCGGGAGCGGCCGGCTACCTGAACAAAGATAGCGCCACGGAAGAACTGTTGAAGGCGGTTCGAAAGGTGCTGGCGGGCGGCCGGTATGTGAGCCCGACCTTGGCAGAGGTGCTCGCCTTGGACCTGGGCGGGCGCGCCGACGATCCTCGGCACGAAAAGCTGTCGGTCCGGGAATTCGAAGTTCTGCGCTTGATAGGCTCAGGAAAGACAAATTCCCAGATCGCCGAGGTGCTGCATTTGAGCCCAACCACCGTGAGTACCTATCGCGCGCGCATTTTGGAGAAGATGGACATGACCACCAGCGCCGAGCTGATGAATTATGCGTTGCGCAATCGACTGGTGGATTAAACCTCATGCCAAGCTCTGGCGTGCGGCCAGTGGTGTAGCGCAGGACACCTCTTCACGAAGCCCTTCCTCCCAGAAATGGCCAGACATGTAGTATAAAATGGGACATCCCCCTGCTCTTTAATCCTACACAAGAATCCCACTTTCATCGATTGCCCCCGCTCCCGGCGAGCGGGAGGATAATCCTCGAGGCATGATGAGAGTACTAATCGCCGATGATTCGGATGTCCTCGTTGAACGGCTAAGATCCGGGCTGGCGGCATTACCCGGCATCGAAATTGTCGGTCACGCCAGCAACGTTGCCGACGCGGCGAGGGAAATACGTAGAACGAAGCCCGAGGTCGTCATCCTGGATATCCGCATGCCCGGCGGAAGCGGTATCGACGTCCTCGAGGGTTTAATTAAAGATGAATTGAATCCGATCGTCATCGTACTGAGCAATTGCAGCCACGAGCAATATCGCAAGAAATGCCTGAAGAGTGGTGCCCGGTTCTATTTTGACAAGTCCGCGGAATTCCACAAGGTTGCGGAAGTGTTGCAGGACCTGATGGAAGCCGCGGCGGTTTGAGCCCGGATAGTCCCCGGGGCTCGTAAATCATTATCTTGGAGAAATAACTAAATAAAATGATACAAACTACAGAACAATACGTCGAAGTTTTCAATGCGAGCCTGGCGTTGAGCAGCGTGGGTGGCGACCAGGAGTTTTTGACCGAACTTGTCGGTCTCACGCAAGCGGCATGGCCTACCCTGTTGGCTGACCTTCGAAATGGCATGGCTCGGAAAGACCTTCATACTGTCGAAACGACGGCGCGGCTCGCCAAGGCCGCAGCACGAAACGTCTCGGCGAAAAGGGCTTATGAGTCCGCCGAGGAGCTTGAGACGATGGCGTGCAAGGGAGATTTCCCAGCCGCCCAAGGTGCCGTCGCGAGCCTGGAACAGGAGGTGGAATTACTGCAGTCTTTCCTCGCGACGGTCGGAAATAGCGATTGTCCTCAGTAACGCCGATATCCACTCCAACACCCGCAAGGGTTGATTGGTTCGCTCGCTGGCCCAGCGGACCAAGGTGTCCAAGGGGAAGGGCGTAGTATGAGTTTGGAAATCCACGTTCATGAGGTGAACAGTCATCGGATTTCCTCATGCACTTCATCTGAATTGACTCCCATGCGCTTCACTTAACCACGCCGTTTCCAACAACCGTACCCCCCTTCAACCACCGTGTCCTGGCCGCCACAACGTCTGCCACGAGACACGTCCATCCTCTCGTGAATAACCCATAACAACCATAGAATCAATCACATGACCTCCGGCCGGTGGCGTGCTCTTAATTGTGGCGTCGGACGCAAGAACCACCGGAGCGGAGGGCAAGAACATGCGGGGCATCACCAAGCAAGAGTCGATTGGTGCGGAGCGAATTCGGAGCCGGGTCGGCCTTTTCCTTGGAACCCTGGCGATCTTCTGGTCGGCGCAGCTCTTGGGAAAGGAACCGAGCCTGGCGGCTCTCCGTCGTGATGAGCGCGAGGATGCTCCCCGGCACGTGCTCGTGATCAGCATTCCGGACCGGAAGCTCGCGGTGATGGAAGAAGGCCGTGTGCTGAAGGTCTACCCGGTGGCCGTAGGAGCCGCCGTGAGCCCCAGCCCAACGGGCACGCTGAGGATCGTCAACAAAGTGATCGGCCCCACCTATTACCATAAGGGCAAAGTCATCGCGCCCGGAAAGTCCAATCCCCTCGGCGACCGTTGGATGGGCCTGAACCAGAAAGGCTACGGAATCCATGGGACCAACGTCCCCAACTCCATCGGCAAAGCGGCCTCGCACGGATGCATCCGGATGGGCAAGCACGATGTGGAGGAGTTGTTCAGCCTGGCGCGCGTCGGCGATGCGGTGGAGATTCACGGCGAGCGTGACGCACAAGTTGCCGGGATTTTTGGCGGCGGGGCAGTGGAAATCTCATCTTCGCTGCTGCCAGCCATCCCAGCCTCGACGCGGATTTCTAACCGGCACGCCACCGAGATTTCACCCGTGATGATGACCGCGATGGCAGAGGAAACAACAAGCGGAGAGTAGGCGGAAAGCCGAAGGCAGACGGCAGTAAGGGTACACAAGTGGAGCGAGTGCACGTGTCCCGTGTCCCGTATCCCGTGTCCCGGTTTCAAACAATCGTCAATAAAAGGAGACTCGTATGTTGCTACTGAAATATCTCATGATGATCGCGGGCGTGGGGGCGTACCTTGCGGCCGCAGCAGTAGTGGTCTATGACGTTTACATGGCGGAAAATCATCGGCGCCTGCTGGCTCGGGGCGTCGAAGGCATAACCCCAACTCCCAAACCCATTCGTTGGAAGGCGGCAAAAAAACTGGCGATGTTTGCGTGGCTGCCGTTGCTGATGGGTCTCGCCATCGTGGTCGTGCCCAGCGGCATGGCCGGCGTCCGGGTCAGCCAGATTTCCGGCACGCGGCCGGGAACCTTGTATCCCGGCGTGCACCTTATCAAGCCGCTTATTGAACGCGTAGTGCTTTTTGACGTTCGTGATCACATCTTCTCGACGGAAGCGGCGGAAACTACCAAGAAGGCGGAGATCCTGAGGGTCACATCGCAAGAGGGGCTCATCATCGGGCTGGCCGTCAACGTCCGCTACCGGCTCGATGCCCGGCGCCTCGACTACATTCAGAACACCTTGCCGCAACCGGTGGAAGAGGAAATTGTCCCGCCGGTGGTGGCGAGCGCCTTCCGCGAAATTGTGCCGAATTACACCGTGCGCGACGTTTTTGCCGCGCGGCGCGAAGAGATCCAAAAACGCACCGCCGACGAGATATCGAAGCGCCTCGGCGCCGACGGAATCGTGCTGAAGGAAGTGATGGTGCGCGACATCAAGCTGCCGGACGAATACGCCAAGGGGTTGGAAGGGCTGCTGCTGAAGGAGCAGGAAAACGACCGGCTGGTATTCGACACCCAGATCCAGGAAAAGCAGGTGCGCATCGCCGAACTCCAGGCCGAGGCCGAGAAGGTGCAGGCAGTGCAACACGCCGAGGGCGACGCGCAGGTGCGGGTGCTTCAAGCCAAGGCCGAGTCCGACGCGATGCAGTACACGCTGCCCCTCAAGGAAAAGCAGATTCAGCAAAGCCGCTTGGAGGCCGATGCGCGCAAGGAAACCATCGTGAAGACCGCCGAGGCCTCCGCGCAAGCCAAGGTGATCGACAGCAAGGCCGAACTCGAGCGCCGCAACATGATGGCCGACGCCGAGGCCAACCGCATTCGGGTGACCGCGGTAGCCGACGCTGACCGCCTGAAGAGCGAGGCGATTGTGCTCAAGCAGAATCCCCTGCTCATCAATAAGATCATCGCCGAGAAGCTTTCCGACAAGGTCCAGATCATGATGGTGCCCTCCGACGGAAAATTCTTCCTCACGAACGATCTGCTGCACGGCGCCCCGGTTCAGCCCGCGGAGACTGATCCGCCAGTGGAAAAAGCCGAGTCGCGACAGCCGAACGAGCGGTAGGCAGTAAGCAGTAGGCAGTAGGCAGCGGGCAGTAGGCGGCAAGCAGGTAGCCCCAGGCGTAGCGCGGACCTGGTCTGTAGGTCCGCGCTACGCTTGCTCATTCCCGTAAGGGCCAGCGGCGCTGGCCCCGGGCCGAACGCCGTTCGGCCCTACATCCGCTTCTTGCGGCGCGACTTGCCATTCTTGTCAAGCCGTAGTTTCCATGCGGTGTGTAATGCGCCCGCCAGAACATCTTCGGTCGCCTTGGCGAGCCTGATGTGGGTCGCTCCCATTTTCCCCCAACCGCCGGGAATGGGCAGGAAAACCTCGGGCATTTCCTCGACAAACGCCGCTTGTTGTTCCGGCGTAAGCATCAGATTTCCATACCCCTGAGCTTGCGAGGCGAGGGTGGCAAAGATCCTGCCGCCGACACGGAAGTCGGGGGAGCCCATGTGTGAACTCTCTTCGGCGCCTTCCAGGCTCAGGGCAATCCTGCGAAAGTCTGCGGCAGTCATCTTGTGCCTCGCTCCTGTTTAAGGGCGAGTATCCCACACCACGGGCAATTTGTGGAGGCACATCCGAACCCGTCGCTCAACGCGTGGGGACCTGTTTTGGCGGTCCGCAGTTCGTCCCCGATTGACAACGAAAAGCCGTGGATCTTAAGGACATGTCAGCGTGGTGGGTTGGTCGCTGCCGCCACAGCCGCCTCCGCGTGGGGCCGCGCGGGCGCCGCCGTCTCGAGCGCCACATCGACGTCGAGGTCTTGATCCATATAGGCGTTGTACTCCATTCCCTTGGGAGCTCCCAAATCCCCCCCCACCCGAATTTCCACTTTAATCGCGTCCCTCTTCGCTTGCGTGGCCCTTTGCGGGCTGTGGCGAAGCATGACGATCCTTCCATTCGGGAGCCGCGCTCCTTCGATGTCGAATTGCAGGATTTTGCCCCTCCTCACAGCCTGCACCACGCCCCAGGCCGCCGACCCCTCGGGAATCAGCACGACACCCTCCAGCGTGACGGGCTCGGCGATTTCCATATCCACCCGGGAGCCTACCGTTGCCTGCGAGCTCAATACGTCCGCCGTCAGTCGCACGTGAACCAATGTGCCGTCGGCAAGGCTCGACGCCTGCGCATGCACCATGCAGGGGGCGAGGGCTGCGATCAATCCCCATGCCACCACCGTTTGCCTGATTTTCATGGCCAACCCTCCGTACTGAGATCGTTCTGGACCACCGCCATTGCGGGAGAAAGGATAAGATCTGCGTTCATGGTGAAAGCTTTTCGCCAACCCCGGACGTGCCTAGTGTCTCACCACGCCGCGGAAGCGCAAGAGGACGAAGGTACTATAGCGGAGGCATTGCAGAGGGTAGCGAGTGGGTAGGACCCTTGTACAGGGCAATATGGGAGGGAGCCCCCGTGGTCAGTCGTCAGCTATCAGTCATCAGCATTCAGTTGAAACCCCGCCGGGCTCGGTCCCCCATCGATGTGAACCTAGCGCTGCCCGCTGATAGCTAACGGCTCTACGTGACAACTGACAACTGATAACTGACATCTTTTGTGAATTCCGGATGGTGAACGGAAATCGCGCAGCGCAAGGCCCGTACTCCGGCCTTGCGGCTTTTCCACCGCGGCGCGGCGCTGTCAAGGCGCCGCCGTTGACAGCGATCCCCTGGTGTTTTAAGGTGGTGACGTGAATTCAACAATTGCCGCACCGGTTGACTGGATCGAGGCTGTTGGGAATCTGCGTTTCCCCTCGAAGACGGACCATCGTCTCCAGGAACTAATGGACCGCAACAACGAAGGGCTATTGCAGGAATCTGAAAGGGAAGAACTGGAGGCATTGGTTGAATTGAGCGGGCGACTGTCACTCGTCCGCGGCGAGGCCTTGCAGATTCTGGGCAAGCAGCCGTAATGAGCGTCCCTGACGAATTGTTGCGCGCGGTTCGGGCGCGCGCTGACGGACGGTGCCAATATTGCCTGATGAAGGATTGACCCCTGCGGGCCGCGCCACAATAGAAGCGCTAAACCTGAATCATCCCCGCCGTCAGCGAATCCGCGAAGCTGAGGAAGCCTTTGGTCTCTATCCGCCAGCGCATTGAGGGATTTCCCTTGATGACACTTGCCCCGCCCCGTTGATTTGCCTCCAAATAAGCTCCGCCCCGTTGGAGCTCACTGAGCGAGGCGAGATTCCGGCCTCCGCCAGAAGTCGGCCAAGGGCACCGTTCACCGGAGCAGGGACGCAACTGCGTCGGGGGGGGGGCAATTTGACCAACTGTTCGAAATCCGGGACGACTTTGTCACCGCGCCGCATCGACACCCTAGATTCTCTCCGCTTTCCGAACCGGGCTCATCAGGAGCTATTCCCGCAAGCTGCGCATTCGCCATCAAGGGAAGAACCCAATCAGAAAAACGCTGACTTTGCCTAACCGCTCTTCATTCGATCCGCCGCCCGGCCCAAAGTGCGGACCGACGCACCGAGGATACCCTTCCGCGCATTTCACAAGCCAGGATGGTATCAGCTACAGGGAAATCTCGCGCCTTAATCGCTTGGAGAGCTTCTCGATCTGCTTCAAACGGGCCGCCAGGTCTTGAGCGACCTGGCCCTTAGCTGCCTTATCAATGTCCGCCGGGATCGACTGGGCCAGTTTCGCGAGCTGGTCCGCTTCCTCCTTCAGCTTGGCCCCGTTCAGCGGCGCGCGGAGATCTCCCGTCACCTCCACCGGTAGAGGGGGGGCTTGTGGCCGGGTCGGCGGTGGAATTACCGGAGGCGACTTCGGCATTTGGCCCGCACTATTTTGGAGAAGCAGGATGAAGGCTAAAAGGCAAGTCTTGCCAAGGAGACTGACGGCTCGCATGGGTACCCCTCCTGGCGTTCGGGGACAGATTAAGCCCGCCATGAGGACAAAGCAAGTCGCATCCGTTTCGAGCTGGGGGCTAGGGGCTGGGGACTAGGGAAAATCCCCCGGAAGCCAGTCCCCAATACCCAGCCCCCCAGCCCCCAGTAGCCATTTCGGGGCAGGCTGCCCGCGCCACGTCCCGGGTTCGTGTAGGGGCCAGCGGCTCTGGCCCCGGCCGAACGCCGTTCGGCCCTACGAAGTGCGCGGGGTTTCACTCTTTGCCCTTGAGTGCCATG
>Ga0187860_1002233_pt1 | contig 16319 bp, 10 predicted proteins | sample June2016WEW_10_4_FD_132981 | JGI IMG/M metagenome (GOLD analysis project Ga0187860, IMG submission 132981) | Peatland microbial communities from SPRUCE experiment site at the Marcell Experimental Forest, Minnesota, USA - June2016WEW_10_40 | ecosystem: Environmental > Terrestrial > Soil >... | reverse complement strand
GGCAAATCTGAATGCCGCAGTAGGATATCCGCACGCTGCCGAAGTTGACGTAGGCGGCCAGCGCCATGACGGCGCCAAACGGAAACCAGAAGCCGCCCAGCGAGTCGAGGTGCGGGAAGATATACATCAGCGTTATGAATCCGAGAGCGCCCCCAACGGCTGCGCCGGCGAAGCGCAGGGTGCCTTTCTGCAGGCTTGCTCCGACGGTCGAGAGCGAGCAAAGGATGCAAGTAATGGTCGCGGTGTATATTCCCGGGTAAGCCGACATCGTAAAAATGAGATAGCAGATAAAACCGGCGAGCGCTCCTTTGATGGCAAAGTGAAGGTGTTCTGGATTGGTGAAGGCATCCGGCGCGAGGAACCCGCTTTTTTCCTGGTCAGGCCCCGCCTTCAACTCGTCCGGCAATTCCCGGCCCGGAAAGGTGAACGGCATCAGCTCGGCGGCACGTTCCATTTCGGCGAGCGAAGGCAGCGCGTCCCCATTCGTAATGGCGGTTGCGCCAGCCGGCGAAAGGCCGGGAACTTCCGGCGGCGTGTGATTTCTTATCGCTATGCGCCAGTGGGCACAGGCGTCGGCCAAGTTGCGAAGCCGTTGTTGAACGGCTTCATTCGCGGAGGGAATTCCTTGGGCTTCGAGCACGGCCGCCGCCGTCACTAGGCGGTCAACGACGATGAATTGCGCGCGCACCTCGGCGTGGTGTTGCTTGAGCCACGGCTCGACGGCGCCAGTCACCTTAAGCAGGTGGAGTGGTTCCGCCACACCCGCCAGTGCAAGTTGAGCCAGTGATGAAGGCTGGCGCTCGGGCGGCTGCCGTTTGGCCAGGCGCCGGAGCGACCTTTCGACTGAATCCAGTCGGTCAGTCAAACCGCGCCGGAGCACCGACCTTGAAGTTTCCGGATTGAGCAGATATTGCACCGCCAGATTCACACTGAGTCCCAGTATCCACGCCCAACAATAGTAGAAGGGGACGCGATTAAGGATTTCGATGTCGGAAACCGTGTCGGGAATCGTTATGCCAAAGCCAACGCAGAGAGCCACACCCAATCCGAGGATGGGAGGATTGACGACCCGGATCATCAGCAAGCCCACCATGATGAACACTGGCACACAGAGCACCCGGAGCCACGTCAGGTCGAGCGCGCACATATAATAGACAAGCAGCAATCCGCAAGTCACAATAGCGGCAACGATTGCCAGGATTGTACCCAGCAACGTGGTCGAGATGTCCTCTCTGGTGATCATGAACATCCCGATCATCATCATGACCGGCTGTTTCAAATGAAAGGTCATGATCGGGATGGTGCAGGCGATACAGGCCAGTGTAATACGGAGCGCGGCCTGCCAGCGGCCCGGCGTGGGAGCGAGTTCGCGGCGCAGGAACTCCACCACCCGGGAGGTCATCTGCGTTGGAATGGCGAGGGTCGCGGTCACAGGCGTTCAACCACTATGGAATTGCCGCCAGGTTGTGTCGCGGCGATGGGTCTGTGATCGTCACGACGGCTGAGGCGCCAACGCGGAAGCTGTCGTCGGGATCCTCGACCTGAATCCGCAGTGGGAAGCGCTGTGCCAGACGCACCCAGTCCAGGTTGCGGGGCACATTGGGCAAGCCCATAGCGCTGGTGCCGTCTTCAGGTACGACGGCCCAGGCCAATCCAACGACTTTGCCCTTAAATCGTTTCCCGCCTTTAAATTGCAGATAGATCTCCGCCTCAGCGCCTTCTTCGACATGCCGGAGTTGTGTTTCACGGAAATTGGCGACCACATACCAGGTGCGCGTGTCCACAAGGGTAAATAAATCCACTCCCGCTCGCGCGAACGCGCCGGTAGAGATGTTGAAATTCACCACCTTGCCGCTGAAGGGCGCGGTGACGCGGCAGTATCCAAGGTTCAATTCGGCTTCGCGGAGCTGCGCCTCGGCGGCGGCAATGCGCGCGTTCACGCCGTCTTCCTCGCCGATGGCGTCACGGGCGCGAAGACGTTCCACTTTTGCCTGCTCCACGGCCGCGGTCGCAGCCGCCAGCATTTTCTGCGCCTCGCGGACAGCGGTGTCCGCCACCAGGCGACGGGTGCGCGCCGCTTCGAGTTGATCGGCGGTGGCAAATTCCTTGAGGAGCAGCGGTTCAAGCCGTTTGACGTGATCGTCCGCCTCCTTGAACTCCGCCTCAGCGCGTTCGACGGAGGCTTCGGCCGCCAGACGCTGCGCTTCCGCCCGCGCGATCGAGGCGTCCGCCAATTGCAAGACTTTCTCCAAAACGGCCACTTCCTTGCGGGTCAAGTTCAAGCCGGCTTTCGCGCGAGCCACGGCAACTTCGTAAGGACGCTGGTCAATCACAAATAAGACATCCCCTTCCTTCACATATTGATTGTCTCTGACATGCAGCTCGACAATGTGGCCGCTGGCTTGTGGAGCCACGCCGATGAAATTGGCCCGGAGCGTGGCATCGTTCGTCTGCGGTCGGTTGTCATGGGACCAGATCGCGACGGCGGCGACGGCCACAAAGGCGACGATTATGACCAGACCGATGGTTTGGCCAATGAACTTTGGATTTGAGTGGGATGGAGCGGTGTTTTCCTCGGACATAATTTTAACTCCTGAAAAAGAGCAGCCATGTGAGCAATGTGATCAGCCCCCAAAGACAAACGTAAACAAGCAGGCGCGGCGGCAGGTGCTGATCGATCTGTGTCTTGATGAAAACCTGATGAAGCGCGAGCGACACGGCCACGCCCACCACGGCGCAGAGCATCCAAGCGGGAAAGAACGAACCCAGCAGGTTGATTGAAGGCGCGCCCCGGCAACCCGTCAAAAAGACCGCATTCAACCCTATCAACGCGTTCCAGAATGTTTTGCCAGGTTTGAGTGAGTTCATGGTTTAGCGCTCCTGTTTTCAGTTTTTCGCTTCAGCAATTGCCCGCCAAGGTCGCCGGATGAATAAGCCAGTGCCGCAGTGGATTCGAGTAAAGTGGCCCGCGTGTCGAGTTGCGTGTATCGTGCCTGGCTCAATTCACGCCGGGAGGTCAATACGTCCACCAGACTGCTCAATCCGTTTTGATAAGCTTCAAATGTTTGGCGATAGGATTTGTCCGAGGCCTCAACCAGCGCCACAGCGACGTCAAGTCGGCGGATGGCCAGCTTCGTGTCTGTGTAGTAGAGCCAGACTTGCGAGACAGCCTTGTCGCGCAAGTCCTCCAGGGTGTGCTGCGCCGCCTCGCGTTCGGATTTAGCCATTTCCAGTTTGCGCCTGCGCGCGCCGCCATCAAACAGAGACCAGCTCAACTCCAAGCCGGCGCCCCAGGTCGCCTGTTGGGCTGATGCCCAGGGCAGCGAATTGCCCGCGACTCCCAACTGCGCGCGCTCGAATGCTCCACCCGCTTCCCCTTTAAACGCGAGGGTGGGATAATAAGCGGCGCGGGCGTGACGAATGTCGGCCTCTTTCTGGCGCAAGAGGGCCACCTGCGCCAGGAGATCCGGCCGCTGCTCAAGCGTTCTGTCAATCAACTTTTCAATCGTGTCCTCCAGGTTGGTGGGGATGGACAGTTTTGAAAAATCAACTACTCGCAGAGGAACCGTGGGAGTAATGCCGATGCTTTCGGCAAGGATGACCTGCGCGTCACGTTCTTTGGCCGAAACGTCCTCCATTTCGAAGGCCGCCTGAGCCGCTTGCTGCCGCGCCAGCGACACATCAGGAGCGGTGGCCAATCCCAGCTTAAATCGTGTTTCGGCGGCTTCTTGGACTTTTAAGGCTGAGGCGAGGGAAGATTGCGCAACTTCAATCCGCCCGCGAACCTTTGATAATTCGTAAAAAGCACTTTGCACCTTGAAAACAATTTCTTGATGCCGCGCGTTGAAACCAAGATTGGCCGCCAGCAACCGGTTCTTCGCGGCGCCCACGGCGGACTTTCGCCGTCCGAAATCGAGCAAGACCCATTCCAGATCGGCCACTGGCTCTGCCTCCTGCGCTTTGACATCCTCGAATCCCCCTTTTGTTGGTGTCAGTGGGAGTGGAAGAGGCTCACGCGCATAATCCGCGGAAGCCCGTAGTGCGAGCAGTGGAAAATACTCGCTCCGCGCGAGTCCGACAGATGAAGCCGCCTGCTTCGCGTGCTCCCACGCGGCTTTCGTTTTCGGATTCGTGCGTTCAGCGAGATCAATAAGCTCGGCAAGCTCATATTCTCTTTGCGCATCAATTTCCTGATCGGCTTTGACTTTAAGCACGCCGGCAAACCCTGTCATGTCCGGCGGTTGCCAAGGGCTTTCAGCCGAAACAGGCGCTTTGAGACTCTTGAGCACATCGGGTGAATCCCCGGATGGCGCCGCCACATCATCCGCTCGACTAGCGTTCAGTCCGATGACCATCGCGCAGAAGCCAGGCACCAAGACTGTTTGCCATTTAAACTTCATGTTCTTGTCTCCATTTGCGGTGGATGCATGGGGCTTACTGGGAAAAAGATTCGAGTTCGGCCAGAATGGCCTCCTTGGTCGCGGTGCCAACGATGCGCAAGCAAGGATTGCCTCGGACAAAACAGAGCAGGGTTGGAACCGACTGAATGTCGTACCAAAGACTTAGGTCGAGACTGTCATCCGCGTTGACCTTGACCACTTTGACCTTTCCCGCGCAAACGCCGGCTAGTTCTCGAAGCACGGAATCGAAGACCTGACATGGCCGGCTCCAAGGCGCCCAGAACTCGACAAGGACCGGTTGGGTCGATTCCAAGACTTCCGCCTTGAAATCTTCGGCTGCGATTGCGAGCAGTGCTGCTTTTTGGGTGTTCACGTTTTCGGATTCATCAAACATCACCAACCTATATGCACAGGCTGTGCCACGGTGTTGGCAAAAACGCAACACACTCAGCGACAAGGTGTTGCACACGGACTGGCCAGTTTCCGCCGGGGTCGAGAAATCGAAGGGCTCGAAAAATCGTGCAGCATTTGCGCAAACTTCCAGCATCGCCATTTGTTCACAGAACCCCGTATGAGTTTTCGTGCATTCGGAAATTCGTGTGCGATCTCCAGCGCGATGTTCGGCAAGCAAGTCCTTGGTAATGATTGGTTTGCGTGGCGGTTTTGCTGTTGGCACACGACCTGTTTATGGAACTTCAATTGCGGGATGCGGGAAAGAGTATGATTAAATTTCAAGCTACTACTGTGCATGGGCGGTCCAGCTTCGCCACGGATCGCAGGTTTGGGCTGCGGGTATCCGCCGTCGGGTTCCTAGCGGCCTTGGTGCTTATGCTGGTCGCTACGCCTTTTGTTGAGGGCTTGAAGCAAGGCCAACTCTACGTAGCGGTGCTGTTTACGGGAGTGATGTGCACGGGTTTAATCGCCAGTGGTTCCCGCCGAAGACTGGCATTCGTGCTGGTGAGCTTCGCGCTCGCCGCTATATGGCTGAACCAACTCTGGCCCCGGGCATACCCAGCACTGACATTCATTTTGCCGGAAATGGCATTTCTTGTCGTAGTCACAGCGTCCCTGTTGCGGTTTATTCTTCGGGCCAAACGGGTCGGTGCGGAGGTTCTGTGTGCCGGCATTTCTGTTTATCTAATCCTGGGATTGCTCTGGAGTCTGGCCTACACGTTGGTGGCGCAAGTAAGCCCCAACGCGTTCTCCTTCAGCATCCCTTCGGAAACGGCGGCCACGATGAGCGGGTTCACATCCATCTATTTCAGTTTCATAACTCTGGCCACGCTGGGGTACGGCGACATCACCCCCGCTACGAAAGTCGCGCGGATGCTGGCAATGCTCGAGGCGATGACTGGCACGCTCTTCGTGGGTGTCATGATCGCCCGCCTGGTTTCTCTCTACTCCGCCTCGGGGCAGAGTCAGCCGCCGGACGACGACAAAGGTCAGAGCAACCAGGGGTAATCTTCAGTTACGATTCACCGAAGCGCTTTGCATAGATTTCGAGGAGAGCGCTCGTCACCGTAAGGATCACCGGCCCGAGGACGAGTCCACTCCAGCCAAAGAGGAGGAGGCCGCCCACGAGGGCGACGAAGATACTTTCTGAGGGGACCCTCAGCCGGCCATGCACCATGACCGGATAGAGGAGATTCTCGATCGCGCGGACCAGCAGACTGCCCAGGGCAGCCACGCCGAGAGCTTCCCCCCACCTGCCCTCCAGTCCGAGATACACCGCAGCCGGGAGCCAAAGGACAAAGGTATCGAGTAGCGGCACAAATGCGAATACCGCCGCTATTAGAGCCCAGAACCATGGCGAAGGAACCCCCAGCCACCAAAACATCAGGCCACCGAGCACACCCTGGAGCGCAGAGAGCGCGAGCATGCCGTAAAGGGTCGCATGAATCGTGTCATTGACCCGGCAAAAGAGAGTGTTGGCGTCGCTTTCGCCCAAGGGCAGGAACGAACGGATGGCCTTGAGCACGCGAAATCGATCGCGCAGAAAATAGAATAAGAAATACAACGTCAAACAGACCTGAACGGCCGCGATGGCTGATTCCTTTACCAACCTGGAAAGGCTGGTCTTCAACCAGGTCGTGGCCATCGAGGCGTTTTCCGGTGAACTAGCCTGACGTTCAATTAAAGCTAGAAAGTGAGCTAATTGCGGATGTTGGCCGCCAGGCATGTGCCATTTGCCTGCTGCGATTTGTTTTTGAATGTTTTCCGGGACCGAGGTGGCTTGTTCCGCGAGCTTTTGGGCAAACCAGGTCGCAGGGGCCACGACGAGCAACCCAATGATGAACAGAGAAAAGGCCGCCGCCAGGTTCGGCCTTTTCACCCTTGCCTCGATCCAGCGATGCAACGGGGTGAAGACCACCGCCAGGGCGCCGGCCCAGACCAGGGATGGAATGCAAGGCTGGGCCAGGCGGAAGCATAAGTAGATGCCAACCGCAGCAAACAGTGCCAAAGCAACCGCCCGAATGCGAGCGCGGGACCACCCTCCATTCTCGCTCATGGAGGATTCGTGTGAACTGAGCTGTTTCATGTTCAGACAGGAGTGACCTTCGGAAGTCTCATTCTTACGATCAGTGCAGGTCGTCATGGAAGATCCTATACATCTTCCGTGCCAGGTTTGGAGAAGTGGCCGTTTCCCCAGCCCGAATGATTAGCGACAGGCTCGCCGGGTCACCCAAAGGGCTTTTTGCGCCACATATACCTTCCCCCCCCAAAAGACCCGTCACACCGTAACATTCGTTGATAATCAAGGACTTAACCCGTCACAAAGCCGTCACAAATACGTAACCAGACCCGTAACAAAACTCGGGTTGCCAAGGATTGGGCTTCTTGCAGGCGGGCAAGTTATGCAGCCTGTCTGGTTGGGAATGTCCCCACAGAGGTTCCGCGAGTTTTCGTGTGTTCAAAAAATCGCAGCGTCAGGGAGGCGAGCTTTCGGGCCTCTTCAAGCCCCACTTGGTCATCCTTGAGAGCAAAGTAGTAGGCTTGACGCCCAGAAGTTCCGACGCGCTCTCGGGTCCGCTGATCTTCCAATTAGCTGCTTCCAACGCCGCCACGAGGTTGTCACGTTCGAAGCGTTCAACCTCGGCTTCAGTGAGGAATTTGGGCTGCGCCGGGCTGGCAACCGGCGAAACGGTCTGAGGACTCGGTGGAGCCGGCGGTGCTGGTTGGTTTGATATAGGCAGGTCAAACTCCAAAGCCCCGCCGCGGGCCAGAATGACGGCGCGCTCAACCAGGTTGCGCAATTCCCGCACATTGCCGGGCCAATCGTAACTCTGAAGTTGTGTGACCGCAGCCCTCGTCAGCCGGGGCTTGGCGCACTTCAATTCCCTGGTCGAGAGCTCGACAAAGTGTTTGGCCAATAACGGGATGTCGTCCATTCGCTCCCGCAGCGGCGGGACTTGAATCGGAAAGACGTTCAGCCGGTAGTAGAGATCTTCCCGGAATCGGCCCGCGGCGGCGGCTTTCTTCAAATCGCGGTTGGTCGCGGCGACAATGCGCACATCGGCGCGGCGTGTCCGGTCGTCGCCGACCCGTTCATAGCGTTTCTCCTGGAGAATGCGCAGCAGCTTATTTTGGATATCCAATGGAATTTCCCCCACCTCATCCTGGAAAATAGTTCCGCCTTCGGCGGTTTCAAAACGTCCGGCGCGATCCTTCACTGCACCAGTAAAAGAGCCTCGCACATGCCCAAAAAACTCGCTTTCGAACAGCTCCCGGGGAATCGAGGCGCAATTGACTCGGATTAGGGGCTTATCTTTGCGCCCGCTACGGCAGTGGATTTCGTGGGCGACCAATTCTTTGCCCGTTCCGGTCTCACCCAGGATGAGCACGGAAGCTTCCGTGGGGGCCACCACATCAATCTGGCTGACGACATTCCGGAGACCAGAACTCTGGCCGACCAAATCGCCGAAGGCCTTAGCCTCCACCACCTCTTCCTGCAAATAGGTATTGTGCAATTCGAGTTGGGACTTGAGCACCTCGATTTCCTCGAAAGCGCGGCGAGCTTTTTCTTCGCTCTCCCGCAGGGCATGGTTGGAGGCCTGGAGTTCCGCGGTGCGTTCCTGCACACGGAGTTCCAGCGTGTTGTGGGCGTGGCGCAGAGCTTCTTCGGCGTGGCGCAGCCGCAAATGCGTTCTGACCCGCGCCAGCACTTCCTCGGCCTCGAACGGCTTGGTGATGTAGTCAAGGCCGCCAGCCTCAAGCCCGGTGACTTTTTGGCGCGTGTCGCCAAAGGCGCTAATGAAAAGAACAGGGACGCGGCTGCTCTTTTCGTCTGCCTTCAGGCGCCGGCACACCTCGTAGCCATCCAAGCCAGGCATGCTTACGTCCAGCAAGATCAGGTCTGGAGTCTTGGCCGCCACGGATGCCAGCGCCAGGGCGCCGTCCTCCGCCGGCCGGACGCGATAGCCGTGGCCGCTCAGCAGTTCGGTCAGAAGGCGCAGGCTGGCAGGGGTGTCATCCACCACCAGAATCTCTTCTCGCGTTGAGGTCGGTTCTCTGTCTTCAGTCATAACGTCTGTCCGCTTGGAGGATGCACCCTTTCCAGCAATTTCAAAAGCCTTCGGTAGCCAAGCTGTGTGGCCAGCGTGTTCAAGGCTCGACCCAGCGACGCATCCCGCTCGGTAACCTGCTCGATGATGGCATGCGTGCGAGCCGTATCCAGTTCGAGGACGGCCTGACGCAACTCCCGGAGCAGTTCCGCAGGCAGCCTCTCCAACTGCTCCGGGCGCAGGGTAAGCCCCGGCGCCTCCGGGGTGCTTTCCGGCCCCGGCGCCTTTTCGTAAATGAATTTCAGGAGGAGGTGCCGGGCCAAAGCGTCGAAGATCTCCTGTTCGCGAAAGGGCTTGCGCACGAAATCATCGCAGCCGGCCGCCACGATTGCGCTTCTCTCTTCCTCCAGCGCGTGGGCCGTCAGCGCGATGATTTTGGTAACAGCGCCGGCCTTGGTCGCCCGAATCCGCCGGATGGCTTCCAAGCCGTCCATGACCGGCATGCGGACATCCATCCAGATCAGGTCCGGACGCAGTTGATCAAACAGCGCCACTGCTTCCATTCCGTTGACCGCTTCGCTCAGCTCAAAACCAAGCGGGTCCAGGAGCCTGCGCAGGAGCAAACGGTTCTCCGCCTGGTCTTCGACAATCAGCAGCCGGTGCCGGGGCTGCCCCTCGGCCAATCCCAAAATGCGTCCGTGCTTCGGTTCTTCCGGCTCCGCCACCGACGGAAGGACGCGCACGGGAATGCTGAAATAGAACTCCGATCCCCTGCCTGGCTCGCTGGCAATGCCAATCTGACCACCCATGAGCTCGACGTATTGCTTGCAGATGGCCAAGCCCAATCCGGTCCCGGCTTGCGCGGAAGCCTGGCTGCCTTGGACGAAAGGAAAGAAGATACGCTGGCAATCCTGTTGGCTTATGCCGGGCCCGGAATCCTCGACCTCAAATCGTATTTGGGCTTTTTCGGTTCGTTCGCGGCTGGCGAGCCGGGCCCGGAGCTTCACCCCGCCTGAATCGGTGTACTTGATGGCGTTGCCCACCAGGTTCAGCAGCACCTGGCGCAGCTTGCCCGCGTCCACGGCCACAAACCGAGGCAGATCCGGGGCACTCTCCAAAGCGAACTGCAGTCCCTTTTCTGCGGCCCCGACCCCCATTAGCGACTGGATTTCGTGGAGCAACCGGTGCAAATCAACTTCGGACTCCTCCAAGACCACCCTGCCGGACTCGATCTTGGCCATGTCCAGGACATTGTTAATTAAGTTCAGCAGGTGCTCGCCGCTGCGGACAATGATGTCCAACGCCTCCTTCTGGCGCGGCGTCACGTCCGGCCCGCTCTTGAGCAGCCGGGAAAAGCCGAGCACGGCGTTGAGGGGAGTGCGCAACTCATGGCTCATGTTCGCCAGGAACCGACTCTTCTCGCGATTGGCGGCTTCGGCCCGGGCCTTGGCTTCAGCCAATTGCTTCGTTCGGTGCCTCACCATGTCTTCGAGGTTCTCCCGGTGCTTGCGCAGCTCGTCCTCGGCCCGACGGCGTTCGGTCACATCCATTGCCGTGCCGACATATTCAGCGACCTGTCCGTTTTCATCGAGAACCGGATGGCCGATCGCATGGATGTGCTTGACGGTGCCATCGTTCAGCACGATCCGGTGCTCATGCTCGTAATCCATGCTTCGACGCGCCGCTGTCATCAGCAATTCACGCGTAGAGCCGAGATCTTCAGGGTGGATTCGTTGCCAGAATGCTTCAGTGGTTGGCACACCGTGCTGCGGGTTTAAGCCGTAAATTCGGAACATTTCCTCGGACCAGTACAAGGCCTGGAGAGTGACGGGGCTCCAAGCCCAGCTTCCCGTGTGGCTCTGCCGCTGCCCTTCCGCAAGATAAGCCTCACTTCTCCGCAGGGCCTCTTCAGCGCGCTTGCGCTCGGTGATGTCCGTCAGCATGGCGAAGGAGCCTGTGAAACGATGCTCGGCATCAAACATCGACGTGGCCGAAACGTGCATCCATACGGTGCTGCCATCCTTGTGGCGGTATTCCTGTTCATACCGCTCGTTTAGCCCCTGGCGACGGGCTGCTATTCTCGCTGCCATCTCGGCTTGGTCGTCATCGAACAGAAACTGGTGGAGTTTCCTGCCCACCATCTCCTGTGGTTCGTACCCAAGCATTTCCGCCATGCGCCGGTTGACCAGCGTGGTTACGTATTGCTCATCGAGTTCCCAAATGCCCTCGGACGCTGTATCTACGAGACGGCGATACCGCTGTTCGCTGTCCCTGAGTTCCTGCTCCGTTTCTCTGTGCTCAGCGAGTTCCCGCTCAAGCGTTTGGTTGGCTTGCTCGAGGCGTTTGCCTGCCACGCGGATTTCCTCAAAGGCGCGCGCGTTGGCGATGGCCGCTCCTATGTGATCGGCGAAAATCCGCCCCCAAGGGTGGAGTTGCTCCTCAATAGGCTCGCGCGTTGCCGATATGAGAGCTCCTAATGGCTCACCTTTATAGCCAATCGATGTAATGTTGTAGGTACGGATGCCTTCTTCGCGCATCCAGTCGGGATCAAGCGGAGATACAAGCTGCTTGTCTAAATCCGTAACGACCCGGTGCTGCCCACTGACGACTACACTTCCAATCGGCGGCGTTCCCAGCGGCATGCGAGCGGTCTGAAGGTCAAACCGTCCGAATCCCTTCCCAGGCTCCAGGATGGATTTAGCTTTCGCCGCCACCAGGTGCAGGCAGCGGGACTGGTCGGGACATTCAGGCCGGTGTGGGCAGGTGGCGCACAAGTCGCCCTTTTCGATCAACCAAACCTGAGCGCATACTATGTGGGTCCCTTCCATCGCGCGCTCGACAATCTTCTGCAAGAGGTTCTCCAGCGAGCGCTCCTGGGCAATCTCCATGAGCAATTGCGCCGCCCGATACGGATCAAATCGTGTGTCGCTGGCCGGTTCCATAAATCTATTTTTGGGGTTCGGGAGGCGGCGCTAGCGGAATCAAGCCGTCGGCCTCCTCAAGCAGCAGGCGAGCAAAGGCCAACGCTGGCCAGTTCCACCTGTCGTATCCAATGTTGAGACCGCTCTGGACAAGGCTTTTCGCCCCGTCCAACTCCGAGCGCGCACTCGCATCGTCGCCAAGCTTGGAGAAGCACATGGCTCGGATAACCCGATCGGTGGCAGCGGGCATTGCCATATACGTGCAGGTAACAAGGCTGCGCTGGCAGCAATCCAGAGCCTTGGCGTAATTGCCGCGCCTGCATTCAAAGAGGCCGAGAAGTACTAAATCCCATGAGGCAGGCACAAACGTTCCCTCCTTGAGCGGCTCGGCGCTGGCCACGGCGCGCTCCAGGAATTGGGCAAAAGGCTCCAAGGCCGCTGCGGAAGCGCTATCGAGTGGCCGGAGCAAGCCCGCTTGCATGACGTTCTCATAACCCCATGCCTCCGTTGTGCCGTTGAACCGGCTGATGGCCTGGTCGCGAACCCGAAAGAAGCCTGACTCATCACCCAGCTTTAGAGCAATTATTGCACTGAGGAAGTAATCCCTGGCACCACCGCCCTCGAGCAACTGAGAAAAGCATCTGCGCGCCTGCTCCCATTCACCGCGTACGGCATGCCACTCGCCCAGCGCCCGAGCGAGGGCCACAACGATGTCTTTGGAAGCAGAATTGGACTTGGACATCGAATTCAGTGTGCGCTCGCTCTGCGCAAACAGTTCATCGCACTCGCGCATCAGGAGATCCGCAATTACCCAATCATACCAGGAACCCTCGAGGTCATCCGGTGTCCCGGGAAAGAACGTGGAAGAGGCGCTCCCGACATCGAGGCCTTCTTGCGACTTGGCATGGATCAACTCGTAGGCCTGGTTCCAATTCACAGCGGCCTCCTGATAACCAGCCCGTCGCCATCCCGACATGGCTTTTATCAAGGAGGTAGTAGCGGTTCGCGCGTTGGCGGAATCCTCGATGCCATTACGATAACACCAACCGAGGGCTTCCTTAAAATGACCCTGCCGATACTCCAGCAGAGCCAACGCCTCCGACCATTGCGCCGCATGGCGCGGGTTTGGGCGCAACTCTTTGGCATTTGGGAATCTCTTTGCAACAAGATCCGCCCCGAGAACAAACAATTGCAGCATGTTCGGATCGGGTGGCAGCAACAAGCCGACTTTGAAGGTCCGGTATTCTGAAGCGATGTTGATTGGAGTTAACTTGGCTATTTCGGTCTGGCGGAATTGCTCGTAACGCTGGCGGTTTCCCGACTTGAGGAGGGCTGCGACGAGCTTTAGTTGTTCTTCGGAAATAAGCTCCGAAGCATCGAGTTGGTTCACCTTCATCACTGCATCGAAGCGGGCCGCCGCATCGGCCCACTGGCCATTGGCGGCGTGCCAGTCACCCAGGGCGCGCAATTCGGCGGAAACCTCGACCGAAGGCTTGTTTAGAGGAAGACCGGCCACGAGCGTGTCCGCCTCGTCAAAACGGCCTTGGGTCACCAAGGAGGCGACATGAGACGCCTGTTCACGCACTTCAGCCTCTCTCCTCAGACGCGCCTCGGAGCTGCGGGCCTCGCGCTCTTTAACGAACATCATTGTCGAAATGATCGTGCCCGCGAGCAGAGCCGCGGCGGCGGCGGCGCCGGACAGGAAGATAATTCGGTTTCTGCGCACGAGTTTCTGCAGCCGATAGAACTGGCTGGGTGGACGCGCTAGAACGGTTTCCTCATGCAAATAATGTTCTATGTCCAGTGCCAGAGCGTTGGCTGTCGCATAACGACGGGTGCGGTCCTTTTCGAGGCACTTGAGCACTATCCAGTCCAAATCACCGTGAAGTTGAGACAGGAGCCGGGGAGGCTCAATGCGCCGCATCCTTGCCGTCTTGGTTATTTCCTCGTTGTTCAGCGTTTGGAGTTTGGCGGAGGGACTCAACGGCTCCCGTTCGCGAACCGTGCGTCTCAGTTCCTCGACCCCCAATTTCAATAAATCCGTGGTGTCAAAGGGAGTGCAACCGGTCAGGAGTTCGTAAAGCAATACACCGAGGGAGTAAATGTCGCTGCGGGTGTCCAGGTTCAACCCGCTCAACTCCATCTGTTCGGGACTCATGTAGGCGGGCGTCCCCATCAATTGGGCATAGGAGGTGAAGAGCGTCTTGTCCGTCAGGCGTTGTTCGGTGGCCTTGGCGATTCCGAAGTCGATGACCTTGGGAACCGGGATCCCGTCATGCATGGTGACCATGATGTTCGACGGCTTGAGGTCGCGATGGATAATTCCCTTTTGGTGGGCATGCTGGACGGCGTTGCAGACCTGGATGAACAACTGCAGCCGTTCCTGCATGCTGACGCGGTTCTGGTCGCAGTAATCTGTGATTTTGACACCATAGACCAGTTCCATCACGAAGTAAGGCCGGCCGGTTTCGGTCGCGCCAGCATCCAGAACCCGCGCAATATTGGGATGATCCATTAGGGCGAGCGCCTGACGTTCGGCCTCGAACCGAGCGATCACATTCCTGGTATCCATCCCCAGCTTGATGATCTTCAGAGCCACCCGGCGGCGAATCGGCTGTTCCTGCTCGGCCATATAGACCACCCCGTAACCCCCTTCCCCAAGCTTCTGGAGTAATTTGTAGGGTCCGATGCACTTGGTTTCAGGGATCTCAGGCTCCAGCGCCGATTCGGCCGCCGAAAGGACCTGGGCAGCATCGGCGGCCGCCGGCTCCAAGGCAGGAGCACAGTCTTTGAAGAACTCGCCGGCGCTTTGCGAAAGAGCCAACAACTTCTCAACCTGTTGGCGCAACGCCTGGTCCGCGCCGCACGCCTGGTCCAGGAACTGACTGCGTTGCTCCGGGTCGGCTACTTCCAGCGCCTCAACAAACACCGCCTTCTCGCGCGAGATTCGAGTACTCATTTGTCCATTTACCTCTTATGCGACAAAGGCAGACGGCTTTCGCCAAAATGTTCCAGAATTTTCGGCGTTCATATATGCTCGCTTATGTAGCGAAACAGCCAGGCCTTGGCATAGGCCCACTGCCGGTCCAGCGTGCGGGAGGCAAGTCCCAGAGTCTCAGCGATTTCCTCATTGCTCAAGCCTCCGAAGAATTTCAGCACGACAATGCGCTCCAGTTCAGGATCTTCGACTTTGAGGCGCGCCAGGGCTTCGTCAACCAGCAAAACCTTGTCGTCGGGCGTCGTCTGAGCCAGTTCCAAATCCTCAATGTTCAACCGCGCCTGACCGCCGCCATGCTTGAGGCGGGATTTGTGGCGAGCCCGCTCGATCAGGATGCGGCGCATCGCCTCGGCGGCTGCGCCGAAAAAATGGGCGCGGTTTTGCCAGGTTCGGTCTCCGTCATTCACCAAGCGCAACCAGGCCTCATGGACCAACGCTGTCGGTTGAAGCGTTTGGCCGGACATCTCATGCGCCATTCGCGCGGCCGCTAACCGCCTTAATTCGGCATAGACTAGCGGAAGCAGCTTTTCGGCCGCGCCTTCTTCGCTGCGACCAATCGCGTGCAGAACCTGCGTAATTTCGGCAGTTTCGGCCATAACTAGTGCGTTATATGCCCGCAAAAGCCGGGCTCCAAGAGAAAACCGAAGGACAGCGCGCTGCATTTCCTTAAAGCTCTCAAATGGCATCGGTTCGGCCAAGGGGCACCGAGTTTTCGATACGCAAGAGCTTTGGCGAACATTGGATGGTTCCGGCGCATTACGGGAGGAATGGACACATGTTCTCCAGTTCTTGAAGTAAACAGCCTGCGGTCCGGAGACCGGTCGGTCGTATGGCAGGCGGCCGTGTTCGAAGAACGCAACTCGCCTGCACGCGAACTCCACGAGACGCTTGTGCGGGACTTCACCGGAATTGAACCGGACCTCGATGCCCGGCAGGAGCCGCAGAATACGTATCAGAAGGAAGATGGGATCAAAGTCGAGGCCTTTGGTGACTTGGTCGGCCAAGGCGCGGCCTTGCGGCGAATTGTCAACCAGATTGACGTTGTCGCCCCTACGGAAGCTTCGGTGCTCATTCTCGGTGAAACCGGAACGGGCAAGGAATTGGTGGCCTGTGAAACCCACCGTCGTAGTGCTCGCAAAGACGGTCCCTTGGTTCGCGTCAATTGCGCCTCCATTCCCCGGGAGCTATTCGAAAGCGAGTTTTTTGGCCATGTGCGAGGCTCTTTCACCGGAGCCGTGAAGGACCGGGCGGGACGCTTTGAAACCGCCGAGGGGGGAACCATCTTCCTGGATGAGGTGGGGGAGATTCCGTTGGATATTCAAAACAAACTACTGCGCATCCTTCAAGAGAAGCGGTACGAACGAGTTGGTGACGACCGGACGCGACGCGCCAATGTGCGCATTGTGGCCGCGACGAACCGGGATTTGAAGAAAGCAGTAGCCGCTGGCCGTTTCCGGGAAGATCTCTATTACCGGCTGAACGTGTTTCCGATTCAAGT
>Ga0187860_1002231_pt1 | contig 16333 bp, 12 predicted proteins | sample June2016WEW_10_4_FD_132981 | JGI IMG/M metagenome (GOLD analysis project Ga0187860, IMG submission 132981) | Peatland microbial communities from SPRUCE experiment site at the Marcell Experimental Forest, Minnesota, USA - June2016WEW_10_40 | ecosystem: Environmental > Terrestrial > Soil >... | reverse complement strand
TGTCACCGAAGCTTTGCACTGTGCAAACTGAACGTGACACCGACTGGCACGATGATCCGCGCCGCCAGCAGCGTCTCGACTGGCCCGGTTCCCCCGGCCACCGCGGAAGCACGCTCCGGGTCGTGACGCGGATCGCCGTCGGCAGGAGGGGGCTCGGGTGTCACCGGATCGAGCGGGAGCCAAGCTGGCCACCGGCTGTCGTCAGTGGCCGGGCAGGTACTCGCCGAACGCCTCCCGGAGGACGTCGGACACCTCACCCAGGGTCGCCTCGCACTTGAGCGCCTCGCGCATGGGGACGAGAAGGTTCTGCGTGCCGCGGGCAGCCGCGGCCACAGTGCCGAGCGCCGCGTCCACCGCAGCCTGATCGCGGCGCTGCCGGAGGGACCTCACCCGCTCGATCTGGGCCTCCTGCAACGCCGGATCGATCGGGAAGACCTCGGGCTCCGTCGTCTCGTCCTCGACGAACCGGTTCACCCCGACGACCACCTTCTCGCCGGAATCGATGCCCTTCGCGTACTCATAGGCCGCCTGCTCGATCTCGTCCTGCAGGTAGCCAGCCTCGATCGCAGCCACCGCTCCGCCCATCTCGTCGATCCGGGCCAGGTACTCGTTCGCCAGCCGCTCGACCTCGTCGGTCAACGACTCGACGAAGTACGAACCGGCGAGCGGGTCGACGGTATCGGTCACCCCGGACTCGTAACCGATCGCCTGCTGCGTGCGCAGGGCGAGCTTGGCCGCCTGCTCGGTCGGAAGGCCCAGTGCCTCGTCGAAGCTGTTCGTGTGCAAGCTCTGCGTGCCGCCGAGCACGGCCGAGAGCGCCTGCACAGCAGTTCGCACGATGTTTACCTCCGGCTGCTGGGCCGTCAGCGTCGACCCACCCGTCTGGGTGTGAAAACGCAGGCGCATCGAACGCTCGCTCCTCGCCCCGAACCGCTCTCGCATGATCCGCGCCCACATCCGCCGCGCCGCCCGGAACTTGGCCACTTCCTCGAACAGGTTGTTATGGGCGTTGAAGAAGAAGCTCACCCGCCCGGCGAACTCGTCCACCTCCAGCCCCGCCGACATCGCCGCCTCGACGTAGGCAATGCCATCGGCGAGTGTGAAGGCAAGCTCTTGGACGGCGGTCGAGCCGGCTTCCCTGATGTGGTAGCCGGAGATCGAGATCATGTTCCATGCCGGGATGTGCTCGGCGCAGTAGGCGAACGTGTCGGTGACCAACCTCATGGAGGGCCGGGGTGGGTAGATGTACGTGCCGCGGGCGACGTACTCCTTGAGGATGTCGTTTTGGATCGTGCCGCCGATCTTCGTGGCGGGCACACCCTGCTCCTCGGCGACCAGTTCGTAGAGCAAGATCAGTATCGCCGCGGTCGCGTTGATAGTCATCGAGGTCGTCACTTGGTCGAGCGGCAGGCCTGCAAGCAGCAGGCGCACGTCCTCGATCGAATCGATGGCCACGCCCACCTTGCCGACCTCCCCCTCGGCTCTCGGGTGATCGGAGTCGTAGCCCATCTGGGTCGGCAGATCGAACGCGCACGACAGGCCTGTCTGGCCTGCGGCGAGGAGGAACTTGAACCGCTCGTTCGTGGCCTCCGCCGACCCGAAGCCGGCGTACTGCCGCATCGTCCAGAGGCGGCCCCGGTACATGTCCCGTTGCACGCCCCTCGTGTACGGGAACTCGCCTGGCTCGCCCAACTGCTTAGCCGGGTCCCAGCCGGCGAGATCGTCCGCCGCATACAGCCGCCGGATCTCGATACCCGAGTCGGTCTGGCGTTCGGCATCGTCATTGGGCATGACCGAAGCGTAAGAGTCTGGCTGTCCTGGTGCCACCCGGGGCCACGTGGGGCACGTGGGGCACGTGGGCCACGTGGGAATGGCAGCAGGGACCACGACAGCGGCAGTCACGCCGGCAATCTCCGTGATGCAGCCCGCTCGAGCGCAGCGATAATGGCCGCGCACACCGCGCCCGGGTCGTTGCGCACCATCTCGGGGGTGACCCGGATCACCTCCCAGCCAGCTGCGCTGAGCCGATTGGCCCGCTGCCGGTCGGCAACAAACGCCCGATAGCTGGAGTGGTAGGCGTAACCGTCCATCTCGAGCACGACCCGCGGGGTCTCCCAGGCAAAATCCGCCCGGCCGATGAAGTGGCCGTTGTCGTAGATGTTGAGACCCGTCACCGGCAACTCGATGCCGGCCTCTGCCAGCAGGCGCAGCACCTCGCCCTCCACAACGCTGTCGATCATGGCGGCGGCGCCCACGAACTGACGAAGCCGGTGAGCACCTGGGTTCTTAGCCGCGCCCTGCTCTACGAACTTGCGGAACGTCTGGAAGAGGAAGTGCCGCTCGGCGATGCAATGATCCAAGAAACCCTGCAGCAACCCATCCTCCATCGGTCCCCCTGCGAGATCGAGCAGGGTGCGAAACGGCCGAGTGACCGGCAGCCCGCTCCGAATGACCCCAAGGTCCGCTATCGCCCGTTCGGTCGAATGCACTACCAGCCCGCGACCAGAGCGATTTCGGCCGTTCCTCGCAACGGTGACGTGAACTGGCGTCTCTGGAAACTTGGTGTAGCCCCACAGGAGCGGCGCCGAGTCGTGGGAGATAGTGCCTCTGGTCGTCATCGCTGCGAGCTGATAGCGCTGGAGGTTTCCGGCTTCGACTCCTGCGATTCGGTAGGCGCCTCGCCGCTCTCGCACGATCAGCGCCTCATCGACCAGACGGTCGAGGGTCCATCGACTCAGGCCAACCCCAAGCGCCTGCTCAGTCGTGAACATCCCGTGCTGCTTGGCGGCCATGGCTATCAATAGCTGGACCGTGCTGCGCCTGCCGTCGTCCGGGATGCGTGTGGAGACAGCGACCGGGAACATGCCGCCGATCATGAACCGGAGGTGTGTCAGCGGCGGCGGGCCAGGACTTTCGCTGGGCTTCGATTGTGATTGGCGGCACCGATGTCACCGAAGCTTTGCACTGTGCCGACTGGACGTGACAGCGGCGGCGGGCCAGGACTTTCGCTGGGCTTCGATTGTGATTGGCGGCACCGATGTCACCGAAGCTTTGCACTGTGCCGACTGGACGTGACAGCGGCGGTCGGGACCAAACCCCGGCATCGGCGGCGGACGAACTCCTATGCCGGCACGGGCACCACCTGCGGGTGCGGCATGCACAGCTCGTCGTACTCGGCGATGACGATCGGGCCGGCGTTCTCGCCACAGGCGGGGCACGCCGGGTCGCGGCGCACCTTGAACGTGCGGAACGACGCCTCGAGCGCGTCGTACGCGAGCAGGCGTCCGACCAACGGGTCGCCGAGGCCCAGCAGGAGCTTGATCGTCTCCATGGCCTGCATCGAGCCGATGATCCCGGGCAGGACGCCCAGCACGCCGGCCTCGGCGCACGACGGCGCCAGCTCGGCCGGCGGCGGCTCGGGGATGAGGCACCGGTAGCACGGGCCGTCGTACGGCTTGAACACCGTGATCTGGCCCTCGAACCGGAAGATCGACCCGTGCACAACCGGGATCCGGACCAGCAACGAGGCGTCGTTCACGAGGTAGCGGGTCGGGAAGTTGTCCGTGCCGTCGACGATGACGTCGTAGCCCTCGAAGATCGAGAGAATGTTGTCCGCGCCGAGGCGCGCGTCGTAGGTCACGACGTCGACGTCAGGGTTCATCGCCGTGAGCGCCTTCTTGGCCGAGTCGACCTTCCGCTCGCCCACCCGGTCGAGGTTGTGGAGGATCTGCCGCTGGAGGTTCGACGCGTCGACGACGTCCATGTCGATGATGCCGAGCGTCCCGACGCCCGCCGCCGCCAAGTACAGGGCGGCTGGCGAGCCGAGCCCACCCGCCCCGAGCAGCAGCACGCGGGACTCGAGCAGGCGTTGCTGCCCAGCCTCACCGACCTCGGGCAGGAGCAGGTGCCGGTGGTACCGGTTGCGCTGGTCGGCGTCGAGGGTACGCGGAGCCGCCCACGGGCGGCCCTCGTCCTTCCACTTGTTGAAGCCACCCGCCATCGACACCACGTCGGTGTATCCGAGGTCGCCCAGAGCCTTGGCGGCGAGCGCCGACCTGGTCCCGCCGGCGCAGTAGACGACGACCGGCTGCGACTTGTCAGGGACTCGGCCTTCGATTTGCAGCTCCACGTAACCGCGAGGGATGTGCATCGCCCCAGGGACGGCTCCCTGGGCGTACTCATCCGCCTCACGCACGTCGAGGAACACTGCCTGGCTGCGCCGGGCTTCGGCCCCCGCGGGGTCGACCTCTCGAATCGACTGCTTGACCTGGCTCAACAGGTCCCTGAAACTCGTCACTTTGCGCTCGCCTCCCGATCGCGTGCGTACGCCTACAGAAACCCTACCCCGCGACTCAACATTCCCCTCACAGCCGAGGCCGAGGTCACAAGATTTCATCGACAGGTATTGAAACATATGAAACTTTATGAAAATCTATGACAAGACGCTATCTGCGCTCGACCCCTTGGAGGCGACATGACGACAACCCTGTACGACGAGAGCTACCGGAAGGGCGGGCAGGCCGGGATCGGCGCCCGTGACCTCGTCCGGATCGCAGGCCCCGACTCCGTGGCGCGAGCCTGTGAGGCGACCCTGCACATCGAGACCTGGCTCGACCCGGTCGTCGACCAGATCGGCCATGACCCACGCTCGTCGTACGTCGAGACGTACTGGCTGCCCGTGCTCGGGCCGTCGACGACGTGGCTGCTCCGTCGTTTCGCCTCCTACCTCGACGAGATGCCGGCGGGCATCGCTCTCGATACCGAGGAACTCGCTCGTGGGCTGGGCCTCGGTGAGCGCTACGGGCCGAACGCGCCGTTCGCGCGGACGATCAAGCGATGCGTGGACTTCCAGATGGCCGAATGGCGGCACAGCTCACTCGCCGTGCGCCGCCACGTCCCCCCGCTGGCGAGGCGGCACCTGAGGCGGCTGCCCGAGGCGCTGCAGGTCCGTCATGCCGCCGAGGTCGAAGCCGCGCTCCGGAGCAACGTCACCGACCGGCTCCGGTTGCACGGCCGGCGCCTGGCGCTCAGCCTACTCGACTACGGCGAGGACCGGGCGGCGGTTGAGCAGCAGCTCATGCGTTGGGCGTTCCACCCTGCGCTGGCGGCCGAGTGCGCCACGTGGGCCGTGCTGGAGCATGCCCGCAGGCAGGCGTCTCGAGCCGTGCACCCGGCTTGCGGTGACGCCGCACCCCCTGCTGGCACGACGCGGGGCCAGGCAGACCAGGCCCAGGCGGCACCGTCCCAAGCGGCACCGTCCCAGGCGGCACCGTCCCAGGCAGCACAGGCCCACGGAACACAGCCCAAAGCAGCCCAAGCCCAACCGCAGGTCCAGATTCGAGCCTGACCTGGCCCCGGTCACGCCGGGTCGAAGGGACGACGCATTGCGCCAAGTAGGATGCAGGGGAAGGTGTCGTCTTCCCCCAACTACCTGGAGTTCGCGCGCGAGCGCGTCGTCATCTTCGACGGCGCGACCGGGACGAACCTGCAACGCCGCGAGCTCGGGCCCGACGACTTCGGCGGCGAAGCGTACGAGGGCTGCAACGAGATGCTCTGCCTCACGCGGCCCGATGTCATCAGGGACCTGCACCGCTCGTTCCTCGACGTCGGCGTCGATGTCGTGGAGACGAACTCCTTCGGCTGCCTGCCCTTCGTGCTGGCCGAGTACCGGCTGGAGCATCAGACCGAAGAGATCGCTCGGCGAGCTGCAGAGCTCGCTGTCGAGGTCGCTCGTGACTACTCGACGAAAGACCGCCCGCGGTTCGTCGCCGGTTCGCTCGGGCCAGGGACCAAGCTCCCGACGCTCGGTCAGATCAGTTTCGTCGACATGCGCCACGACTACGAGGTGCTGGCCCGCGGCCTGCTGGCCGGCGGTGCGGACCTCCTCGTCATCGAGACGAGCTATGACACGCTTCAGGCCAAGGCTGCCATCCAGGCCTGCCGCCGGGCGATGGCTACCGAGGAACGAGAGGTCCCGCTCCAGGTTCAGGTCACGGTCGAGCTGACCGGGCGCATGCTCCTCGGGACCGAGATCGGCGCGGCCCTCACGGCGCTCGAAGCGATGGGCCCTGACGTGATGGGAATGAACTGTGCCACCGGCCCGATCGAGATGCGCGAGTCACTCCACCACTTGAGCGAGCACTCGCTCACTCCAATCTCGGCGCTGCCCAACGCCGGCCTGCCCTCGGTCGTCGACGGCCGCATGCACTACGACCTCACACCCGACGAGCTCGCGCGCCATCTTGCATCGTTCGTGACAGAGCTCGGCGTCACCGTGATCGGTGGTTGCTGTGGCACGACACCCGAGCATCTCCGCTCCGTCGTCGAAGCCTGCCGGGACCTCACGCCGGCCCGGCGCGAGCCCGTTCACGAGCCCGGGGCGGCCTCGCTCTACGCGGCGGTGCCCTTCGAGCAGGAGCTCTCGTTCCTCGTGATCGGGGAGCGGACGAACGCCAACGGATCCAAGCGATTCCGCGAAGCCATGCTCTCGGGCGACTGGGAGACGACGGTGGCGATGGCGAAGGATCAGGTGCGCGAGGGCGCCCACATGATCGACGTCTGTGTGGACTACACCGGGGCCAACGGCGTGAGCGACATGAGGGAGGTGGCCTCGCGTCTTGCGGGACAATCGACCATCCCCCTCGTCATCGACTCCACCGAGCCCCCGGTCATCGAGGAAGCCCTCCAGTGGATCGGTGGCCGTGCGGTCCTCAACTCGGTGAACCTCGAAGACGGCGACGCCCCTGGCACAAGGTTGGACCGCTTCCTCACGCTCGCCAAGCAGTACGGCGCTGCCGTCATCTGCACGTGTATCGACACCGAGGGCCAAGCGCGCACCGCTGACTGGAAGGTCCGGGCGGCCAAGGCGATCCACGACCTGGCCGTCGGCCGCTACGGGCTGAGGTCGACCGACCTGCTGTTCGACCCGCTGGCGCTACCGCTGTCGACCGGCATGGAGGAGTCCCGGCGTGACGGGATCGAGACGATCGAAGGGATCAAGCGGATCAAGGCCGAGCTGCCCGGTGTCCACACCGTCCTCGGCCTCTCGAACGTGTCGTTCGGCCTCGCTCCGGCCGCCCGGCAGGTCCTCAACTCCGTGTTTCTCCACGAGTGCACCGAGGCAGGGCTCGACGCCGCCATCGTGCACGCCGGCAAGATCCTCCCGCTGAACCGCATCGGCGAGACCGAGCAAAACTTGTGCCTCGACCTCGTGTATGACCGCCGCCGCGAGGGCTACGACCCGCTCGCCGAGCTGATCGAGTTCTACGAGAAGGCAGGCGGATCGACGGCGAGCACCCGCGAAGACCACAGCGGTTGGCCGATCGAGCGGCGCCTCGAGCAGCGCATCGTCGACGGCGACCGCAACGGGCTCACCGACGAGCTCGAGGAAGCACTCGTTGCGGGACACTCGGCACTCGCCATCGTCAACGACATGCTGCTCGCCGGCATGCGCACGGTCGGTGAGCTGTTCGGATCGGGCCAGATGCAGCTGCCGTTCGTGCTGCAATCGGCGGAGACGATGAAGGCGGCGGTCGCCCATCTGGAGCCCCACATGGAGAAGACCGAGTCGAGCGGTCGCGGCAGGATCGTGCTCGCGACCGTGAAGGGCGACGTCCACGACATCGGCAAGAACCTCGTCGACATCATCCTGACGAACAACGGATACGAGGTCTTCAACCTCGGGATCAAAGTGCCGATCGCCGAGATGATCGCCAAAGCCGACGATGTCGAAGCCGATGCCATCGGCATGAGCGGGCTGCTCGTAAAGTCCACGCTGATCATGCGCGAGAACCTGGAGGAACTGAACCGCACCGGGCGCTCGGGCTACACGGTGCTCCTCGGTGGGGCGGCGCTGACGCGAACCTATGTCGAGAAGGATCTGCGGGAGACCTACGACGGCAAGGTGTTCTACGGCAAGGACGCGTTCGAGGGTCTCCGCGTGCTCGACCGCATGATGGAGATCAAGCACAGCGGCATTGACGACCCGACGTTCGGCACCGAACGGTCTGGCCGCGTCCTGCCCAAGCGCAACAGCGAGCAGCTGGCAGAGGTCGACCCCGCCACGATCCCGGACCACTCACCCGACGTCGAGAAGGACAACCCGGTCTTCGTGCCACCGTTCCTCGGCAGCCGGGTGGCAAAAGGCATCCCGCTCGACGACGTGGTCTCTTACCTGAACGAGACCGCTCTCTTCCGCAACCAGTGGGGCTATCGGCCCGTCGACGGCGAGACGGACGCCGATTTCAAGGAGCGGGTCCGGGCCGAGCTGCGGGCGCGGCTCGATGAGGCGAAAGCCGAAGGCACACTCATCCCGTCGGTCGCCTGGGGCTACTTCCCCGCCAACTCCGACGGCGACGACCTCATCGTGTACACCGACGACACCCGGACGACCGAGCGGACGAGATTCCACTTTCCGCGCCAACGGCGGGAGCCGTACCTATGCATCGCCGACTTCTTCCGCTCCACGACCTCCGATGACGCCGACTACGTCGCCTTCCACGTCGTCACGATGGGAGCTGCGGCTTCCGAGCGCACGGCCGAGCTCTTCGCCGCCAACCGGTACCTGGACTACGTCAGCCTGCACGGCCTGTCGGTCGAGATGGCAGAGGCGCTGGCGGAACTGTGGCACCGGCGGATCCGGGAGGAGTGGGGTTTCGCGGCTGAGGACGCTCCTACGCTGACTGGCCTGTTCCGCCAGCAGCACCGCGGCGGCCGCTACTCCTTCGGCTACCCCGCCTGCCCGGACCTGGAGGACAACGCCAAGGTCGTCGAGCTGCTCGAGGCCGGGAGGATCGGCGTGACGGTGAGCGAGGGTTTCCAGCTGCACCCGGAACAAACGACGCTGGCGATCGTCTGTCACCACCCGAAGGCGAAGTACTTCGTAGCGTGACGAGCCCTGGCGGGACGGGCGCGAACCGGCGCCTCCACCGGTAGCGTCGATTTCGTGCCAGCGCTCGACATCACTGACGCCACCTTCGAGGCCGACGTCCTCAACCGGTCGCAGGCCGTCCCGGTGCTCGTCGACCTGTGGGCACCGTGGTGCGCGCCGTGCCGAACGTTCGGGCCGGTCATCGAGAAGGTCGTCGACGCCACGAACGGCGCGGTCGCTCTGGTCAAGGTGAACGTCGACGAGAACCCGAGAGTGGCTTCGATCTTCCAGGTGCAGTCAATCCCGGCCGTGTTCGCGATCGATCGGGGGAAGATCGTCGACCATTTCATCGGGGCGCTCCCGGAGCGCTCGGTGGAGGAGTTCGTCGCACGCCTCGTCGCAGTACCGAGCGAGACCGACGAGCTCGTCGCCCTCGGCGACGAGGCGTCGCTTCGCCAGGCGCTCGAGCTCGATCCGGCGCACACCGGCGCCATCGTGGCGCTGGCGGAGCTCCTCGTCGACCGGGATGAGCTGGATGAGGCGCTTGCCTTGCTCGAACGCATCCCCGAGACTGCCGACACCCGGCGCATCGCCGCTCGGGCTCGCCTCGCCCGTGCGGATGCCGGGGCCCAAGCGTGGTCGGCCGGCCGGGTCGAGGCTCGCATCCGGGAGCTGCTGGAGAAGCTGCCGGGCGACACCGAAGCCCGCCAGGAGATCGTCGACCTGATCGAGACGTTCGACGGCGACGACGCCCGGCGGGCGGAGTTCCGCCGCGCGCTCGCCTCCAAGCTCTTTTGACCGAACCGTGAAGACGGCCCACCCGCACCCCCAGGGCAAGCTACCCATCGCGGGTTCGCTCGACCTCGGCGCGCATCGCTTCGACGTCACGAGCCGGGCGCTCGTCATGGGGATCTGCAACCGTACGCCGGACTCGTTCTTCGACAAGGGCGAGCACTTCGAATTCGATCGGTTTCTCGCCCGGGTCGATGACATCGTCGGCGAAGGCGCCGACGTGATCGACGTCGGAGGAGTGAAGGCCGGCCCAGGCCCCGAAGTCAGCGAGGCCGAGGAGGTCGACCGCGTGATACCGGCCATCGTGGCGATCACCGAGCGCTTCGATATCCCCCTGTCGGTCGACACCTGGCGCGCGGTCGTCGCTCGTGAGGCGTTCGCCGCCGGAGCGGTGGTGGGCAATGACATCAGCGGATTCGCAGATGCGGACTACCTCACCGAGGCCGGGGCGGCAGGCGCGAGCGTCGTCGCCACACACATCCGGCTACCGCCGCGGGTCCCCGATCCCGATCCTCACTACGACGATCTGATCGGCGACGTGAGCTCGTTCCTGCTAGAGCGAGCCGCACGGGCAACGGCGGCCGGCATCCCGCCGGAGCGCATCATCCTCGACGCCGGCCTCGACCTCGGGAAGACGGCCGGCCAGTCGCTCGAGCTCCTCCGGTGCTCCGATCGTCTTGCCGCCTTGGGGTACCCGTTGTTGTTGTCGGCGTCGAACAAGCGGTTTCTCGGCGATGTCCTCGGTCTCGAGGTGACCGAGCGGCGGGACGCCTCGCTGGCGGCTGCGGCCCTCGGCATCGCCAGGGGCTGCCGTATCGTCCGCGCCCACGACGTGGCCGCGACGGTCAAGGTGCGCGACGTCGTTGCGGCGGTGCTCAGCACATGACCGTGGCCTCGTACCTCATCACGGGTGACGACCCGAGCCTTCAGTCGGAGGCCCTCACCGGTTTGCTCGACAGGCTGTGCGGGGCGGACTTCGTACCGGTCGAGGAGCACGGCCCTGACGGTGACGACTCGATCGACATTGGGCCGGTGCTCGACGCCCTCGTCACGCCGCCGTTCCTCGCCGACCGGAGAATCGTGGTTGTGCGTAGCGCTGAGAAGCTCGATGCGACGCAAGCGGCCCAGCTCGCCGACCACGTGAAGGAACCGAGCGAGTCCAACATCCTCGTGCTGGTGACGAGCGGGGCAAGCTCGGGTGCCGGAGCCACCCGCAGCGTGCCGGTCGGCTTGTCGAGGGCCGTGAAATCTCACGGCGAGGTGATCGACACCTCGCCAGGGCAAGGGCGCCAGCGGTCCGACTGGCTGGGCCAGCGCATCCGTGCGGCGCCCGTACGTCTCGATGCCGAGGCGGCAAGGCTGCTGAGCGAGCATCTGGGCGAGGACGTCGCTCGGCTTCATTCGATCCTGGACATGCTCGAGTCCACCTACGGTGAGGGCGGGAAGGTCGGCGCGGTCGAACTTGCCCCGTTTCTCGGCGACAGCGGCACCGTCCCGCCATGGGATCTCACGGACGCGCTGGACCGGGGCAACACGGCCGAGGCCATCACCGCGTTGCATCGCATGATGGACGCCGGCGGGCGGCACCCCCTCCAGATCATGGCGACCCTGCAACGCCACTTCGGAGGGATGCTGCGGCTCGACGGCGCTGAGGTGCGGACGGGTGAGGACGCAGCGGCCATCCTGAAGATGTCACCGTTCCCGGCCCGCAAGGTCCTCGAGCAGGGTCGCCGGCTCGGTCATGAGAGGATCGCCCGTGCAATCGAAGTGCTCGCTCAAGCCGACGCCGATCTCCGGGGGCGCCTTGGCTGGCCCGACGCCCTCGTCATGGAGGTGCTCGTGGCACGCCTCGCCCAGCTCGCCCGGTCGCAGGCAGCGCCTGCCCGATCCCGATCCCGATGACGAGATCGACGACGAGCGAAGGGCGACCAGGCGACCCGGAGGACCTAGCAGATCCCGCCTTCCTCCGGCGCCTGGCAGAACTTGCCAGGTCGACCGCCCTCGAAGCGGGGCAGGTGTTGGCTGATCGGTTCTCAGCCGCCGGGCCCACGAAACGGGTGACCGACAGCGTGCGCTCGAAGTCGACCCGGACCGATCTGGTCACCGAAGCGGACCAGGCCAGCGAGCAGCTGATCGTGGCGAGGCTGCTGGCCGAACGTCCCGCCGATGCCATCGTGGCGGAGGAGAGCGGGTCGCGCGAGGGTACGAGCGGGCTCACGTGGGTCGTCGATCCACTCGACGGGACGATCAACTTCGTCTACGGCTTCCCGGTCTTCGGCGTCTCGATCGCCTGCCGCTCGAGCATCGACGGAACGACCGTGGTCGGCGTCGTCCACGACCCGATACGGGGTGAGACGTTCAGCGCGCTGTTAGGTGGCGGGGCGTTCCGGGACGGCGTGCGCCTGGTGCTCGAGCCGGGGCCGGAGCTCGGCGAGGCGTTGGTAGGGACGGGTTTCTCGTACCAGAGCGGCCGGCGCGCCGCCCAAGCCAGCCTGCTCGGGTCTATCCTGCCCCGGGTCCGCGACATCCGCCGCGCCGGCGCCGCCGCCATCGACCTGTGTTGGGTGGCGGCCGGCCGCCTCGACGCTTTCTATGAAGCAGGCCTGGCGCCGTGGGACCTCGCCGCCGGCTCGCTGATCGTGACTGAGGCCGGTGGGACGGTCGACCAAACCGACGGGCTCCTCCGCGGCCACCGAGGCGTGAGCACCCTCATCGCCGCAGCGCCCGGGCTTGGGGCCACCCTCGGGGAGGTGCTGCTGGAAGCGAGGCATCGTGAGGATCCGTGAACGTCGCGACGAGGATCTCCTCTCATGTGCCGAAGCGCCGGCCTGATTCCCGCCGCCGCCGGCCGGTCGCCACGGCTAGCGTCGCCGCCATGGAATTCGAAGTCGTCGTAGAGATCCCGAAGGGCCAGCGGAACAAGTACGAGATGGACCATAAGTCGGGTCGCATCTACCTCGACCGCATGCTGTTCACGTCTACCCGGTATCCGGCTGACTACGGCTTCGTCGACGGGACCCTCGGCCTTGATGGCGATCCGCTCGACGCCTTGGTCCTCGTGGACGAGCCGACGTTTCCCGGCTGCGTGATCCGAGCCCGGACGATCGGAATGTTCCGGATGACCGACGAGAAGGGCCCGGACGACAAGGTGATCGCAGTGCCGATGGCTGACCCCCGCCACGAGCACCTCCAGGATCTCCGGCACCTACCGGAATTCGAGCGGCTCGAGATCCAGCATTTCTTCGAGGTCTACAAGGACCTCGAACCGGGCAAGTCCGTCGAGGGCGCCACGTGGGTGGGCCGCGAGGAGGCAGAGCGCGAGATCGAGCTGGCCCGGGCGCGCTACGGGAGCACGTGAAGGTTCACGTGCCAGGCTTGCTGCATCGGTTGAACTAGCGCGCGAGCGAGGAGATCCCAGCCGGCCGGGTCGAGGTGCACGCCGTCCGATGTGCGGATCTGGACTTCGGCGCCATGGATCTTCAGGTACTCCGTGAACTTGCCGTGCGGGCCGGCGAGGAGGTTCCACGACGGCACGAACGTGACGCCCGGGTGAAGCCGAGTCTGGGCCATGTAGATGGAATTCACCTGCTTGACGAAGGCGTTCGTGATGTTCCCGCCACCCATCGGTGGCAGGCCGACCCAGATGACGCGGGCACGGGCCGCCAGGCACTGCTCCATGAGGGTCGCCACGCGCGGTGTGTACAGCTTGACCCAGGCCGGCGAACCGGGCGTCGCGCCTTCGATGTCCGTGTCGTCGTTCGCGCCCATCATGATGACGACGGCGCCCGGGTGGTACTTCTCGAGATACTGCTGGAGGTGCCCCGGCCAGTCGTAGTACGAGGGATCTGAGAGCCCCGTGCTCTCGACTCCTTCCTGGCGGATGTTCACGTACGGGTCACCGGTGAAGATGTCACCGAGCCCGAAACCCAGATCCTCCCCGATCGAGTCCCCGATGTCGAGGATGGTCAAGCGGTCGCGCGGCGTTGGCTGGGGGATCACCGGGATCGTGGGGGGAGGCGGCACGATCTCCGAGATTCCCTTGTGCCAGCCGTGGGGAAGCGGGTTCGTACCGTTCATCAAGTGGTTCGGCGGCTGTGCCGTCGGGATACCGGTCACAGGTTGCGGCAGGTTCTGGTTCCCTCCTGGACCTGTGGTGTGACCGAGCTCGGAGTCGCCCCAGTTCACGAGGCCGGAGAAGTGCAGCAGGTTCGCGACCGCCGCGACCGGCCTGAGCACGGTCATCGCCGCCGTGCGTCGAACGCCGGGAGACGAGATGGACGCCTCGTGGAGGAGCTGGTTGGCGTCGAGCAGTGTCCACAGCGAGAAGCACAGCACGGTGACGCCGATGATGCGCCCAGCCGAGGCGTAGTGACCGCTCCACTGGATGAGCCGGCGATCGCCACCTGCGATACCCGGCTCTCGTCGGGTCCGGCTCGGCTTGGGCTCGGTGGCGTCGCTCCGTTCTCGAGTCGCGGTGAGGGCGCCCACCGGGCTCGTGAGCGACGGATCCTCCCCGCCCTGCCGATCGCCCTCTGGCCTGCCAAGCGCTTTTAGTTGACCAGCTGCCTTCGGACGACCACCGGCCTTCGGACGACCACCCGGTGCAGGGGCCGAGGCGCCGCCTGCAGCCGGACGGGCGGCCTTGTTGGTGGCCGCCGCCCGCTGCGCCTTTCCATTGGTGAGCTCCGCGTGCTCTCGCGCATGACCGTTGGAACCAGCGGCGCGCGCTTTCACCCGGGCGTCGATGCGAGCCAGTGCTTCGGCCCGAACCCGAGCACGCTCGTCGGATCCGGCGCGGCGTCCTCGCGATGGCGTCTTGGGCGGCACTGCCGGCGGGTCTGCCGGTGGCTGCGGAGGTGAGGGAGGGGGACTCATGGCGTCAAGGAACTCCGTACATCATCCATCAGAACCTGAAGTAGATGAACGGCGCGACACCGGGAGGGCCCATCGTCGTGATCACGAGCAGGATCCCCGCCAGCGTGATCCCCTGCAACGCCGGGCGCAGACGGCCGAAGACGTCCTGAGCCCGAGCAGAGACGCCCTGGGGCACGTACTGGGTCCCGATCCCGACGAGGATCGTCAGGAGCACCGGGAACGTCACGAGTGGCGACGGGAGGGCCCAGCCCGAGGTCAGCCGGCCGAGTACGGCGAAGGCGTTCGAGAACGACGTCGCGCGGAAGAAGACCCAGCCAAGGCAGACGTACTGGAAGGTGGCGAACCGTTGCCACGCCACGGCGAGGCGCCCATCGCTTTGAGCGGGAAGGCCGCGGGCGACCCGGCGCCCGCGGCGCCAGTGACCGGTGCACTGGCCGGCGCCGTGCAGCGCCCCCCAGGCGACGAATGTCCAGCCGGCGCCGTGCCACAGGCCGCCGAGCAGCATCGTGATCATGATGTTCCGGTACATCGTCCACTTGGAGCTGCCCTGGTTGCCGCCGAGCGGGATGTAGACGTAGTCGCGCAACCAGAACGAGAGCGTCATGTGCCAGCGCCGCCAGAAGTCCTGCAGCGACCTGGCGGTGTACGGAGAGTTGAAGTTCTCCGGGAACCGGAAACCCAGCAGCAGCGCGCACCCGATGGCGATGTCGGTGTATCCGCTGAAGTCGCAGTAGATCTGCACTGCGTAGCCCCAGACGGCGAACAGCACTTCGGGAGCAGAATGCAGGCCCGGGTTGGCGAATACCGTGTCGACGATCGCCGAGGAGATGTAGCTCGACAGCACGACCTTCTTGAACAGTCCTCCGAAGATCAGGTAGGCGGCACGAGGGAGGTCGATGTGGCGTGGGTTTCGCCGGCTCGAGCTCGTGATCTGCGGGAGCAAGTCGGACCCGCGCACGATCGGCCCGGCGACGAGGTGGGGGAAGAAGCAGACGAACACCGCCACATCGAGCCACGGCGACGGTTCGAGACGGCGCCGGTAGATGTCGAACACGTACGACAGGCCCATGAACGTGAAGAACGAGATGCCGACGGGCAAGGTGACCGTCATCGGCGCGCTGAGCGAGGCCAGGCCCAGCCGGTGAAGAGCACTGTCCACGTTCTGGTAGACGAAGCCGTAGTACTTGAACCACGCCAGCAGACCGAGCTCCGCGGTCAAGGTCGCGACGAGCCAGAATCGGCGGGCGCGTTCGGACACCGACCGGTGCACGAGCCGTCCGCCGGCGATCGTCGTGACCGTCGAGATCGCCAGCAGGAAGATGAACCGCCAGTCCCACCACGCGTAGAACACGTAGCTGGCCGCGATGATGAAGACCTTCCACCGACGGGGGAAGGGCGCGAGCAACCAATTCAGGATGAAGACAATCCCGAAGAAGATTGCGAAGTCGGTGGTCGGAAACAGCATCGCCGGGTCCCTAGAGGCCGCGCCCCGTGCGCGACGACTGGCGAACCCTACCCATGTGAACGGGTCGCCGACTCATTGGGCGCAGTAGGTCTGCCGGCATCATCTCAGTACTGACGACGGCCGCGGTCGCGGCCTTGCGTCCGATGTCCAAGCCGTGCGTCCCGCGCCACCGGCGGACCCCGGGCGGCGCCGCCGGCGCAAGCGGCACCGGTGAGGCTTACCCCTGACGGGCCTTGATCGCGTCGATCAGTTTCGGCAACACCTTGTGGACGTCGCCGACGACGCCGAGATCTGCGATCGAGAAGATCGGGGCGTCCTGATCCTTGTTGACG
>Ga0187860_1002230_pt1 | contig 16335 bp, 17 predicted proteins | sample June2016WEW_10_4_FD_132981 | JGI IMG/M metagenome (GOLD analysis project Ga0187860, IMG submission 132981) | Peatland microbial communities from SPRUCE experiment site at the Marcell Experimental Forest, Minnesota, USA - June2016WEW_10_40 | ecosystem: Environmental > Terrestrial > Soil >... | reverse complement strand
GCCGCGCCAGAGTCGCGCGCCACGATCGATTCCATGCCGGTGCCGACAAGCGGCGCATCCGCCTTCACAAGCGGCACCGCCTGGCGCTGCATGTTCGAGCCCATCAAAGCACGGTTCGCGTCGTCATTCTCCAAGAAGGGAATGAGCGCGGCCGCGACGGAGACGATCTGCTTCGGCGACACATCCATGAAGTCGACCTTGTCGGGCGTCACCATCACGACGTCGCCGGCATGCCGGCAGACGACGAGATCTTCGGTGAGCGCGCGATTCTTGTCGACCGGTGCATTGGCCTGGGCGACGTAATATTTCGCCTCTTCCATCGCCGACAGATAGATGACCTCGTCCGTCAGCTTGCCCTCGCGCAGACGCCGGTACGGTGCTTCGATGAAGCCATACTTATTGACGCGCGCGAAGGTCGCCAGCGAATTGATGAGACCGATGTTCGGGCCTTCCGGCGTCTCGATCGGGCAGATGCGGCCGTAATGCGTCGGATGCACGTCGCGGACTTCGAAACCAGCGCGCTCGCGCGTGAGACCGCCCGGGCCTAGCGCCGAGAGGCGCCGCTTGTGGGTGATCTCGGACAGCGGATTGGTCTGGTCCATGAACTGCGAGAGCTGCGACGAGCCGAAGAACTCGCGTACCGCGGCTGCAGCGGGTTTCGCATTGATCAGGTCCTGCGGCATCACCGTGTCGATGTCGACCGAGGACATGCGCTCCTTGATCGCGCGCTCCATGCGCAGCAGGCCGAGACGATACTGATTCTCCATCAGCTCGCCGACCGAGCGCACGCGGCGATTGCCGAGATGGTCGATGTCGTCGATTTCGCCGCGTCCGTCGCGCAGATCGACGAGCGCGCGCACGACCGCGATAATGTCCTCGCGGCGCAGCACGCGCATCGTGTCCGGCGCGTCGAGATCAAGCCGCATGTTCATCTTCACGCGGCCAACCGCGGAGAGATCATAGCGCTCGGGGTCGAAGAACAGAGAATGGAACATCGCCTCGGCCGTCTCGACCGTCGGCGGCTCGCCCGGACGCATCACGCGATAGATGTCGAACAGCGCTTCCTCGCGCTGGCTGTTCTTGTCCACGTTGAGCGTGTTGCGGATATAGGGGCCGATGTTGATATGGTCGATGTCGAGAATAGGGAGCTCGTCAAAGCCCTTTTCGATCAGCAGCGGCAGGGTCTTGATGGTGATCTCCTCGCCCGCCTCGGCGAAGATTTCGCCCGTCGACGGATCGAACAGATCCTGCGCCAGATACTGGCCGTAAAGCTCCTCGGCGGGCACCTTGATCGCCTTCACGCCCTTCTCGGCGAGTTGGCGCGCGGCGCGCACGGCGAGCTTCTTGCCGACTTCGAGAATGACCTCGCCGGTGTCGGCGTCGATGATGTCGGCGACCGCCTTGACGCCCTTGAGGCGCTCGGCGTCGAACGGCATGCGCCAGCTGTCGCCGTCCAACGTGTACGGGATGGTCTTGTAGAACGTGGAGAGAATCTCCTCGCCGTCGAGACCGAGCGCGAACAGCAGCGACGTCACCGGAATCTTGCGGCGGCGGTCGATGCGCGCATAGACGATGTCCTTGGCGTCGAACTCGATGTCGAGCCAGGAGCCGCGATAGGGAATGATGCGAGCGGCGAACAGCAGCTTGCCAGAGGAATGGCTCTTGCCCTTGTCGTGGTCGAAGAAGACGCCCGGCGAGCGGTGCATCTGCGAGACGATCACGCGCTCGGTGCCGTTGACGACGAAGGTGCCGTTCGACGTCATGAAGGGCATGTCGCCCATGTAGACGTCCTGCTCCTTGATGTCCTTGACGGACTTGGCCTGCGTGTCGGGATCCACGTCGAACACGATCAGCCGCAGCGTCACCTTCAGCGGCGCGGCGTAAGTCATGCCGCGCTGGCGGCATTCGTCGACGTCGAACTTCGGCTGCTCGAATTCGTAGCGCACGAACTCCAGCAGCGAGACCTGCGAGAAGTCGGAAATCGGAAACACCGATTTGAAAACCGACTGCAATCCCTCGTCGGGACGCCCGCCCTTGGGTTCGGCGACCAGAAGAAACTGGTCGTAGGAGGCCTTTTGCACCTCGATGAGATTGGGCATTACCGCGGCTTCGCGGATGTGTCCGAAAAATTTGCGAATCCGCTTGCGACCGGTGAACTTCCGCGCCGACGTCTGAGCCATGTCGCCTCTCGAACCTCTTCTCCCTAACGGTCGACCCTCGCTAGCCGCGAGACTTGAGGAACGCCTGGCGCGTCCCGCCGTCCGTCGCGCCGACGACGCCCGAGCCAAGCTCTTAAAGCTCCGTCACGCATGTATGTCGCGAATATCAAATTTCCTAAACCGCGCGCGGCCCCGGCGCGAACCGGGACCGCGAATAGAGCGACGGACCGCCGAGACGGCCCCGTCGTCTTACTTGAGTTCGACCTTGGCGCCGACCTTCTCGAGAGCGGCCTTGATCTTCTCGGCCTCTTCCTTGCCAACGCCTTCCTTGACCGCCTTGGGAGCGCCCTCGACCAGATCCTTGGCTTCCTTGAGGCCGAGGCCGGTCACGGCGCGCACTTCCTTAATCACTTCGATCTTCTTGTCGCCGGCGGCGGCGAGGATCACGTTGAACTCGGTCTTCTCCTCGACCGGAGCGGCGGCGGCCGCCGGAGCGGCGGCGACGGCCACCGCGGCGGCGGCGGAAACGCCCCACTTCTCTTCCAGCAATTTGGCGAGCTCGGCGGCCTCCAACACGGTGAGGGAGGAGAGTTCGTCGACGATCTTTTCCAGATTGGCCATTTTAGTTACGTCCTTCGAATTTGGTTCTTTGGTCTGGTGGGTGCAAGCCTTGATTTAGGCCGCGTCTCGTTTGGCGTAGGCCCCGAAAACGCGCGCGAGCTTGGCGGCTGGCGCGGTCGAGAGCTGCGCGAGCTTGGTCGCGGGCGCCTGAACGAGGCCCACGAGCTTTGCGCGCAATTCGTCGAGCGAAGGCATGGTCGCGAGCGACTTCACGCCATCGGGATTAAGGGCCGTCACGCCCATGGCGCCGCCGAGAATCACGAATTTTTCGTGGTCCTTGGCGAAAGCCGCGGCGACCTTGGGCGCCGCCACCGGATCGTCCGAATAGGCGATCAGGGTCGGTCCCTTGAGCAAGGGGCCGATGGAGGCGACGCTCGTGCCATCGAGAGCGATCTTGGCAAGGCGGTTCTTGGCGACCTGCACGCTGGCGCCCTGTTCGCGGGCCTGCTTGCGCAGGCGCTGCATTTGGGCGACGGTCAGGCCGGAGTATTGCGCGACGACGACGACCGAGGCCTTGCTAAAGACCTCATGCAACGTCGCGACGGCTGTTGCTTTCTCCGCTCTTTCCACGGGTGCTCTCTCCTGAAGCGGGGCCACGGAGCCCCGCCGGTTTGCGACATGCCGTCCACCCTCTCCCATAACGGGCGAAAGGGACGGCGCCGTAGATCCTGTCCCCAAGGCGAAGAATTCGCCTAGGTTGAAGGGGCGTCAAACCAAATTCGAAGGACGCGCGCGGCTTTTGGAGCCTCGTCGGTCCGGCAATTTCTGGCTTTCCCCGTCTGTGCAGGCCGCCCGCAAGCGGGAGCGGCGAACCGCTTTCGCTTGGCAAACCGATTAAGCCGCCTTGAGGAAACCCCAAGGCATGCGCCGGCAGTCTCGGACAGAATTCGACCGAACGTCCCATAAGGTTCAACTCTTAAGGTTCGCCGGCCTGTCCACCGTTTTCCCTCGAGCGTTTTGGCGCGAGAATCAAACGGAAGCTCAAAACTCAAAAAGGGGGCCGCCATAGCTGGCGGACCCCGGAGGGGCCTATCTAACGACCCCGCGCGCATTTGCCAAGCGGAAAATTAACAAAAAAGCGCGTAGGGGCGCCAATTTCGCGCGCGGAGCGCGTTTTGGGGCGCGTCCTCACCTCTGCCTCGGCGTGAACTCCATGCGCACCCGCCCATTGGCTCCGTGCATCGCCATCCCCCCTGCCCCGCGCCGCGCCGGCGCGTGGTAGGCGCTCGCCCTTCGACCCTTCCCCAGCGCGGCGCGCGGCTCGCCTTCGCTGGCCGGGGCGTAGGACTGCCCCGAGCCCACGTGTCCTACCGCCGGGCCGAAGCTCGCGAGGCATTCGTTATAGGCCATGGGCTCCTTGATCTTCTCGCAATCGTCGATGTTTTTTGGCGCGGCCTGCGCGCTTGCCGCCGCCAGCACCCCAAGAACAACAATCTCGCGCAAAAACCTCATCCGCGCAGCGTCGCTCCGGTTTTCTTCTCCGCCTCGGCGACGATTTTTTGCGCCAGCGCCTCGATCTCAGCGTCGGTCAGGGTTTTGTCCTTTGGTTGCAGAGTCACCGCGACGCCGATGGATTTTTTGCCCTCCGGCACGCCGACGCCCTCATAGACATCGAAAATATCGGCGCTCACGATCAGCGCCTTGTCGGCGCCGAGCACCGCCTTCAGCAAATCGCCGGCCGGCGCCGCGCGATCGACCACAAAGGCGAAATCGCGCGACAACGGCTGCAAGTCGGACAACTCCAGCCGCGGCTTGGTCTTGGTGGGCTTGGCCTTTTGCGCGGGCAGAGCGTCGAGATAAATCTCGAACGCCGCCAGCGGCCCCTCCACGTCGAGTTCGTTAAGCAGTCGCGGATGCAATTCGCCGAAGCAGCCTACCACCGCCTTGGGGCCAAATTGCAGCGTTCCCGAACGCCCGGGATGCAGCCAGTCCGGCCCCTTCGCCACGATCTGCAAGCCGCCGACCGCGACGCCCAGCGCCTGAAACAGGGCCAAGGCGTCGGCCTTGGCGTCGAAGACGCCGGCCTTCTTCGCGGGCGCCGCCCAGCCACGCCCGGCGGCTTGCGTCGTGGCGAGGCCGCGCCGCACGCCGGCGGCGGCGGTTCTCTGGCCCTTTTCATCGTCGCTGGCGAAGATCTGCCCGACCTCGAACAGAGCGCAATCGCCAAAGCCGCGCGCCGCGTTGCGGCCAATCGCGGCGATCAGCCCCGGCAACAGGCTTGGCCGCATATCCGAGAGTTCCGCGGCGATCGGGTTGGCGAGCGCCAGCGAAGGATCGCCGCCGCCAAAGCCGCGCGCCTGTTTGTTCGAGACAAACGACCAGGTGACGGCCTCGACCAGCCCCTGCGCCGCCAGCGCCCGCCGAGCCGCGCGCGCGCGCTTTTGGCTTGGCGTCAGCACCGGGCTCGCGACGCCCTCGGCGCGCGCGAGCGGCGTCGAGACGATGTTGTCGACGCCGTGGATGCGCAGGATTTCTTCGACAATATCGGCCTTGCCCTCGATGTCCGGCCGCCATGTCGGCGCGGTTATTTTCGCGCGGCCCTCGACGGAGGCCGCGACCGAAAAGCCGAGCCGCGTCAGGATCGCGGTCGCTTCGTCAGGCGCGATGTCGAGGCCGGTGAGACGCTTCGTTTCGCTGAACGGAAAATCGACGACGCGCGTCTCGGTGGGCTCCGCGCCCGCGACAGTGATCGTCGACGCCTCGCCGCCGCAAAGCTCCCGCACCAGCGTTGTCGCGAGCTCCAGGCCCGGCAGCGCGAAGGCCGGATCGACCCCGCGCTCGAAACGGTAGCGCGCGTCGGAAACAATGCCGAGATTACGGCCGGTCCGCGCGATGTTGCGTGGATCCCACAGCGCCGATTCGATCAGCACGTCGGTTGTCGAATCATCGCATCCGGAGGCCTCGCCGCCCATGACGCCAGCGAGCGATTCGACTCCCGAATCGTCGGCGATCACGACGACGTCCTCGTCCAGACTATATGTCTTGCCGTCGAGCGCCAGCATTTCCTCGCCGGCGCGCGCCCGGCGCACGATTAGATCGCCCTTGACCTTGCCAGCGTCGAACACATGCAGCGGCCGCGCGCGGTCGAGCGTCAGAAAATTGGTGATGTCGACCAGCGCGTTGATCGGGCGCAGGCCCACCGAGCGCAGCCGCTCCTGCATCCACGCGGGGCTCGGTCCATTCTTGACGCCGCGCACGAGCCGTAGCGCGAACAACGGCGCGAGATGCGCGTCGCCGGGCGCGAAATCGAGCTTCACCCCCACGGGGCACGGGAAGCCGCCGGGAACGGGCGCCGTCGCCGGTGTCGTCAACACGCCGAGTCCGGCGGCGGCGAGATCGCGCGCGGCGCCGGCGACGCCAGCGGCGTCGGGGCGGTTCGGCGTCAGATTAATGTCGATGATGGGATCGCCCAGCCGCGCCCATTGCGCGTAAACGGCGCCGACCGGCGCGTCCTCGGGCAGTTCCATGATGCCCTCGGAATCGCCGGGGAGCTCCAATTCGCTCGCCGAGCACAGCATGCCCAGCGATTCGACGCCGCGAATGACGCCCTTGCCGAGCGTGAATTTCTTGGCGGGGATGTAGGTTCCCGGCGCCGCGAACACGGTCTTGAGACCCTTGCGCGCATTGGGCGCGCCGCAGACGACCTGCAAAGGCGCGCCGGCGCCCGTATCGACCGAGCACACCTGCAAACGGTCGGCGTTGGGATGCGGCGCCGCCTCGATCACTTGCGCGACGACAAAGTCCTCAAGCACCGCGGCGGGATCGTGCACATCCTCGACCTCGAGGCCGATGCGCGTGAGTGTGTCGACGATCTCGGTCAACGAGGCCGTGGTGTCGAGATGGGTCTTGAGCCAGGAGAGGGTGAGTTTCATTGGGGCTTTGCTTTTTCCCGTGCGAATAAGCGACGCTTCAAGGCGCCATCAACCAAAAATCCGAAGCGCAGCCCGCTCAACCCGAGACGCATCCGATCTTGTCCGCGGTCGCCCCTGGCGCCTTCTGCCCGCGCAACATGCTGGCGACACTAACGTCCTCGTCGATTTGCGGCCAATGCACGCCCAGCGGCGAGAGTTCGACGACGCCGCGCGCCGCATCGGAAGCCTTCGCCAAGCGCGGATACCACCACAGAGGCGTGCGCAGCACGCGGCCATCGGCGAGCGCGACGTTCAGGAAATTGTCGTCGCAATGGGCCTCCACCGGGCGGCTGTCCTCGATCTCAATTTGCAAAATAGTCATGCCACGCCTCCAGGAAGACCTCTCGTTCGTCGCGCGTCTTTTTGATGATAAAGCTCAACTCTCTGGCCGAATACCCCATATTGATCGCAAGATTGAGGTCATTCAGCCAGATCTTGGCTTCCTTGCCGTCTTTCGTCACATGGAGATGCGGCGGCTCCCAGCCGTCGGCGGAATAAAAGAAAAAGCGGTATCCTTGCCATCTCAATACGGTTGGCATCGCCTCACCCGCTCAATCCCCCCGCCAGCGTGGGGAAGTCCAGCGCCCTAAATCCATAGTGCCGCAGCCAGCGCAGATCGCCCTCGAACAGATCGCGCAAATCCGGCATGCCGTATTTCAGCATGGCGAGGCGGTCGATGCCGACGCCGAAAGCGAAGCCCTGGTATGTGTCGGGATCAAGGCCGCAGTTGCGCAGCACATTGGCGTGCACCATGCCGCAGCCGAGAATCTCCATGAAGTCCTCGCCCTCGCCGAAGCGGATTTCGCCGCCCTGGCGCTTGCATTGGACATCGACCTCCATCGACGGCTCGGTGAAGGGGAAGAACGACGGGCGAAAGCGCAAATTCACCGACTTCACCTCGAAGAACGCCTTCAAAAACTCTTCCAGCACCCATTTCAAATGGCCGATATGGGTGGAGTCGTCGATGACGAGGCCCTCGACTTGATGGAACATCGGCGTATGCGTCTGGTCGCTGTCGCAGCGATAGGTGCGGCCAGGGCAAATCACCCGGATCGGCGGCTTTTGCGTCAGCATCGTGCGCACCTGCACGGGGCTGGTGTGCGTGCGCAGCAGCTTGCGCTTACCGTCGGCGCCGGGCGAGAAGAAAAACGTGTCGTGCATCTCCCGCGCCGGATGGCCTTCCGGGAAATTCAGCTTGGTGAAGTTGTAGTCGTCGCTCTCGATGTCCGGCCCCTCGGCGACCGAAAAACCCATGTCGGCGAAGATCGCCGCGAGTTCGTCCATCACCTGCGAGAGCGGATGCAATCGGCCCCGCTCCAGCGCGCTCGGCGGGGCCGGCAGCGTCACGTCGAGCGTCTCCGACGTCAGCCGCGCCTCCAGCGCCGCCCGCTCCAGCGCGGCGCGGCGGCCGGCGAGCCGCTCGGTCACCACGTCCTTCAGCGCGTTGATCCTCGCGCCTTGCGTCTTGCGCTCGTCGGGCGACATGCGCCCCAGCGTCGCCAACAGCGCGGAGATCGCTCCCTTCTTGCCGAGCGCGCCGACGCGCACGGCCTCCAGCGCGGCCTCGCTGTCGGCGGCGGCGATCTGGTTAAGCGTTTCGGATTCGAGTTTTTCTAGGTCGGTCATGGAGCTTCAGCCTGGCGCGCGAAATCTTGGCCGGGTTCTGCCATGCGCGCGGGGCGATGTCGAGTTGCGGCGCCCGGAGCGCTTTCCGCGCGGCACGTTTCCGCGGTCGCGACGGGCTCCGATGGTCTCATCGCGCGATCAAGGGATCGCTCGAAACCATAAGGCTACGACTTGTGCTCCTCGAAAAACTCCGTCCACTTTTCCAGGAGCCTGCTCTCGCCGACGCCGTCGCCGGGCACGCCGCGCCAATGCGCGAAAATCTGCGCCAGCGCGGTCGAGGCGACCCGCGCTCTCACGTCGTCGGCGCGGCTGGTCAGCACGATCGGCACGCGCGCCCCGAGCGCCAGGCCGGCGGTCTCCGCCCCCGCCAGAAACACCAATTGCTTGGCCAGGATGTTGCCGGCGTCGAGGTTCGCCGCCACCAGAATATCGGCGTCGCCGGCGACCGGGGAAACAATGCCCTTGGCGGCGGCGGCTTGCGGCGAAATGGCGTTGTCGAAGGCCAAGGGGCCATCGAGAACGGCGCCTGTAATCTGGCCGCGATCCGCCATTTTGCACAGCGCCGCCGCGTCGACGGTCGAAGGAATCTTGGCTTCGACATTTTCGACGGCGGACAGAATCGCCACCTTCGGCCGCGCGATGCCCAGCGCATGCGCCAGATCGATGGCGTTGCGCACGATGTCACGCTTTTCGTCCAGCGTCGGCGCGATATTGATCGCGGCGTCGGTGACCAGCAGCGGCTTGTCATGGCCCTTCACGTCAAGCACGAAGACGTGGCTCATGCGCCGGTCCGTGCGTAGCCCGTGGTCCTTATTCACCACCGCCGCCATTAGTTCGTCGGTGTGCAGCGAGCCTTTCTTCAGCGCGTCGAGCTTGCAATGTCTCGCCAAGGCGACGGCTTTTTCGGCGGCTGCGTGGCTGTGCGGCGCGTCGACGATCTCGACGCCGGCCAGCGAGAGCCCCGCGTCCCGCGCCGCCGCCTCGATTTTCGCGCGCGGGCCGATGAGGATAGGGATAATCAGTCCCCTTGCGCGGGCCGCCAGCGCGGCTTCCACCGCCACGCCATCGCATGGATGGACGATGCCCATCTTGACGGGCGGCAGAAGCGCCGCGCGTTCGATCATCGCCTCGAAAAACCGCCCATAGGCGGCGGGCTCGGCTTGGACGCGCAACGGCATATGGCTCTCCAGGCGTTTGGCGCGCGAGACCATTACACGCTACCGACCAACGTCCTCGTCCCGCTTTTGCTCCTTAATACAAACATCCGAGACTTTTTCCGAGTCCGGCTTGAGCCCGATCCAGGCGTCGACAAGTTCCGCGTCGAAGCCGCATTCGCGCCGCCCCGAGACGAGCATGAGCGGACGCCGGATCAGCAGCGGATCGCCGAGCATCAAGGCGAGAGCCTCTTGCTCCCCCATCCGGTCGATGGCGATTTCGCCGGATTTTACCCGCGGCGACGCGAGATTGAACCAGTCGCGCACAGGTCTGTCGCCAAAATAGGGGCGCAGGCTCGCGCTCGTCCAAGGCTCCGACAACAGGCTTTTGGCCTCGATCTCATGCCCGGAGGCGCGCAGCAGCGCCTTCTGCTTGGCGTTGCCGCCGCAGCCGGGTTTCTCGTAAAATACCACAAACGCCATGAATCGACTCGCCCCTCGCCTATTTGGCGACCTCGACGCGCGGCTCGGCGCCCAAGGGCGCGGCGGCGACCGCGGGCGGCGCGACCGGCCGCGACGCCGGCGCCGACGCGAGGCCGATCCAACCATGCACGCGTTCGGGATCGAAACCCGCCTCGCAATTTTCGCCGATCCGCATCAAGGGCCCGCGAATGAGACTGGGGTCCAAAATCATCGCGACCAGAGCGGCTTGCGGCGTGATGGTCTCGGGATCGATTTCGCCTGCGACGATGCGCGGCGCGCTCGGGTCGAACCAGTCGTTGATTTTCTTTTCCGCGAAGAATGGGCGCAGGCTCGATACGCTCCAGGGCTCGGCGAGCAGATCGCGTACGTCGATCACATGACCGGCGGCGCGCAGCAAAGCCTTCTGACGCGCATGTTCGGCGCAAGCAGGATTTTCATAGAAGATCACTTGGGCCATTGTGTGCTCGCTTTGGTTCGTGACGACGACCAAGGTCGACATCCTCACAGCCTAGCTCACTTTGGTGCGGCGCGATACGCCCGGAAACTATTTTGTTCAAAAGAAGGCCGCGCCGCCTAATATCCGAGCTTCATTACAATTTTGCGACAAGCGCGGCGCCGGTGAAATTGGCGCCAAGCATTTTTTCGCGCCATGGTCTTCGCGGACGCAACACCGGTTACGGCCGAGCTCCATATTTATGCAGCTGCGACCCCTGCGTTGTGAGCCAGCTTTCGGCGCGGTCGACATCGCCGCATAGTTTGTGCGCGAGCGCCCAGAAGCGCGGCGAATGATCGAGATGAACGAGATGCGCCACCTCATGCGCGGCGAGATAGTTCAGCACGAAGGGCGGCGCCATGACGAGCCGCCAGGAAAAATTCAGGGAGCCCGAGGCCGAGCACGAACCCCAGCGGCTGATCGGATCGCGCAAGCCGACGCCGCGCGCCGGCAGGCCGAGCAATCGCGTATGGCTCGCCACGGCCGCTTCGAGATCGCGCCGCGCCTCGCGCTTTAAAAAATCGCACACGCGGCGCTGCACGTGTTCGGCGGCGCCCGCGACATAGAGCGCGTGGGCCGGGCCGTCGCCGAGCCCGGATTGATCGAGCGGCGCGCTCCAGACGACGCCGCGCGCGCCCGGCAGATGCACGAGCAGATGATCGACGCCGCGCAACGGCGCCACGGCGCCCTCCTCGAAAGGAATCACCGCCGGCAGCCGGCCGAGTCGCCCGGCGATCCAGGCGGAGTGGCGTTCGGCGAAGATCCGCGCCTCGCGCAGCGACGCGCCCCGCGGCATCGTGAGCACCGCGTCGCGCGCCGCGAAACGCACGCGCAAGGTGAAGCGCCGGGCGCTCGGCAGGCGTCTCAATGCGACGACGATTGACTCGCCGGCGTGAGTTAAAATGAGCTGGGAGGAGCCGGCGTCGGGCGCGGTCTCTTTACGCAAGAGGCGAAGCATGGCGCCATGCTAACGCAAAACATGGCTCTATCGCGACATACTTATCAGCCGCGCCGAAAAAAATCGGCGCGGCGACGTTCGTCACATATAGCGCTGCAGCTCGCGCGCCGCGTCGGCGGGCTTGCGCGCGACGTTGAAGGCGTTCACGAAGTGGCCGTTCTTATCCATCAGATAGACGACCGTCGTGTGATCCACGCCGTAATTGGCGTCTTCGCCGGGCGCGCGCTTGGCGAAGATGCGAAACTCCTTGAGCATCGGATCAAGCGCGTCGTGGGCGCCGGTGAGGCCGATGATGCGCGGATCGAAACTCGACAGATAGTCCTTCAATATTCGCGGCGTGTCGCGCTCGGGATCGACGGTCACGAACAATCCGCCGACATTGGCGTCGGGTCCGAGCGCGCGCATGATCTCCGACAGTTCGAACAGCGTCGTATGGCAAATGTCCGGACAATTGGTGTAGCCGAAGAACACGAGATAGGGGCGCCCCAACATATCCTTGTCGGTGAACGGCTTCTCGAATTGCGTCGTCAGTTGGAACGGGCCGCCGATCGCGGGCGGCTTCGCCTGCTGGTTGGTGAAGACGACGAAGGCCGCGAACAGCAGCACGCAGGCCACGCCAACTCCGATCAAGGTCCTCGCGCCGATGGGGGACGCCTTCGCGGCGCCCTTCGCGCTTTGTTTTTGGGGCCGGACGACGGCGCCCTGTTTGACTGGACCCTGTTTGACGGCGCCCTTGACGCTTTGCTTCGCGGCGCGCCCGCTTGCGCCTTTCGCCTTGCTCGTGCCATTCGACATGCTGCGTTTCCCGATCGTTTTTTTGTGTTTTTACGTCGCGCGTTCGCGCGATCGTCTTGCGAAATAGGTCGTCGTCACGCCGTCAATCCACCAACACAATATGTGCTTCGTTGCATAAATCCACCGCGCCGCCATCGTCGGCGTCCTCGAATTTCCAACGCGCCTCGAACAGGCACCCCTTCGGCTTGTCGAGCGGCAGGCTCACGGTCTCGCCGCCGGGAAGCGGCCTGTCGAGCTTGCCCACGATTATTTCCGCCAAGGAGGCGTCACCCGAGTAGGCTTTACCCGCCATCACGATCTCGAAGCTTTGCAAAGCGACGCGCCTCTTGTTCTCCAAGGTGACGGCGGTCGGCGTCTCCGGCCGCGGCGCCCGCCGTTTCGGCGCGGCGTCGGCTCCGCACGCTGGTAGGGCGAGGCCGAATAGAACAAATCCGGCTAGCGCCCGACGCGGACTCATGGTTCCCAATCCTTGCTGGTCGGGGAACTTAGCGCGCCCGCGACTTTTCGCCAAGGGCGCCCCTCCACGAAGGCCCCTCCGCGCGCATGCCGACGGCTTGCCTGCCCTGGCCCAAGGGAGTATTCGGGGCGGGATGCGCCCGCGTTCCCAGGCGGGAGCGCGAAAGCGCGGTCGCCACGCGGCGCGGGGGCGGAAGCGCCGGAACGCCGCCGCCGATCCCGGTGGCCGACGGATGATAGCAAGACCAAGGGCTTTGCGTCGACGCGTCTTCTTGGGGCGCGGACCGGCGACCACCTCGCCCGAAAACGCTCCAGCAAGAAGCGCAGGCTCGTAATGTCCAATCTGACCGAGATTTTTAACGCCGGCGCCGCCAACGCCTATCTGTTCGTTCCGACCGCCGTTCTGCTCGGCGCCCTGCACGGGCTGGAGCCCGGCCACTCCAAGACCATGATGGCGGCCTTTATCGTCGCCATTCGCGGAACGGTGGCGCAGGCCGTGATGCTCGGGGTCGCGGCGACGGTTTCGCATACGGCGGTCGTCTGGCTGGTCGCGCTCACCGGGCTCTATTTCGGATCGCGCTGGAACGCGGAGGCCAGCGAGCCCTATCTGCAAGTCGCGTCGGGAGCGCTCATTCTCGGCGTCGCGCTGTGGATGATCTGGCGCAATTGGCGCGAACATCACGCGGCAGCAGGCCACGTCCATGCGCACGGCGATCACGGCCACGACCATGATCATCCCCACCCGCATCAAAGCCATCATCACCGCAACTTCGGCCATCACTACCACGAGCATCCCCATCCGCACGCGCATCGCGGCGTGAATAAGGACGCGGAGTTCAAGCAGGAATTGCTGCTGGTCGATCCGCAAGTCTTCGCCAGCGAGCACGAGCGCGGGCACGCCATCGACATCAACCGGCGCTTCGCCAGCGGCCGCGCCACCGCTGGCCAGATCATCCTGTTCGGCCTCACCGGAGGGCTGATCCCCTGCCCCGCGTCGATCACCGTGCTGCTGCTATGTCTCCAGGTCGGGAAGATCGGCCTTGGCGCGCTGCTGGTGCTGTGTTTCAGCCTCGGCCTCGCCATCACCATGGTCCTCGTTGGCGTCGCCGCCGCGCTCAGCCTGCGCCATGTCCAGGCGCGCTGGAAGGGTTTTGACGCCTTCGCGGCGCGCGCGCCTTATTTCTCGGGGGCGCTGGTCGCGTTGGTGGGAATTTATACGCTGTATCTCGGCGCCGCGTCGCTGGCGTGAGGCGTCACCCGGCGGGATGAAACCCCGTCTTGCTCACGCCTTCGCTGAGCGGCGCGTCGAGAAAAAAGTCGAGCAAGGCGTTGACGCTGGGATCGACGGCATAGGACTTGAAATCCTTGACGCCCTCCTCGCGCAGCACGGCCGCGTCGATGAAGAAATTGCCGGTGCAGCTCCGCGCCGCGCGCGAAAGAATCGCGTGGGCGGCGTCGGCGACGATCTCGGGCCTGCGCGCGTGGCGCAGCGCCGCCTCGCCGCCCAGCAGATTGCCGACCGCCGCCGTGGCGATGGCCGTCTCCGGCCAGAGCGAATTGACCGCGACGCCGGCTCCGGCCAGATCGCGCGAAAGACCCAGCGTCACCAGGCTCATCCCATATTTGGCGATGGTGTAGGCGAGATTGGGCGAGAACCATTTGGGGTTCATGTCGAGCGGCGGCGACAGCGTGAGAATATGCGGATTGGCGGCTTTCTTGAGATGCGGTAGCGCCAGCTTCGCGCACAGATAGGCGCCGCGGCCATTGATCTGCTGCATAAGATCGTAGCGCTTCATCCCCAGCGACTCGATCCCGCGCAGGTCGATCGCGCTGGCGTTGTTGACGAGAATGTCGATCCCGCCAAATTGCCTGACCGTCGCCTCCACCGCGAGCGCGACCTGTTCCTCGAAGCGAATGTCGCAAGCGATCGGTAGGGCGCTTCCGCCCGCCGCCTCGACCTCCTTCGCCGCCGTGAAAATGGTGCCGGGGAGCTTTGCTTGCGGCTCCACGCTTTTCGCGGCGATCGCGACATTGGCGCCGTCCCGCGCGGCTCGAAGGCCGATGGCGAGCCCGATGCCCCGGCTGGCGCCGGTGATGAACAGCGTCTTGCCGGCGAGAGATCCTGTCATGAAACGGTCCATTGTCAGCGCCGGCGCCGCGCCAAGCGCAGCTTACATTTACCGCTTCCAACCGCCGCCGCAAGCGCGAACTCCGCCGCCTCGCCCGCGCCAGGACGACTCGATCGACCGGCTCGGTGCACAATTTGACGAGACGCGCACCGCTCTGATAAAGAAGCTCGCATGAGCGGCGGCGGGGATGGCTGCGGCCTGATGGGCGACGCGTCCTTAACCGTCGCGAAGGCCAGTGACTCCTGTATTCGCATCGAGATGGCCTTCGCGGCGAACGCGTCGAGACGAACCGGGATTTTGCAGAGTTTTCTTACGCCTTACGCGCTGGTGGTCGGCGCGGGGTTGCTGCTCGGGGGGACCGGCCATATCTCCAGGAATATCGACTTCCTCGCCAACGCCCGCCAGCACGGGCGCGGCTGAATGTTGGCGTGGCGCGGGGGAAGCCGTGATCACGGCGGCTCGGCGCGTGTTGCGAAACGCGGCGGAGAACCGTGATTTCGCGAAAAGCGGCGGCCGCCCTCATAGCCGAGGCGGTTAATAAATGGATTTGCGAACAGGCGGCGTAGCAATACGGCCGCCGCCGTAAATCCGTTACGTTATCTTGCTAACGGTTCATTTGATCGGACCCTCGCGTCCATTCGGATGGATTTAGACTGAGTCTATAGGTGGGTGCGTAAATATCCCGCGCAAAATTGCTCGGGACAACAACTATCGGAGGAAACCATGCATAAGCTTACTCTCGCGACGGTCGCCGCTCTACTCTCGCTCGGCGCTTCGGCGATGGCCGAAACTCAAAACTGGAACATCACCGAGGAAAACACCGTCGGCATCAAGAACGCTCAGGGCAAGTGGACCGTGAATGTCGAGGGTGGTAAAATCTCCGGCAAGGCCGAGTTGGACGCCACCAATGGCGGCGCGGTCACTTATAAGGTCGAAGGCACGGTCAAGGACGGCATTTACACCGTCACGATGTCGGACCGCTCCGACGGCAAGAAGGGCTGCGTTTGGACTGGCCACGCGCCAGCGGCCGGTGGACAGCAGAGCCACGGCCTGATCGGCGAGGCGCCCTGCGAAGGCTCCAAGCTCGTCATCCGCGCCGGCTTCTGATCGGAAGCAAGACCATAACGGCGCGCGGCCTTCGGGCCGCGCGCCGTTTTTTTGCGCGCTCGCCGCTCGAACGCGCTCATGCTCGGGTCCGACGCGATCCAATCCGATTGTTTCTGCCCGATTTCTTATTGCTCGAATGATTCCATCCGAATGGAATGCGCGCCGACCGGCGTCGGCGCGGCGCCGGCGTGATCAATTTTCGCTGGCTTCACGAGGGCTAGCCGTTTCGCGAGGGATCGCCCGAAGGCGACCATTGGGCGCTCGATTGTTAACTGCAAGATGTAAGACGCAGCCACGGAAACGATCAAAGCGATGAGAAATCTTAAACCCGAGTTGAACAGTAAACGCGGGGAAGGCGCTTGCAACCTATTGATATCGTTTATTTGGAGCCTGGATTTTTTCAAAACGTGGTGCCACGTTTGCCTGTTTATTGGGCTTGAATG
>Ga0187860_1002227_pt1 | contig 16358 bp, 12 predicted proteins | sample June2016WEW_10_4_FD_132981 | JGI IMG/M metagenome (GOLD analysis project Ga0187860, IMG submission 132981) | Peatland microbial communities from SPRUCE experiment site at the Marcell Experimental Forest, Minnesota, USA - June2016WEW_10_40 | ecosystem: Environmental > Terrestrial > Soil >... | reverse complement strand
GGTTCGGGCTGGACACGACCGACCAGCTCGTCCCGTCGTAGTGCTCGACGAGGGTCTGGGCGAGCGGGGCGCTGGAGGTCCCGGCGTTGTAGGAACCCACCGCCCACACGTCATTGGCCGAGACGGCGGCCAAGTCTGTCAGCGTGTTGGCGGTGGCGGCAGGGGGCGACCCGGCACTTTGGTCGGGGCTGGCGATCAGCGTCCAGGTGACCGTGGCTGCGCTGGCGTCGGACACAAAGATGGCCATGGGGACGACGATCGCGAGCGCGATGAGCAACGGGGCAAGTACCTTCTTCGAGCGTAACGGCATACGGCGGGCCGTTTGCACAGAGCGCCGTCTCATACCCGTGGACCTGCGGGCGGGGCGGCGAGATGGCCCTCTACGGGGGTGGCGGCGGGTTGGAGCTGTGGCGCTTAAGCCTCCGGGTCCTTGTGCCTGAGTGCCAGCGCAGCCTGTGCCATCACCGTGCTTTTTCCGCCGATCAGGTCGTCCGCATGTCGAAGGTCGTCGTCGGCGCGAGTGTCCGGCTCGTCGAGGATTGACTTCACATACAAGGAGCGACCTGTCGATGGTGGCGACCACGACGGGGACGCCGGGATTGGCGGTGTCGTCCACGTGATCGGACTGCGATGTTGTGCGCGCTGTGGCCCGCCTGCGGCGCTGGACGCGCGAGACGGCCGCCCCCAGCGCTAGGACGCCCGCGAGCACGACGGCGAGCAACACCCACGGCACGTCGTGGAACCGGGCGACGGCCGAGGCGGTCGTCATGTTCGCGTCAACCTTCACGTGCACGCCGATCGTGGGTCCGAGCACCGGCAGGTGCTTCCACGGTGGCACGACGAGCGTGGCACGCGCGCCGGGGAGGAGCGCGTCGAACCGCACAGGTGCCAAGCGTGCGACGGTCCGGCCGAAGCTGTCGGTCGCCGCTACGTGCAACACCCCGGACAGCACGGTGTTGCCTGTGTTGGCGAGCCCCACACGCACCGTGGCCCGGCTCGATCCGCTCAGGAACGACAGGGGCGGCACCGACCCCGACACGCGCACAGCGGTGACCGACAGGCCCGGGCGGAGACGGCCAGGTACCCGGACAAGGATCCTGACGCCGACGCCCGTACGAACCAGCAGATGGGATCCGTTCCCCGTCACCGCGGTGGGCTCCTCGTCGAGGGCGACGATCCCTCCCATGTGGTCGCCCGGTGAGACGTGAGCGGGCACGCTGAGCGAGAAGGGAACGCGGATACTGCTGTGGGCAGGCACCGTCACCGATGCACTGGGCAAATGGACCCACGCGCCGACCTCAAGCTTGGGCTGGGTCGCAGAGCGAAGCGCGAACACATCACTGTCTGCGGTGTCGTAGCCGTCCGCGGCGTAGAGCTCGAAGGTTTGCGAAGTCGCTGTCGAGTTCTTCACCACGACGGCATCGGCGACGTGCTTTTCCGGGCCCAGCTCGTAGGTGAACGTCGACCGAAGAGGCGCTGCCTGAAGCTGGACCGGCTCGATCGACGAGCCGCCGTCGGAGGCGGCCCACGCGACGGCGGCAGGCCCGGTGACTACGAGCGGCACGACGAGCGCGACGGCCCCCAGTCCAACGAGCCGAATCAGTCTCCGCCGGTATCGGTCTTCTCTCACCTCGCCACCGCCCTCTGGCCGTCCGTCAGCAGCTCATTCGGCCACACCGACCACTTCGGCCGGTTCGGGCTCCGGAACCTCAGACGGCTGGAGCCGCTGGCGACGGCGGCGGCGCAAGCGCCACCAGACGACGATGCCGAGGATGATCGCCACAAGCACTGCGATGATCACCCACGGGAAGACCCACAGGTCCTCTCCTGCGCTCACCGTGCCCGCCCTGTTCGTGACGAGGCTGACGACGATGTGCTGCGGGCCTGCGATGGGGAGAGACTTCCATACCGGTTCGATCACCGTGAAGATCGCGCCGGGCGCGATCAACGACAGCTTTACGGGCCGAAAGATCTTCACGGTGCGGCCGAAGATGTCTGTGGCTTTGACGTTCGCGGTCGCGCGCAACTCCAGGTTGCCGATGTTGTGGATCGTGAAGAAGACGCTCGCGCGGCTGTTGCCCTCGGCAAAGGCAAGAGCAGGCACGGAACTGAGAGCGCCTACCCGGGTGATCGCCACTCCAGGGTGGGCGGGGCCGCTGACCCGCACGTAGAGCGCGACGGCCAATCCCTGACGGATGTTGAAGGTGACTCGGCCCTTGGTCGTTGAGGCCGAGCCGAAGTTGAGCGCGACTATCCCTCCGACGTGGTCGCCCGGTGAGCCATTGGGCGGCACGTGCAGCGCGAAGGGAAAGGTGGCGGTGGTGCGTGCCGGGATGGTGTAGGTGCTGACTGGGAGCGTGACCCACGACCCCACCTCGACGTTGTGATATCCACGTGGGCGAAGTGCGAAGGCGCCCCCCTGGCTGACGTTGTAGCCGTCGGAGCTGTAGAGGAAGAACGACTGCGGCTGGTCGGTGTAGTTCGACAGGGCGATCTCGTCGGTGAGGCTCTGGCCCGGCGGTAAGGCGTAGCTGAAGTCCGAACGCGGGGTCGTGCTGCCGGCCTGGGTCACCGGCTGGAACGAGAAATTCGCGGTTGTAATAGCACCGGCCGTGGTCTGCGGGAGCACGAGTGTCATGGTGCCAGCCGCCAGCAGCACCCCGGCGATCAGCGCCAGTCTTCGCAGCCTCCGAACGACCCACCATGGATGCACCTGAAGCCCCCTGTCACGTGGTAAGCGCCCCTAAAAGTCTATCCCGCCGTGCATGGATTTGACCACCGTCAGTGTCCGTGGTGTGCGTGCTACGGGCCCCGTCAACAGCGAACACATAGCCGGCCGGAGTGGCACTCTCACATGTCGGTCAGCCTTTGCCGCTCACCTGTCCGCTCGGTGTTCTATGTGCGCCTGGACAGCGGTCGCCAGTGACGACGATAGGGGCGGTTCGCACCGCCCCTATCGTCCTTATCACTGTGTTGTTGGGTACCTCTGTGCTACCGCCTTCTACTACAGCCCCGTCACGACGATGTCCATCGTCGCCGAGTAGGTGCCCGCCGCAACGTACGGGGGCACGGCAAGCGACAGACCGGCGCCGCAGAGGAAGCCGCCGCCGCCGCCGCCAGCAGGAGCCTCGCAGAGGACCTTCGCCACTCCGTTGGCATCCTTGTTGTTCAGGACGGTGGTCGCTCCGACTTCAACCTCAGCCGGGACAACCGAGACACCGCCGGTACCCAGGTCCGTGCCGTTGAAGCCGGCCGGGAGGGTCCCACCGACGATGGTGGGGTTGGTGTCTGTCGACGCAGCCGGCAGGCCGCTCGGGCCCTGGCACGAACCAGTCGCGCTCGGGCACTCCACGGTGTTGGCGTTGTCGGCGGGGATCATGCCCGGGGTCTCGAGTTGCAGCGTCGGGATCCAAGTCAGGAAGTCGGCCGGGATGACGTTGTCAATCGCGTTGCCCGAGGGCGTGGCGTTGGTGAAGTTGGTCTCCATCTGACCTGTCACGGTCCAACCAGCGAGAGAACCCCGGTCGTCAGAGATCGTGACGACTCCCAAAGCGCCGGTGGCGTTCTCGAACTGCTGGTTGTTCGTGCCGGTCCCCAGTCCCAGTGTGATCGGGCTGAGAGTCACGGTGCCGCTCGACTCCGAGGCGTACAGGCTCGTGCCGGACACCGTGGTCCCGATGATCTGGTTGAGGGTGCAGGCCCCAGAGGCTGGGATCGAGCACGCCGTCGCCGAGTTGACGGTGAACGGTGCCGAGGCAACGTTCGTGCCCTCGGTGCCGACCAGCGGGTTGTTCCCGACGGCCTCACCTAGGCCCGTACCAGAGACGGCGGTGATCGTGATGGTCCCGCTGATGTCGCCACTGGGGTCGGGCACGACGGAGACCGAGTCGACTCCGCTGCACGTCGCGCAGGCGGTGGTGAACGCTACGGTCACCGAGCCGGCCGGCCAGTTAAGACCGCTGAAGCTCACGACCGTGCCGCCTACACCACTACTCGGAGTGGCAGTCAGCGACAGTGTGGCCGAGTGGACCGTGATCGTGAAGCTGGCCGTGTTGGTCAGGCCGTAAGTCGTGTCGGTCACCTCGATGGTGAACGGCGACGAGGTGCCCACATCGGTGAGGGCCGGCGTACCGGAGATAATGCCGGTGGCCGGGTCAAGGCTGGCCCATCCCGGAAGTGACCCCGAGCTCACAGACCAGCTGTAGCTGCCGCTACCGCCTGTGGCCGCAAGCGTCGTCGAGTAAGCCTTGTTCGCAGTTCCAGCGGGAAGGCTCGCCGTCGTGATGCCCATGACACTCAGCCCGGCAGCGCCGTAGATGTCAGGCGTTGCAGCGTTGGCACCCTCGGTCACGCCCGGAGGCAAGTGCGCCGCGTCGATGTTGCCGAAGGCAAACGCGTTGTTGGGCTCGAAGATGACGACCGGGGTGATCCCGCCGGGCAGCGAGGCAGGCAGCGTGAAGCTACCCGATATCGCCGGAGGGGTGAGGACACCAGAGATCGCGCACGTCGCGCTCGGACAGGTCCCTGTCACAGTCGTCGTGTACGTGGCCGCGCTCACCACGACGCTAGAGCTCGCCGCGGGTTGGATCGCGGGTGCGGTGCCGACCCAGATGTTACCTGCCGGGATACTGGCCGACGTAAGGAGCGGCGAGTTGCCGTTTACGCCACCGGCGCTGTTGTAGCCGTCGTTGAACATGGCGTTTGACCACCAGTAGCCGGTCGGGCTCGCGGCATCCGAGACGCTGATCGAGCTACCAGCGCCACCGCCCAACGGTGACAACGCCAGCGTCGGGGGATTGGGCGTGGGAAGCGGCTCGGTCGGCCAGACCGTGGCCTGGGTGGCGTAGTCCACCAGGTTGGAGTTGATGGACAGGCCTGCTCCGGTCGCGGTGTTCGTTGTGCCGAAGACCGCCAGCGCGCAGTTCGTGAGACCAGCATTCACCTGAGCAGCCGTCGGCGGGCATGTGGCAGCCGGGTCAGCCGGCTTGAACGGGAAGGTGGCATCGCCGGTCTCTTGCATCGTGAACGTCACGCAGTGGTCAAGCGACGGGCAGGTGATCTTATTGCCAGCCCCATCATTACCAGGCGATGGGAAGAGGTTGGCGTTTACGAGCGAGGGGGCGTTTCCGTCGCTCAGACAGTACGCCGGGCCATTAAGCGCTGCATCAGCGCCGCAGGAGGACTCGTAGACCGAGTTGTTGTTGTTGTCGATCACGACGCCAGTTGGAGCCGTGATGACGACGACAGTGGTCTGGACCGTCTGGCCGCCAATTGTCGGAGGCAAGCTGCTCGCCACGCACTCGACCGCGACCTGCATACCGGCGCTCACGCCTATGATGTCTCCCGCCGTGGGCAAGGTGCCGGTTGCCTCCTCGACGCTCGCCGCCAGAGTTAGGTTCGGAAGCAGGACCACGGGAGTGCCGTTGGTGACAGGTACATAGGTGCAGTCAGCGACGTTCGTCGTGCTCTGCGTAGCGCCTGCCGGGCCAGCGACGAGGCTGGATGCTATGACACCCAGGCCTCCACCCACCATTGATGCCGCGATACACACGCCGAACAGCGCGCGTGCACGCGAGTGAAGTTTGCGTTTCAGTAACATTTATTTTCAACCCCTCCGCATTTTGGCCGGCTTACCGGAGCATCCGTCGCTCCATCCCTGGACACCGGCGAGCTTTCCCGTCTTCTTTCTTCTCGTCCGTCTTCTCGTCTGGTCTTTTCTCGAGCTACCGCCGTACTCGGCTAGGTCTTGTCATCGACCTGGCCTCGTCCTCGTGTCGCTCTTTCTTCGTCGGCGCTTCCACCCCCCATGCGCCTCACCGAAGACGGCTCATGGCGCGTGGCAGACTTCTACAGCCGATGAATCAACGGTAAGAGAATCCGAGGCTGAGGGCATCGTCAGGATTGACGAAATTGCCGCTCGCCGTAGTCGGCGCGATCGCCTCGGTCACCTCCCTACGTGGCGGGCATCTGCAAACACGCAGCGTGCGGGGGGTGGGGCACGCTGGTGCGGGAGACCCTCGGGCGGCCCCTTATCGTTCGGACCGAAGTGGCGTAAGATTATCGACGAGGACCGCACGGCCCGGGGGGGGTCGATGCGGGCGGAGGCCTAGAGCGGAGGGCTCCATGGCGGTGCTCGCCGGGAGAAGTGGTGGCAGGCGGAAGAGCCGGGATAGAGGTGTAGGTGAGCCTCGGGCCGAGGTGACGCCAGCGCCGGTTGTGGATGCCCCCAGAGCCCCGGTGCGTGCGCTCCCGACAGTGTCAAAGATTCGCACCGCATCGGTGGTGACGCAGTCCGCTGTGCCCGAGCGGAGGACGTGGACGCCGGACGGTGGATATCGGGTCATCGCCCTCGTCGACGTCGTGCCCGTAGTCAGGGGGAGCCTCGAACCCCTTGCCCCCATCGTGCTGTGGGACCTGGCGCTGCGCCGGATGCAGCATTGTGTCCGGCCGGATGACCGAATGTGTATGTTGGGCGGCGCGCGCCTGGCGGTGTACTTCGGCAACGGTGCGCATCGCATCGCGCCGAGCACGCTGGGCCGGCGCTTGGTCAGGGCAATGGGCGAGCGCCTGTCGGTGGGCAGTACATCGCTGGATCTCGAGGTCGCCGTGGGTATAGGGACAGGCACCTCCGATGCCGAGGGCACCCAGCTCACGAGCGCGGCGATTGCCTCGATCAAGTCAGGACGATCCCGGCTGGTGAGTCGCCTGGAAACCGGCTCAGATATGGCGCGGCCGTTCGTCGCAGTCGCCCATGTCCGGGGTGGAAAGAAAGACAGCCTCGTTCGTCGGGTCCTCTTCCCGCTCCTGGAGGACCCGGACTGCTCCGACGGTGACGCTGGGTGGTCGAACTGGAGTACGCCGAACGCCGCGCGAAGGCTGACAGCGAACGGGAGCGCTCCGGGCGCCTTCACGTCGGTCTTTCGAATCCTCGTGGTGGACCCGGCGCCCTCGGTGCCTGGGGCCTGCCGGCTGGCGGCGGAGGCCGTCGCAGGTGCGACCCGGAACCTCGGGATGCGAGCCACCGTGTCGCGGGCGTCGGATCCCGCCACGGTCGTGCTCGACCACTATGTGGCCGAGCCGCATGCGGTGGTGGTGGCTCTCGAGCCAGACGGCCTGCGCCGACCCGCCTCACCCGAGGCGCCCTGGCCGTGGGAGCGAGCCGCTCAGTTGACGCGCGCTCTGTGCGACACCGGGACGACCGTCCTGGCCGTGAGCCTCGGGTGCAGCGCGGCGACCGTCGCAGCCTGTGTCGAACAGGGCGCCATCGGTTTACTCGACGTCGAAGCGCTCCCGCACGAGCTCGTGCGGCTCGCCCAGAACGGCCAGCTACGGGTCGCCTCGCTGGCAGACGAGGTGCTCGGCGCAGGTAACGGTCATGGGCACCCGGAAAGAAGCCCCCGGCGGTTCCCCCCTCCTTACGACGCGTTGGTGCACCTCACACCAAGCGAGCGCCGGGTGCTGTTCCACATGATGGAGGGGTGCTCTGCCGCGGGGATGGCGAGGGAGCTGTTCGTCTCGCTGACCACGGTGCGGGCCCACATCCGGTCCATCTTGCGAAAGCTGGACGTGAGCTCACAGCTTGCCGCTGTGGCTCTCGCGAACGGCGCGCTCTCGGAGGAGGAGAGGCCGGTCGTCCCGTAGGCGCCGCACCTCGCAGTCAGGGGTTGCGGTGCTTGCGACGCTGGGTGTGCTCGAGTCGGCGACGGATCAGCTCACGACGCTCGATCAGCTCGCTGTGGGTGAGGTGCTCGACGTCCTCTGAGAGCGCGAACGAGGCTCGGATCGCTCCGACGTCGACCGCAGGGATGTCCCCGGGCACAAGGCCCAGTTCCCTGGCGATGCGCTCCCCGTGGTGGACCTGGAGATGGGTGAGGATCTTGACCAGCTCGCCCAGCACGTCGAGGCTCGGTGCCATGGTGGCCATCGCCCCGTCGAGGAAGAGCATGTCCTTTACGAACAGCATCAGCTCCTTCGGCATCCGAGCCCCGTAGCCGAAGAGGGCCTTCGTGATGTCGCGGATCTGAGAGGTGAGCTCCTCGGAGCTGAGCGTCGTCGGATCCACCAGAGGCCGGTCGAGCCCGAGATCGTGTACTACCGCGTCGACGTCCACGTCGGCCGGCAACGCACCGAGGTCGCGCATTGCGGCCACCTGGCCGGTGGTGTCGTTAGCGGCGCCGGCCATGATCAGCCGGAGGAAGGCGAGACGGCTCGGCTCGTCCAGGCGGCCTGTGATGCCAAAGTCGAGGAGCGCCACACGGCCGTCGGGGCGGACGAAGAGGTTGCCTCCATGCAGGTCCCCGTGGAAGACGCCGAAGAGGATCGCGCCTTCTAAGAAGGCGATGAGAGCGCTCGAGATGACCGCTTCGGTGTCGATGCCCGCGGCTCGCATCGTCTTGACGTCGCCCCAGGCGTAGCCCTCGAGGCGTTCCATCACTAGCACGCGCCGGGTCACGAACCGCGGGTGCGGACGCGGGACGACGAGGGCGTGCTGGTCCGTCTCCACCAGGACCCGCGCTACGTCGAGCATGTTCTGCGCCTCGAGGCGGAAGTCGAGCTCCTCGACGATCGTCTCGGCGAACAGGTCCACGAGCGCAGGAGGGTTGCCCAGAGCGGCGGCGGGTATACGCCCCACGAGCACGGGAGCGATCCAGCTCATCACGGCCAGGTCGCGCTTCACGAGCTGGCTCACCTGCGGGCGCTGGACCTTCACGGCGACCTCCTCGCCGGTCGTGAGCCGGGCTGCATGCACCTGGGCGATGGAGGCGGCGGCGACCGGCACCGGGTCGAAGGATCTGAACAGCTCGTGAAGCGGCTTGCCGAGCTCCTCCTCCACGATCGTGCGTACGAGGCTGAAGCTCTCGGCGGGCACCTGGTCGCGACAAAGGAGAAACTCGGCGACGAGCTCCTCGGGGAAGACCCCCTCACCCGAGGAGAGAACCTGGCCCAGCTTTATGTAGGTCGGGCCGAGGCGCTCGAAGGCACGTCGCAAGCGCCTCGAGAGCCCTGCGCGCGAGGCGCGAGTGCCACGGCGACGGTCGAGGGCGTACCAGCCCGCGAAGGCCCTACCGAGGAGGGCACAGACGCGAAGCACACGCACGCCGGGAGGCAGCATGCGCCGGCGTGTGAGCACAGGGGCCTCGGCGCGTGTGGATGCTCGCAGCCCGTCGATGTCCGCTTGCCAGATGAGGTCGGCGGGTTCGACTAGCCACGGCGGGTCGTCGGAGAAGGCCCCGATCGCGAGATCCGCCGGACGATGCTCTAGCCGCGCGGGGTGCTCATTGCGGTGATCGGGCTCTGACGCCACGGCAGCCGACCATAGAGGGCACGGCCGGCGTAGCTCGTTCAAGCTAAGGGAGCTGCTTCTTCTTGTCCTTCTTCTTTGAGTTCTTCGCGTCTTTCTTCGGGTGCTTCTTCGGGTGCTTCTTGGGGGCGCGAAGCACATGGGCGAGGTGTTCGTCCGGCGGGGGAGACGCTTCTAGTGCTTCATGAGGGATCCCTGGCACCTGGGAGAGCTGGGGGACGCCGGAGTCCGCCAGCACTTCGTGGGCCCTGGCTTCGGCCGCGCGAAGGACGAAGCTCGACACCGTGAGGCCTGAGTTAGCGGCGGCCAGCTCGAGACGGCGCTTCGCGGCTGAGTCGATCCTGATTTGTAGGCGCTGTTCTTTGAGATCCGTGCCCTCACACTGGCAGTACGTCTGTGGACCCGTCAAGGGGGACCTGTGTGCACTCACAGCGGCAGTACAGCATCTGAGGATGCAGGTACGCCGAGGACAGCTGCAGAACGAGTACTGGGTCAGTACTCGGTCAACAGCTCGGTGAGGAGCAGTTTGTCCTTGGTCAGCGGGAGGTTCGCGCTGACCGAGATCATGAACCCTCTGGCGCTGAGAACAGCCATACCAGCAGGCCTACGGTTCTTGGTGATCGAGAATGCCGATGACCCGAGCCGGCTAACGGAGGTGATCGTTCGGCCGCCGGCGCTGGAGGTCGTCTGCAAGGTTGCGAACGCCGAGGCGTCGCCGGGCTGGATTGTGAGGATGAGGGTCTTCGACGTCCCGGAGTTCGCGAACTGGCAGCGCAATGCGTTAGGCGCCGCGGTGAGCGACTTGGTGCTTGCGATAGGTCCCATGTACTGCCTGATGAACGACACCGGTATATAGCTGCACGAGCTCGGAGCGCGGATCGGCGTGGCGGGAGGAACCGGCGTCGAAGAGCCACACTCGGCGAGAAGAGCGGCGCATGCGAAGGACAACGCGACAACCGCGCACCGGCGGGGGACGTCACGGTCGAATCGCATTACAAGCCCCCCCTTTGATCGTTAATCGCGAGGATAAGTCCAACGCAGTCAAGACCCATGGATCGGCGTTTTGATAGATGGGTGCGGCGGTTGCCAATGGTACTCGTCGCCGTGCTTTGACTGGCGATCCCGGTCGTCTCACCTGGTGTCCGGGCACCGGTCGTTTCAGTGCGCCCGCAGAGGAGCGGTCAGTGAGAGACGGGCCCGATCACGAGACAGCCGTTGTGACCGCCGAAGCCGAAAGAGTTCGACAGGGAAGGAGCAGGTTCCCATGGCCTGGCATCGCCGTGGACGACGTCGAGGGGGATCTCGGGGTCGGGCACCTCGTAGCCCGCGGTGGGGGGGATGAGGCGTTTGACGATCGCAAGTGTGGTGGCCACGGCCTCGATGGCCCCTGCAGCGCCGAGCGCGTGGCCGGTCACTCCTTTGGTGGAGGTGACCGGGGGTCCGGGTACGCCGAAGACCTTGGCGATGGCTTGTGCCTCGGCGAGGTCGTTGAGAGGTGTCGAGGTGCCGTGGGCATTGATGTGGCCCAGCTCGCCGGGTGAGACCTTTGCATCTGCGAGGGCCAGCTCCATGCATGTAGCCGCACCGGCGCCCCCGGGGGCGGGGGCGGTGATGTGATAGGCGTCGGCGGTGGAGCCTGCCCCCAGAAGCTCCGCGTAGACGCGCGCACCGCGACGGCGGGCGTGGTCTAGCTCTTCGAGGACCAGAGCTGCCGCGCCTTCGGCGCAGAGGAACCCGTTTCGACGCGCGTCGAAAGGGCGCGAGCATCCGTCAGCCGACAGCGCGGTCATGTTCGTGAACGCGGTCATCCCGACGGGGGTCATTGCCGCCTCGGCACCGCCGCCGATGGCCGCGTCACAGCGCCCGGCCGCGACGAGGCGCGCAGCGGCAGCGACCGCATGGGTGCCGGCCGCGCATGCCGTGGTGATCGTCTCGCAGGGGCCGTGCCACCCTGTGCGCATCGAGACAGCGGCGGCCCCGGCGTTGGGCATCATCATCGGGACCAGAAACGGTGAGACCCTGCGCGGGCCCTTCTGCAGGTAGAGCTCGATCTGGTCCTCGAGCGTGCCGAGCCCGCCCACGCCTGTGGCGAAGACGACCCCGGCGCGGTCAGGATCGACGCCCAGATCGCCGGCGTCGGTGAGGGCCATCTCGGCCGTGGCGACCGAGAACTGGGCGAAGCGATCGACTCGTCTCACTTCTTTGGGGCCGAACCATGCGGAAGGGTCGAAGCCTCGAACGCGGCGCTCGCTCTCGGGCGCCGGGCGCTGAAGACCGTCCCAGAAGGCGTCTGTGCCGATGCCACAGCAGGCGACGACGCCGAGACCGGTGATCGCGACTCGTCGGCCCCGCGCCGGCCCGTCGGATCCAGTGCCCAGGAGCATCAGAGCTTCGCTGCTATCAGGTCGTAAGCCTGACCGACGGTCTCGATGCCTTCGAGCTCTGACTCGTCGACTGTGATGTCGAAGACTTCCTCGAGCGCCATCACGAACTCGACGAGGTCGAGGCTGTCGGCGTCGAGGTCGTCGCCGAAGCGCGCCTCGAGCACTAGCTTCTCTTCGGGAACCTGGAGCACCTCGACCGCACAGCTCTTGAACTTCTCGAACACGGCGTCGCTCACCCGGGCGTCTCCTTGTGTCGTCCTAGGACTTGTGTCGCTCGTCTCGCTCATCTCTCTCAACTCGCTCGTTTCGCGTCGGGGTCGGGTTCGGGGTCTGCGGCTCGCGGGTCCGGCAGGTTGTCAGGCTGTTCGTTCGACCGTTCAGAGTCCCATGGCCAGGCCGCCGTCGACGGGGAGAACTGCACCGGTCACGTACGAGGCTTCCTCCGAAGCGAGGAACGCCACAGCGGCTGCCACTTCGTGAGGCAAGGCGCTGCGACCGAGCGGGACCATCGACCTGAACTGCTCTACCCGCTGTTCTCCCAGGGCGGCGATCATATCGGTCTCTACGACACCGGGAGCGACGATGTTGACAGTGATGTTGCGGCTGCCGACCTCGCGTGCGAGCGAGCGAGCGATCCCCACGAGTCCGGCCTTGGCGGCCGCGTAGTTCACCTGTCCGGGCGAGCCGAGGAACCCGACCACGGAGGACACAAGGACTATGCGGCCCTGATGCGCGCGCACCATCGGGCCGAGAGCGCGGCGTACAACGCGATAGACACCTGTCAGGTCGGTGTCGATCACGTCCTGCCAGGACTCCTCACTCATTCGAAGCAGCAGGGCATCCTTCGTGATCCCCGCGTTCGCCACCAGGACTTCCACCGGCCCGAGCTCCGACTCGACGGTGCGGAAGGTGGCTTCGACTTCTTCGGAATCGGTGACGTCGCAGCGCAGCGCGAGGAGGCTTGGGCAAGTGGGGTCGCTGTGGGCGAGCTGGTCGGGGGGCGCATTGTGATAGGTGACGGCCACGCGCTCGCCTGTGGCCTGGAAGCGTCGCGCGCACGCGAGCCCGATGCCTCGAGAGCCACCGGTGATCAAGACGACGCGGCCCGGCATCACGGTGTCATCACGGAGGGATCGAACGTGATCATGGTCGTGTCGCTGTGTCATCACGAGACGGTCAGGATGTCATCACGGGGATGGCGTCACGGTGTCCGCTCAGGGGAGGGCTCAGGTCTCGTCCGACAGGACGCGGAGCCATGCCACGGGCTGCCCGGCCATTACCCGCTCCCCGCGGTGAGCGAGGAAGCCGACGAGGTGTCCGGCGAACGGCGTGCGCACCTGTGCGGCACCGACACACCCCAAGAAGGCGCCGACCTCTACCTCGATCTCCGGTCCCGCCTTGTCCGACAGGGCACCGGGCCCGGGGACCGACAGTCCAGGCTCAGGCTCGAAGATTCCAGCGGTGGGGGAGACCACGACCCGTTCGGAGGTGTACAGGTGCTCCCCTTGGTGCGCAGCAGTGTACGAGTGCCAGGTCTCGCTGTCCGACATCGCCTCGAGGAGCTTCTCGAGGTCTTCGGGGGAGCCGACCGACACTGCGGTCACTTCGGGAAGGGTGCGGCGTGCGAGGGCGGTGAGCACACCGCCCGGTCCCACCTCCGCCATGCGGGTCGCGCCCTCACGGGCCAGGGTCTCGAGGGTCTGGCGCCAACGCACGGGGCCACAGAGCTGCGCCGACAGCAGGCCCGGCCAGTCCCCGGGGGTGCTGTGCGCCCGGGCGTCAACGTTCGCGACGACAGGGACCTCCGCTGCGGTGAAGGGGGTGTCGGAGAGGGCCTTGCGCAGCCGGGCACGGGCGGGGGCCATCAAGATTGTGTGGAACGCGCCCGCCACCGGGAGGAGCATGACCTTGCGTGCGCCGAGGTCCTTGGCGATCGCACCGGCACGCTCGACGGCCTCCCGTTTGCCGGAGATCACGACCTGTCCCGGCGCGTTGTAGTTGGCGACCCAAACGTCGCCTTCGGCGCGCTGGCAAGCCGCCTCCGCGTCGTCGTCGGAGGCCCCGAGCACAGCGGTCATTGTGCCTGGTTGCTCATCGGCTGCGTGGTGCATGGCCTCACCACGTTCGACCACGAGGCGAACGCCGTCCTCGAACCCGAGCGCGCCCGCGGCGACGAGAGCGGTGTACTCGCCGAGGCTGTGCCCGGCGCAGAGTGTGGGCTCGACGCCGACGCGCTCGATGGCGTCCAATACCACGAGGCCGAGCACGAACGTCGCCAGCTGGGCGTTGCCGGTCAAGGTGAGCTCGTCCTGCTCCGCCTCGAGCAGCAGACGAGCTAAGTCCCGCCCGGCGACCTCGGAGGCTTCGGTGACCACTTCCCACGAGGGGTGTTCGGCCCATGCACGGCCCATGCCGGGCCGCTGCGAGCCTTGGCCCGGGAAGGTGAACGCCAGCAATCCGACTCCTCTCGACCCGTTCTCGGACCCAGTCTCGCGACTCGCACCAGGGCTGGGGAACAGGGTAATCAGAGAACAGCGTTACACAGCGCTGCAGGCCGTTTCACGCTACCGCCAGGTAACGCACGGAGTGATTCGTGATGATCGACTGGTCAAGAGACGGTGCAACCGACGGTCACTGGAGAGTGCCCCCGAGCGCGGGTTCCTGCGCAAGATCACGAAGAGGAAGGCGAGGACACGATGACCAAGCGCGCAGGGAGCGCAGCACCGCAAAAGGACGCCGAGGCCGGGACGTGGTATTTCGTGGTCGACGCCGGTCCGGGGCCGGACGGCAAGCGCCGCCAGGTCCACCGTCGAGGCTTCCGGAGAAAGAAGGACGCCCAGGAGGCGCTGGACAAGATCCGGGGCCACGCCCGGACCGCCAGCTACGTCGCCCCGGCGAAGATGACCGTCCGCGAGTACCTGACGAAATGGCTCGCCCACCTTCCGGTGACCGGGAAGCGGCCCTCGACGGTCGACGGCTACCGGCGCAATTGCGACTACGTGATCCCGGTCCTCGGCGGCCGCAGGCTCGACAGCCTGACGCCGCTCGATCTCGACGACCTCTATGCCTCGCTGCTGGTCTCCGGACGGCGCCAGAAGCCGTACGGGCCGCTCTCCGGGCGCTCGGTGCGCTACGTCCACGTCGTGCTCCACAAGGCGCTCGCCGACGCCGTCGAGGGCGGCCTCCTGGCGCGCAACGTCGCCGAGAGGGCCAAGCCGCCGTCGGCGAAGTCGACCAAGGCGCCAGAGCAGGCGTGGTGGACACCGGCCGAGCTTCGGGCCTTCCTCGACCTGACCGCCGACGAGCCGCTCGGGCCGCTGTTCCGGGTGGCGGCCATGACCGGGATGCGCCGTGGCGAGGTCTGCGGGCTTCGCTGGTCCGACGTCGACCTCGATGCCGGACGGATCGAGGTCCGTCAGCAACTCCTCGTCGTCCGGGGCGCACCTGACGGCGGCCTCATGTTCTCCGAGCGGACCAAGACCGACCACGGCCGGAGGAGGGTCGACCTCGACCCGGTGACCGTCGCCGTGCTCCGGACCGAACGGACGCGCCAGAAGGCGCACAAGCTCGCCGTGGGGGAGGGCTGGTGCAACGAGCACGGCCTCGTCTTCACCGAGCCGGACGGTCGGCCGCTCGACCCCGAGTCCGTGGCCAAGGTCTTCGCTCGTCGGGTGGCCCGGTCCGGGCTTCCTCGCCTCCGGTTCCACGACCTGCGCCACACCCACGTCGCCCACCTGATCGCCGCCGGGGCGATTCCGCTCAAGATCGCCAAGCGGCTCGGTCACGCGTCGGCGGCGTTCACCCAGGACCGTTACGGACACCTGTTCGACGACGCCGGTTCGCAGGCGGCCACGGCAGTCGCCGCGATGGTCGACGGCGCATGATCGTTTACCACCGGACCCACGCGGCCGACGAGATCCTCGCCGGAGGCTTCCGAAACGCCGAGGGCCACTACATGACCTCGGACCTTCAGAGCGGCGTGTGGGTGGCCGACCACCCGCTCGACGAGAACGAGGGCGCAGACGGCGACCGGGTGCTCGCCGTGGAGGTCCCGAGGCGGTGCTCGCCGACTACGAGTGGGCCTACGAGGACGACGAAGGCGCGTAGACGTGCTGGGAGTGGCTCGTCCTCGCCGGAGTGCTGAACCGCTATCCGGCCGGCCGAGGTCGCGGGCGAAGTGCTCGACGACCTCACCGCCGCCGTGTCGGACGACCTGGCCGACCAGGACGACGCGACGCCGTGAGCGTCACCGGGCGTACTTGTGACCAACTTGTGACCACAGACGGTTTTTGACGGTCTTTTGTTTGGTCGCCCACGGGTCTGACCAGCACGACCGTCGCCGATAGGGCGTGCCCGGAGCGGAGACGGAGAGGGGACTCGAACGCCTACGCCTGGGTGTTGACGAGCTGGCGATGCCCTATCGGTATCAGTGGCTTGATGAGCACCGACAGATTGACAGACCGCACGAACATGCCGGGAGAAGTACGGGGTCACCATGGCACCGGAGCAAGGCATCCACTCCATATCACTCAGCGTCCGTCGACTCCGGATGGCCGGGTCCCCGTGAACTGATCCACCCGTTGTGCGAGTCCGATCCCTCATGCTGGGGGAAGGAGGACTACACGACGATGAAACGACGCAGACACACGCCCGAACAGGTCATCCGCAAGTTG
>Ga0187860_1002226_pt1 | contig 16368 bp, 15 predicted proteins | sample June2016WEW_10_4_FD_132981 | JGI IMG/M metagenome (GOLD analysis project Ga0187860, IMG submission 132981) | Peatland microbial communities from SPRUCE experiment site at the Marcell Experimental Forest, Minnesota, USA - June2016WEW_10_40 | ecosystem: Environmental > Terrestrial > Soil >... | reverse complement strand
CTGCAACTTGATGATTCCTGTTATTTTCTTAGCCATTGTCTTCGACTCGTTGAACCGTTAAATCGCACACTCTCATACGCTCAAACTCGTTAACTCACTTCAGGCTTTCTCCACCTGCCAATACTCCAGCTCGACGGGCGTGTTGCGCCCGAAAATGTTGACCGTGACCTTCAATTTGCCGCGCTCCGGCTCGACTTCCTCGATGACGCCGCTGAAATTAAGGAACGGGCCGTTGTTGATCTTCACCGTCTCGCCGACATCAAAACTGACCTTGGGCCGCTCCGTCTCCTCCGAGGCGGAGATCTGGGCCTTGATCGATTCGACCTCTTCCGCCGGCGTCGGCGTCGGTGGTTCCCCGCCGACGAACCCGATGACGCCCTGGGTTTCCTTGATGAAATACCAGGGCTTTTCGATGATGTGGTTGTCTTCGTCGAGCAGGGTCATGTCCACAAAAACATAGCCCGGCCAGAGCTTGCGCGTCGAAACGGTCTTTTTCTGGTTCCGGACTTCGACGACTTTCTCCATGGGAACGAGCACTTCTTTGACGTACTCGGCCATTTCCTCGCTCTTGATGCGTTTTTCGATGCTCTCCTTGACCTTCTGCTCCTGGCCGGAGAGTGTATGGATGACAAACCACTGGCTTCGCATGATTAGTTGCCTTACACCTTCGAGATCCACAACATCACGTAATAAAAAATGTAATCCGCGGTGACGATAAACGCGCCCAACAGCACGATCGCCACAGCAATGAGCACGGTCGAACCTTTCAGTTCATCCCAGGTCGGCCAGGTGCATTTGCGCAATTCTTCGCGGGTCCCCTGGACGTAATTGGAAACCTGCAGGAGATAGCCTTTCCACCATAAAATGGCGAAGACCACCCCGACCACCACCGCCCAAATCAAAAGTTTCGTTAAATTATTCACAGGCTCTGGCGGAGAGGGAGGGATTCGAACCCCCGTCGGCGGTTAAGCCGAAGCGGTTTTCAAGACCGCCGCAATAGACCACTCTGCCACCTCTCCGGCTGGGCTGGCAGGGCGTGAGGGACTCGAACCCCCAACCGACGGTTTTGGAGACCGCTACTCTACCAATTGAGCTAACGCCCTACTCGCCGTCGAGCAACCGCATTCCGACCGACCAAAAGGGGAGGCGGCGATTGTCTTCTCTCCGCGCTCCCGGATTACTCGCCGATAGTTATGCGATGATGTCCGTGACGCGGCCGGCGCCGATCGTGCGGCCGCCCTCGCGAATGGCGAACCGCTGGCCCCGCTCCATGGCCACCGGCGCGATCACCGTCACCTCGACTGAAACATTGTCGCCCGGCATCACCATTTCCACCCCCTGCGGCAAGGCAACCGTGCCCGTCACGTCGGTGGTGCGAAAGTAAAACTGCGGACGATAGTTCGTGAAGAACGGAGTATGGCGGCCGCCTTCCTCCTTCGACAGCACGTACACCTCCGCCTTGAAATGGGTGTGCGGAGTGATGCTGCCCGGCTTGGCCAAAACCATTCCGCGCTCGACCTCTTCCTTCTTCGTGCCGCGAAGCAGCACCCCGACGTTGTCGCCGGCGTTCGCCGAATCCAGCAGCTTGCGGAACATTTCAATGTCCGTGGCGACGGTCTTGCGGGTGTCCTTCAAGCCGACGATTTCGACGTCGTCCATGCGCTTCAACATTCCACGCTCCACGCGGCCGGTCACCACCGTGCCACGACCTTCAATGTTGAACACGTCCTCGATGCACATGAGGAACGGCTTGTCCACCTCGCGCGGGGGCAGGGGGATGAAGGCATCGACCGCATCCAGCAATTCCTGAATGGACTTCGCCGCCTCGGGATCGTTCGCCAGCGCCTTCTTGGCGCTGCCACGAATGATCGGCGTCTTGTCCCCGGGAAACTGGTACTTGTTGAGCAGGTCGCGCACTTCCATCTCGACCAGATCCAACAATTCCTTGTCGTCCACCAGATCCACCTTGTTCAGGAAAACGACGACGGCCGGCACACCCACCTGGCGGGCGAGAAGAATGTGCTCGCGCGTCTGCGGCATCGGACCTTCCGAGGCGTCCACCACCAGTATCGCTCCGTCCATCTGGGCCGCGCCCGTAATCATGTTCTTCACGAAATCAGCGTGGCCGGGACAGTCGATGTGAGCGTAATGGCGCTTGTCACTCTGATACTCCACGTGTGAAACGGCGATCGTCACCGTCTTGGTTTCATCACGCACAGTCCCGCCCTTGGTGATGTCCGCGTACGAAATCGGTGTCGCCAGACCTTTCTTGGCCTGAACCTCGACAATCGCCGCAGTCAAAGTCGATTTGCCGTGATCGATGTGCCCGATGGTGCCGACGTTTACGTGCGGCTTCGTCCGTTGAAATTGCTCTTTTGCCATTGCTCTATCTCCTGATGTTGTGTGTCTGGTTTTTTACAACTTCGCTGCTCGCTGACTCGCTGACTTTCTGTCTAACTATGTATTGTGGAGCCCATGACCAGGTTTGAACTGGTGACCTCGTCCTTACCAAGGACGCGCTCTGCCAACTGAGCTACATGGGCGCCGGCCAAGTCCGAAATCCAACCTGATACCAAAAAGCGACACAAAACCATTCCCCCCGCCCTTCGTTTCGCGTAAAGCTAAGGGGCTAACGATTTTTGGTCTGTTTACTGCCCAACGACTGCGTGCAAAATACGGAACAAGCAAAACCCTGTCAACGGGTTTGTCAATTATTTTTCGGCCCGTTTCAGGCACCCAAACCCTTGGTTCCTGTCGCTTCAAGCCTCACCCCATCATTCACTTTGAACCGGACGAGGCCAAAAGAAACTAAACCGGTTTGCCAAATCCTCCGATGCAATGACGGAGACGGTGCCGGCCGAATCATGAGCAAAAACAGACGCATCCTGGTTATTGACGATAACGAGTCCATTCACAACGACTTCAGGCGTGTTCTTTCGGGCCAGGAGGAGCGAGGCCGGCTGGAACACCTGGAATCGGCTCTGTTCGGTCGCGATGCGGAGCGGGCGCCGAAAGTCGCATTCGAGGTGGACTGTGCCGCGCAGGGTCAGCAAGGCTACACGATGGTGCTGGACGCATTGAACGCGGCCCGGCCATACGCCACCGCTTTTGTCGATATGCGGATGCCGCCCGGCTGGGATGGCATCGAGACGGTCGAGCGGATCTGGGCGCAGGATCGCAACCTTCAAGTTGTGATCTGCACCGCCTATTCGGATTATCCGTGGGAAAAGATCATCAGGAAATTGGGGCACTCCGACCAGTTGCTGATTCTCAAGAAACCCTTCGACACAATCGAAGTGCTGCAGTTGGCCCTGGCGCTGACGGAGAAATGGAACCTGACGAACCGGGTCCGGCGGCATGTCGAAGACGTGGAAAACGAGGTGAGATCAAGGACGCGCGAGCTCCAGGAATTTGCTTACAGCGTATCTCACGATCTGCAGGAGCCGTTGCGCAAGGTGACGGCTTTCGGCGAACGCCTGCACGACAAATGCGAGACGCAGCTCGGTCCCGAAGGCATCGATTACCTGACCCGCATGAGGGACGCCGCAAAACGCATGAGTACCCTGATCAACGATCTGTTGGCGCTGTCCCGCGTCATCACCCAGGCCAAACCTTCCACACCCGTGAACCTCAACACACTTGTATCCGAGGTGCTGTCCGACCTCGATGTGCGGATCGAACAGGTTCACGGCAGGGTGGAAGTCGGCTCCCTCCCAACGATTCACGCCGACGCCACCCAGATGCGCCAGTTGTTCCAGAACCTGATCGGCAACGCCCTCAAGTTCCGCAAGCCGGACGTCGCGCCTCTCATCAAGGTGCAGGCGGAGCCCCTGGGCAAAACGGAATCATTCGACGACGAAGGCGCGGGCGGGCGGGCAGCGTGGCTGATTCGGGTGCAGGATAACGGAATCGGCTTTGAGGAGAAGTTCCGCGAGCGCATTTTCGAGGTGTTCCAGCGCCTGCACAACCGCAGCGAGTACGAAGGCTCGGGCATCGGCCTTTCTCTGTGCCGCAAAATCGCGCAGCGGCACGGCGGTTCCATCTCCGCCGAGAGCGCCCCCGGCCAGGGAGCCACGTTCCTGGTCACCCTGCCGGAAACACACGCGGAATCAACCGGAGACGCGGAACCGGCCACCACCACCACCGCCACTGCCACCGCCGCGACCGTCGCAAAGGATGAAAAGCCGGAACAATCCACTTTAAACGCCGGGGCTTGAAAGCAGGCCTCGATAACCGGCCCTCACGCTCCAGCACCGCAGCCCGAAGGCCGCGGGTCCTTCAATGCCGTCCCGCCACCTTCAAGTGGGTGATGCGGAAAATGGCGCCTTTGGGCTCGTTGGAAAGGCACTCGATTTCCCAGCCGTGCGCCAGAACGATCTGCTGGACGATGGCCAGGCCCAATCCCGTGCCCTTCTGCTGGGTCGTGAAGTACGGTTTGAAGATTTCCGTCCGTCGATCGGCAGGAACACCGGGTCCATCGTCCTTGACCTCGATCGAAGCCTCGGACGCGTTGCGTCTCTGCGCCAGGATTTGAATCTCACCGCCTTCGCCCACGGCCTGGGTGGCGTTCAACACCAGATTGAACAGCACCTGGCGAAGCAACTGGTCGTCCGCCTCGATCGACAGCAATTCTCCCTTGATCTCGACCTGAATTTTTTTCTCCTCGATATCGTAGTTCAAGGCGCGGACGACTTCGGCAACGACGGCGTTGAGCGCCAGCACGGAGCGGCGCAGTTCCCGTGGCCTGGAGTAGTTGATGAACTCATTCAATTGAGCCGTCACCTTGTCGGTTTCGTCGATGATTTCGCGTGATTTGTTTCGAATCTCCGGCGGAGCGTCGGGCCGTTTCGAGATCATTTGCGCCAGTCCGCGCACAATATTGAGCGGATTGCGGGTTTCGTGAGCCAGGCCGGCGGCGGCCAGATTCATCTCTTTGAGGTGCGTGTTCAATTCGCTGGCCCGGACGAGGCGGATCTGGAGTTCCGATGTCTCGGCCAGATTGCGCCAGGCAACCCCGGCGCCGACGGCGGAGACGCCGGCAAAAAAGGCGATGATGCACCGCAGCCAGAGGTCATGACGGGAGACGGCCTGAAGCGTGTCGGTGGACATGACCAGGACCAATCCATGCAGCTCCCTCTTTGCGATCAGGGATTCGTAGGCCTGCTCGTCCATCCAGCGCAGCCAGGGCGGCCGTCTGGGCCGGCTTTCCCCCTCGCGACGGTGCTCGGCGTGGTCGTTGACATTGGTGCCGTTGACGCCCGGGCTTTCGGTGCGGGGCTCGGGACCGGGGCCGCCGGGCGGGGGTTCGGGCGGCGAATGCCCGGGCTCCGGTTCCCGATTCGGAGGTTCTGTTGTTCCCTGATGCAGGCTGTTGGTAAACTCGCGTGGGGAAGGCAGGATCACTGTGGCGTTGGTCACCCCTTGCGGCCTTGCGCTGGCGCCCTCGACCAGGTTCACAAACCCGACCCGCTCGGGCCACCAACGTTCCCCGTTCTGGATAACGTCCTTGATGTCTTTCGGGTCGATGGGTCTGCCGACGGAGACCACCGGTTCGCCCGCGGTGTTCAAGAGGGCGATCGAGAGCAGTTCGCCGGCATTGCCCGGTGTGTTGGTGCGCTCGTTGACGAGTTCATCCAGCACCGGTTCCAGTCGTTCCTGGACGACGGCGCCCCGAAAGCGCTGCCCCCGGATCACGGCGCTCAGGAAATTCGCGATGACGGTCGAACGGGTTCTCAGTTCCTTCCTGGCAGCGTCCTTGACCCGAACATGTTCGTCCACCTGCCAGGCCACCACCAGCGCCCAGACGCCCAGCAGGAGTCCATACACCCACAGATTTCGACGGTTCAATTCCATGTTTTATTGTTGTTTTTTAACCGGCACGCGTTCCAGAAAACGGTCCAGTTCCTCCTCCGAAAAGGAAGTCGGCATAAACTGCGACTGTCTTTTCTCCTTGTCGGACATGGATGCCAGTTGTATCGGCGCCGGGACGATATGCGGCGTGAGGAAAATGAGCAATTCCTGTTTGGAATTGCTGTCGGACTTGTGCTTGAAGAGGTTGCCCAGAATCGGAATGTCGCCCAAGAACGGGATCTTGCTGTCGCTGGACGCTTTGTCGTTTTGCATCAAGCCGCCGATGACCACCGTTTGCGCGTCCGGCGTCACCACCACTGTGTCGGCGGAGCGCACATCCAGATACGGGGCGGTCACGCCGGGGGAAATGGTCTGTGTCAGCGTGGGATCCACCGATGAGATCTGGGGCGAGAGGATCATTTCCACGGTGCCGCCCGCGGAAATAAACGGCGTGACTTTCAGGATGATGCCCACGTCGGTGTAAGTGATGTTGTTGACGGGGGTATTGGCCAAACCGGAGTAACTGACCGAGGTGACCAACGGGACGGATTGGCCGACGACGATGGTGGCGGGCTGGCCATCGCGCGCGAGGATGGAGGGGCGCGAGAGCAGTTCCGCTTTGCCGGCCTGGGCAATAGCACGCAATGTCGCCTGAAAATCATTGCCAATAACCTGGTAGAATCCCGCCCCCGACCCCGAGGCCGGAGACAATGCCGGCGACGAGGCCGCGCCCAGCGCGTTGAAATTGGTCACCACCGAATTCAGTCCGGACAACCCGAAGACATTGGCTGCGTTGCCGGTCATGGAATTGCCGATGCCTTTGGTGAAACCGCCCTCGACGCCCAGGTCCAGCGAGTTGTTATGCTGGACTTCCAGGAAGACGACCTTGATGAGCACCTGCGGTTTTGGACGGTCCAGGTTGTTGATGACCTGCCGGATCTGATCGGCTGTCTCCTCGTCGGCGATGACGACAATGTTGTGCGTGTCTGGATCCACCGAGATCGTCGCGCTGCCGACCGTGCCGTTGTTATTGTACTGGCTGCTGGAGGTGCTCGTGTTGCGGTTTCCACCGCCGAACCCGCCAAACCCGCCAAACCCGCCGAATCCACCCAACCCACCGCCGCCCGTGCCGCGTTGTTGCGCGTGGATTTCAGGGGTGGCGAAGAACAGGCAAACCAAAATGCCGCTCAGGTATTTTTCAAAATGTCGCGTCTTCATAATCTTTTGTTGTGTTAAACGTTTCACGAAAATCCGGTTAGAAGCCACCCGCCCCGCCTGGGCGCGCGCCCCCGCCGCCAATGCCGGTGCCGGTGCTGGGGGTGGTGGTGGTGGAACTGCCGATCGTAGCGGCATTTTGGGTCTCGCGATTTGCCAGCGCGCTGCTCGAACTCGACGAGCTCGTGCTGCTGCGCGAGGTGGTGTTGTTTTGGAACATGTTTTGCAACACCTGCAGCGCCTGCTGCGGGTCTCCGTTGTCCATGTGATATACAAAAACCTTCTGATCCCGGGTCGAAGCCACATCCAACTGCTCCATCATCCCGGCAATTTCCGTCATGAGATCCTTGGAAGCGGTCACCACGACGGATGAAGTGCGCAGGTCCGCCACGGCGATGACCTGGGTTTGCTTTTGGATGCGGGAATTCTGATCGGTGTTGGCGGATGTCGTGCCGTTGCCCTGCCTGGCGGCAAAGCCGCCGCCACCGAAGCCGCCGCCGAAGCCCGGGAATCCGCCAAAGCCACCGCCCCGGCCGAATCCACCGCCACCGAACCGGATGGGCGACTGGTTGTTCCCCGTGCCGTTGCTCGACGGGAAAATCTGACTCAGCTCGTTGGCCACGTCGGTCGGACTCGCGTGCGTCAGACGGAACACGCGAATCTCCGTCTCCCCCTCGGCGCTGCTGTCGATTGCCTTGATGATTTCAACCAGATGCCGGATGTTCGACTGCGTGTCGGTGATCACAATCGAGTTGCCGGCTTCGTTCGCCACAATGGTCGCCTGGGCGGAAACGAACGGCGACAAATCCGTCACGAGTTGCCTGGCTTCCACAAATCGAATCGGGATGATCTGGGTGACGATCTCGTCGTTCTTCGGGATGCTGCCCGGGTCGTTGCTGACCTTGACTGGAATATCGCGTGTCTTCGCGTCGTTCTTGTCCAGAATCGTCAATGTTCGTCCGTTGCGAATTGCCGCATAACCGTTCTTGTTCAACACGGAATTGACCAGGTCCACCGCTTCATCCCCGGTCATGGGATGAGTGCTGATCACGCTCACATTGCCTCTCACCGGGGTGTCCATCTCGATGATGAACCCGGCGGCGTCACTGAGATAATTCAGCACGAGGTCGATCGGCGCGTTGCGGAAATTCAGCCGCAGGCCGTTCGTGCCGGTCCCTTCCGTGCCAGTGGAGACGGTCTCGGCCTCGTTCGCCGGCGCCACTGGCGGCTGGATCTGGCCGGCCTCAGCGGAGGCCGCCGCCGCCGCGGGGGGCACCGCGGCCGGGGCGGTCGCGGAGGTGTCCGGCGACGCCGGATGGACCGCCTGGGCCGGCGCGGTCAGGGTTCCGGCGGCCAGGACCGCGGCGATCAAGAGGATTCCCCTGCATGGAACGGACGCGCCCCACCCGGAAGAAGAACGGGAACGGTCGGCTGCATCGGTATTACGCGACGCTGACGAAGGGGTTGTTGGCTGTTTGGTTTTCATGGTTGGGATTGCTGTTCGCGTCTCCATTCTCGTTTCAATTGTCGTTCCCGTTCTGGGGTCCACTCGTGCTTCCGCCGGTCTCCTGAAGCCGTCGCGCCATCATTCGCGCAACCGGGTCGTTCGGGTCACTGCTCGTGGCTTCCGGCGGAGGCGGGGCGCCCGCATCCGGAGCGTCCTCGACCTGGTCTGCCGCCGATGGGTCGCCCGTCGAAGCAGCCGAACGAGACTCGATCCGGGAACCGGCTCGAGCCGGATTCGAATTCAAAGACCGCCGGCCCGGCTCCCTCCGCCGGGAAATCGAGGAGATCGAACCTCCGGACGATTCCCCCTGTTCGCCAACGGACCACCGGCCATCCTCGTTGCGGCGCATCTGCATTCCGACCGACAGTTCCAGTTCATTGGTGCCGGATGCAAGCTTTGCGGTATCCTGCCGGATCTCCTTGACGGTGTAGCCGGCAATGGCGCCGCCGGGCTGGAGCACCTTGCGATATTCCAAACTCGTCCCGTCAAACACGGCAAACAGGCCCTTTTGGTAACTCATCGTGCCGACCAGGGTGAAAGAATCCACAATCGTCGCCGCCGGTCCCGAAGCCACCGCCGGACGCCGGTCCGGGTCGAAAATATTGCGGTCGATGATGATTTTGAACGCCGAGAAATCTCGTGGGGCGGCCTGATTAGTGCCTTGCGCCGGCGCGGAAAAACCTCCCGCCACGACCAGCAATGCCAACGCGCAAGAGCATAAGCTGGAGCGGATGGACCCTCTCCATGAACCGGGCAGGGTAGGGCCGACCTGTGGTCGGCCGGGACGCGCACAGCGCGTCCCTACCGGGTTCAGGGTCGATGAGCAGTTCCAAAAGGAACAGGAAACTCTCCAGGAGATCCCAAAACTGAATTGTGGTAATATTCCTGATTTCATTTTCCCTTCGGCGTGAGAACGAGCCCATTGACCTGCAAGCCGAGCGTCAGTTGCTGGCCCTGGCTGTCATGCGAACTGAGGTCCACCGATTCGACCTTCAGGGACATCGGACCCTTTTCAATGTCGTAGAGGAAACGGCTCAGCGTCCAGAGCGAACCGGAGGCATCGACGCGGCAGATGAGGGTTTTGTATTCGTCCGTGTCGTTCTTCCATTGCGGGGTCGTGCCATTGATGCTGACGCCGCTCTCCTGCGACCAGTTTACGAGCGCCTTCAGGACCTGCTCCTGGGCCAGCGATTGGTTGTTCGGCAGCATGTTCGTGCGCATCTCGTCCCAATGGGTGCGGATCGCCTGTCCGCGTTTCATCAGCGAGGCGCCGTCGGACACCTGCATCCGAAGCCGGGCGATTTCCTTTGAGCGCCCGGTCCACAGGTGCGTCAGCGGCGTGAAGACCAGCTTGTCCGCGGCCAGGAGCGCCACGGCGGCGATGGTGAGAACAATCAACAGTTGCTGCCGGTTCTCAATTTTCATTCATGCCTCCGCCGTTCAGGTGAAAATCGAATGTGAACTGGATCGGTGTCTTCCCGCGAGTCGGCACGTTCAACTCCGTGACGCCCTGGATCGCGCCGAGCTGATGCACGGTCCTTTGGAGCGCCGAATAGCTGGCCGCATTGCCGGAACAGCTGACCACGCTCACGTCGCGCGCCTCGGGCAGCTCGCGGATTTCCAGGGATTTAGCCGTGACCGAGCCGTCTTCCGGAAACGCGGCGGTCAAGGCCTTGAGAATGCCGAGGTACCGGAACGATTCATCGAACCAGGGACGATACTTCTGGATTTGATCCTGCACGTCTCCGAGTTCCTTGACTTTGTCCGACATTCCGGCCCATTGCGAGCGCAGGCGGGTGAGTTGCCACTGCTGGACCGCAAAGGCGCCGCCGAACACGACCAGCACCGCCGCGGCCGCGATGGCCGCCGTTCGCAGCTTTCCGGAGGCATATTTCGAGGTCATCTGCTGCCAGGTGGAAATCCTGGGCGGCAGAAACTCGAACAGGGGGCCATGGCCGGCCAGATGCCTCGCCGCCAGGCTGAACGCGGCGGACAAGGGCGTCTCCGGCGGAATCGTCCGGCCGAATTCATTCGGCGGGTATGCCAGGACCGCCTCGACGCTCAGGCCGCCGGGTTCAAAGCGCGCGCGGATTTCGTCGGCGAGATGTTGCGCCTGCGCCCGGGAGCCGAAGACGCGGATCCGTTTCACCGGATCGCGCAAGCCGGCCGGCAGTTGTCCGAGTGTGATCCTGGCTTCGCGCGCGATAAGGTCGCCATGCAGCACGGGCTGATCGCTCTCGGATTCCACCGCGCCTTCGAGCGCGCGCAACGCCGCCACGCCTCCTCCGCATGAAATTTGCAGCCCGATCTGGTTGTCGTCGATCATGAGCGCCATCACGCCGTTGGATTCCCCGGTCTCCGGCGGTTGGAGAGCCGTGATGCCCAGGGAAAAACTGAGCGGCTTCAACCGGGCCGCGCGCAATGCCTGCCCCAGCCGCTCGACGTGGCTTCTCGGAATGCCGACAAGGGTCGCGTGTTGTTCGCCTGAAGCCGAAACCAGACGCGAGGTGGCCACCTGAAGGGCGGTCACGTCCGTGGGAAACCCGCGTTCCGCTTCGATCTGCAGAAAGGCGGCAACGTCGGCTTCCGCTAGTGTGATGGGCAGCGTGACATGGGCCGCCAGCACCCACTTCAGCGGCAGGGCGACCACGCAGCGGCGCTCGCGCACGCCGGCGGCCTGCAGATGATTGAGGATTTCGCGCCCGGCCAGTTCGACGTCGTCGGTCAACGGATCGAGTGTCAGGGTCGCCGTAAACCGCTGATCCACCTGCAGGGACCCGTTGTGCCGTTTCAACACAACGCCGTCCAGCCGGTCTCCTTCCAGCGCGAGCCCCAGAAGGCCCGACGGAGTCTCCCGCTTCAAAAAATCGATGTTGAGGATATGGGTCATCGTGTGTTTTGTGCCACCCAGGTTTCCCGCGTCTTGCTTCCAAGCGCCCAGCCAAGCCGGCTCAGGTCCTGGCGGTAAATGATTTCCGGCATGCCCTCGCTGATGTCGAATAGGAATTTCACGCGGCGGTAACCGCGCCCGTATGCGCCCGTGGCCGCAATGTCCGCCGTGAATTGAAAACTGTGTGTGGTGATGTAGTCGCCGCGCTGCAACGCCTGAATCACCGTGCTGCTCCTGCCGAGCACGTCCACGATCCAGGCGACGGACGTGAGGTTGTTCGTATTTTGCCGGCGGTAGGTGACAAGCGACTGCGCGGCGCCCGACGCGGTGTTTTGATCGATGCCGATCCCTTCAAACAATGCGGTGAGCACCGGGGCGCTTGCGGTGTTGATGTTCACGCGGCCGCGGGTGTAATGCGCGTTGGTGACGGTGATGCTGTCGAAAACCTGCGCAAATTGTTGCTCGGTCATGCCCGCGGTGCTCCACCGCAGATAAAAATCGAGCAGACTCGAGTAGGACGCGTTGGCCGTGATCCGGCTCGCGAGGGACGGGAAGTTTGCCTGCAACAAGGCCCGAAGCTGGGCCGGAGTGTTCACATTGGTAAGAGAGGTGCCATCCGAGTGAAAGTTGGGTTCGCGGCTGCAGACGGTCACATATTCAAAAAGGCCCGGGGTTGAGGTGGTGCCGCCATTGAGGCTCTTTTCGTTCGCGTCCAGCACCCCGTTGCGGTTGAGGTCGTCGCCGGCCAGCAGATCCACCGTCGCTCCATACACCAGCCGCAATTCGTCCACGGTCTCAAACGGAAGATTCTTGTCCGTGTAACCCACTTGCGAGTAATTCAACGCGTAGGTTCCGACGCCGTTGGTGCTTCGCCAATCCGCAATGGCGTCCGCAAAATCAAGCGTCATGTTTGGCAGATACGAAAGCGCGTTCGTATTGGCGGTGTTCACATTCAGTTTTGAGCCTTCGTCAATGAGGCTGAAATACGGCTCGGAGGACGGCGTCCCCGACGGGTCGCGGCCGATGATCCAGAAATGCGCGTTTTGTTCGGGGGCGGCGGCGTTGCCCACCGGCACGGCTTCGGCCTGGTATTCGGTGAGGTCGGGCACCGTCCCGTTGGTTGCGTACAGGGTGAGGATGTAGCCGACGTAACGCGCCGCTCCCTCGATGGCCTGGTCCGCCGACAATCCGGACATGCGATTGTCCGAAGCCCGCAATTCCATCGACATCGAATTCGCGAAATAGAGCGCGATGCTGATGAGTCCGAAGGAGATCAGCATGACAATCACGAGCACTGAACCGCGGGAACGAGAGGCAGTTGTAGCCGCCATTGTGAAATGGCGGATATTGCAGCCGCAGGACGAATCCGCCATGTCATAATGGCGGCTACGAAGGCTGGGCCCTATCAGGTTTGTGGGCGGGTGATTGAAACGGGGCAGGTTCATTTCAGCCTCCGGTCACGGGCGCGCCCGCCGTGTTGGTGCGCGACAGTGAATCAATCGGCACGACGATTTCGAGGGGCTGCCCGTTTCCAGGGCCGCCGTTGTTGCCGGCCAGTTGGATCCGCACCCGAACGGCCGTCGGCAAATTCGTGTCGCTCCCCGTCGTATCCCAGTTATCTCGCCACTGCGTCCCGTCGTAGCAGGAATACTCGATGCTTTCGACTCCACTCATCAGCCACTGGTCATCCGGCTGGGGAGGAATGGTGGCCAGCAGGTTCCGGGTGACGCTGCGGATGAGGTCCTTGCCGGAGGTGGACGGGTCGGTGGGCGGTCTCAATTCGTACGTGACCCTCTGCACGTCGCCCCAGGGCTCGTTTACGCGCAGCGCGCCGGTCGTCGTGTAAAGCTCGATATCCACCGGCTGATTGAGGCCGAGGCTGGTCACACCGCCAACCTTGAAATCGCCGGAAAAAACTCCATTGGTGGTCGGGGACATCGCACATGCCAGATCACGCCGCAGCGTGTCACAGGCCTGCTGCACCGGCAGCGCCCCGTCCACCGCCTCCGTGACGCTCTCGCGCAGGCGCATCGCGCTGAAGAAGATGCCGTTGATCGCCACCAGCACGATGGCCATGATCCCCGCCGCGAGCACCAACTCCATGAGGGTGAAGGCGCGCAGGCGGCGCCTGGGTAGAACGGGCGACCCGCCCGTTCCGGTCGGCGAGTCGCCGGACGACACGGGCCAGTGGCCCGTGCTACCCATTCGCCGCGTATTCGATCGGATCTGCGGATCGCCCGGGCGATCCTGCATCGAGAAGCTCAAGTTCATTGTGTCCCCCCCATCGTCGTTCCCAGCGTCAGGGGATTCTCCAGCGTGCTCAGATGCACTGAAAACGTCCTGCCTTGCGCCGAGAATTCCACCTCAGCCGTCACCAGATCCATCCCCGAATCAGCCGACCAGGTTTCGTTGCGCAAGCTCCATTGAAAGGTGTGGCCGTTCTGCATCACCGTGCCGGTCACCGCCTGGTTCCAGTTGGTCGTCACGATGTTCTCATTCAGAATGGTGTCGGCGACACGCGCCGCCTCGGCTTTGCGCACCGCGACTTCGCCGGAAACGCCGGCGACGTGCAGCGCCTCCACCGCCACCGGAATGACGATGGCCATGAACATCAGCGCCGCAAGCACTTCGGCGAGCGTGAACGCGGATGCGCGCCGGCGTCCCTTATTTGTCGGTGTTGCGAATTTCATAACCCGGATGGTTGGCCGACCGGACCAGCCAGAGCGTCTCGCCGCTCTGGGCCGTCATGCGCACCGTGGACGCGCTGCCCTCGTCAATCGTGCCGTCCGGCAGGAAACGAATCGCCGGCAGGCTCCGGCCGTTCACCGGAAGGGGCGAAGCCCCGACGGCTTCGATCTGCAATTTCTCGTCGAAGGCAAACTCCTCCGCCTTGGGATCGCCGTTCTGGGAACTGTCCTCCTCCACAATCCCATAGTCGTGGCCTTGGGAATCGATCCAGAGCAGCATCGGAAACCCCTCGGACACAGCGCGGCTCTGCCCCGCATGCGTGAGCGACAGAAGCTGTCGGGCTTCCGAATCCAGGGCGCGTCCGCGAAAAAAGCTCGAAAGCGACGGCGCCGCGAGCGATGTCAGAATGGCGAGCAACGTCAATACCAATATCAGCTCGATCAGCGTGAACGCCCGCCGCGACGAGGTTGCGCCGCAGCGAGCACCGTTCCAGCGAAGGCGCAGCGATTGAGTTGAAGAGGGGGAGCACACGCGCCCACGCGTGTTTCGACCGGCGCCATCGCCGGTCGACTCGATCGCGGTGGTACGAACCGAACCATGCATCCGTTTCCGAGCCTTTGCGTGGCGGGCGAGGGCGCCCACCACCGCACCCGAGGCGGGTGCGCTTCCCAGATTGACTGGGTCGTCTCGGCTGAGGTTTGGCCGCGCCGTGTATGGAGGAGTGCAGTGCATCAAATCCGGCTCCGGCTTGCTACCTCAGCGTCCAGTTGCAGATGTCGTCGTCCGTGCCCATCTGGCCATCCGGGCCGGCGGACGAGACGTCGTAGGAGCTGGGATTATGTTTGCCGGGGCAGACATAGACATATTCATTGCCCCACGGGTCCTTTGGAATCACGTCGCTGTCGAGATACGGTCCATGCCAGTTTTGGGCGCCGGTGCCGCGTGGCTGCTGGATCAGCTCCAGGAGGCTCTTGGGATAATAGCCCATGTCCACCTCGAAGGCGTTCAACGCGGTTTTGAAGGTGGAAATCTGCGTTTGCGTCGCCGTGATGCGAGAGCGTTGTGTGGTGCCGGTGAATTTTGGCAGAACGATCGCCGCGAGCGTGCCGAGGATGACCAGCACCAGCAGCAATTCAACCAGCGTGAATGCGCGTTGCACCCGACGGGCGGCGCGAGGGGTTGTGGAGGAACGGATTTTGGTTTTCATGTTAAATCGCAGCCCGATTCATTTGATGTATTGTTGCAGGGTGAAGATCGGCAGCAGCATGCCGATGAAAATGGTCCCGATGAAACCCGCGATCAAAAAGAGCATGAGCGGCTCGGCAAATGCCACCGCCGTCTTCAATTGGCGGTCCAGGTCGCCCTCGGTCACGTTCGCGATCCGGACCAGCTCGCCATCCAGCCGGCCGCTTTCTTCCGCCACCGACACCATTTCGAGGATCGAGCCCGGAAACAACCCTTTGCAATCCGCCAGGCTTTGACCCAGCCGCGCGCCTTCCTGCACGCGCCCGATGGATTGCGAAACGGCGTCCACGAGAATCTGGTTTCCGATGGATTTGCGCGCCACGTTCAGGCCCTGGACGAGCGGCACGCCGGCGCCGAGGAGGGTGCCGAGCATCCGGCAAAACCGCGCCATGGCAAATTGGGCGACCAGCGGACCCACCATCGGCGCGCGCAACACCAGCCCTTCCCAGACACGCCTGCCCTTTTCCGAGGCAAACCAGTTGCGGACCAGAAAGCCGCCGAGGACAAGGCCGGCGACGACGAAGAATCCGTAGGAACGCACGACATGGCTGACGCCGATGATGATCTGGGTGATCAGCGGGAGGGAACCGCCGAAGCCGGTGAAAAGCTTTTGAAACCGCGGAATGAAGAACACGAGCAGGAAGGTCAGCACGCCCAGCGCGAGCACGAACAGGATGCAGGGATACAGCATGGCGCTCGTGACCTTCGAGCGCAGCTCCTTTTCGCGCGACTGAAAATCCGCGATTTGCGAGAGCACCACGTCGAGAAACCCCCCGGTCTCTCCCGCCTGCACCATCGCCGTGTAAACCCGGGGAAACGTGTCGGGGAACTTGGCCATCGCATCGGCCAGCGACATGCCGTCGATCACCAGATCGTGGATGGCCTTCCACCGGGCGCCGACGGCGGGTTTGGAGGCTTCTCTGTAAAGAATCACCAGCGCGCGGCTCAAGGGCACGCCGGCGGCGAGCAGACT
>Ga0187860_1002223_pt1 | contig 16375 bp, 11 predicted proteins | sample June2016WEW_10_4_FD_132981 | JGI IMG/M metagenome (GOLD analysis project Ga0187860, IMG submission 132981) | Peatland microbial communities from SPRUCE experiment site at the Marcell Experimental Forest, Minnesota, USA - June2016WEW_10_40 | ecosystem: Environmental > Terrestrial > Soil >... | reverse complement strand
TCCACAGCGTGTGGTCGGGCGCCCTGCAGGCGATGACGAGCCGGCTGTCGGCGGGAACGCTGGAGGCGCTGGCCGCCGCCGACCGTGCGCTGGCCGAGAATCGGTTCGACGTGCCGGACGACGTGCACCGCCGGCGCGCCAGGGTCGAGCAATGAGCGGCGGGCAGGCGGCTGGCGACGGCAGCAGCGCGACCGGGACGAAGGGGTTAGCTCGCAGCCGCTGGCTGTCGCGGCGAGCTATCCGGCTGCACCTGACGCTGCTCATCGCCGGCTCTGGCTGCCTGGCCGCAGGCTGGTTCGAGTTCACTCGTGCCCGGGCCGGAAACGAGCTCAGCTGGGTCTACGTCTTCGAGTGGCCGTTCTTCGCCGGCTTCGGCTGCTACCTGTGGTGGCGGCTGCTGCATGAGGATGACCGGTCCCGCGCGCGGCCGGCCGCCGATCCCGCCGGGCCTTCGCCCATGCCGGACGGCAGCAGGGCGCAGGCCGGCAGCGCCGCGCCCGGTGAGCCCGCTGACCCGCAGCTCCAGGCCTGGAACGAGTACCTGGCCAGGCTGCATGCGAGGGACCCGGCCGGCGGCCCGCCCGGCGAGCGCCGCGCGCAGTCCGGCGACTCAGGCGCGGCCGGATGACCCGGGCCGCCTGCGTCCCGCCGGCGGAGCACGCTGACAGCGGCCGGAGGCCGGCAGGCCGGGGCGAGGCGGACTACGCGAGACTCACAGGTCCCCCCCACGATTCCCACGCTCCGCAGGCAGTGCCGTCGCGCGGATCCCCTGGCCCATCTCATCGGACTGCGATCCGATGGCACGAGCCAGCCCTGATCCGGTGCCGCCTCGCCCCGGCCATGCCCAGCCAACCGCGGACGGCGCGCATCCGCCATCCCCGAACTGCGGGATGCGGGCAGGAGGCGGCCGGGCTTAGGATTCGCGCTACGCGCGTGCACGGTCCAGGCGGCCGGAAGAGCCCGCTGGGCGCGGGCCGCCGGCCGGCCGCGCGTTCGGGCCGGCACGAGCGGGGCAGACAGGACGGCGATGACGCTCGATTCAATCCCGGCGACCGCGCACGTCACCACTTCCGCCGGGCGAGTCATCGGGATACCCGAGGGGACCCAGCTGATTTTCGGTCGCGGGCCGGACGCCGACCTGGTGATCCCGGTCGGCCGGGGGCTGTCCCGGCGGGCCGGGCTCATCAGCGCGGTGCCCGGCGGCGCATGGGTGGCGAACATCAGCTACACGCATGCGCTGTACGCCGAGGGCGATGGCTACCGCATCCGGCTGCCGCGCATGGATGAGAAGGGCGAGCCGTCCGAAGGATGGTTCATCCGGCAGGGAACGGCGCTCATCGGCTCACGCGCCATGCTGGACGAGGGGCATCCGTTGCGCCTGGTCGTCGTGGCCAGTCCGGTGCAGCCCAGCGGGCGTGATGGCGACGCACCTCAGGGGGAGGGAGACGCGACCCTGCTCCCCCTTTACCTGGACCCGAATACCAAGCTGTTCCTGGTCGCTCTCATGTGGTGCCGGCCGTGGCTGATCGATGCGGGGCGCGGTTCGCCGCTGCCGCGGACGCCGGAGATCGCCAGGGCCGCGCTGGAAGTTACCGACGCGCACCATGAGCTTGACTGCTTCGACAACGATCCGGCCTTCCGTGACCGGCTGTCCGCGCGGGTCGGGGAGCACCTGAAGGTGCTGCGGCGCAAGATAACCGAGCGCGGCCTCGTCCGGCCGGGCGTGAGGCTTTCTGACGAGGTCGCGGTGGGGGCCCTGCTCGAGAACGGGATCATCACCGCGAGCGATCTCGCCCGTCTCTCCGACCCGGCCTGGTGCTCCCGGCAGGAGGACCTGTGGTGGACGCCGGTGATCTGAGCGCAGCGGGGATGCCAGGCGGTGCCCGGCGCGCGCTACTGGCGGTTAACGGCGAAGGCAGCCGTGACCCGGACGCCACCTGCCGCCGTGACCAGGATGTGGTAAACGCCGGGCGGCAGGCCACCGGAGAAGAACTCGTGGTCCTGGTTGATGGCGTAGTTGAAGGTGCCCTGGCCATCAGCAATGGGGTGCTCGGGTGACGCGCCCACGCCGACGATAGCGATCGTGACCGCCCGCCCCGGCACGAAACCCTGACCGTGCACGACGAACGCGGTGTGGCTGTCTCCGGTTGGCTGCGCGATGCCAATCTGGGCCTTCCCGCCCTGGCCAGGGGGACCCTGGCCGGGCGGGGGCGGCGGCAGGACAGGGCCCAGCACGATCGGGTGACGCACGATGGTCCGGCCGCCGTCGGCGGATGCTCCGATGCGGACGCCGGCCCCGAGAAGGCTGGCGGCGACGACGAGCGCGGCTATCGCCGTGCCAGCCCGGATCCGGCCCGGCAGGGCGGCCCACGAAGACCTCATGCGGGTTACGGCGCCCGGCCGGGCCGTCGCAGCTGGCCCGCGGCCGCCCGCGGTGCTGGCACGTGCCCTGCGGCTGCGCGCTGAGCCCCGCCGGTGCCGTCGCGGTGCTGGAGGCACCGTGCGGGGGGAGGATCCGCCGGACTCGCCGTAGCCTGGGTGGGAGCCGAACGTCGCGTCCTCGGCGACCTTCGCGCTGTCATCGCCAGCCGGCCTCGGGTCCTTGCGATACTCGGCGATCAGCGCGAGCGCCGGGCCGGGCAGCGACGACGGGCCGAGGTCGTGCCCGCCGTCCGGCGCGCCAATGAACGGCGCCAGCTCGGCGAGGACGGATGCCGAGCTGGGTCGCAGCCGCGGGTCACGCTGCATGCAGTCGTGCACGATGCCCGCCAGCTCCGGAGGCAGGCCACCAAGGTCAGGCGGCGACATCGCCAGCTGCACGAGCACGTCCATCACGGTGTCGCCGTGATACGGAGCATGGCCGGTCGCAGCGAACAGCATGGTCGCGCCCAGCGAGTAGACGTCGCTGGCCATCGTTGCCTGCCGGGTATCACGGGCCTGCTCAGGCGCCATGTAAGCCGGAGTGCCCACCGCCCCGCGCGTCACCGTGAGCTGGATCCGCTCGGCAGCGCGCGCTACCCCGAAGTCGATCACCCGCGGTCCGTCCGGCGAGACCAGGACGTTGGACGGCTTCAGGTCCCGGTGCACCAGGCCCGCTGCGTGAATCGACTCCAGCGCCTCAGCACAGCCTGCCGCCAGCCAGCGGACGGCGGCCACGGGCAGCGGGCCGCATGCTCGGACCAGATCGCTGAGTGCGGGCGCCGGCACGTAGGCGGTGGCCAGCCAGGGCACGTCGGCGTCAGGGTCGGCCGCCACGACAGCGGCCGTGAATGCTCCGCTGACCCGGCGGGCGGCGGCTACCTCCTGGGCGAAACGGGTGCGGAAATCCGGCTCGTCGGCGAGCTCGATCTTGATTGTCTTGACCGCGACCAGCCGCCCCGCGGCCGACCTGCCTAGGTAGACGCGCCCCATGGCTCCGGCGCCCAGCCTGCCCACCAGGACGTAACCGCCGATCTGCTCCGGATCCCACCGGCGCAGCGGTTCCACTAACGAGGCTTGCCGGAGCACAATCAAGTCTCCCCCCCGGAATGCGAAGATTAAGACCTATCATGCCCACTGGCGGTCCGGCCGTTACGAATTTGACGCACTAATCTGACGCCAATGGCCGGGGGCTGGTTCATCCATCCTGCACCAGCTCGTCATGACCGGCCCGCGGGCGCGCGGCGCCCGCACTCACCAGGTTCCGCAAGCCAAGTCGCTGCCATCGCGACGGCAGGTCCTGAGTGCGCCGGCACGGCGGCTGCCAGCCAGGGATGGTAGCGACCGCGGCTGCTGGCGGCCAGGCTGTGATGGAGGCCATTCCGCCAGTCGCCCAGCTCGCCGCCGGACCGGGGCACGCGGCCGGCCGACGAGGAGGCGGCCGCAGGGCGAACACCTGTTCTAACCAATTGGCCTTCACAGCTGGCTCGTATGTATGTTCTAATTACAGGCATGCTTCAGGTCACCTGCATGACGAGATCATGGCCACACTGGCCCGCCCGCCGGGGAGAGCATGGCCTGGCCCAGCCGCGGGTTAGCCCGCCGCGAGACCGCGCCGCCCGCTGCACCGTGCCGGCGGGCCGGCATGCCCACGTCCGCACGGATCCTCCGGCAAGCCAGCCCCCGTCCGCGGCCCGCCAGGAAGCGCACGTCCGGCAGCGGCCGGGCGGACCCATCTCCTAACCATTCTGAAGAGCCGCGGCCGCCGGGAAACTGGCCGCACGCTAGAGGTGATAGCAAAGTGACGACTGATTTTCATGACGACATCAGGATCAAGGATCATCGACTCGCCCAGCTGAAGAGCAGGACGGCGGCGCTGGAGCGGGAACTCGCCGATGCCCGCGGATCACTGGAACGCGAGCTGGCGCATGCCGCCGCCTGCCTCCAGGACGCGGCGCCCGTCCGCGCCGCCGGAAGATGCGACTGCGCCCCCGGCAGCCTTGATCACCGCCGCGATGCGACGAGATCGCTGCGCTGGTACGGCGCGTCGGCCCATTCGGGCGATTGCCCGGGGGCCGATCCGGATCAGCGCGTCAGCTCGGCCGAGGCCCGCACCGAGATACTCGTTAATCGCGGCCGCCGCGGCGGCTATCATCAGGCCCTTCCCCGCGGGCGCAAGCTGGCCCTGGGGCTGGCAGTCGCCGCAGTGCTCACCACGATCCTGGTCATCAGGCTGTCCGGCGGAGGGGCTTCCTGGCCTCCCAGCGTCGCTACCGTGCAGCGTGAGGCCGCCAGGGCCTGCCAGAACCCTGACGTGAAGTCGGAGCCTGATCAGGTGAACTTTGCCTGCGCGAGCGCCACCCGGCAGGTCCTCTGGGTATTCGCCCTGATCACCAGCGATGACAACCCGGCCTTCGCCGACGTGAAGACCGGCCGGACTGGCCTCGAGCCGATTACGCCCGCGCAGGGCGGCGACGTGGCCTGGTCCCTCAACCTGCACCATCCGTACGATCCGGCCAATCCGATCGACAGCCTGGCAGTAGCGGCGCGAGCCATCAACAACATTGTCGGCGGCGCTACGCTCACCAGTGCCAATGGCAGCCCGCTTGTCCAGTCTGGGCTGGAAAGCGTCCCGGCGAATTGCCTCCAGTACACCGGATCGGCTGCGGTCGCCTCGCGCCGGGGGTTCCCGGCCGTCTGCGCGAAGCCCGTCACCAGCCCGGCGGGTCAGGCCGCCCTGGTGTCTGACATCTACCAGAGATGGGTCGTCGGTGCCGCGCCCAGCGCAGCGCAGGACGCCGCCGTGCTGTTCGAGAACGCTCAGGATCCAGGTGCCCCGCAAGTCCAGGCCATCCTGCGCCGGCTGGCCGGCGCCCGGCCTTCCGCCTGACCCGGGCACCCAGCGAGACTCGCTCCGCCGCGGCGGCCGCCAGCACCAGGAAAAGGGGTGATCTCATGCATTCCGCCAGCAAGCCATGGTGGCACCAGGTGACTGCGCTCGTCAGCCTGAGCGCGAGCGGAGCGATAACAGGCTTTTCCTTTGTCCCGGGAGCGGCCGCCGACCTCAGCACTCCGGCTAACGTGCCCATTCGGCTGCTGGCCCTCGACCGGTCCGTCCGGTCGGCTCAGCCCGCGCCCGGCGACGATGCGATACTCCGGTCCGCGATCGTCAACGTTGCGCATTACTACCTCCGGATGGCGGCGGATAAGACGCCGGCCGAGATGGAGGCGATGATCTGGCAGCACGACAGCCGGGACGGCGCTGATCATGGCGAATCATGCGCAGCCTTTGCCAGCCTGACGCTGGAGCTGGGCGCCCAGGTCGCTGGCCAGCAGAGCTGGGTCACCGGGGGAACCTCTTATCCCTGGCCGGTGCACGCATGGGTCGACGCGCGCGTGGACCCCAATCCGGCATCGCCTGGCATCATCTCGGTGCTGCAAGACGCGGAGGCGCACGACCGCTGGCATCCGCTCGGCGACGGCTACCAGCCACTGCCAGGCGACTGGGTGCTGTTCAGCGGCCACGTGGAAGTCGTCACGAAAGACGCCGAGGGCATCCTGTCCACGATCGGCGGCGACTCGCTGCCGAATTATTCCGTGAACGCACACGAGTATCCCGGCCCGCTGAGCCAGCAGGGCGTGGTCGGATTCGTCAACAACGGCCCGCTGGCGGCCGCGACGAGCACGGGGCAGCAGGCCGGCGGCTCGCCAGTGCCCGGCGCCCGTGCGGCACAGGGCACGTCGGGCGAGGGGCAGACGTCGATCCCCGGCGCGAGCCCGGCCAGCGCGCCGCCGCAGGCAGCCTCGGCCGCATCCGAGGACAGCGAAGCGGCTATTCCCGGCACCCCGGTCGCTGCCGCCGGTCCCGCCGTGGCCGCGGCGCGGGCAGCCGGCCATGCGGGCGGACCGGCGCGGCGCCCGGCCCGGCCGCGGCCCGCCAGTACCCGGGCCAGCCGGGCCGGCCGCAGGCCCGGCGGTCAGGCCGTCAGCGGCGGCGCGGGCGCTGCTGATGTCCCGGGCCCCAGCCTGGCGGGCGCCGTCAGCACGCCCATCGCCGCACAGCAAGGCACGGCCGCGATACCGGGGCTGCCGCGTGTGGCGCACGCGACCACCACCAGGCCGGCCGGACGTGCGCCGGCCGCTCCCGGCGACAGTCCCCGGGCTGCGGTCCCGCCAGCCCCGGCCCAGGAGATGACCGCCCAGCAGGCCTTCATCAGCGAAGTCGCTCCCGGAGCGATGGCCGCGCAGCGCCGGTACGGCGTTCCCGCCCCCGTGACCATCGCCCAGGCCATCGATGAATCCGGCTGGGGCGAGAGCACCCTGGCCAGCCGGGATAACAACCTGTTCGGCATTAAGGGAACCGGACCCGCTGGCAGCGATGCGCAGCCGACGCAGGAGTACGAGAACTCCCAGTGGGTCACGCAGACGGCTCCGTTCCGCGTCTACCACAACGTCGCCGAGAGCATCGAAGATCACGGCCGTCTGCTCGCTACCAGCGGCTACTACACGCAGGCGATGACTGTCCGGCACGATCCGGACGCCTTCGCCAGCGCCCTGACGGGGGTGTACGCCACGGACCCTGATTACGGATCGACGCTGATCAGCCTCATGCGCCAGTATGACCTGTACCGCTACGACGTGACGCCGCGTCCCTCCCATGCCCGGCAGGCGGCGTCTGGCAAGGCCGCTATTCCGGGCCTGCAGCCTGCTCCGGTGGCCACGGCGATCAGCACGGCACCGCCCCCGCCCGCGGCCAGCCGCACGCCTGTGAGCGCCCCGGCGGCACCGCCCCCGTCGCCCGCAGCAAAGTCCCAGCCCGCGCAGAAGTCCCAGCCCGCGCAGCCAACGCAGCCCGCGCAAGCAGGTCAGCCCACGCCGACGCCACAGCCCACACCGACGCCACAATCCGCCCCGGCGTCATCGCCCGCCCCGGCGTCATCGCCCGCCCCGCCAGCGACATCCGCGCCTGTGACGTCATCTCCTGGCCCGATCGCGCCGTCAGCCGCCATTCCTGGCGTGCCCTCGCCCGTTGCCTCGGCTCCGGGCACGCCGGTGCCAGCACCCGCGCCGTCCGCGGCTGCCGGGGCCGGCCCGGCGCGCGCAGCCTCCGGCCGTGCAGTCGCCGGCGCCGCGCGGCGCACGCGGGTTCATGCCTACCGGCCCGCGACGCAGGCGACACCGTCGATCCCGACGGCATCGGCCGTGCAGGTGCCAGTCCCCGGCGCGGGTCCGCCGGGTCGGACCGCTGCGCGCCCGGCGCGGCCGGCGGCCAGCCGGTACCGGGACAGCATTCCGCCGTCCGTCCGGAACGCCATCCTCACGTCGGCCATGGTGCCGCTTACTCGTGCGGAGCCGCTCTACCGCGATGTCGCCAGCCACGCCCCCATCCGCTGGGAATTCCTGGCCACCTGCGACTGGATGCAATGCGAGGCCCGGCCCCGGTATTCGCCTGTGCAGGGCGAGAAGCTCGGCACCCTGAATCCGGACGGGACAATCTACCGAACCAGGTCAGCAGCGCTGGAGCAGTGCGCTGATGACCTCGTGGAGCTCGCGTGGGCGGTCTACCAGATCGACCTGACTGCCCGGGCAGACCTATCCGTCTGCGACCTGGCCAACGTCTTCGCGGCATTCCGCTGGGGCGGGCTGCTCAAGCTGCACCGCACATCCGCGATGGAGTTCCCTTACTCGGTCGCTGGCCTGACCCCCCAGCACACCAGCATGCGGTGGCCCAGGATTGATGACCCTCATGCGCCAGATAAGCCGGGAGCGCGTTTCAGGCTGCCCTTCGGCGCAGTGCCCGTCATGCTGGGGCTGAACTACCCAGCCACCGTCTGATCGTCCGAGTAACCGCAAGAAGGTGGTGGACTGCGTGGTTCGTTTCCTGCTCTTCCTGCTCGGCACTATCTCCGCCGGCAGCTCACGGCGCCCGGCCACGGCGCCGTACGCGGCTGGTGACCCGCCCGGCTGGACAGACCCGGCCAGCTGGAGAGACCCGGCGGCACTGCCCGCCGTCCCCGGCGGGCTCCCTGGCGCTGAGGCGTGGCCCGGTCAGGCCGGCTGGCCAGGTCCGCGGGACTCGCGCGCGGCCGGGGGCCGGGCTACGGACCCTCCCCCCAGCACGGGTGATGGTCCAGGGCGCCGCCGCCGCCTCCGGCCCTGGGTCATGCGGACAGCCGTGGTGGTAGCCCTCGGCCTGATATTCCGCCGGGCTATCGCTTCCCTGGTGCTCGCCGCGCTATCCGCGGCCCTGCACGTCGTGGGCATCAACGTGCATCTGCCCTCAGTGAGGTTCGGCTGGCCATGGCAGGCGGCCAGCGCTGGCAGCAGCACCAGCACGGACCTGGGCCCGTGGGTGCTGCAGAAAATCGAGGGCATCTCCAGGCCAGCGCTCGGCGAGGCCAACTTCACCTTCACCTTCAGCCACAAGGTGTCGAAGAGCATCGGCCCATGGCCGTGCTGGTATGCCAGCACCTTCTACGCCGTGGCGCGCGCATCCGCGACGGTCGACCTCAATCCGGGCCCCTCCTGGTGGACGCCGGCTTCCGGGCACTACCGGCTGCAGGTCCTGAGCCGTCCGCGCGACGGCAAGCCGGGGCAGGTCAGCGTCACGATGATCCTGCCGCGGCCGCAGCTCCCGCAGACAGCTCACGACGTGACGATCGACAACATCCCATCGAGGCCCATCGACGTTCAGCACAGCTGGACCTACCCCGGATTCGGCTGCGGCCTGGTCCTCAGGCCGCAGTTCGCAGAGTCAGTGCTTTATGCCGAGGCCCAGCAGAAGGCTTTCCGTAACGCCACCCGCGACCCGAGCATTACTCGCCCGCTGGTGGCAAGCGCGGAAGCTGAGGCGGCACAGACCATCCGGGACAACTTCATCCAGCCGACGGTGAACGCCTTCGGATACACGCTCGATCAGCTAACCGTCCGCTGGGCCGGGGCATCGTGAAGCACGGCCGGCCGGGCCGGCCCAGTGGCGGCCGCGGCGCTGCGGCTCGCCCGCCGCACCCGTGCGGGCGCCGCGGTACGGCGCTCAGGCGGGCCGGGCGATGGTGATGATCTCCGGGCTGGCGGCGGTCAGCGGCTGGCGGTCCCAGTCCCCGAACTGCTCCTCGATGATCAGTCCGGCACGCGACAGGAACAGCGAAAGCGGTCCCGCGTCCAGGAATCGCAGGGTGCTCTGGCTGACTTCCGGACTATCCCATCCGGGACTGGTGAACGTGCTGGTAAAGGTCACGGTTCTGCCGTCGAACGGCGCCCGGACCTCGTGCGTCATCCGCACCAGGCTTCCGGCGGGACCGATGACCTGGACTGCGCTGGCCGGCGTCCAGTTCTCCCAGGCCCGTGCCAGCGGATGGCGGGTCTCGAAGGCGAAGCGCCCGACTGGTGTGAGCGCCGCCCGGATGGCCGCGAGCGCGTTCGCGATGTCGTCATCCTCGACAAGCGCCTGGAAGGCATGGCCGGTCATGATGGCCAGGTCGAACTCACGATCCCAGCTGGCGGACGCTGCATCACCGGCCACCCACTCGATGTCGGGCCGCTGACGCGCCTGCTGCAGCATCCCCGGGGCCGGGTCGAGCCCGCACAGCCGCCCGGTATGCCCGGCCTGCCGGGCGAGGCCCAGCAGCTCGCCGGTCCCGCAGCCCACATCCAGCACAGCCCGGGCAGACATCACCAGGGGCAGGTAGAAGCGGAAGTCAGCTCTCTGCTGCCAGGGATCCCACCGGTCATACAGCTCGGCGAGGACGGGGTCGGCGAACAGGCGATCAGCCACCGGGCCAGCCTGCCGCCGGACCGCCGGTCGCCACAACCGGTTAACCGCGTAACGGGGACCGGCCCTTGCCCTTCGCCCGGGGCCGCCTCGTTACGGCCTGTGCCTGGTGTGGCGGCGGTCGCGCCCAGCCGGGCGCTGGCCCTCAGCAAGGTGAGCCGCCGGCGTCTTCCCGGCGGCGGCCGGCCGTGACGCGTCGCAGCGTCAGTACCCGTTCGGCGTGACGTTCCTCGGTCAGCAGCTTGTGCCGGGCCGCAAGAAGATCAAACTGGCTGATCAGGAGCTGCGCTGCGAACTGAGGGTGCAGGGCGTCATGGCTGCCTCCGCGCCCGGCGCAGGAGTTCGGAAGGCCGGCTGCGCGCCGCGGGTCACCTCTTGTGCGGGACGATCACGACCGGGCATGCCGAGTGCTGGACGACCTCGCTACTCACCGAGCCCATCAGCAGCCGGGCAAAGCCGCTGCCGCCGCGTGCGCCGACGACTACCATGTCGGCGTCTTGCGAGGCATCGACCAGTTCCTTGACCACGAAGCCGTCCACAGCGCGAATGCTGACCGATGCTGGCTGCGCGTTGCCCATCCGGCTCGCTACCTTCTGGGTCATCTCCTCGGCGGCCTGGTGCAGATTGTCGAGCAGGGGCCGGTCAGCCGGACCGATCACCGGGATGTGACCCCAGTAGCTCTTCGCGACCTCATGCACCGTTATGACGGTAACCGGGACATGCAGGGCCGCACCCTGCCTCATCGCCCAGTCCAGTGCGCGTTCTGAGTTAGGTGAGCCATCGATGCCCACGACGATTCCCGGCATTGCCTGCTCCTTCTCTCCCGGGCCACCGCCCCGGCGGCGGCCGTGAGTTTCCTGTGCTCATGATCGGGGCAGCATGGCTGGTCACAATAGGCCGTTATCCATCGTGCTCATCGGATACCTCACGATCTGGCTAGCACGGATCCGAGTGACCCAGCCGCGCAGGCATCACGCAGGCACGCCTCTTAACGGCGTGATGGCCGCGATTCTCGCTGCCTTCGGACCTGCCTGTCGACAAACACGCCGAGCGTACATGATCCGCGAGCCGTAGGCAGGAGTCATGACTGCGTGTCGATCGCGGTGGACGGCACGGCCATGATCGCGGGCCTGCGCGGCACGATGCGGAAGGCTAGTGCCGCTGCACCGAGCGTAACGAGGCTAGCGACTGCGGCTATGCCGGAAAGATGCACGGCCTGGGCCAGAAAGGGACCGACGACGGCGCCGGTCAGGGCAGCCGCTGCCTCCCCGGTTACGAATACGGCGCTGACCCGGCCGAGTACTCCATTAGGGATGACCCGCTGGATGGCGGTCTGCGGGGCCACCTCGGACACCGTGCCGAACATCCCGACCGCTACCGCTGCGGGCAGCGCGGTGGCGAGCGACGACGAGGTAAAGAGCAGGAAGTACGCGGCGGCGGTGACCGTCAGGCTCGCGGCCAGCAGGTTCCGGATCCGGGCCCGGTCCAGGAGCACGCGCAGGACCGGGGCGCTGAGCAGCACGCCCGCGCCCAGGCAGGACAGCAGGAATCCGGTGTGCCCGGTGCCGCCCAGCCGCTGGACGCCGAAGGGAATGAGCACGGCGCTGAGCGATGCGTTAGCCGCCAGGAAGATGACCGTGACGGGGAGCAGTGCGCGGGCGACGGGCTGGCCGCGCAGGATGCGCGTCCCCTCGACGAGGTCGCTAGCCACGCCGCTGATCGAGGCCGCGCGGCCGACGTGCGGACCGCCAGTCCGGGATGTCAGGACATTGGCGGCGGCCGAGATCAGGTAGCTGAGGGCGTCAGCGCAGATCAGCCATCTGACGCCGTAGAGGGTCAGGAGGATCCCGCCGACCGGGCCGCCGATGAGCTGCATGATGCCGCCGGCGAAGGCGTTAAGTGAACTGGCGCTGCTCAGCAGGCTCCCGGTGCCCACGATGGCCGGAGTGCGGGCCCGCGCGGCCGGGACGTACAGCACGCCGCCGGCGTTTTCCGCGATCAGGGCGGCATCAAGGACCCAGTAGCGGCCGGGAGAGGTGCCGAGCAGCATCGCTGTCACCGCGGCCGCGCGGAACAAGCTGGTTGCGATCATCAGCATGCGCCTGTCCCAGCGATCGGTGAACACGCCAGCGACCGGGCCGAGTACCAGGAGCGGCAGGTACTGCGCGGCGAGCGTGAGCCCGGTGTCGCGCAGCGAGCCAGTGACCTGGAAGACGTGGGCCGGGACGGCGAGGATCAGCAGCCACGAGCCAAGGGAACTGATGAGGCTGCCGCCCCACATCAGCCGGAAGTCCCGTATCCGCAAGGCCTGAAGCACGCCTGCCACCCGTCCTTGACTATTCTGTCAGAATAGTTTCAAGCATTAGTGCTCTGTCAAGACTGGAGAAGACGTGGAGCAGCCAGCGATCGGCCGCCAGCTGCGGGCACGGCGGACCGCGGCGGGCCGGACTGTCGCGTCGGTCGCGGCGGACGCGGGGCTGTCGGTGCCCTACATCGCCAACCTGGAGAACGGCAGGGGTAACCCCACGACCGCGGCGCTGACGCGGCTCGCCGAAGCCCTGGGCATGCACCTGGTCGTCACGCTGGCCGTCGGCGAGGAGGCTCAGCAGCCGCAAGCGTCCGCGTCACCTGAGGTGCCGGCCTCACTGGTCCGGCTCGGGCGCACGGCCAGATTCCGGCAGGCCGTCGGGGTCATGGCCACGACGCTCGACCTGGATGCCGATGAGTTCACGCTCCAGCTCGTGGCCGCGCTGGCGACGCTCGCGCACACGATGGGCAGGGATCTCGCCGAGGCGGACTGGGGACGCCTGCTCGACGCGCTCATGCTCATCGCCGCCCACCCGGCCGGAACAGAGCCGGCAGCTCGGTGAGGGAATCGACGCGCCAGTCGGCAAGCTCGCGCACCTCTGGATCGTCAGCCCGCAGATAGCACCGTCGGCCCTCCTTCGCTGTCGCCACTCCGACGATAACGGTCGTACTGTGGGCGTGGTGGAGGTGAACGTCTTCGGCGAGCTCGAGATAGCGGTCGCGGGCGTGCCGGTGCCCGTGAGCGAATGTGGGAGCTGCTCATGCTCGCCCTCTCCGGGCCGGGCGCCAGGCCGAAGCGCTTCGGGCCTACGGTGAAGTCCGTGATCGCTTGGTCGAAGAGCTCGGAATCGATCCCGGCTCTTTCCTGCGAGAGCTCGAGGGACGCATCCTGGTCCAGGACGCGTCGCTCATCCCTGCGCAGGTAAGGACGCAGACAGTGGACACGCAGACGGCTCGAGGCAACCTGAGGGAGCAAGGTCGCGATCGCGATCCCCTGCTCGAGACGAAGCTGCACGTCCCAAGGGGGGCACGCGGATTGGTGCCGCGTCAAAGACTGCGTGCGCGCCTGAGCGCGGGGGCTGGGTCGGCCCTGACGCTCATCTCGGCTCCGGCCGGCTTCGGGAAGACAACGCTGCTCACTGAATGGCTGGCCGCCGTTCCTCACGATGGACCCTCCGCGGGGTGGCTCTCGCTCGACAAGGCCGACAACGACCCATCGCTGTTCTGGAAATACGTCGTGGCAGCGCTGAGGTCGGTCGCGGGCAGGGAGGTTGGCGCCAGCGCCCTCTCGCTCCTGGAGTCGTCACAGGCTCCGACCGACGCGGTGCTCACCACGCTGATCAACGACCTGTTCACTGTTTCGGGCGACGTGATCCTGGTGCTCGACGACTATCACGTCATCGAGGCGCGCGACGTGCATGACGGGGTGGTCTTCCTGCTGGAGCATCTACCCCCGCAGATGCACCTGATCATCGCCAGCCGTGCCGACCCGCCATTTTCCCTGGCGCGGTGGCGGGGAGACGGTCGACTCACCGAGATCCGGGCGGCCGACCTCCGCTTCACGCCCGAGGAGTCGGCGACGTACCTCGACGGCACCATCGGAGGTGTTCTGACGACGCAGGATGTCGCGACGCTGAATCAGCGCACGGAGGGATGGATCGCTGCGCTCCAGCTGGCAGCGCTGTCGATGCAGGGACGCGACGACCTGGCCTCGTTCATTGCCGGTTTCGCCGGAGACGACCGGTACATCGTGGACTACCTCGCTGAGGAGGTCCTGCAGCGCCAGTCCGAGGATGTCCGGCAGTTTCTCCTGCAGAGCTCCATTCTCGACCGCCTGAGCGGGCCGTTGTGCGATGCGGTCACCGGTCAAGGGAACGGCAGGGCCACTCTCGGGACGCTGGAGCGAGCGAATCTGTTCCTGGTCCCGCTTGATGACCGCCGTCGGTGGTATCGCTACCACCATCTCTTCGCCGATGTGCTGCGGGCGCACCTGCTGGGCGAACAGCCCGACAATGTCCCCGCCTTGCACAGCCGGGCGAGCGGCTGGTTCGAGCGGAACGGTGAACCGACTGAAGCGATCCGCCATGCGCTCGCCGCTGGCGATTTCGACAGGGCGGCCAACTTGGCCGAGTTGGCGATTCCAGCGATGCGTCAGGACCGGCATGAGGCGACGATCCGTGGCTGGCTCAAGGTGCTTCCCGATGAGGTGGTTCGCGTTCGGCCCGTGCTGACCGTCGGCCTTGCCGGCGCGCTAGTGGTAGCCGGCGAATTCGAGGGCGTTGAGGGCCGACTGCGAGACGCCGAGCGGTGGTTGGACGTGACCGGAAGCGGTGCACCATCGGCGGAGATGATCGTCGCCGACGAGGCGGGGTTTCGCAGCCTGCCCGGCGCGACCGAGGCGTACCGGGCGGCGCTGGCTCTGGCTCACGGCGACGTGCCCGGCACCGTGACGCACGCCCGCCGGGCGCTCGAAGTTTCGCCCGGGGAGGATCACCTCGTCCGCGCCGCCGCGGCGGGAATGCTGGGCCTCGCGTCCTGGACGAGCGGCGACCTCGAGGCGGGGTACCAGGGGTATGCCGAATGCGTGGATGGGCTGCGGCGGGTCGGGCACATCGCCGACATCTTCGGTTGCTCGATCGCTTTGGCCGACATCCGGCGTACCCAAGGTCGTCTCCGCGACGCGATGCGCACCTATGAGCACGCATTGCAGCTCGCTGACGACCAGGGTGGTCCCGTTGTCCGGGGCACTTCGGACATGTATGTCGGGATGAGCGAGGTCTACCGCGAGCGCGACGACCTGCAGACTGCGACTGAGCTGCTAGTGCGGAGCCAGGAGCTCGGCGAGCACATCGGCATGCCACAGAACCGCTATCGCTGGCTGGTCGCGATGGCCCGAATACGAGAGGCCGGAGGCGACGTGGGTGCCGCAGTGGATCTTCTCGACGAAGCCGAACGCCTCTACGTCGGTGACTTCTTTCCGAATGTCCGGCCGGTCGCCGCAGTGAGGGCGCGCTCACACGTCCTGCGGGGCGAGGTGGGCGAAGCACTCGCCTGGGTACGGGAGCGAGGTCTCTCTGTGCAAGACGACCTCAGTTACTTGCGCGAGTTCGAGCACGTGACTCTGGCGAGGGTCCTCTTGGCGCTTCACCGGACCGAGCGCTCCGAGCCGTCGTTGCAGGAGGCGGTCCGACTCTTGGACCGGCTCCTGGCGGAGGCGGAGACCGGGGAGCGGACCGGAACGGTCATCGAGATCTTGGTCCTGCAGGCGCTCGCGCACCAGGCACTCGGAGACATGCCGGCAGCGCTTGCGTCCCTGCAGCGTGCGCTCAGCCTTGCCGAGCCAGAAGGCTACGTCCGGATCTTCGTTGATGAGGGCGCCCCGATGGGTTCGCTGCTGCGAGCGCTCGCAAGTCAAGGATCCGCAGGCAGATATGCCCGCCGAATTCTGGCGATCTCGAGCACGACCGACCACGACCGCCCCGTTAAGCAGTCCTTGGTCGAACCACTGAGCGAGCGTGAGTTGGACGTGCTCCGCCTTCTTGGCACTGACCTGAACGGCCCCGAGATCGCCCGTGAGCTCATGGTGTCCCTGAACACCATGCGCACCCACCAGAAGAACATCTACGCCAAGCTCGGCGTGAACAACCGTCGGGCCGCCGTCCGCCAGGGCGATGAGCTGAAGCTGCTCTCGCGGCGCCCCTGACGCTGCCGGGTCTAGCGGCCCGCCGGTTCCTGGCGAACAGGATGGTGTCAGCTGCATCCGCGCGTTTCCGGCTGCGGCGGCCGTCAGGTCAGCCGTTCAGGATGCGGGTTTTCTGCTGCTCGAACTCGGCCTGGGTGAGCACGCCAGCCTGAAGCAGCTCGCCGAGCTGCTTGAGC
>Ga0187860_1002220_pt1 | contig 16379 bp, 11 predicted proteins | sample June2016WEW_10_4_FD_132981 | JGI IMG/M metagenome (GOLD analysis project Ga0187860, IMG submission 132981) | Peatland microbial communities from SPRUCE experiment site at the Marcell Experimental Forest, Minnesota, USA - June2016WEW_10_40 | ecosystem: Environmental > Terrestrial > Soil >... | reverse complement strand
TGCCAGAACTGCGGCCAGCCGCTCTATTTCGAGAACACGCGCTGCGAACGTTGCGGGTTGTCGCTCGGCTATCTGCCGAATCGGGAAACGATCACCGCGCTCAAGCCCGACGGGGCCGCAAGCAACCCAGGGCAGCCGGTTTGGCGGGCGCTTGCCGACTCCAAGCTCTATCGCTATTGCGCCAACGCCGCATACGACGTGTGCAATTGGCTTGTTCCGGCGGCAGTGCCCGACGCCTATTGTGCGGCGTGCCGCCACAATCAGATGATTCCCGATCTGTCCTTGCCCGAGAATCTCGACAAGTGGCGTGCGCTTGAGGTGGCGAAGCACCGCCTGTTCTATACGCTGTTTCAGCTCAGACTGCCGGTCGAGACGCAGGCGGAAAGCCCGGCTGGCCTGGCATTTCAATTTCTGGCCGACATTGCGCCCTCAGGTTCTTCGGTGTTGACCGGCCATGCCGACGGCTTGATCACAATCAATCTTGCGGAAGCCGACGACGCAGAGCGCGAACGGCGCCGGCATCAGATGGGCGAGCCATACCGCACATTGCTCGGTCATTTCCGCCACGAGATCGGACATTATTACTGGGACCGGCTCGTCGCGGATGCGCAGCGTCTCGACGAGTTCCGCCGCATCTTCGGTGACGAACGGCAAGACTATGCCGCGGCGCTCCGGAATTACTACGCGAATGGCGCACCGGCTGATTGGTCGGAGCATTTCATCTCCACCTATGCAAGCTCCCACCCCTGGGAAGACTTCGCGGAAACGTGGGCGCACTACTTTCATATGATCGACACGCTCGAAACCGCGCATTTTGCCGGCTTGGAGGTCAGTCCCAAGCTGCCGCAGAATCCGGGCGCGGTCTTCGATTTCCACCCGCGCGAGACTGACATGCATCACATCGTCGAGGCCTGGCTGGCACTCACATTCGCGGTCAACTCGATAAACCGCAGCATGGGCCTGCACGATCTCTATCCGTTCGTGCTCGGCCCTTTGGCAGTCGCGAAGCTGACTTTCGTTCAGCAACGGATCCAGGCGATGTCGCCCCGCAAGCCCGAATCTCAAGCCAGCCGAGATCAAGGCCTTAAGCGGAGCGCATTCCGCCGTGTGCGCACTGAGATGACGTAACCGGTCTGCGGCGCCGCAATCAATCTGCTGTACGCCGACCCCACGATCGCGCCTCATTCCGGTACAAAAAGACAATATCGGCACCCTAGCAAAGCGCGGCTGATCAAGATTGTTTGGGCGCAAGGAATAAGCAAAACACTTCTTGAATTTTAACGGGTTGCACCCTGTAATGCAGCCGCACGGGCGAGGGAAGTTCCTTTATGACGAAATCCGCTTCGGGCGGTCTGTCCGCCGGTACGGCGTCATCCGGGACGGTTTCCTGGGTGACGGCGACGGCGATCGTCGTCGCCGACATGGTCGGGGTCGGCGTATTCACGAGCCTCGGATTTCAGGTCACCGACATACCCTCAGGCTTTTCGCTGCTGCTGTTGTGGGTCGTCGGCGGAATCGTGGCGATGTGCGGAGCGTTCTGCTACGCGGAACTCGCCGCCATGCTGCCGCGATCGAGCGGGGAGTACAACTTTCTGCGCCGCATCTATCATCCAGCGTTCGGCTTTGTGGCCGGCTGGCTGTCGGCGACCGTCGGCTTCGCCGCGCCCATCGCGCTCGCCGCCATGGCGTTTAGCAAATATCTGACATCAAGCGCTCCGAATTTGCTGCCGAGTTTGCCGGTAGAGGTGTTCGGATTTCCCATAGACTGGCCGCTGCTATTCGGGCTTGCTATAATCTGGCTTGCCGCGCTGGTGCATCTGGGCGGCGTGCGGCTTGGCAGCGCCTACCATAACGCCTGGACGGCGCTCAAGCTCGTCCTCATCGTCGTGTTCATCATCGCCGGCCTTGCCTTCGGCGATTCGCAACCGAGTTCATTTGCGCCGAGCGCTGTTGACCTTACTCAAATCGCCGGCGCGCCGTTCGCCATCAGCCTGGTATTCGTGATGTATTCGTATTCTGGCTGGAACGCGGCGACCTATATTGGCGGCGAATTGCGCGATCCCGCGCGCAACCTGCCGCGCGCGCTGTTCGCAGGAACCGCGATCGTGATCGTGCTCTACGTCCTCCTCAACGCCGTCTTTCTGGCCACCACGCCGATGCACGAATTGGCCGGACAGCTCGACGTCGCCATCGTTGCCGGCAAGCACGTGTTCGGCAATCTCGGCGGGCGCATTGTCGGCGCGCTGATCTGCCTCGGGCTGATATCGTCAATCAGCGCCATGACCTGGATCGGCCCGCGCGTGACCATGACGATGGGCGAGGACATACCGCTATTGCGTGTGTTCTCACGCAAATCGAAGCGGGGCGTGCCGGCCGTCGCCATTATCTTTCAGCTCCTGGTCTCGAACCTTTTGCTGCTGACCCAGAGCTTCGAAGCGGTCCTGGATTTCATCCAATTCAGTCTCACCTTCTGCTCGTTTTTCACTGTGCTGGGACTTATCAAGATGCGGATCACCCACCCGAATTTGGCCCGGCCCTACCGCGCTTGGGGCTATCCGGTGACGCCGCTGATTTTTCTCAGCGTGACGCTGTTTATGATGTATTATTTGGTCGTCAATCGGCCGCTGCAGTCGCTCGCCGGCGTCGCCATGATGTCGGTCGGCCTTGTCATCTATTATTTGTCCCGCCCGCTACCAAGCGTCCCTTCCCCGGATGTTTCGCAAACAGTGGCCTGAAAGTGATGTCCGTAAGCATGCCTAGACTGATGGCGACTGCCTTCATGGCAGTTATGCTGGCCGTGATTACGGCGCCTGCGCGCAGCGCCGAAACAACGACAGCCGACGACACCGCGCGATTCCTGGCCGGGCTGCCGCCGGCGTCCGGCTCTCCTCTCGCGGCGCTTACCAAGGACCCTGTCTGGCAGCAACACGCGCGCTACTTCGATTCCATTTTCGCGCGTGAGGACAGCACCAAGCTTTCGAAAGTTCGCATATTCTCGAAGGAGCAGCTGACGGACAAACACGACGCGATGCTGTATATGTTCAGCGGTCCGGATTTCCTCTATGCGACGTCGTTTTTTCCCACCGCTTCGACATACGTTTTGGCCGGCCTCGAACCGGTCGGTGACATTCCGCAATTGACCAGCCTGTCGCACCCAGCCGTCAACGGCACGCTGCGAAATCTCGAGACCTCGCTCGGTTCGCTGCTCAGCTACAGTTTCTTCATCACTAGGAACATGAAGACCCAACTGCACGAGGGGCCGGTCTACGGCACGCTGCCGGTCCTCGATGTGTTTTTGGCGCGGACCGGCAAGACCATCCACGACGTGAGCTTCGGGGGCCTCGACGCCGAAGGAAATTTCCTGACCGCGGACGAACCGGCCGCCACGAATGCCAACACCAAGAAACCCATGCGGAGCATCTCCCGCAGCGCCGCCCCGGGCGTAAAGATCGTCTTTTCGGACGGCAACGGGCCGAAGCAGACCCTTTATTACTTCAGCACCAATCTTGCCGACGGTTCGGTCGAGCGGAGCGGGTTCCTGGCGTTCTGCGAAAAGCTGGGCGTCGCGGACAGCTTCATCAAAAGCGCTTCGTATCTTCTCCACAGCGGCGGCTTCAACAAGATTCGCACATTCCTGCTCGATCACAGCGCGACGATCCTTCAGGACGATAGCGGCATCCCGCTTGCCTATTTCGATCCGAAAAAATGGCGGTTGCAGCCGTTCGGCCGCTATGTCGGACCGCTGGCCATCTTCGGACATTCCTACCAGCCGGGTATGGCCGAGTTGTTCCGCCGGGCCACCCCGATCGACTTTGGCATCGGCTATCGCTGGCGGAAGAATGAATCGAACCTGCTGCTCGCCCAGAAGGGCGCGCCGAAGACCAGCGACGAGGAATTAACGCCGCGTTCACCGTCGGATCGATACCATCTGGGAACAGACCCCCAATCTCCGAAAAAGCACCGAAAGCACGTAGAGAGCGAGTCCACGGGGTCTCTGGGCTGCCGATTCGGGGGGATTTTCCCGTTTTGTTCGGATCCTTTGCCAAAGTCGAGCCGGTAGCGCGTCAAAATGACGACATAGTCGTCACGGACATTGCACGCGTCGGGCGGGGGAAAAGTGCAACATACGGTCCGAGGACCAGCGCCGAAGGCGTTTCGCAGGCCGACCACCAGTGCGGCCGCGGTTGTACGCGCGCGCCATTTCACCACCGACCCCATTGTGCGGCGGCGGGTTGAACACGCTGGCACTGCTCCGCCTCGCCCTCTGCCGCCGCGCCCTCCCGAGAACGGCCGGGTTCGCCTCGAAGCCAGCAGGAAGCCGGCGCGACGCATCGGCGAACTAAAGAAAAAGCTGGAGCTGAATCTCCTCCACATCTCTGCCGCTCTGTTCTTCATCGGCTCGGTGGGCTGGTGTTGGCTGGTCTTCAGCGAATTCCACTCGACCGCTTTGGTCACTCCGGCGGCGGCGGCCTACACGTTAACACCAGTCGCCAAGGCCGATTCCGAAATCGGAAAAGTAGACCCGTTCAGCAGCTCGACGTATGCGCGTACGAACGATCTGCGACCGCCAGCCCCGCGGGACACGGGCCTCACGGGCGGCGAGAGCCCGGCCAAGATCGTTGCCCGCGAATGGGCCCGCCTGGAGTCGCTTCGTGTGGCCGACCGCGGCCGCGTACCTGCAAAGCAGGCGCTGAAGGCTCTGAAAGAAGCGAAGCTAAACATCAAGCCGCCGGTCCGCCTGGCTTCGCTCGAAGACTCTGTGCCGCCCATCACCGGGCTTCACTCCGCGATCGAGCCCGGTCCGTCGCGCATGCCATCCAACGTCGGCGCCACGACGAGTCTCGTGGATTTCGAAACGGCGCCGTTCCCCTATCACGGCACGGTGCCCGGATCGGACCGGCCATTTCTGAATGCCGGCGAACAAGGCCACCGCGGTCACGTCAATTTCCGCGGCCACGTTTACTGGGAACCGGAAACGTTCAGCGACGACCGCGTGCTGTTGCATATTCCGGCCGGCTTCGACCCCAAACGCCCCGCAGTCATGGTGGTATTTTTCCACGGCCACGGCGCCAATCTCGCGCGCGACGTACGCGACCGGCAGCAGGTTCCGGCGCAGATCACCGCGGCGGGAGCGAATGCGGTGTTGGTGGCGCCGCAATTTGCCGTTGACGCCCGAGATTCGAGTGCCGGAAAGTTCTGGGAGCCGAACGGCTTCAAACGTTTCCTCGACGAAGCGGCCGTGAAGCTTGCGCACCTGTATGGCGATCCGCGCAGCGCCGCGGCGTTCGGCAAGATGCCGATCGTGATCGTCGCGTATAGCGGAGGCTTTGGGCCGACATTGTCCGTGCTCGATCGGGGCGGCGTCAAATCGCGCGTGCGCGGCCTCGTCCTCCTCGACGCACTCTATGCCGGCATCGACAAGTTCGCAGACTGGATCGCCGACAACAGATCAACCTTCTTCGTGAGTTCGTACACGCCGCACACTGCGCATCACAATGCCGAGCTTGAGCGCCTGCTGAGCGAACGCTCGGTGCCGTACAGTTCGGAACTGCGGCGCGGCCGCCTGCCGGGCATGGTGACGTTTCTGCCCGCTGGAGACGTCTCGCACCGGGACTTTGTGAACCACGCGTGGGCCGACAATCCGATCAAGGATATCCTGGCGCGAATGGACGACGTCGATCAAAAGATCGAAACGACCGCAACCACGGCGTCGATTCCCCCCGGCGCCGCCGCCACCAAGCGCGACTAAAGCGCGTTCCAGTTTCAGCGACACCACCACGCGCTTCTTGCCACTCCTGCGGGCGCCGAATATCACAGTCTGGCAGACCCAAGTTGTGGCTCGGGAGAGCAGCCATGCTTCCGCACATCTTTGACGACGCGCCGGAACGCACGCGCGGCAAGGTCGTCGGCATGTATGCCATTCTCCTCACCGCCAATGTCGGCACGTGGCTATGGACTTCGATCGCGTTTCACGGCAACGCGCTGCTGCTCGGCACCGCATTCCTTGCCTACAGTTTCGGGCTTCGGCACGCCTTCGACGCCGATCATATTGCGGCCATCGACAACATCACCCGCAAGCTGATGCAGGACGGCCGACATCCCATTGCGGTCGGATTTTTCTTCTCGCTCGGCCATTCCACAATCGTGGTCGCGCTCGTTCTGGCGATCGCGCTCAGCACCACAGCGTTGCAAGGGCGTTTCGTCGCCTTCAAGGACATCAGTGCCGTCATCGCCACTTCTGTCTCCGCGCTGTTTCTCTTCGTGATCGCGGCCGCCAACGTCATCGTCCTGATCCAGGTCTATCGCGCCCTACGTGCGGTGAAGAATAGCGGCCGGTTGGGCGAAGGGGACGTCGATCATATTCTCGGCAAGAGTGGCATCCTTGGCCGCCTGTTGCGGCCGGCCTTTGCGCTGATCGAGCGCAGTTGGCACGCCTATCCTCTTGGCCTTCTGTTCGGACTAGGCTTCGATACCGCGACGGAAGTCGGCCTGCTGGGTGTCTCTGCAGGTCAAGCTGCTCAGGGGCTCTCGATCTGGTCGATCCTGGTGTTTCCGGCGCTGTTCACCGCGGGAATGTCGCTGATGGACACGACGGACTCGACGGTGATGGTCGGGACCTATGGCTGGGCATTCGTCAACCCGATCCGCAAGCTCTACTACAACATGACCATCACGTTCGCTTCCGTCGTCGCCGCCATGGCGGTTGGCGGCATTGAGGCGCTGCAACTGATCGGTGACAGGTTTGGACTTCAAGGCCCGGTCTGGCGGTTCGTCGCCGCGCGCAGCGAGAATTTTAGCTTGGTCGGCTATTTGATCGTCGCGTTTTTTATTGTCAGCTGGATCGCGTCTTACCTGCTTTATAAAGCGAGGGGCTGCGACAGGATAGAGGTCTCGGGCGCGATCGAGTCCGTTCGGCCGATAAACCCATAGTCGCAAACTGTAGAAGAGTGGCAGAGCGATCACTGCCTTTTTTGGCACCGTTTCGGCAGCAGCAAGGTACATACGCTCGCCGACAGGCAACGCCAGGTCAGTGCAAAGCAATTCCTTGCATTATCTCTGCAGTTGAAGCACGTGCCTGCATTGCGCGCACTTTGATGTCGCGCTGTGGGAACCGATCTTTGAGTTGCAAGCCCGCTCTCAATGCATCAATAAAACGTTGATGCTGTGATTCCACTCGTCCGTCTATTTTGAGAACAAAGTATTCATGAGGCAGACTATGTATCGCGATACCGTTTTTCATGGCACACTCCATCGTCGCGCCCGAACAACCAGTGTGAAGCCACCGCTCGGCGGCAGGCATTTCACCTGTTAAAGCCTTGCACTAATTGTGTCGGAGGCAGGCTGCGGTTGGTTCAATCGCTTAGAACGAACAATTTTGTGCACCACGCTTGCGGCGGCAATGAAATATCGAAGTATCTGATTTTAAATGTGAAGTTGGTAGCGGAGGACGGATTTGAACCGCCGACACGCGGATTATGATTCCGCTGCTCTAACCAACTGAGCTACTCCGCCAAACCGTCAGATTTCGAGCTGGCTGGGGCGAGATTTAGGGTAGTTCACGATGCTTTCCAAGAGGCAAAATCCCGGCCCCACAAAACCGCCAACGGGGTCGGCTGCGCTTTTGGCCCACCATTCCGACGTTACTAGGCCGAGCCCACCGCCGGGACAAAAGGCTCGCTCACGAGGCGACCCAGCCGGGCGAAGCGGATGAGCGAGAAATGCCCGAGCGGCGGCATCGGGCGCCGCTCAACGACTTGCACGCCGCCGTGCCGCGCGGCCCATTGCGCCAAGCGCTCCCAGCGAAATTCCGGCTGCCAGCCGAGCCGGCGCGCGATCGGCGCGAACCATTGCTCGAAGGACGCGCGCAAGCCGTCTTCGGCACCGAGATGGTTCACCAAAACGATCTCGCCGCCGGGTTTCAGCACGCGTGCAAACTCATCCAGGGTCGCCTCCGGATCCGGGACCGCGGTGATGACGTATTGCGCGACGACGACGTCGAACACGCCGTCCTGAAAGCCGAGATGCTGCGCATCCATCACGGCAAGCCCGTCGACATTGGTCAGGCGGTGCTCGGCCGCGCGCGCCTTCGCCTTGCGCAACATGGGGGCGGAAAGGTCGACGCCGGTGAGGCGGTTCGTCCAGGAATACTCGGGCAACGACAGACCGGTGCCGACCCCGACCTCGAGGATGCGTCCGCCGATACGCTCTGCTGCGGCGATCGACGCCTTCCGGCCGCGCTCGAACACCGCGCCGAAGACGAGATCGTAGATCGGCGCCCAGCGGGCATAGGCCTTGGCGACCGCGTCCTTGTCGAGTTCCGTCGCCATCGCGTCTTGCCGGAGCGGCCGGGCTCCCCGCGCTATCAGTGCGCCGCGGCGAGATCGGCGGGATGCGCCCGCTTTGCCGTGGCCGCAGACATCGTGCTGGCGATAATGCCGCCACCCAACACGCGCGCCTGGCCCTCGGCCGCATCGTAGAAGGCGCAAGCCTGGCCGGGCGACACACCATCCTCGCTCGCAATCAGTTCGACCTCGACGCCGCCGCCGGCGCCACCGCGCAGCCAAGCGGGCTGCGGCGGCCGCGTCGAGCGCACCTTGACGTAAACCTCCGGGTGACTTTCCAGCACCTCTTCGACCGTGCCGGCGCCAAGCCAGTTCACCTCACGCAGCCGGATGAGGCTGGTGCGCAAAGCCTCGCGCGGGCCGACCACGACGCGACGCGAATGGGCGTCGAGGCGAACGACGTAAAGCGGCGCGCCGGTGGCGATGCCGAGCCCGCGCCGTTGGCCGACGGTGAAATGGATAATGCCATCGTGACGGCCGAGCGCGCGCCCATCGAGGTCGACGATCTCGCCCGGCGTAGCGGCTCCCGGCCGCAGGCGCTCGATCACATCGGCATAATGTCCGCTCGGCACGAAACAGATGTCCTGGCTGTCCTGCTTATCGGCAACGGTGAGGCCGAAGCGTCGCGCCAGATCGCGCGTTTCCGCCTTGGTCCGATCGCCGAGCGGGAAGCGCAGCAAATCGAGTTGCGCGCGCGTCGTCGCGGACAGGAAATAGCTCTGGTCGCGCTCGGTCTCGCGTGCGCGATAAAGTGCGCGTCCGCCATCCGGCAGCGCCCGCGAGGCAACATAGTGCCCCGTCGCGAGAACCTGCGCGCCGAGGTCACGTGATGTTTGCAGAAGATCACGAAACTTGATCGACTGGTTGCATTCGAGACACGGCACCGGCGTCTCGCCCGCCACATAGCTTTCCGCGAAGCGATCGATCACCGCCTCCTTGAAGCGGCTCTCGTAGTCGAGCACGTAATGGGGAATGCCGATGCGTTCGGCAACCGCGCGGGCATCGTGAATATCGCGGCCGGCACAGCAGGCACCTTTCCGGTGAGTGGCCGCACCGTGGTCGTAAAGCTGCAGCGTAATGCCGATCACGTCGTAGCCGGCATCGGCGAGAAGCGCCGCCGTGACCGACGAATCGACCCCGCCCGACATCGCGACCACAACGCGCGTGTCGTCCGGTTTTCCCTCGATATCGAGACTATTCAGCATCCAATACAGCCGTGATCCATTGCCGGCGGCCAAACGCGCGGCTGCTACGACGCCATAATCGCCTTGACCGGGTGCTTATTATAAGCGCGGGCCGCTCGCTTCGCCACGGTCGCGGGGCGCGATCGCGACGTTCAGTTCCGATCAGGCGGCAAAAGTTGCCGGGTAGACGCAGAGACTGCCGCGCTATGGCTTTGGGTGATTCAACTTAACTCGTTGAATTAATGAGGTTTACTTGGCGCACGGCACTGGCCCGCCGGTTGCAAGCAAACCGAGCATCCTCGCGTTTTAAGGGTCCCCACAGTGTCAAGTATAGCGTCAGACGTCAGTGCCGCCGCTTCCATCGCATATTCACAGTGGCAGCAGACACCCGCGCCGACGCAAGAAACGGGCTCCCAACCGTTTGCGGCGTTGCTTGATACAACAACGAGCGCGCCAGACCCGACGCCCCCGCCCCCAAATCAACCGCAAACCCCTGCCCAGACACCGGCCTCCACAACCGGGGCCACAACGCCGACCGGGCCTTCGGACCAAGCGTCCGGCGCCAATGCTGGTTCGGGTTCGGGTGGCTCGGGCTCTACCACGGCAGCCACCCCGAAGAACTCGAACGCGGCAGACGGAAGCAATACGGGCCCGACCGCCACTGGCGGCGGTAGAACGACCTCAAGTTCGACGGGCGGCAATAATACAAGTGCCGAAATGATGGGCGGAAGCAGCACGACCGGAAATGGCAGCGCAAAGGCGAGCGGAAGCAATACGGCAGCGACTTCGGCGCGCGGGCGCGACGCGAACCCGCAAGTCGCGAGCCAAGTCGCGAGCGACAGCGATCCAGCCCCGAGCACTTCAAGCGGCAGCGACGCAAGCACGCAGCCGGCGAACGGCGCCGGCGCAACCAAGAAGGCCACGACTGGCACGACCCCGACTGCCAACGGGGCCTCCAGCCAGAACAGCGCCGATACCGCCCCCAATGCAGCAAGTATAAGCAGCGCCGCCGCTGTCGTCGTGGTTGCAAGCCCTCTCGATCCCGGTCAGCCCCAAGCGCCAGTTTTGCCGGCGAAAGCGTCCGGAAGTGACGGCAAGGGTGATGGCAGCGGTGACAACAGCGCCGCGAATTCCAGTGCCGCGACAGGAACGCCAGACCAAGCGCAGGCGGCAGCCAATCCGTCGCTGCCAGTCGCGGCTGCGGTCGTCGTCAACACGTCTGTCGCTACCGCGCCGACGGCAACCGGCGAGCCGGCTAAAGGGCGCGCGCTGTCAGCCACCGCCATTGCCGCCGGCCAGGACGTTTCTTTAACTCAGGATACGACCGATGGCGCGCCGACCAAGCCGGCGCCCGACAGCATCGCCAAAGCCGCACCGGACTCAGCCGCCGTCAACGCCGAAAAGCAGGCTGCAAACGGCGCCACCTCCCCGGCGCAAACGCAAACGCAAACGGCCGACGACGCCGCTCTCCAGACCGACGGACCCGTTCCAGCTAATGCCGATCGCGCCAGCACACGCGCAGCAGACCTTTCCACGGCCGCTTCGAGCGGCGCCAGCGCCGGCGCGTCGAATGCTCAGAGCGGCACGGCCGGGACAAAAGCCGACATCAGCGACCTGCCAAATTTCGGCTTCACCGCCTTGGCCGCGGCCGCAGCATCGAACGACGCGGGATCGGCGCCATCAAGCGCGGCTTCCACCGCCGCAGTCCCAATCGCCGGGCTCGCGGTCGCCATTGCATCGCGAGCGCAGGCCGGCTCCAATCAGTTCGACATCCGGCTCGATCCGCCCGAACTCGGTCGCATCGACGTGCGCCTCGCCGTCGATCACAACGGCCAGGTGACAACGCACGTGACCGCCGAGCGCGCCGATACGCTCGATTTGCTGCAAAGTCAGCAGCCGCAACTCGAGCGCGCGCTGGAGCAGGCGGGCTTGAAAACCGCCGACAACGGTCTCCAGTTCACGCTGCGCGACCAGTCCTTTACCGGACAAAACAGCGGCTCCGGCCCACAGACAAACGGCGCGGCGCAGCTTGTCATTCCCGACTCCGATCTCACACCCGTCGCCGCCACGCAAATCTACGCGCGGGCGGGTATCGGCGGCGGAGTCGACATCCGTGTTTGAGCGGCAATCGCGTGACGAAGGATCAGAGGAACAATGAGCACACTCTCAACGGCGCTCTCTCAGGCAAGCAATACGGCTTCGACAGCGCAGTCGCTGCTCGGCAGCACTACAGCGACCGGTTCCTCGGGGACCAGCTCTTCCGGCGCGTCTACCGCCCAGGCCGCCGGCACCGCCGCATCACAGCAGCTCGCCGGCAATTTCGATACCTTTCTGCAGCTTCTGACCACCCAGTTGCAGAACCAGAATCCACTCGACCCTCTCGATACCAATCAGTTCACTCAGCAGCTCGTTGAGTTCGCCTCGGTCGAGCAGCAGGTCGACATGAACACCAACATGCAAACGCTGATCTCCATGCAGCAGACCTCGCAGGCGACATCGGCGCTGCAGCTCGTCGGCTCGACCGTCACGGTCAGCGGCAACACTGCGACGCTGTCCAACGCGACCAACAGCCCGGCCACGTGGAGCCTCTCCACGACCACGCCTGCGACCGCCAATGTCACGATCACCAGCTCCGCCGGCACGACGGCCTATACCGGAACGCTGGCGCTCAATGCCGGAACGCAAAGCTTCACCTGGAACGGTCAGGGCAGCAACGGCCAAACATGGCCCGACGGAACCTACAAAATCTCGATCAATGCAACGGGCGCCAACGGTCAAGCGGTCAGCGTCTCGACGCAGGTCCAAGGCGTCGTCAGCGGCGTCAGCCTCGCCCAGAACCCGCCAACCCTCACTGTGGGCGGACAGACCATCCAAATCAGCCAGATCACATCGATCAGCCACTGATTATCAGCTTACCGTCGCCACTCGGATCGTGCGCCGGCATTGGATGTTCGGAGGCCTCTCACGGCTCCCGCGGGCAAAATCCACCAATCGATCTTTGTGCTTAGCCAAATTTTAAGCCGCGATGCGTATGGTCCAAGCCTGTTGTGTCGAGTCTGTGAGAGTTGTTGCTATGACCGAGCCTCATCGTCCGAGGGTCAAGTACGTCATCGGGCCGGACGGTTCGCCCCTGACGATCGCTGATTTGCCGGCGCCGGGAACGAAGCGTTGGGTGATTCGCCGCAAGGCGGAAGTCGTCGCCGCCGTTCGCGGCGGGCTGCTTTCGCTTGAAGAAGCGTGCAGCCGCTACACGCTCACGGTCGAGGAATTCCTCTCCTGGCAGTATTCGATCGACCAGCACGGTCTAGCGGGCCTGCGCACCACGCGCATTCAGCAGTATCGCCAGTAACACCCGCTTAATCCCTCCTACCAATCTGTCAACGCCAGCTGCGAAGGCCGGCGTTTTCGTTTTCCGCAACGACGTCAAATTTGGACGCCCTTCGCTCATTCCCGCGATAGCAGGAATTTAGAGCTCGAGCGGAGACTTTTGCCGATTGCGGGTGACTTAGCGCCGGCCGACAGCGATTTTGTACGCACAGCCTATCCCTATTAACCCGACGCTAACCATAGACCGGGCAAATCTTGCCGGGTGGGACGCGAAAGTGTCGTTCGCGGGAGATGAGGATCAGTGCGAAGTCTGCTTGAGTTCGCCAAGACGCTCGGCGCCCCGCGTATCGCCGCGATGGCCGCCGTCACCATCGCGCTTGTCGGCTTTTTCGCCTTCCTCATGCTGCGCGTAACTGCGCCGCAAATGATCCCGCTCTTCACCGATCTCAGCTACGAGGACTCCGCCGCGATCGTGAAGGAACTCGAGCGGCAAGGCGTCGCCTACGAGCTACGCAACGATGGCAACATCGTCATGGTCCCGAAGGATCGCGTCGCGCGGCTGCGCATGGCGCTGGCCGGTGAGGGTCTGCCCAAGGGCGGCGGCGTCGGTTACGAGATTTTCGACAAATCGGACGCGCTGGGCACCACCAGTTTCGTGCAGAATATCAATAATTTGCGCGCCCTCGAAGGCGAGCTTTCGCGCTCCATTCGCGGCCTCGACAAGGTGATTGCCGCGCGTGTTCACCTGGTGATGCCCGAACGTCCACTGTTCTCTCGCGACAAGGTGGAGCCCTCCGCGTCCATCGTGCTGAAGGTTCACGGCACACTGGAAGCTCAGCAGGTGCGCGCCATCCGCCACTTGGTCGCTTCCGCCGTCAACGGGCTCAAGCCGCAGCGGGTGTCGATCGTCGACGAAGCAGGCCACCTCCTGGCCGACGGTATCGGCGACGGCGACAACGGCGGCGAAGTCGGCGTCGACGAAAGGCGGGCGGCGTTTGAAAAGCGATTGCGCGACCAGGTAGAGGCGATCGTTTCTTCCGTGGTTGGGCCTGGCCGCGCCCGCACCGAGGTCAGCGCCGATTTCGACTTCAACCGTGTGACGCAGACATCGGACAAATACGATCCCGAAGGCCGCGTCGTGCGTTCGAGCCAAACGCGTGAGGAAACCTCGGCGACGAATGATGGCCGCGACAATCAGGTGACGGTCGGCAACGAGATACCGGGCGGCAACCCGCGGCAAGCGGCAGCCCCCGAGGCCAATTCCACTCCGCGCGATCAGAGCAAGAAATCCGAGGAGATCGTCAATTACGAAATCTCGAAGACGACCAAGACGGAGGTCATCGAGGGCGGCCGCATCAATCGCGTCTCGGTCGCCGTCCTTGTCGACGGCACCTATGTCAAGAACGACAAGGGCGACGTCACCTACCAGCCGCGCAGCAAAGAGGAGATCGATCAGATCTCGGCGCTGGTGCGCACGGCGATCGGATTTGACCAGAAGCGCGGCGATCAGGTCGAAGTGGTCAATCTGCGCTTCGCCGAAACGCCGGCCAATCCGATCGCCGAGCCCAGCGGCTGGCTCGCTGCGCTGCAATTCACCAAGGACGACATCATGCGCGCCATCGAAATGGTGGTCATGGGTCTCCTCGGCTTCGTCGTCCTGCTGATGGTCGTGCGGCCCCTGGTACGTCGCGTCCTAGCTCCGGAAGAGCGCGCGCTTGCCATGCTGCCGCCGGGCACTCCCAGCTCCGGCCAGGTGGCAGACGCCGCCCCTGCGAAAAGCCCGGAGAACGTGAAAGCGGAAGCGAGCCACACTGCCAAGATGATCGACATCGCCCAGATCCAGGGCCAGGTGCATGCCCAATCGGTGCAAAAGGTCGGCGAGCTCGCCGACAGGAATCCGAGCGAAGCCGTTTCCATCATCCGCCAATGGATGAACGAGAGCCCCGCAGCCTGATCGATTGAGCCATGCCCCCCGCCAAGCCAGAAAAAACGGACGCTGAGGCCACCCGCCGGGAAATCACCAGCGCGATGGCGACTCTCGCCAGCCGCCCGGCCGCGAGCGCCAATCTGCGTTCTCTCACCGGCCGCGAACGCGCGGCTATCCTCATGCTGGCGCTTGGCGAACAGCACGGCGCCAAAATCTGGAACATGCTCGACGACGACGAACTTCGTGAGATATCCATTGTGATGTCCACCGTCGGCACGATTGAAGCGGAACTGGTCGAGAATCTGTTGCTCGAATTCGTGACCCGCATGTCGGCTTCGGGGGCGCTGATGGGCACCTACGAAGCCACCGAGCGCCTGCTGCAGCAATACCTGCCGCCCGAGCGTGTCGGCTCCATCATGGAGGAAATCCGCGGTCCCGCGGGCCGCAACATGTGGGAAAAGCTATCCAACGTTCAGGAAGAGGTTCTCGCCAATTATCTCAAGAACGAATACCCGCAGACGGTAGCCGTGGTGCTTTCCAAGATCGGGCCGGAGCATGCCGCGCGCGTGCTCGCCATCCTGCCCGAGGAACTGGCGCTCGACGTCGTCAACCGCATGCTGCGCATGGAGGCGGTGCAGAAAGAAGTCCTAGAGCGTGTCGAGCTGACGCTGCGCACCGAATTCATGTCGAACCTCTCGCAGACACGCCGTCGCGACGCGCATGAAGTGATGGCCGAGATCTTCAACAACTTCGATCGGCAGACGGAAACGCGCTTTCTCACCGCGCTCGAGGAAGATAACCGCGAGAGCGCCGAGCGCATCAAGACGCTGATGTTCACGTTTGACGATCTGATCAAGCTCGATCCCGCTTCGGCACAAACCCTCATGCGCCACATCGAAAAGGACAAGCTCGCGGTGGCGCTCAAGGGCGCGGCGGAACCGGTGCGGCAGTTCTTCCTATCCAACATGTCGACACGCGCCGCCAAGATGCTGGTGGACGATATGGCGGCGATGGGTCCGGTGCGCCTGCGCGACGTCGACGAGGCGCAGGTCCTCCTGGTCAATCTTGCCAAGGATTTGGCGGGCAAGGGCGAGATCGTCATTTCCAAGACCCGTGGCGAAGAAGAGCTGATTTATTGATGAGTGCGCCCGCAAAAAAGTTCCTGTTCGATGTCGATTTCGCCGCAGGCAACGAGCGCGAGGCAACGATCACGCTCGCCGATCATGCGGTGAAGCTCGCCGAGGCCGAGACCGCCGCGCATCGCATCGGCTACGCGCAGGCGCAAACCGACGCTGGCGTCGAAGCCGGTCGCCGCATCGCCGGCACGCTCGAACGCATCGCCTTCAGCCTCGGCGAAGCGAACAACGCGCTGCGGGCGATCGAAGCGCGGCTTGAATGCGAAGCCGTCGAGGTCGCGGTGGCGGTCGCCCGCAAGCTCGCGCCGGCTTTGATCGAGCGCGAGCCGTTCGCCGAAATCTCAGCGCTCGCAAGCAATTGCTTCCGCGAGCTCATCGCTTCGCCGCATATTGCCGTGCGCGTCAACGATTCGCTCTACGCCGCAGCGCGCGAAAAGCTCGACGACATCGCCCGCAGGCACGG
>Ga0187860_1002212_pt1 | contig 16432 bp, 14 predicted proteins | sample June2016WEW_10_4_FD_132981 | JGI IMG/M metagenome (GOLD analysis project Ga0187860, IMG submission 132981) | Peatland microbial communities from SPRUCE experiment site at the Marcell Experimental Forest, Minnesota, USA - June2016WEW_10_40 | ecosystem: Environmental > Terrestrial > Soil >... | reverse complement strand
GTTGGGCTGCGGACGCAGTCTAAGCTCCATCTCGGGATTGCCGCCGCTGCGAAGACCGCTGATGGTGCCGGTGGCGATCGTCGGCCCGAGCATGCTGCCCGAGGACGCCGAACTGCCACCCATCGAGCTGCCGATCGCGCCGTTGCCGCCCGGATACGTCGCGTATGGTCCGGCGGCGTCGGCGAGCACTTCGAATTTTTTCGCGCCGAAATATTGGCCGTTCAAATAAAAATTAACCGTGTAGATACCCGGCAGAAACGCGCCGCCGCGCGAGTTGCCGACGCGTCCGCTGAACGTCACCGTCTTCATACTGGGCGAGACGGGCTGAAAATCATTGACGCTGCCCAGCGTGCGGCCGTCCGGCCCGATGTACGCCGCATCGACGCGGTACTGGCCGGGCTCCAGCTTGTAGAGCCGGTTGTCGAACTTGGCCTCCCAGCCGACGAACAGCACCTTCGACACGGCGAAAGATTCGGTCGCGCCCGAGAGCGCGGTACCGGTCTTGGTGGTGTTGAGAAAGTCGATGCTGCGAAGCTGCAAGGGCTTGGCGCGGCGCTCATCGATCATCGCGAGCTTGCGCGCTTCTTCGTCGCGCTTGCGCTCCTCTTCTTTCGCCGCCGCCGCAGCCGCCGCCTCGCTCGCGGCCGCCGCGTTCCTCGCGCTCACGTCCTGGTTAACGATGAAGGCTTCCTGCGCGAGCATCTTGTCGTCCGAATAGAGCGCCACTTTGTAAGTGCCGGGCGCCTTGTCGGTCATCGTCGGCATCAACGCCACGCCGGTGAAGTCGGCGGTTTTCTGAGCGGGCCCGACAAAAATATTGGTGTCGCTGGACGCGATCTGAAGTCCGCTGGGATCGTAAAAGCGCGCCTCGACTTTTTCGTCGCGCCCTTCAAGCCCCGCGAGCAGGTTCTTGAAGGTTGCGGTCCACTTCAGGTAGCGCGCGTTGGTCAGATCGGTGTCGTTGAACTGCGCCTGCGGCGGCGCCAGCGCGGCGCCCTCGCGCGTCGAGAGCGCGAGCGTCATCTGCGAGAATTCGAGCGGATGCTCGCGGGCCTTGGCCAGCAACTCCTCATGCTTCCACGGCAGTCCGTCGAAAAGAGGCTTGAGTCCGAGCCGCAGCTGGAGTTCCGGGCTTGAATAAATGTACGTCCCGCCGAACGCCGCTCCCGCCAGCACCATCAGAAAAATCGCCAGACCGATCGAGCGGCTCAACCGGCTGCGCGGCTTGCGATAAACGATCGGTTCATCCTCGTAACCGAGCCGCTGGACCTGCGACAGGTCGCCGGTTCCGCTCGTCGAGCTCAGGCTACCGCTGTCGAGCGGAAGTCCGCGCCCGTAGAGCATCATGTCGCGAAATTCCTGGACGCGCCCGGGCCGCCCGTTTACTTCGTATGCAAGCGCCGCGTCGATGGCGCCGGCCAGGTTGCTCGACACGGCCGGGCGCAGCTCGTGAACCGGCGGGAAACTGAAGGGCGGAAACTTTTCAGGATCGCGGCCGGTCAGCACGTAATGCAACGTTGCGCCCAGCGAGTAGATGTCGCTGCGGGGATCGACCAGGCCTGGTACTGCTCCGGCGGTGCGAAGCCGAGCGTGCCGATCATGGTGCCCTTGCGCGCCGCCTTGAACAGCCGCGCGATTCCAAAGTCCACCAACACGACCCGCCCTTTCGGATGGATCATCACGTTGGACGGCTTCATGTCGCGGTAGATTATCGGCGGCGCCAGCCCGTGCAGATACGCGAGCACGTCGCACAACTGGCGCGCGATATCGATCACCAGCCCCTCGGGCAGCGGCTCGCCCCGCGCAGCGAGTTCCTCCTCGAGGTTGCGTCCCTCGACGTACTCCATCACCAGGTAATGGCGGTTGGCGAGTTCGAAGCGGTCGGTGATCGCGGGAATCGCCTGATGTTTCAGTTGCGCGAGCGTGTCGGCTTCGCGCGCGAAATATTCGTTGGCCTCGATCCGCTGCGCCTGATCGATAAAGTGATCGACCATCTCCTTGATCGCGCATGGGCGGTTCGCCAGGCGCTGGTCGTGCGCCAGATAGACCATCCCCATCCCGCCGCCGCCGAGCAGTCGCTCGATTGCGTAGCGGCCCTGCAGCACGGTGCCGGGCTCGAGCGGTCCGGGCAGCGGCTGCGATGAATCTTTTGGCGAGGTGGACATCGTTAATCGCCGGCGCGTCGTTCGCACCTAGCTTGCATAGACTACGATCACGGAAATGTTGTCGGTACCCCCGCCGGCGTTTGCCGCGACGATCAATTCGCGCGCCGCGTCGAAGGGATCGGAATTGCGCCCCAGAATGTCATGGATCTGACGGTCATCGACGTGCGCCGTCAACCCGTCGCTGCAGAGCATCAGCTTGTCCCCGCGTTTCAGCCTGAGCGAGACCGCCTCCGCCCCCGCCGGTCCGCTCTGGCGCGCACCGAGCGAGCGCGTGATCACGTTCTTGTGCTCGTGCGTGTGCGCTTCCTCGGCAGTTATCTGCCCGATTTCGACCAGCCGCTGCACCAGTGAGTGATCCTTTGTGACCTGGCGAAGCGTCGCGCCTTCCATCAGATATCCGCGGCTGTCCCCGACCCAGGCCACGGCCGCATCCGGTGGCGCGACCAACGCGCACACGCCCGTGGAACCCATTCCGCGAGACTCCGGATGGCTGGCCACATATTCGATAATCCTGGAATTTGCTTCCTCGAGCGCGGCTGTCAGCAGCTCCGCACCGTTGGTAGCATCGCCACCTGCGCCCTCGAGCCGGGATTCAATGTAACTCCGGATCGTTTGGACGGCAATTGCAGAAGCGACTTCGCCCGCCTCCGCGCCGCCCATCCCGTCGGCAACGACATACAAATGGCTCTGCGCCGGATCGATCATCGACTCGCGCGTATACTCGACCGCCAGCACCGAGTCTTCGTTATGCTCGCGCACGCGGCCTACATCGGTCATCGCGGCCGCGCGCAGCCGGATCGCGCCACCCAGCGCGATCAGCTCGGCCTTGAACTCGTCGATGGTGGGCCAGCGGTCGGCGGGACTGAAAGCGATCGCGCGGCGGATCGCATTCTCCAGCCGCGGTGTAACGACATGCGGCGGATAGAACTGAACCTGACCCGCCTCTTCGCGCCAGCTCTCGCTCGGAATCCTTGCGCCCGTGAGCCACGTGTAGAGGATCGCGCCGGCGGAAAAAATATCCGCGCGCTTGTCCACCTTTTTGCCGCGATAGATCTCCGGCGCCGTGTAGCCGTCGTTGAAAATTGGCTCACCCTGAAGCTCATTGTCGTTGCTGACGTAGTCCAGGCCCGTGAGCTTGAGCCGGCCGTCGGGGGCAACGGAAACCGATTCCGGGCAGATGTCGTTCAGCCGCAGAGCCCGGCGATGCACAAACGAAATCGCCTGGCAGACCTGGATGGCTGCCGCGATCGCCTCCGTCTCGGTCATTTTCCCGCAACCGCGCAGAAGCCCCTTGAGTTCCTCGTCGGCGTAAACCAGGTACACGCGGCCCTTTTCAGCAAACCCTTCGGTCGCGCGCTGAAAGGCGGGATGGTTGATCGTCTGTGACAAGGCGAGCACGCGTCCGAAGACTTCACCGAGATCCTCGCCGCTCGCCGCCGCCGCATCCTCGTGCGCCCCGTCGTCGCTCTCGGGATTGGGTTGAGCTTCGGTTGCGATTGCCGCGATCGCTGCTTCGGTCGCTTCATCCGCGGATGAATTCGCCGCGCCCCCGGCCATCACGGTGGAAGCGGGACTTGGATCGGCGCTGAAATCGGCCGCCGACTGGACGCCTTCCCCCGACGCGTTCGCGCTCGCCGACTCTCCCGCCCGCGAACTCGAGGCGTGCAGCTGCGGCGGCGGCGCGGTCCCGTTGGCTTGCGCAACCGCCGGTCTGAGTTCCGCGGTTTTGGCGCTCGGGGCATTGGGATCCTCGGGACGCGGCGCGGGCGGCGCCGCCGGATGCGGAGCTTCATCGACAACTTCTGCCGATTCTGCCGACGGTTGCGGGCCGAGGCGCTCGCGCAATGCGATCGATTCCGTTTTGCCGTCCCGGATGCGTTTTGCGCGATAGCGATTTTCGATCGACGTCTGACCCGTTAACCCGACTATCTCGATCCCGCCCTTCAAAGACGTTCCCGCCGTCAGCGGCGTCGGCCGCGTCGGCGACTGCGATGCGGATGCGGCCGCCTTGGACAGCCCTTGGCCGCATCGATCGCAGAACTTGGCGCCGTCCAATGCCTCTTGGCCGCATTCGGGACAGGTGATCATGCGCAGCTAGCCCCTCCGAAACTGCAGTATAGCACTACCAAGCACCACCTGGTCGCGATCTTTTAACTTGTAGAGCTGGTCGCGCCCCAACCGGCCGCGCCCCGCGATGTACGTGCCGTTAAGGCTGCCGAGATCGCGGATGAAGTAGTCTGCCCCGCGCAGGACTATCTCGGCATGGCGCCGCGAGACGCGATCCCCTCCGTGCGCGAGCTTCTTCAGATCGATGTCGAGTTTGTCGGCGGCGTCCTGCGATCGCCCGATCAAAGTGCGCATCCCAAAAATGCCGAACTCGATTTCTTCGCTGCGCGAGACCAGCCGCGCCGGCGCGGCGGATACATCGGCGCCGTTGGCATTATGGTCTCCGAACAATCCGCCGGAACCTGGGCCGGTCGAAATTGGCGGCGAATAATTGCGCGACCCGGTCCGCGATTTCGTGTCAGCCGGCTCCGATTCGCTCGTCGCTTCTCTCCGCGGCGCGTACGACGACGCGGCCGCAGACGGTTTCAGTTCTCTGGTCTTGGCCGTCGATGACGGGCTCGGCGCAGCGCTCGGCGCCATCGCGGACAGCCGCGCCTTGAGCCGCCGCTCGATCAGGCTGCGCGCCTTGCCGGTGAGTTCGATCGCTTTTCTGATTTGCGGCGCGACGATCTTTGCCGCCGTGCCGATGCCCGCGGCGGCGCCGATCTTGGTATTTTCTCCGACCGGCTCGTTCAGCACGATCGTCGGCATCGTGGACGCCGGCGCAGCCGGCCTTGATACCGCCGACTTCCACGGTGTCGAGCGCGACCGCGCGGGCGCCCGCGCGGGTGGCGACGCCGGCGCATTCGAATCTGAATTGTTCAGCACAACGGTTGATAGCTGGGAACTCGGGCTCGGCGCGCCCGCCGGTCCCCCGCTGGCATCCAATCGCCCCGACCGGCTCTCGGGTAGCGGCTCGGGCAGCTCGCGCCGCATCTCCTTTGCCGACGCGGGCCGCTTGGTCATGTCCTGCTCGAGCGCACGCATCACGGCGTCTGCGGTCTTGACCGAAATTTCAGGCGCCAGCGCGCGCAGCGGCGGAAAGCTGAACGGCGGCTCGAGCTGCGGATCGCGGCCAGTCAGCAGATGATGCATCGTGGCGGCCAGCGAGTAGATATCCGAGCGCGGCTCGACCTTGCCCATGTACTGCTCGGGCGGCGCGTAGCCGACCGAGCCGATTTGCGTGCCGCGTCCGCCCGGTGGCAGGAAGCGCGCGATTCCGAAATCGATCAGCATCGCGCGGCCATCCTTGTCGATCATGATATTGCCCGGCTTCAGATCGCGATAAATTATCGGCGGCTTCTGCCCGTGCAGAAAATCGAGCACGTCGAGCATCTGGCGCGCCCACCTCAGCACCTTGTCCTCGGCGACTTTGCCCTTGGCCCCAGCTTGTCGAGCACGTGCTGCAAATCGCCGCCCGCGACGAATTCCATCACCAGGTAATGGCGCGAGTTCTCGGCGAAATGATCGATCAACGTTGGGATGCCCGGATGCGACAGCCGCGCGAGCACATTGGCCTCGCGCGTGAAGTCCTCGATCGCTTTTTTCTCCTGGATACCGTCGCCGACGACCATCTCCTTGACCGCGACCGGCCGGTTCGCCAGGCGCGTGTCGTTGGACAGGTACACGCGTCCCATCCCGCCGACGCCGAGCACCTTCTTGACGCGATAACGACCGTCGAGAAGATGGCCCTCGGTGAGTGCCTCGCCCGCATTCATGGCGATTGTCTATGACCCTCTTCAACTTCCGCGCACTTGGCGTACGTCCGGGCGCGACTGGAGGGGATGGCGGTCAAGATATCGTTTCTACCACCAGCTTGAGGAACGTTTTCCCGATGATCACCTCGTCGCCCGACTTGAGCTCGACCGGACTGCCCGGCGAGAGGCGCGGCTGACGATTCACGTAGGTGCCGTTGAGACTGCCGATGTCCTCGATCGTGATCTTGCCGCCGTCGATTCGAATCAACGCATGCTTGCGCGAGATCTTGGCTTCGGGATCGTCGGCGTCGAGATCCACTTCCGGAAATGATCCCGTCTCGGGATCCCATCTGCCCACCAGGTTGTTGCCCTCTTCGAGCGGAAATTCCTGGCCCTTGCGTCCACCGCGAACCAACGACAGCTTCGCCTTGAACGGCGCGCCTGCGGCAGCCGCGGTTGGAGCTGGCGACGCGCTCTCGGGCGCGGCCTCCGGCTTGATCTCACCGGTGGGCGCTTCCGACTTGGGCACTTCGGCAGTCGGAGCCTCCACCCCGGCCGCGGCCGCAGGCGCCGCGTTCGCGTCGCTACTTTCAGCAGGGGCTGCGGCGGGAGCTGCTTCAGGAGCCGCAGCGGCAGGAGCTGCAGCAGGAGCAGCCGCAGCGGCGGCGGCGAGCTTCGCGCCGCATCCGTCACAGTAATCAAGTCCGTCCATGTTTTCGTAGCCGCATTCGCCGCATTTGATCATGGTCTAAGCCCTCGCAGGTGAGTTCGAAGTATCCGTCCTGTGCCGTTCACCAAAAAAATTCACTTTTTCACTTTCTTGACTTTCACTCGATACACTAATCGGACTTCTGAAAATCCTTCAACGCTTCCGGATCGAGCATCTGGGTCTTGCGCACCACCGCCTGCGCTTGCAGCAGGGTGGTCTTGGCCGCCTTGGTCTGCAGCGTCTGGGTCTTCTTGATCTGATCCAGCAAGCCCGCGAGCGCCTGCGTCGCCTTGACGTTGCCCATCCGCTGCGTGCCTTGCAGCGCGTTGCCGAGCAGGCGAGTCGCGCGATCGACGTTGCCCGCCTTCAACTCCTCTTCGGCCTTCGCCTGCAGCTTCGCAATCGAAACCTGGTCCACCAGGTTCATCACGCGGCCGTTGCGCTTGCTGGTTAGCGTGCGATCGAGCGTGTAATCGACGGCGAGATCGCAGGCGACGGTGGATTCGGCGCCGCCCGGCACTTCGTAATGGAACGTGCTCTGCAAAATTCTGACCTGCCCCGGCTTGCGCGGCGGCAGCACCAGCGTCAGCAGCACGGAACCGGGCACGCCCGCCTGCAAGTCGCCTATCTCGTAGCCGATTTTGCGATCCTCGCCGACCAGCGGAGTGCCGAGCACGTAAATCTCCGGCGAGGCGCGAAAAGCCTCGCGCACCTGCACGCCCTGCGACAGCGTCACCTCGATTCGCCCGTTGCGCAAACTCACCGAGCGCAGTCCCTGCAGCTCGTCTTCGAAGATACCGGGAATCTCAGCCGGGTCGCCGATGAAATGATATTTGCCGTTGGAGTCCTGCGACAGGCGCTGCAAAAGTTTCTCGTTGAACTCGACGCCCACACCCATCGTCGAGAACGAAATCTGGTCGCGGTTTTTCTCGACCAGATCGATGCATGCGGTCTCTTCGTAGGTCTGGCCGTCGGTCAGCACCAGCACGCGATTGAGGCAATCGCCGCTCAGATTTTTCTTGACCTCGTCGATCGCCGCGCGCATCCCGAGCGCCATCTGCGTGCCGCCGCCGATTTCGAGCAGATCGATATCGTCGATCGCGCGTTTGATCGCGCTCTGATCCCGCGCCGCCTCGGGCGTGATGATCACCTTCGCCTTGTCGGCGAACGCGACTATCGAGACCTTGTCGTCGGCGGTCAGGTTGTCGGCCAGGAACTTGACCGCCTCGACGACGAATTCCAGCCGCCGCTCGTCGTACATCGAGCCCGAGCGATCTATTACCACGCCAAGGTTGAGCGGTACTCGCCCGCCGCCGCCCGCGCCCCGGGCCACCGCCTCGAGCAGCACGTAGAGAACAAAGTTTTCCGCGCTGGACAGCACATGCTCGCTGCTCGCCAGCGCCTCGAAGCTAAGCGGATCGGCCATTCGTCAATCTCCCGAGTTTAATTGTAGATTCAAGCTGCGAGCCTTCGCAACCGACCTATTAGAATACGAACCCGGTGCTGATAAACCAACCCCCCTCGGCCGCGATGCCGTAATTGTTAGGACGTTGCCCGGTTAATACCGATACAATGTTCTCAGGTGCACGGCCCGCGCCCCGCGCGCTGGATGCCGCCCTCGAAAAAGCGTAAGAGTAGGCGCCATGTCTTTAAGAGCTAAATGCGCTATCGCCGGGCTCGGCCAGACCCGGATGGGTAAAAACTTCGACCATCCCGGACCGATCGGCTTCGCCGCCGAGGCCGTCAATCTCGCCCTCGACGACGCCGGCCTCCAGCGCGCCGACGTCGACGGCCTGCTCGTCAACCCCGGAATCACCTGGTTGAACAATCCGATGGCTTCGTCGTCGCTCCAGCATGCGATGGGCCTGCGCGATTTGCGCCTGACCGCGACGATGAACCTCGGCGGCGCGACCGCCGCCGCGATGATCATGCATGCCGCGCAGGCTATTGACGCCGGCATGGCCGAGGTCGTCGCGTGCGTATTCGCCGACGCTCCCCTGCGTCCGCCCTCGCCCAACAAGGGCAGCGATGGCGGCTCGGCCGCTTTCTACGGCTTCGCCCAGGGTCTCGACGCGCACTACGGCCTGTTCGGCGTCAACGCCCATTATGCCTTCGTCGCCCAGCGCCATATGTATCGCTACGGGACCACCAACGATCATCTCGGCGCGGTCGCGGTGTCCGAGCGCAATTGGGCCAACCTGAATCCCGCCGCTCAGTTTCACGACACTCCCATGTCGATGGCCGATTATCATGCCTCGCGATGGGTGGTTGAGCCGTTCCATCTGTACGATTGCTGCCTGGTTTCCAACGGCGGTCTGGCGGTTATCGTAACCTCGGCCGAGCGCGCGAAGAATTTGAAGCGCCCGCCCGTCTATATATTAGGGATGGGGCAGGGTCATCCCGGTCGCGATCCGCTCGAAACGCTGCTCTCCGGCGCGCCGATCGCCAGGGATACCGCCTTCAAGATGGCGGGAATCAAGGTCGCCGACGTCAATTTCTGCGAACTCTACGACTGCTATACTTTTACGGTGCTCGTCACGCTCGAGGATTACGGCTTTTGCAAAAAAGGCGAAAGCGGCCCGTTCGTTGCCGGCGGCGCTATCGGTCCTGGCGGCTCGCTCCCCGTCAATACCGGCGGCGGTCAGCTCAGTTCCTTCTATATGTGGGGGATGACTCCGGTCGCAGAGGCAATCGTGCAGATACGTGGTGATGGGGGGCGGCGCCAGGCGCCAAAACACGACGTTGGACTTGTTTCCGGCAACGGCGGTATCCTTGCTACTCATTCCACCCTCGTATTGGGATCGCAGCCATAAGAATAGCCGCGGAGCGCGCTGTCATTGCTTGTGGTGTGATGTAGCGTGTTTCAATCATTCCAGCCGCCAATTCGTCTAAACCGATAAGTAGAATTGCGATGCCAGAATTCAGCAAACCCATCCCCGCCATCACCCCCGAGATGCGCGAGTTTTTCGACGGCGCGCGCGCCGGACGCCTGATGGTCCAAAAATGCGACGGTTGCGGGAAGCTCCGGTTCCCCGCCGAGGATCTTTGCTCCAAGTGCAACTCGACTGCCTCGCGATGGGTCCCGGTCAGCGGACGCGGTGAAATCTTCAGCTTCAATATCATGCATCAGGTCTATCACCCGGGCTTCGCCGGCAAGGTTCCCTACGCCGTCGTCGTCGTCGAGCTCGAGGAGGGATGCAAATTCGTGTCGAACCTGCTCGGCGTCGAGCCGCATGACATCAAGTGCGGGATGCCGGTCGAGGTGACGTTCGAAAAGCTCAGCGATGAAGTATCGATGCCTAAATTCCGGCTCCGCGCCGCGAAATAATCCGGCTCGACTGAATTCATCAAGGAATCAGGATTAACGACATTGCCGCTCGATCAAAAATATTTCCAGCGTCTCATCGAGAGCTCGCCGGACATCATAATTGCCGTCGATAAAAGCGGCATTGTCACCTATTACAACGACGGCGCGCGAACCAGCCTCGGCTACAGCTCGCAGGAGATCATCGGCCAGAACTGCACCCACATCTATCCGTCGATCGAAGAAGCGCGCCGCGTGATGAAAGCGCTGCGCGAGTCGACCGAGACGGGCCGAATCGCCGGCTTCGAGACCGAGTTCCGCAACAAGGCCGGCGAACTCATCCCGGTCATGATCTCCGGCGCGCTCATCTACAACGCCGAGGGCCTCGAAGTCGGAACGATCGGCTTCGCCCGCGACATCCGGCGCATGCGCCGTGCGCAGCAACTCGCAACCGCCGGCGAAATCGCGGTCAGCCTCGCCCACGAGATCAACAATCCGCTCGAATCGATCACCAACAATATCGAACTGCTCTCGCAACGCTTCGAGACGCGGCTCAGCGAACCCGAAAAAGTTGTCGAGAACGAACGCCTCAACTCAATTCGAAATTCCATCGAGCGCGTGCAGGCCATCGTGCGCCGCCGCGACGAGGTGGCCCGCAAGGGCGAGTACGAGACGCGCGACTACCTGGCCGGAAAGCGGATGGCCGATCTTGCCCCGCGCGAAGATGCAAACGTGCAGGCGCGCCCCGATGACGCGCCGCATCTGACCGAACAATCTCCCTTGAGAGGGATGTCGGTGCTGGTGCTCGACGACGATAGCGCCGTCGTCAATTCGCTCGCCGACCTGCTGCGCGCCGAAAAATGTATCGTCCATTGCGCCACGCGTCCGTCGGCCGCCTTTGGAATCCTGCGCAACGTCAAGCTCGACGCGGTTATCTCCGACGTCGTGATGCCCGAGATGGACGGCTACGATTTCTATCTCAAGGTCAAGGAAGAGATGCCGCAGTTGCCGGTAATCCTCATGACCGCCTACTACTACGACAAGGATCACATCCTGAAGCGCTCGCGCCTGCGCGGTCTCGAGGGCGCGCTGTTCAAGAAGCCGGTCAATCCCGGCATGTTGCGCGCGATGCTCACGCAGTTGCGCCAGAAGGCGGCTCAGGAGAAGGCGGAAGCAAAAGCCGCGGCGATAGCTGCCAAAGCCGCCGCCGAATCCGCGCCGGCCCCCAAGCCCATCCCACAATCCTGATCTTTACCTCGGAACCGGGATCCCTGGCGCGTCACTGCGCGAGCGTGATCCCAAACGGACCGCTGGCGGTCGATATCGACTTACCCGCGCATAGCTGGATCGTGCACGTGCTGCCTTCAATAATTGCCTGCCCGACGGTGTTGTTCGAAAAGTTCGTGGTGTAAACGAACATGTTCAGCGGATCCACCACCAACCCCGTGGCCCCGCTGTAGCCCGTCACCAGGGCCGGCGGCGTGGTCAGGGTTAAGTCGGTGACAATGAACGACGAGATCGAGTCACCGCTGGAGTTGGCCGTGAACAGGTACCCTCCCCCGATTCCGATTCCCACCGGCCCGTCGGTTGCGCTGCTGTTCGGGAAGTAGGCATAGGGTGTAAGTGCGCCCGGAACCGCCGCGCCCGTCGGGGCGATCGAAAACGACGATACGTCGCCGTTCCCCTGATCCGCGATGAACAGTGCATCGCCCCCCGAATCGATTGCGATCCCGAAAGCCGCATTCGCGGTAGTGTCCAAACTATGCTGCGGCGCAGAGTTCTGCGAGAGCACCCCGGTGGGTGGTGTCGTGGTGGTGTCATAATTGAACGCGTAGACATTCCCAGTCGCCGAATCCGACACGTACAGCACATTCAGCGTCGGATGCACCGCGATACCGAAGGGAGTTTGCAATCCTCCGCCTGAGGTCGTGCTGGTCGCCGGGAAAATGATCTGTCCCGAAAGGTCTCCCGAAGTGTTAACCTGGTAGCTCTTAATCGTCCCTGCCTTGCCCGTCACCCACAGCAACGATCCGTCGGAATTGATCGCAAGTTCATCGGGTTGGGTCCCAGTGCCGTTGCTCCCGGACGCCAGCTTCGTCAGCGTCCCGTCAGAATTGATCGAGTACTCGTAGATATTGTCGTCGTTGATATTCGCGACGTACAGATAGCTGCCGTCGGGCGACGCGACCACGCCTCGCGGCCCGCGAGGCGCGCCCGCAGACACCGGCTTCCCGTTCGACGTGAGCACGCCGGTCGTGGTGTCGCGGGTGAACGCCGACACCTCGCCGACACCGAAGTTGGTCACGAACGCAAACGTTCCCGTACCAGTCGTCGGAGTGGCAGTCGGAGAGCCGGAACCGGAACCGGCCGACGACAGCAGTCCTGAGCCTCCGCATGACAACGCATTAAGCGTCACCGCGATAATCATAACGGCGGGAATCAGCCGAACGACGTTCTTGAGCGCAGTTCGCCTGGAGAACGATAGTCCGATGCCTTGCTCTGTCGCCATTCGAGCCCCTTCCCGGCGGTCCGGTCCAAATCTTACCGCGTGTTAATTATCATAAATAATACGCCGCATCGAATCGAAAGGTTTCGGCCCCTGCAAACCTCGCCATCCTTGTCCTTCTGATTTTTGACTCGCCCGAGGCAGCGCACCGCCGTCAAGCGTTACGAATTCATGCTCGTGTCGGTGCCGATGAATCTGGAGGGCGGCATCGCCTCGCCCCCCCAACGCGGTCGCAATCAAGTAAGCGCGCAGCCGCGAGTCACCTTGCCGAGCGCGCGGTCGCGGCGATCGCGATGCGCACCGCATTCTCCATCGTCGCAAGCGCCATGCTGGGCAGGCTCCGATGCCGCCCGGCCTGGCGCGCCTCATACGGCAGATGGATGAATCCCACCGGGAGATCGGGCTTGCGCCGCGTCCCGCTATTTGCGCCGCGGATGCTCTATCGGCAGGTCGTCGCGGTTTCCCCATTCCGCCCACGACCCGAGATAATTTCTCACCTTCGTGTAGCCCGCAATCTTGAGCGCGATGTAGGCATGCGCGGCGCGGTATCCGCCCTGGCAGTACGTCACTACCTCGGCAGCGGGATCGAGGCCGATGGCTTCGAACTGCGCGCGCAGCTCGGCGGGCGATTTCACGGTTCCATCGGCCGCGAGCGCGGCGCTCCAGTCCTGATGGAACGCGCCCGGAATCGCGCCGCCATGTTTCGCACGCACGCGTTCGCCGAAGTATTCCTCATCGCTGCGAACGTCGAAGATTTGCACGTCGGGACGCCCGATTCGGTCAAGCAGATGGGTATATGTCGCGAGAATTTCCGCCCGCGGACTCGGCCCGAAGTCCGTGGCGGCGAACTTGTCAACCTTGGTTGTCAACGTTTCACCGGCCGCCGCCTTGAGTCCGCCGTCGAGCATCCGGGCCTTTGGATGTCCCGCGTATTCGAGCGCCCACTGGCCTCGCGCCGCGCGCATTCCGGATTCATTCTCGTAAAACACGACGGTCTTGCGGCCGGTGATTCCGAGCGCCGAAAATATCCACTGGAGCTGCGCGCCGAACTCCGCGATGCCGCGCTCGGACGTATCAGTATGATGAAACGGGAAAGGATCGAAGTGTCGCGCGCCGCTTAGATGTCCGGCGTGAAAATCCTTGACGGGTCGCGTATCGACAAGGATCAGACTGGTGTCATCGCGATGCTCGCGCAGCCATCGCGCATCGACGATCAACTCTGTTTTGTCCTCGGCGCTGGCAGTTTTTTCCTGGTTCAAATCGCCTCCGCCACACAGGGACCTATCTGTCGATTCCGACCGCTTCGCTAATAGAACGAAATCCGCCCCGACGGAGCAAGCCCGCCAGTCCCGATTTCATTCTGATGACCAGGCCGGGGCCCTCATAGACGAGCGCGGTGTAAAGCTCGACGAGCGAGGCGCCGGCGCGGATGTGCAACCACGCATCCTCGGCGCGGGCGATTCCTCCGACGCCGATGATCGGGATTTTCCCGTTGGTGTGCGTATAGATGTCGCGGATCACCTCGCGCGCGCGAATCAGGATCGGACGGCCGCTGAGTCCGCCCGGGTGCGGCGACGAGACGCCGACGGCCTCGCGAGCGACGGTAGTGTTGCCCGCGACGATTCCGTCCACGCCCAGCGCGAGCGCGGTTTCGCAAATTCGAAACAGCTCATTGCGTTCCAGGTCGGGCGAGATTTTCACCAGCACGGGCGGCGGGTGTGGCAACTTGCCGGTATGCTCGCGTATCGCCGCGAAAAGCTCGCTCATCTTCCTCGGCGATTGCCAGTTGCGCAGCCCGGGCGTATTCGGCGAGCTCAAGTTGATAACGATGAAATCGGCCAGCGGCCCGAGCCGTTCCATCAGGGCAGTGTAGTCAGCGGCAATCCCCTCGGGCGGCGTGTCGCTGTTCGGCCCGAAGTTGAGCGCGAGAGGAATCAAAATCCCGGCCTTGCGAATCCGCTCGATTCGCGGTGCGACCGCCTCCATCCCTTCGCTGGGAAACCCGAGCCGGTTGATAAGCGCGCGGCGTGCGGGCACGCGCCATAGCCGCGGTATTTCATTTCCCGCCTGCGGGCGCGGCGTAATCGTTCCCAACTCTGCAAAGCCGAATCCGAGCGTCACCCACCCGTGGACCGCGACGGCGTCCTTGTCCATCCCGGCAGCCAGCCCAATCGGGTTTGGGAAATCGATTCCCCACAGCTTGGTTCCGAGCTCGGGCCTGTCCCGCGGCGCCTGAAGAGCCGGCAACGCCGCAAGCATCCGCAGTGTCATCCGATGCGCACGCTCGGCATCGCGGGCAAACAGGTATCGCTTCAGGAAGTGCCGATAGATGGCGTCGATTATCGAAACGGCGGACATGGCGGCTTTAAACAGGCAATCTCGCAGTTTGGCGCGACTAGCGCAATCGAAACGTGTTGTGGATTAAGAGCAAAAGCGCCTGATGCAGTCGCACCGCGACGTGGAATAAGATTAGAAAGGAGTGGTGGCGTCAAGCGCCCGGCCATTTGAGGGAAGGGGATCGCGTGGAAAATCAGGCAAAAATGCAAGTCAAGTTGATCGACTACGCCCAGCAGCCGCTCGAAAAACTCTACGCGGCGTTTCGCACCTGCTATTCCTCCGACACGCCAATCGAAGTCTGGGACAAGATCAAATCCGAGAAAATTACCCACCAGAAGATTCGCGAGTTCATCATCGAGCGGCTGAAGACCGGCCACGCTTCTCCGCTGGAACAAATCGTTTTCTGGTTCGGAATCGCGAACGTCTCGCGCTCGCTGTCGCATCAGTTCGTCCGCCATCGGATCGGAATCAGCTTCGAGCAGCAGAGTCAGCGCTATGTGAAATTCAAGCGGGACAAGCTCGCCTTCGTGCTGCCGGATTCGTGGTCGCGCGCGGGGCTGGAGAGTGAATTCTCCGATTTGCTTTCCAAGACGTCCGAACTCTACACGAAGGCGCTGAAAGCCGGGATTCCAGCCGAGGATGCGCGCTTCGTGCTGCCCAACGCCGCGCCGACGAATTTTCACGTGATGGTAAATTTCGCCGAGATGCTGCACATTTGCGATCTGCGCCTGTGCGTGCGCGCGCAGTGGGAAATCCGCCGGATGGTCGCGATGATGCGCGCAGAAATCAAGCGCGTGCTGCCGGAAATCGGCGTATTCCTGCAGCCCAAGTGCGGCGAGAATCGCATGGGCTATTGCGACGAGTCGCTCGACGAATGGCAGAAGTGCCCGCTGGGCAAGGTGCGGCCGCATAAATCGAGCCTGTTCGATCTTTACGAGCGTTACGGCTCGCGCAAGGCGCAGGCGCTGGGCGAGGCCGAGTATCGCGCGGTCGAGGAAAAAGAGCAGTTGTAGTTTTCCAGGTTCCAGTGAGTGACTATTCCCCACCGGCATCGTTAGGCGATGCGATCGCGGCATTCAATCGGGGTGCGTATTTCGAGGCGGCCGAGATGTTCGAGACGGCGTCGCACGCGGCCGGCAACGACAACGATCTGCAGGCGCTCATCGTCGCTTTCAATCAGATCGCCGCGGCGCTCCATCTGCGCTTCGAACGCGGCGGACGGCAGGCGTCGATCAATTTGATGTCGCAGGCGATGCTCGCGCTCGACGACATGAAGCCCGCGCGCGGCGGAGTTGACGTCGAGCGGCTGTGCGTGGAGCTGGCGGCCTACACCGAAGAGGTGCGTGCGACTCCGCGCGACGAGCGCGACGGCCTCAAGCATCGCGCGCGGATTTTTCTGGAGCGCCGCCGCGCCCCGAAGATCAATCGCCGCTGAAGGCAGGCGAAGACACGAAGTGGGCGCTTCCGAGCGCAGCGTCGTAGGCGCCCCGAGGCGGAGCGGACGCGGAGTCGAGGGAAATTGAAGATGATGCTGACGCGCGAACAGATCTCCGACGGCCTCAAGCGCGCCCGCTACGTCACCAACGAGCGCGTCGAGACGGCGATCTT
>Ga0187860_1002204_pt1 | contig 16496 bp, 11 predicted proteins | sample June2016WEW_10_4_FD_132981 | JGI IMG/M metagenome (GOLD analysis project Ga0187860, IMG submission 132981) | Peatland microbial communities from SPRUCE experiment site at the Marcell Experimental Forest, Minnesota, USA - June2016WEW_10_40 | ecosystem: Environmental > Terrestrial > Soil >... | reverse complement strand
CGTCGACGCCGGCTGCCTCGAACCGGCCGTCACCGATATCGTCGACGACCCGAGCGGCAGCGTCCGCGGCCAGGTCGGCCACCACGACCCGCGTCGCGTCGTCCGTCTGGCCCAAGGCCGCCGCCGCCACCCGACCGATACCGCCAGCGCCACCGAGGACCACTACTGCGTTGTCTCCCATGTTGCGTCCTTCACATGTTTGTGGCCCGGTCAGTCGGGTAACACCACTTAGTCGCCCATCATGTCAGCTATCACCATGCTTGATCAGCTCGTCCGCCTCGTGGCTCATGCCACCGGCCACGCCACAGCATCGCCTACGAGGTTCCCGGCTGCTGGGTTCAGGACTTGAGCTGCTCGGCGAGCCCCTGGACGGCCTCGACGAACTCGTCGACCATGTCGAAGACCACCTGGGCGGCCGTCTTCGTCGTGTTCATCGTTCCCACAACCTGACCGACGAAGTAGTTGGTCAACTGCTCGGCACCCGAGCCCGTGCGGTGTGCCGCATGATCGATGCGTTCGAGCGCCTCGGCTACCAGGATCGGTTGCATCGGCATCCCGAGCGGCATCGGCGTCTCTGGGTTGTCCCACTCATCGGTCCACGCCGTGCGCAGTTGCCGCGCGGGCTTGCCTGTACGGGAGCGTGATCGCACCGTGTCCGACGACGTGGCCGCGAGGAACTTGCGCTTCACGACGGGGTGCGTCTCGGCTTCTTCGGTCGTGAGCCAGACCGAGCCGCACCATACGCCTTGGGCGCCAAGCGCCATGGCTGCAGCCATCTGGCGACCGCGGCCGATCCCGCCTGCGCCCAGCACCGGGACCGGGGCCACGGCATCGACGATCTCGGGAATAAGCACCATCGAACCGATCTCGCCGGTGTGGCCCCCCGCCTCCGAACCCTGAGCGATCACGATGTCGACCCCGGCGTTCACGTGTCGCTCGGCGTGCTGGGCCTTGCCTGCCAACGCTCCGATCAAGCGACCTTCCTCCTTCACACGCTCGATCATGTGAGCCGTGGGTGGCCCGAGAGCATTGACGACCAAGGCCGGCCGGTGAGCCAGGGCAATCTCGATCTGTGGATCGGCCTGATTAGCCGAGAACGGAACCGCCTCCCCGCCGGGTGCACCGCCGAGCAGTCCGCGTCGCCCTTCGTCGTCAGGCAGCGGTGGCACGTCGTAGCACCGCAGGATGTCGTCGACGAACGCGACGTGCTCGGCAGGGATGAGACTGCGGATGTCGTCAAGCGTGTAGCCGCCCGCAGCCGACCCGGCGTACTTGGCAGGCACGATGAGGTCGATCCCGTACGGTCGATCACCGACCTCATCCTCGATCCAGGCGAGATCGATCTCGAGCTGTTCCGGCGTATGCGCCACGGCGCCCAGAACGCCCATCCCACCCGCCTTGGTCACCGCGGCGACGACGTCACGGCAGTGACTGAAGGCGAGGATGGGGATGTCGATGCCGAACATGTCGGTAACGGCGGTCTTCATTGCGCTCTCGCCTTCCAGCTGCCGCCTGGCACGAATTCGAGCCAGATCGGAGGAAAATATTGACGGTGATATATTACCGTAGCTATTATCAACGGGTGGATCACACGTCGCTCGCTCCACCCCTGCGATCAAAGCTCGATCCGACTTCGGAGCAGTTCTTACAGAACCGTGCCGACATGATCGAGCAGCTGTCGGTGATCGACGAGCTGCTCGATCAGGCCGAGGCCGGTGGCGGGCCCAAGGCCATGGAGCGGATGCGATCCCGAGGCAAGCTCCCCGTCCGCGAGCGCATCGCCAACGTGCTCGACCCTGACAGCCCGTTCTTCGAGGTCAGCGCACTTGCCGGCTACAACTCCGACTACGCGATGGGCGGCGGCATGGTCGTGGGCATCGGTGTCATCGCCGGCACCGAGTGCGTGGTCATCGCCAACGACCCGTCGGTACTCGGCGGTGCGCTCACGCCGTACGCGGCGAAGAAGTGGGCACGTGCGATCGAAATCTCACGAGACAACCGCATGCCGTATGTGAGTTTCGTCGAATCGGCGGGCGCCGACCTGCGCATTCCGACCGACGGGAGCGGCGGAAGGCGGGTTCAGACCGAGCATTTCGCCGAGAGCGGCCGGTTCTTCTACGACCTCATCGAACTGTCGAAGATGCGTATCCCCACCGTCTGCGTCGTGTTCGGATCGTCCACCGCAGGGGGCGCCTACCAGCCGGGCCTTTCTGACTACAACATCGTGGTCAAGGGGCAGTCGAAGATCTTCCTGGCCGGGCCACCCCTGGTGAAGATGGCGACGGGCGAGGAATCCGACGACGAGACACTCGGTGGAGCACTGATGCACGCCGAAGTGTCCGGACTTGGCGACTATTTCGCCGAGGACGAGATGGACGCCATCCGGCTGTGCCGAGAGGTGGTGTCACATCTCAACTGGCGAAAGCCCGGACCCGGTCCGGAGTTGCACCCGGACGAACCGTTGCTCGATCCCGAGGAACTGCTCGGCCTCGTCAGTCGCGACCTGCGCCAGCCGGTCGACGTGCGCGATGTCATCGGCCGTGTGATGGACGGATCGCGGTTCGAGGAGTTCAAGCCGAAGTACGGCAGCACCATCGTGTGCGGGTGGGCGAACATCCACGGCTACCCCGTCGGGATCATCGGCAACAACGGCGTGATCTACCCCCGGTCCGCCGAGAAGGCGGCTCACTTCATCCAGTTGTGCAATCAGATCGATGTGCCGTTGGTGTTCCTCCAGAACGTCACCGGCTACATGGTCGGTCGCGACTTCGAGGCGGAGGGCATCATCAAGAAGGGCTCGCAGATGCTCAACGCCGTCACCAACTCCACCGTGCCCCACCTCACCGTGATCATCGGCTCCTCGTACGGCGCCGGCACGTACGGCATGTCCGGTCGGGCGTTCGGCAACCGGTTCACCTTCCTGTGGCCGACGGCCAAGATCGCCGTGATGGGCCCCAAGCAGATCGCCGGCGTGATGTCCATGGTTCGTCGCGGGCAAGCCGCTCGGCAGGGCCTCGACTTCGACGAAGAAGAGGACCGCAAGATCGTCGAGATGGTCGAGGCGATCCAAGAGAAGGGATCGCTTGCCCTGGTCGCCACCGGCGCCATCAGCGACGACGGCATCATCGATCCCCGCGACACCCGCACGGTGCTGGGGATGTGCCTGTCGGTCGTGCGCAACCGACCGATCGAGGGCGCCAAGGGCTACGGGGTGTTTCGGCTGTGAGCTTCTCCACGCTCCTCGTGGCCAATCGTGGCGAGATCGCTCGACACATCATCCGAACCGCCCACGGAATGGGCATACGCTGCGTTGCAGTCTTCGTCGACTCAGATGTGTCGGCCCCATACGTCTCGGAGGCTGACGAGTCGCTGCGCCTCGCCACCGGCTACTTGGACGGCGCCGCACTCATCGCCGCCGCCCGGTCGACCGGCTCAGAGGCGATCCACCCTGGCTACGGATTCCTGTCGGAGAACCCAACGTTCGCCGCCGATGTCATTGCCGCCGGCCTGATCTGGATCGGGCCTTCGCCGGAGACGATCGCCGCCATGGGCGACAAGCTGGCCGCCAAACGCGCGGCTGCCGCTGTAGGTGTGCCGACGCTGCCATCGACCGGCGATCCGCAGGCTGCGGCCGAGATCGGATACCCGTTGCTCGTGAAAGCAGCGGCCGGCGGCGGCGGGAAAGGCATGCGGGTCGTCGTCAACCCAGCCGATCTCGACGCTGCTGTCGCATCGGCGCAGCGTGAGGCTGCCAGCAGTTTCGGTGACGACCGGGTGTTCCTGGAGCGCTACGTCGCCACGTCGCGGCACGTCGAGATCCAGATCCTCGGCGACCACCACGGCAACCTCGTGCACCTCGGCGAACGCGAATGCTCCATCCAGCGGCGCCACCAAAAACTCATCGAGGAGTCTCCGTCACCTGCGGTCGATGACGCGATGCGCGCCGCCATGGGCGAGGCGGCGCTGCGACTCGGCCGGGCGATCGGCTACGAGTCTGCGGGCACGGTCGAGTTTCTCGTCGACGACGCCACCCGCGAGTTCTTCTTCCTCGAAGTCAACACTCGTCTCCAAGTGGAGCATCCGGTCACCGAGCAGGTCACCGGCGTCGACTTGGTTCGCGAGCAGATCCGGATCGCAGCCGGCGAACCGCTGGACTACGAACAGGGCGATATCTCCTTCGCCGGGCACGCGATCGAGGCCCGCCTGTGCGCCGAGGACCCCGACGCCGGGTTTCTGCCCGCTGGCGGAACGCTCACTGCCTTCTCCCCTGCAGACACTCCGACCGTTCGGTGGGAGTCGGGCGTGGAGGCGGGCTCCGTCGTGAACGTCTCCTTCGACCCGATGATCGCCAAGGTTGTTGCCCACGCCGCTACGCGAATCGAAGCTGCGGCGCTGCTCGCCCTCGCGCTCGAACGTCTCCATCTCGGTGGCGTCAGCACGAACCGAGATTTCCTGGCAGCGACGCTGCGCGACGCCAGCTTCCTCGCCGGCGACACGACGACCGACTTCATCGAACGCATCCGGCCATCGCTGAAGCTCACCTTGAGCGATGGCGAACTACAGCGTGCTGCCACGGCTACGGCACTGTGGCTCCAGGGCGAGAACCGGGCTGCGACGCAGGTGTTCACTGCCGCGCCCAGCGGGTGGCGCAACGCCAGGCTCCCGGCTCAGCGCGTGTCCCTCCGCCGTGGCGACCGCACCCTCGAGATCACGTACCGGTCGCAACGCGACGGATCGTTCATCGTCGGCGACGGCACCAGAGCGCTCATCCATCGCCGTTCCCCGTCGGATATCGACATCGAGATCGACGGCCGGCGTTCGGTGGCTCGCATCACCAGAGCCGGCGATCGCGTGCACATCCAGACCGTGCGAGGAACCGTCGAGTTCGGTGTCGTCCCACGATTCGAGGTGCCGGGTTCCGACCTTCCCGCCGGCGGTCTCACTGCGCCCATGCCGGGCGCTGTGCTCGATGTGCGAGTCGCCGTGGGCGATCGCGTCACCACGGGAATCACGCTGGTGGTGATGGAGGCGATGAAGATGGAACACCACGTTACGGCTCCGGCGGAGGGCTTCGTCACCGACGTCTTCGTCGTCGCCGGCCAGCAGGTCGGCACTGGCGCCGTGTTGCTGATGATCGAAACCGGCGAGTCCGAGGACACCCCGAACGACGCTCCGGTGAGCCCGAGATGACCCACGCAGACCAGGCAACGCAACCGATTCGCATCGCCAACTGTTCCGGCTTCTACGGCGACCGGTTGTCGGCGGCTGAGGAGATGGTGAATGGCGGCCCGATCGACGTTCTGACGGGCGATTGGCTGGCGGAACTGACCATGTTGATCCTGGCCCGCGCTCAGGCCAAGCGGCCGGGCGGTGGTTACGCCCGCAGCTTCGTCGCCCAGATGGAGACGGTGATGGGCTCGTGCCTCGATCGGGGCATCAAGGTCGTGTCGAACGCCGGCGGTCTCGACCCCGCTGGGTGCGCCGAGGCCGTGGCTGAAGTGGCGGCGAAGCTGGGGCTGGCTCCGACGATCGCCTACGTGAACGGCGACGATCTCATGCCGAGACTCGACGAGTTGCGAGACGCCGGCGTCGGCTTGACCCACTTCGAGACGGGTGAGCCGATCGGCGATACGTCGCGTTTCATCACCGCCAACGCATACCTCGGCTGCTGGGGCATCGTCGAGGCCCTGAACCGTGGGGCGAACATCGTGATCACCGGCCGCGTCACCGACGCGGCTGTGGTGTGTGGCCCTGCCGCTTGGCACCATGGGTGGGCACGCGACGACTGGGACGCACTGGCCGGAGCGGTCGTGGCCGGGCATGTCGTGGAGTGTGGCGCGCAGGCCACTGGGGGCAACTACTCATTCTTCACCGAGGTGCCCGGAATGACGAGAGTCGGCTTCCCGTGGGCCGAGGTCGCCGCCGACGGGTCGTGCGTGATCGGTAAGCACGACGCCACAGGCGGCGAGGTGTCGATCGGGACCGTCACCTCGCAGCTGCTTTACGAGATCGGCGGACCGGCCTATCTCGGGCCCGACGTGTCGGCTCGCTTCGACACGATCCACCTCGGGCAGGTCGGCCCCGACCGGGTGCGCATCAGCGGCACGAAAGGCGAGCCACCGCCAGCGACGCTGAAGGTGGCAATGAACGAAGTGGGGGGCTTCCGCACGGACATGGCCATCGCCCTCACGGGGCTCGATATCGAGGCCAAGGCGAGGCTGATCGAGGAGGCGTTCTGGGTTGCATGCCCCTACCGCCCCGACGACTTTGCCAGCGTCACGACGCGCGTCGTGCGCACGGACAAGCCCGACCCGGCGTCGAACGAGGAAGCGGTGGCGTTGTGGCGCATCACGCTGAAGGACTCTGACGAGCGCAAGGTCGGCAGAGCCGTCACCAACGCGGTCACCGAGCTCGCACTCGCCACGATTCCTGGCATGTTCGGCGTCGGTGGCTCATCGAGCGGCGGCGCCTACGGCGTCTACCGGCCGGCCGTCGTGCCTGCCGACCTTGTTCCCCAACAAGTCGTCGTCCTCGGGGGCCAGCCTACCGTGGTCGATTCCGTCGCTCCGGTGGCCGATGTGCCGGCGGCCGGCGGCCCGGCGGCCGATGGCCCGGTGGCCGATGTGCCGGCGGCCGGCGGCCCGGCGGCCGATGGCCCGGCGGCCGATGTGCCGGGTATCGGCGACGGCCCGGCGGCCGATGTGCCGTCGGGTCCCACTGTTGCGACGCCGATCGGGCGAGTTGTCGGCGCCCGGTCGGGCGACAAGGGCGGCAACGCCAACCTCGGCGTGTTCGCCCGCAGCGATCGAGCGTGGGCGTGGCTCGACGGATTCCTCACCACCGATGTCCTGCGCCAACTGCTGCCGGAGACGGCATCGCTCGTCATCGACCGCTACCGGTTGCCGGCACTGCGGTCGCTGAACTTCGTGATCCATGATCTGCTCCAAGAGGGCGTAGCTGCGTCCACCCGTCAAGACGCCCAGGCCAAGAGCCTGGGTGAGTGGCTGCGCAGCCGGGTCGTCGACGTACCCGCAACACTGCTGGAGCAAGCGTGAGCACGGCGACAGTGACGATCGAGGCGGCGTCCCCGAAGCTCACCGAGCTTCAGCGCCGGCTCCGCGCGGTCAAGCCTCCACCGGCGGTCCTCAACCGCGAGCGAGAGCGCCGGCTCACCGATCGCCAGCGCGAGATACTCGATCGCCTCGGGGGAATGTTCGACGACGGGTTCGCCGATCTGACCATGGCCGAGATCGCCTCGCGGGCGAGGTGCTCCCTGCGCACGCTCTACGGTCTGGCGCCCAGCCGGGACGAACTGGTGCTGGTCGTCGTCGACCGCAACCTGTGGCGAGTGGGGCGGAAGGCAATGGACACGATCAAGCCCGACATGACAGCGATCGAGGCGTTGCAGGCCTACCTCGAGGCTGCGAGCAAAGCCGTGAACGGCAGTACGGAACCGTTCGCGCGCGACCTAGCCTTGATGCCGGCCGCACAGCGACTTGGCGACTTCCACTCCGATTACGTCGTGGCGGTCACGCGGTGCCTGCTCGATCTCGCCGTCGAGCGCGGTGAGATTCTCGCGGTCGATACCGGCGCTGTCGCCCGCGTGATGGCGGGCCTGGCACGAGAGCTGTCACGTCCCGAGGTCATGCCCACGCTGCGATCGACGCCCAAGCAGGCAGCCGACTCGCTGCTCGGCATCATCCTGCGCGGCATGCGAACCACCAACCGGGTTCGATCGCGAACCGCCCGATGAACGGATGAACGAACGAGGAGCGACATGAGTGATGTCGACACCTTGAGAGCCGATCTGTTGGCTGAGCAAGCCGCCCTCGATGTCATCGTGGGCGCACTGGCGAGCGAGCAGTGGGCGTTGCCGACGCCGAGCCCTGGCTGGAACGTCGCCGACCAGATCGGTCACCTCACCTACTTCGACGGCACAGCGGCGACGGCGATCACCGACCCGGAGGCGTTCACCGCCGGGATGCAGGCGCTCTTCGATGCCGCCGGCGATGACGGCGACGGAGGGGAACAATTCACACTCGGCGCCTTCCGGGCGTTGGCGCCGGACCGTCAGCTCGAGGCCTGGCGCTTGAACCGGCAACTCCTCGCCGAGGCGTCGGCCAGCCTGACCGACGGAGCCCGCATCAGCTGGTACGGGCCGTCGATGAGTGCGAAGTCGTTCCTCAGCGCTCGCCTGATGGAAGTGTGGGCGCACGGCACTGACATCGTCGACGCCGTCGGAGCAACGCGCGAGGCCACCGATCGCCTGCGCCACATCGCCCAACTCGGCTACATCACCCGGGGTTGGTCGTATGCGGTTCGTGGCCAGACGGCCCCCGAAGGCGAGATCCAGCTGATACTGACGAGCCCGTCGGGCCAGACCTGGACGTGGGGCCCCGACGACGCCGCCGACATCGTTCGCGGCTCCGCCGAGGACTTCTGCCTGGTCGTCACTCAACGCCGCCACGTCGACGACACCGGTCTGCAATGCGGTGAGCTCGCTCGCCATTGGCTCGTCAGAGCGCAGGTCTTCGCAGGCGGAGCGAGCAACCCTCCCGCCCCGAGGAGCTCGTGATGCCGCTCGTCGAGGCCGATCTCCGCAACGGGGTGATGACCATCACCTTGGCCGACGAAGAGCACCGCAACGCCTTGGGGCGGCAGCTGACGGGCGAACTGGTAGCGGCGCTCGACAGAGCAGATCACGACCCCGAGGTTCGGGTGGTCGTGCTGACGAATTCAGGTTCGGTCTTCTGTGCCGGCGCGAACCTGGCCGAGCGTGCCGCTGATCCCAGTGCTGCCGATCCCAATGCCGCCGATCCCAGTGCCGCCAGCACCAGCGACGCTGCGGACACGCAGGTGAGCAGCGTCAATCCCCTTGCGCTGTTCCGGCGGTTCCGGCACTCCCCCAAGCCCTACGTCGGCCGAATCGCCGGCCATTGCGTCGCCGGCGGAGTGGGACTTGCCGCAGCGCTGGACATCTCGATCGCGGCCGACCACGCCAGGTTCGGCTTCACGGAGGTACGCGTCGGCGTGGCTCCGGCCATGATCTCGGTCATCTGCCTGCCGAAGATGCGGCTCGCCGACGCGCGAGCCGCCTTCCTGCGGGGGCACCGGTTCCCCGCTGCCGAGGCCGTGCGGATGGGGCTCCTCAACGGTGCGGTTCCTGCCGACCAACTCGACGCGGAGATCGACGCCATCGTGAGCGATCTCCTGGCCGGCGAGCCGAACGCCATCGCCGCGTCGAAGCAATTGATAGACGTCGTGCCGACACTGCCCGAAGACGACGCCTTCCGCTGGACGGCGGAACTGTCCGCCCGCCTCTTCGCGAGCGACGAGGCCCGTGAAGGGATGACCGCGTTCCTCGAGAAACGCCCAGCCTCCTGGGTCCGCTGACTCGCTATCGCTCTCGCCGGGTGCACCAGTTGATCGGCTGGATCAGGCCATCGACGCTGCCCAGCGTGCCGATGGCCGGGCACGCCGACGCCGTGGGCGGATGCCGGGCGCGCTCGAAGCGGCCGCCAGGCCGCTCAGCCCTCTCGGACGTCAGCGCCAACGGGCTCGGCGTCGGCCTGGTCCGTCCTGACAGGGTTGCTGAACAGCTTCCCGGGCCACCAGAACCGGTGGTCGAGCTCGGAAGCCAGGGCCGCCCGGTCGGGTGCCCCGGGCCGCGGTCTCCTGGCCCGCCCGCGAGATCAGGCCGGATCCGCATCGATCGCCGCCTTTGCGTCGGCGGCGAGCGGGGCGTCGGAGGCGCAGACGACGATGGCCGGGTCGTTCTGGCCGCTCGGGAAGTCGGTCTGCAGCTGGACGACCTTGGTTGACTGGGCGCTGGCCGTCACGTTGCCGCACTTGGGTCTGCCTACACTTCGGTTGACTCCTTGATATGCCCGCGGCGGCCGCGTTAGATGTGACGACCTCGGCAGGCCCGAGGATGAGAGGGAGGTCTGTCGATGAGCACCGGGCTCTCATTTGCCGAGGCGATGGTGGGCACGTGGCGAAGGACCGGTGAGCACCTGGACCGCTCGTTCCGTTTCGACGCGCGGGTGGAGACTCCCACGCTCCCGCTTCCCTTTAGCACCGTCGTCGCCGAACTCACCGGGACGCTGACCGCAGAGGGGATGGCTTCGGGGACGCCGATCACTGGCACCCTGGAGATCTCCCCGTTCCGGAACCACCGGCTTCGCTACACGTTCGCGACTGTCGCCGACGACGGCCGTCGCTATCGCTTTGACGGCTGGAAGTCTCTTCGAGGAGTGCGCCGGCTGCGTGCCTGGACCACACTGCCGGGTGCCATCTGCAACGACGACGGTCAGGAGGTGGGCACCGCCCTCCTCCGGTTCCCCCTCATGACCTTCCCGTCGTTCGTCGCAGGGTTCCGACTTCGGTACCACGACACCGGTCTCGAGGAGCGGCGTTGGTCGGGACGGGCCGGGCGACTCGAAGTCTGGTACGACACGCTGACGGATCCGCGCACGGGAACGGGGCTGTGGCTGCACCACGAGATGTGCGCCCCGAGCGACGGCGGCGGGGCTCGTGGCTATGGCTGGCTCGCGCTCTTTCCCCCCGACGGTCCACCCGAGATCGTCCGTTTTGGTCCCGAGCCTTTGGGACAGGGCCCGTGGTTCGCTGCGGGTGACGTCGTGGCTGAACCTGGACGCCGTTCCGGTAGTGCGGGTGCAGCGACCTGGGAGTTGACGTATCACGACGACCGGCCGCCGCTCTTCACGTTTCCGCGAATTGCATGGCGACGCGAGTGGTTCCCCTCTGCTCAGATCGTCCCGGCGCCGACTGCCTCGTTCCGAGGAACTGTCGCGCTGGGTGGACGCGTGTTGGAGCTCGACGGTGCGCCAGGTGGCGTGGCCCACATCTACGGCCATGGCAATGCCGAACGGTGGGGTTGGCTGCACGCCGATCTCGGCGACGGTGACGTGCTGGAGGTCGTGGCTGCGGTGTCGCGCCGACCCGGCCTCCGTCGCCTCCCGCCCTTGCCGTTCGTGCGTCTGCGCCATGGCGGTGTCGACTGGCCGCAGTTCGGAATTCTCGGCGCCCTTGCGGGCTCGGCCCACCTCGGGCTCCCTGAGTGGGATGTCACCGTACGCTCCGGGGGACGCCGCCTGCGTGTGCAGGTCGTCCAGCCGGCCGAACACACGGCTGTCGTCGAGTATGCGGACCCCGACGGCGCTCCGGCCACCTGTCGGAACTCCGAACGGGCCGACGCGGAGATCGTGCTCGAACGTCGGTCCTCGGGCATCTGGGTCGTCGAGCGGCAGTGGTTGCTCGACAGCACGGCCCATGCCGAGATCGGCAGTAGGCCGTGAGCATGTGTCTCGCCTGCCTCCACCGAGATGATGAAGGTCGAGGCGCCCGTTACCGTATCGCTGACGCCTCGATCCCCGAACACGGCCCGAGGGAAGTTCGTCTGCCTCTCGCAGGCGGCCGAGGTTGAAGGTGGGAGACGCATGGACAAGAGCAGTGGCGACGGCGGTGCCCGCTCCGGAACACTGAGCGGCTACGAACGTCGAGTGCTCGACGCACTCTGTGACGCACTGTTTCCGCCGGGTGGGGCCATCCCGCCCGGCGCGGCGGAACTGGGCGTCGCAGCGGACATCGAGAGACTCCTCGCACACGTGCACGGACAGCCCCGTTGGCTGGTGCGCGCGATGCTTTGCGGCTTTGACTTGACGGGGTTGCTGGGGCGACGGCCCGATTTGTTCCACCGCCTCGACGCAGACGGCCGTCATCGCTGGGTGGAGGCGAGCCGCACCTCGGGCTTCCGGGCCCGGCGCGAGGCCTTGTCCGGACTCGAAGCCCTGGTCCAGCTCGCGTACGCCTCCCAGCCAGAGGTGACGTCGCTGATCGGGTACGACGGCGAGCCCCTGGTGGCGATGGGCCCCGCTGGACCGCCGCCGCCCGTCGACCTGCCGGTGATCAGGTATCCCGAGGTGATCGATGCCAAGATCGTCGCGGACGTGGTCGTCGTGGGTTCCGGGGCAGGCGGTGCCGTCGCGGCGGCCACGCTCGCGCGCGCGGGCCTCGACGTGGTCGTGCTCGAAGAGGGGCCGCCCGTCAACCGTGGCGACGTCGAGGGGCACCGCCCCGCGGAACGACTCTTCCAGTTTTACCGCGACGGCGGTCTGACGTTCACCCTCGGCACCCCCGTCATGTCCCTTCCAATGGGATGCGCCGTGGGGGGGACGACGGTAGTCAACTCAGGAACCTGTTTCCGGACACCCGAGACCGTTCTGGCTTCGTGGGCGGCATCTGGTATCGCCGAGATCGACCCCGACGCGATGGCCCCATGGTTCGACTCGATCGAAGAAGTGCTGGGCGTCCAGCCCGTCCCCGAGGACGTGATGGGTGCGAACGGGGACGTGATGCGTCGGGGCGCCGAACACCTCGGGCTGTCGGGCGGTCCGATCCGCCGCAACATCAGGGGTTGCCACGGTCACGGCGCCTGCGCGTTCGTCTGCCCAGTAGATGCCAAGCAGGCAATGCACGTGAGCTACCTGCCGCGTGCGACCGCTGCGGACGCGAAAGTGTATTCCGGAGTCAAAGTGCGCACGATTCATCTGGAATCCGGACGCGCCGCCGGTGTCGTTGCAGACGTGCTCGACCCGCAGACTGGCCGCAAGGCGGGCACGCTCCAGGTGGATGCCCGGGCGACCGTGCTCTCCGCGGGCGCGATCTTCACGCCAGCGCTCCTCGCACGACAGCGCCTCGGGCGCTCCTCTGGCCAACTCGGTCGCAATTTGGTGATCCATCCCGGGGCGGGGACGACGGCCCGGTTCGAGGAGCCCCTGCACGCGTGGCGGGGGACGATGCAGAGCTACTACGTCGACGAGAGACTCTCGAACGGCGTGTTGCTCGAGGCGACATTCCCGCCGCCCGGCCTCGGCTATTCAGCAGGCTCTCTGCCCGGTTGGGGGCCCGACAAGGCGCTGTTCGCCCTTTACCCCCACATGGCGTCGTTCGGTTCGATCATCGGTGACGCCGGCGTGGGGCGTGTGCGTCCATTCGGCCACAACGGCGTGTCCATCCAGTACAGCCTGACGCGCCAGGACGCGGCGAAGGTCGTGGAGGGAATCGCGATGTCTGCGGAGATTTTCTTCGCCGCCGGCGCGATGGAGGTCTACCCGATGCTGCCGGGACTTGATGCCATCGGTTCCGCTGCCGAGGTGCGGCACGTGCGCGAAGGTCGCTGGCGTCCGGCCGACCTCCATCTGTCCGCGTACCATCCGATGGGCAGTGCCCGCATGGGTGCCGATCCGTCTAATTCGGTCGTGAACTCGTTCGGACAGGTGTGGGACGTTCCGGACCTCTTCGTGTTCGACGCCTCGGTGCTGCCCTCCTCGTGCCACGTGAACCCTCAGATCACGATCATGGCCCTGGTGGCGCGGATGGCGACACGCCTGGCGGATGCCCTCCTGTGAGCGGCCTTGCGCGTCGGACGCGTCGGGCGCTGGTGGTTGTGAATCCAGTTGCAGGCGGTTCCCCTCTGGTTGTCGCCGAGACGGTCGTTGACCAACTTGGACGCGAGGGCTTCGATGTGACCCGGCTCCCAACGGCACGTCGGGGTGAGGTAGTCGAGACCGTCACCGAGACGGTCCGCCGCGCGGCATGTCGAGGTGAGGCACTCGACCTGGTGATGGCCGTGGGTGGCGACGGCACGGTCCGCGAAGTGGCGGAGGGGATCGTGCGCGGGACCGGCCGCTGGCCGGGCGACGGGCGCCCAACTGAGCTCGTTGGCCGCGAGGCGCCGGCATTGTTCGCGGCGCCGGGAGGCACGGGCAACTCCTTCTACCGAGCATTGTTCGCCGACACTCCGGTGGAGGAGGCACTCGGAATGGTCCTCGGGGAGGATCACACCGGGGCGCGAATCCGCTGGCTCGACATCGGAAGACTGGTCGAGCGCGACCAGGCGGTCGTGCTCGGCGCGAGCGCGGGATTCCTGGCGAGCGTGCTGGACGCGGCACGCGCGACGTCGAGAGTTACCGGCCGCCGACGCTATGAGCAGGCTGCGCTCGAGCTGATCGGACGTTCTGACGCATTGGGCACCGACGCACGCGTATTCGTCAACGGCGAACTCCTCGTCGAGGGGCGCCTCCTTCTCGTGGCCCTGGGCGGTGCGCGCCATCGCGGTGGCTCGTTCGAGCTTTTACCTGGCTCCGTGCTCGACGACGGGTTGTTCGACGTCTGTGCCATCAAGATGACCTCGTCGGCACGGCTCGGAGAACTGCTCCTCGCTGTCGCCGCCGGCATGCATCTGAAAGAACCGGAGGTGACCTCTGCGAAGGGGCGAACGGTGACCATCGAGGCAATCGGGGACCAGCCGGTACCGGTGGAGTTCGACGGCGACGTAGTGAACGGCCCGGCGTCCCCGGTCCGGACCGTCACGTTCGACGTCATCGGCGGAGCCTTGGCGGTATGGGCAGGGGATCCACCACCTGCCGGCTGAGGCGGAACCTCGGGGACGTCGAGGTGTTGAGAGGCTCAGCCGGTCGCGAGCGCCGAGGCCAAGGCGCTGGCCAGTTCATCTGCCCCGATCGCCTCAAGATGGTCGAATGCGTCGGCCACCTCGGCGCTCCCACCCGTGCTGAGGAATTTCTCGCGCGCCAGCGTGCGATGGTCCCGTCGTGTGGGCGGCCCCGACGCACCCTTCGGGGTCATGACGCTGCGTCGCAGCGTACGCCCATCGACAAGATGGACCTCGACTATCGCCCCGATCTGTTTGGTGGCCTCCTCGAAGGATCTGGCTGGCGCTCCAACCGCCCGCAGCAACGCGGCAGCGTCCTCTTCGCCGCTGGAACGTGCGAGCCATGACGACGCACGAGGTCCGGCCTGACGGAGTGCCTCACCGACCGGCGCGGTCCCGAGGAGTGCCAGACGGGTGAGGTCCGGATCGTGCTCGGTGCGCACGCGGGCGGCGAGCTTCCACGCAACCGGGTCGTCAAGCCTCGGCGAGGATAGGTCGCTCGGAGTGAAGGCCCCGCGCAGTAGCGCCACCGCGGCTGGGTACCCCACGGAGAACTGGAGTGCGCTGATTGGGGATCCGGGGCCGGAGACGTAACTGCTGCTCCTCAAATCCATGCCGAACGTGAAGAGGGAGCACCTCACTACGACCTCTCGAATCGCTGCGTCCATTGACACGTGGAGGACGTTGTCGCCGTGGGCAACTGCACCGACGTCAGCGTGGAGGGTGACTTTGAGGTCCTCGTGGAGTTGGGCCGACGCATCGAGCGCGCTGTCGAGGTAGGCGCACGCAGGGTAGAGCTTTATCGAGAGGGTCTCGGTGTGCCAACGTGCACCGAGGGATGCCACCACCGCGTCAGCCAGAGGGACGTCCGCAAAGGTGGCGAGCAGGCCGTCGGGGTGTTCCAGGATGTCGAGGGCGCCGCACAGCCCTGCGAGGGCGCCGTCACACGCATCCAGCGCTGCACGGATCCCCACCGCAGCAGCCAGCACCTTGCCATCGCTCCCGAAGAACGCAGGTGCCAGCGAGTGTGGCGGGAGGGAGCAGGCGAGGGCCAACGCCGCAGAGGTCTGCTCGGGGGAGCCACCCTGCGCACGCATCCGTGCAGCGGTGGCCCCCACCAGGTGGCCGTATGTGGCAGTCTGCCCGCGAAACGATCCAAGTGTCGCCCCCGCGACCACACGGGAGGCGCACTCGTTGCCAGCGAGCACAGCCTCGAGGAAGCGTCTTCCGTCCAGACCGATCGAGAGGGCGTAGGCAATCGGCACGCCGACCGTGGAGTGCGACACGTGGCCCGCGTATAGCGTGTCGTCGAAGTCGAGTGCGAGGGTGAGTGCACCGAGGCAGAAGGCTGCGGACTTCGGATCCGCCTGCAGGGGACCACCGAATGCTTCCACCAGCCGACCACCAAGAGGATGACGGAGCGTGGCGCGCGCTGCAGCCAGCTGTGAGAGCACCTGGCTTCGAGCGAACGACCGCACTCGATCGGGGACGTCATCGAGCTGCAACCGCGAGGCGAACGAACCCAACTGCTCGGCGAGCGTCATCGAAGGTCCATGGTAGAGCGGCGCTACGAACCAAACGCCCGACGTGCATCCGGCGGAGACTTCCGTCGGCAATCCTCTTCAAACCAGCCGACCGACGGAGACAAACACGAACACGTCATCCAGAGCAGTAGCCCCGCTGCCCAAACGAACTGCCACTATGTGCGTGACGTGGGAGGTGACGGTTTCGTGGACGACAGCCAGTGACTTGCAGCTGATCGACGAGCTCGACAGGCTCTCCCAGGTAGCGCCGGAGGTCCCCAGCGGAGGTCCCCAGCCCGTCGAGCCAGGGAATTCCGAGACGACAGGTCAGGGAATTACGTGACGGAGAAACGTGAAAACGAGGCAATTCCGGGACAGCTGGCCACGGCCAGGGCCAGAGCGGCGACAGCCAGCGCAGTAACATGCGCCGTCGGCGATGGCTGACGCGGTCCGTTCAGTTCCTGGAGGGTGGCAGTGAGTCGTCTGGCTCTCATCACCGT
>Ga0187860_1002202_pt1 | contig 16498 bp, 12 predicted proteins | sample June2016WEW_10_4_FD_132981 | JGI IMG/M metagenome (GOLD analysis project Ga0187860, IMG submission 132981) | Peatland microbial communities from SPRUCE experiment site at the Marcell Experimental Forest, Minnesota, USA - June2016WEW_10_40 | ecosystem: Environmental > Terrestrial > Soil >... | reverse complement strand
GGTGACGCTGCCGTTCGTGCTGCTATTGCTGGATTTTTGGCCGCTGGGGAAGTTTCAGAGTCTTGAGTTTCGGAGTTTCAGAGTGCAGAGTTCAGAGCCGGAGCCGCCGGTGACCAACTCCCCCACTCCTCAACTCCCTAACTCCTCAACTCCCGACTCAACCTTCCTGCGCCTGGTGCTGGAAAAGATCCCCTTCTTCATCCTGAGCGGGATTTTTTGCGCCGTCACTTTCGTGGTTCAAAGAAACAGCGGAGCGGTCCTGACATTGGCAAGCATCCCGATGCGAATGCGGATTGAAAACGCCTTTGTCTCTTACGCCCGATACCTGGGCAAGCTGATCTGGCCGGTCGGGCTGGCATTGCCGTACCCGTATCCGACGGAATGGCCGGTGGCCCTGGTGATTTTCAGCGCGGCACTCACGGTCGTTTTGTGCGCTGCCGCCTGGCTCCTGGGCCCGCGGTGGCCTTTCGTCAGGACCGGCTGGTTCTGGTTTTTCGGAACGTTGATCCCAGTCATCGGCCTGGTCCAGGTGGGAGCGCAGTCCCTCGCGGACCGGTACCTGTACGTGCCGTCGATTGGAATTTTCATCATTCTGGCGTGGGGCGCCGGCGCGGGTTTTGAGCGATGGAACTTCCCCTCCTGGGCGGCAGGCGCGGCTGCGATCCTGGTTCTGGGCGCGTGCGCGGCACGGACCATCGATCAATTGGGCTATTGGCGGAACAGCGAAACCCTCTTTCGACACGCGATTGCATCGACCCGGAACAACGGCCTGGCGTGTGACAATCTTGGGCTCGATTTGTTCGGCAAAGGTCGCCTGGACGAGGCGGCGCAAGCTTACGCAACGGCGCTCAAAATCAATCCCAAGGATCCGATCGCCCTGGACGGTTTGGGTTGCTGCTGGTTCAACAAAGGGCAGATGGCCGAAGCGACGAAATGGTTTCAGCGCTCGCTCCAGGTCAACACCAATCAATCCAACAGCTTGTTCAACATGGGCAGTGTCCTGGCGCAGCAACAGCAGTACCCCGAGGCGATCAAATACTTCAAGGACGCGCTGCAGATCGATCCGGAGAACCCCGATATCTACGACAGTCTCGGCAATGTGTTCCTGAGGCAGAAACGCTACGCCGATGCCATCCGGTGCTACGAAGATGCCTCACGGGTGGCGCCGGAGAGCCCCAGTCCCCACAATTGTCTCGGCGCGATCCTGTATGGCCTTGGCAAAGTCGATGAGGCCATCCATCACTACCAGGAATCCGTCTGGCTCGCCCCCGGAGATCCGCAAACCCACATCGTTCTGGCCAATATCCTGGCGAGCCAGGGACGGCTTCAGGAGTCGGCCAGTCATTACGTGAAGGCGCTTCAGATCAATCCGAATTCCATCGAGGCGCTGAACAATCTGGGCTGGCTGCTGGCCGGCACAGGACAATATGACAAGGCGCTGGAATGTTACACGCGGGCGGCGCGACTGGCGCCGGGACAGGAAGTGCTTCACCGCAACTTCGCCCAGGTATTGTCCGCGGCACAGCGGAACGACGAGGCCCTGCGCGAATACGCCGAGGCGCTGCGGATTGCGCCGAACGACCCGCAGGCGCACCTGGGTCTGGCCGGCGTCCTGGCAACCGTCGGACGGAAGGACGAAGCCATCGCCCAAGTGAAGGAAGCTCTGCGGCTCAAACCGGACTACACCGCGGCGACACAGGAATTGCAGGCGCTGCAGGCGCCGGCGGTGAAATAAAATGGCAGCGAGCGACGCCAGTTACACCTCAGATCAACTTGGATTGGCAAGAAACTCAATCCGAAGAACCCCAACCACGGATTGCACGGATTACACGGATGAGTGCGGTTAAAAGTCTCCCGTTCTGTGTTAAGACAAGAATTCGCGATCATTTCGCAATTCGTGGATACCCCTCTCGCCTTTCCCCAAAACCCCGCGTTCTGCGTCATTCCGCGTGTCCGAGTGCCTTTCCGAAAAAACCGGTGTTGTCATTGCAAACCGTGGTCTGGAGGAATGCTTCCCGGAATCGTGCCGGATCATTCCTTATCGGGATGGGACAGAGTCAGAGGGACCTCAGAAGCTTGGAGAATACCTTCGCGAGCCATGATTCGTGAGAGGTAGGCGAGTTCCACGGAGTCCGGTTCCATTTCGAGACTGCGCAGGAGGATGGACTTCGCTTCCGCTGCCTTTCCCAGGCGCAAACAAGCCTTCACGGCCAAGCCGCCATAATAGGCCGCGGACCAGCCGGCGGCCTCTCGTGTGTAGCCTTGTGTCGTGTCCAGCACCCCATTAATCCGCTCGATCGCCGGCCACAAGTTGGTCGTGGTGGCGCGAAGGGTGGCTTCCGCACCGACCAGTTGGCGGACGATTTTGTTTGTCCGGGCGGCTTCGGGCGCAAGCAGGAGCAGGTCATTGGTGCCCCGGAAGATGCATGGCATCGATAGGAGGTACTGTGACGCCACGACACGCTGAGCACGCGCTCGAGTGTAGGCGGGTAATTCCGGGTCCACGGAGGAAAAGCGTCCAAAGATTGCAATCAGACTTGCCGCATCCAGTTGCGCCAGGGCGCGGTTCTTCTTGGCAGATGCGAGCTCCATCTGCCAGGTGCGTTCGTCAAAATGCTCCAACAGACTTACGGTTTCGCCGAGGTGAATGTAAAAGGCTCGGGGCGCAGCATATTCCAATACTGGAAAGTTGTCAGTCTGAATGCGCCCGGATCCCGCCACGGCGAACGCCGTGCGCTGGGAAGCCAGTTGCCGCGCAAGGACTGCCTCCGGAGTGGACAGTCCGATGGCCGCCAAATCCCGCCGAGGACCTTCCAAATCGAAAGCATGCCGGTAGGCTTCCGGACCCGAAGTCCAGGGCTGCGCGGAGCCAAGCAGGACGATGTCACCCCCATCAACGTCCCAGATTTCCATCGCCGGGAAGACTGATCCGAACGTGCGGAGCACCAGCTCCAGAATGTCGTCGTCCACCTCATAGATGTGAAACCATTGTGCCATGATCCCCCCGGCTTGAGCCGACTCGCGGCGATCTGGTAGAAGTCGCGGCTGAATACGCTTCCAATGCCCACCGTCCACGGGTTGGAAGGTTCGGCAATGATCACATCATATTCTTGCGGTTCGATTTTCAGAACGGTGCGCGCGTCCTCGTGGCAGATGCGGACCCGGCTGTTGGTAAGCACGCCATTGTTCTCCATCGAGAAGAACTTCGCGGCATGCAGCACCGGCTCGCAATTCTCGGCTACCGTCAAACGGTTGATCGGATAGCCAAGACTCGACCCTGCCGTAACGCCGCTGCCCATGCCGAAGCAGAAAACGTCCTTGCTGTACGGTTTGACCATCAACGGCAACTGAGCCAGCAGGATCTGGGTCGAGAGGTCTCCGACCGAGGAGGCGTCAGCCTTCCCATTGATCCGTAATGTGATCTCATGGGGAGAAAATGGGCTGGGTCCCTCCTCGACGGATACGGTTGCATCGGCAGCATCCTCGTAAAACAGCAGATTGTTGGCCTCTCTCCGCTCATCCATCCATTCGCGGGAAGGGTTCTTGGCTTGTTCCCGAAACACGCCCGAGCTAAGGGTGTATTGCCAGCCCTTGCCACCCTCCACCGCCACCGCCGCCAGAAAAACACCGACGAAAGCCGACGCGATCCCGATTAAAAAGCGGCGGGATGCGAACGCGATGAGTAGTGCCGCCAGGACCAGGATTGACGCCAGAACGGCGAAAGAACTCCGCAGCCCGACTCCAGGCATGAGCAGAAACCCGGTAATGACGGCGCCACTCATGGCGCCAAGCGTATTCCACGTCAGCAAGCGGCCGACGCGTTCCCCCAGGGGATCGGATGTTTGAGAAAGCGCCCGGATCCAAAGCGGGAGCACCGAGCCAAGCGCGGCCGCCGGCAGGCCCAGAACACAAATGGAAATGACGGACAACATGAGCTGATGGTATTGGTAACCCATGTTCGTGCGGCTCAGGCCGCTTTGGGCATACACATAAACCTGGACAAGGTTCTCGATGTTCAGAACCAGGAAGCTCAGAAATAAGCCCGCGCCCGCGAGCAGCAAAGCGGTCGTCACTTCTATGGGCCAACGCTTTCGACGCGGCGACGCGATCAAGGCGCTGCCCAGACCAATCCCCAATATGAAAGCCATCAGCACAATCGCAAACACCTGGAGGGATGCGCCGAAGATCAGAGCCAGACAGCGTGTGGCCAGCACTTCCAGTCCCAATGAGACGGCTCCTGTCAACGCCACCGTTACACAGCCCCAGTGGAAGCCCGAGAATGTCCTTGGTCGCTGCTCCAGCGACGGTTCCGCTACCGGACCAGCTCCCGCCTCTTTCACTGGAGATGTCCTCTCAAGCTTTGCGATCACGAGGACGCTAAAACCGATGAACAGGTTGACCAGCGCAGCCGCAACCATCGTTCCGCGCAGACCCAGCCACTGGACCAGGACAAATCCCGTCAGACCTGCTCCACAAACTGCGCCCAAGCTGTTGACCGAATAAAACCGGGCCGAGCGGCGCGCCGCGTCTGCTGTGCTCCTCCGGAGCCACGCCGCCAGGACGGGCAGAGTGCCTCCCATCAAGATTGTCGGGCCGAGCAGAATAGCTACGCTGACAACCCCCTTGAGCGCGAGCAGCCATCCGCCGTGGTCAAGGAGATTCGAGCCGACGGCAGTGAACACGCCATCGGCGAGCTTGTAGAGCGAGGAAAAGAGAAGGGCATAAACCCCAATTGCCAGCTCCAGATAGCCGTTCAAGGCCAGCGGCTGGGGTGCGTTGTCAGCGCGGCGGCCGAAGAGTTTATTGCCCAAGGCCAGCCCGGTCATGAAGACTGCGAGTACCACCGTTTGGGCCTGGACGGTGCTGCCGAAGAGAAGCGCCAGGTACTTTGACCAGATGACTTCGTACACAAGCGCCGTGGCACCCGAGATGAAAAACAAGGTCAGAACCATCCAACCGCGATCGCGTGATTGCTGCACGCTCGCATCGTAAAGGCCGCCTAAAGCCGCTGGCAAGCGGGAAGGGGAGTTGGAGCGTTGGAGCGTGGAAGCGTTGGAGCGTGGAAGGACGGGAGAAATCGAGGAGCAGTGGGAGTTTTCCGTTCTGTTTTGAGGAATAAATCCGAGTGAATCTGCGTAATCCGTGTAAAGTTGCAGGTTGAAGGTTATGCCGCGTTTAGCCCATCTGCGTCGATCTGCGGCGAGAGTTTTTTCGGTCCTTGTTAGGAAAATAATTCGCGATCATTCGCATAATTCGCGGACTCCCCGTTCGACCTTCCGGGAGAAATTCCCCATTCTGCGTCATTCCGCCTGTTCTGCGGGTACATAGCCAGATTCAAGGTTCAAAGTTCAAAGTTCCAGGGTGCGCCGCGCCACGCCACGCTCATCGGCTCATCTGCGCTTCAAGCCTCTGCTTGGGGTGGCCCCATGCCGCCACCCCCAACCAGCCGAGCAAAATCAGACCCGCGGCACCCGCAAGCAGGAACCCCAGCTTCACCGAAGCCGATTGGTACCGAAATTCGATCGTCGCCGGACCCGCGGGCAACACCACTCCCCGGATGGCCTGGTCGGTCACCAGGATCGGCACCGGCCTGCCATCCACCTGCGCCCGCCACCCTTTGTCCCAACGATCCGCCAGCACCAGCAACCCCGCGGTTTCCATTCGCGCGGCCACCACAATGCGGGCCGGAGTTTCATTCTTGATCTCGACCGCACCCCGGCATTCGGTTGGCAAGTCAACCGGCGCCTCCACGAACGCCACTTCGCGAGGATTGAATTCCAACTGCGAAAGCTTCCTGAGCCGCTCCGTCTCCTCGGGCACCACCTCGACCCGTTCCGGCACGAACACCCGCGGAAGCGCCGAAGGGTTTTCCAGAATCCAATAATCGGGGCTGCGAAACGCAGGGCGAACTCCCGGCGGCGGTGAACCGCGGGAAACCAGATAGCGGACACCCAACAGATCCAGAATCGGAGAGAATTGTGCCGTGTTGGTCTCTGTGATCCCGCCTTTGGGAATCAGCCATTGTGTGGTGGCATAATCCGGCTCCAACGAGTTGACTCCCCCGGCCGATTTGAGCAACGACACCCACCTGGCTGGATCCACCGCATCGTATCCGCGCACGTCGGCGAGACCAATTGCCTCCGCCAGGTCGGGAGGCAGGCAGTCGTTGCCAATGAATCGGCCAGGAGTGGCCATCGCCATTTCGCGCAAAGCAGGTATCTCAGGAAAGTAAAGGGCTGGATCGCTCTCGGTGTTCCGGCCGTGACTGAACCAAAGCAGTTCGCCCACCAGCGCTGCCCCAAGCACGGGCACGAGCAGCCGCTGTTCGAGTACCCTGAACCTCAGTGCGAGCCAAATGAGCAAGCCGGCTCCGCACAAGGCAGCGGCAGCCTTGAAATGGATCGAAAGCCAGACCCGAACCGGCCGCAAGTCCTCCACACTGTCAACCGACAGAAACTGTTTGCCGGCCCGGACGTTCCTCTCAAGCGCGGCGAACATCGGCCCGGGAGAAACCTCGGCTCGATAGATGCACCAGATCGCGAGCCCGGCCAGCACGGCGGTCGGCAGCCACAGACTCCATCTCCAGCGACACACCCCCTCTCGCAACGCTTCCAACCCGGTGGCTGCCAGGGCAAGGATCGCGAACGATGCTGCAAACACGAGCCGGTTATAAGACAGCATGTTCAACCCGGGCAGTCTCAGGAAAGGGACGAACCCAGGCAGATTCAGGCACCAGCTCAGGCCGAACACCGCCAGCCCCAGCCAGAACCAGTTCAGGGAGCGGTGACGGCGACTGCACCACGCCAGTGGGGCCGCGACCAGCGTCGCCACGACCCCCGCGTAGGCCGCAGCCGCGGTGTCCGGAAGATTGCCTTCGCCCAGAGACTCAAAGAACGGAAAGCTGCCCCTTACGGTGGATCCATACACATCGGGAAAGATTACCTGCGGCAGTATGATCGGTCCCACGGGTGGTCGCTCCTCCTTGCCACCCAGCCGCGCCATCATCCGATAACCGGTCCTCGCATATTCAAGAACCGGCAATATGTTCGGCGCCGCCAGCATAAAACCCAAACCCCAACCCAACACCAGTCCCAACACCGCCTTCCCCGCCAGCCGATTCCACAACCGCCATCCATACACCTCCCAGAAGCACCACAACCCAAACAAACCCGACACCCACAACACCAACCCTGCCACATCCACATGACCGCTCACCAACACCAATCCCGTCACCACGGCCAATCCAAGCGGTGCGATCCTGTCCCTGCGCACCGTCCGATCCACCGCCAGCAACAGCCACCCCAGCCAATAAATCCCCGCCGGGCCCCAGTTCCCCTGCCAAAACACAAAAAACCCGCTCATCGGATAGCACCACGCCACCACCGTCGCAGGCCAGAAACCAACCGCGAGCACCCGCCGGGCGAAGACATACATCCCCGTTCCTGCCACCATCGCCGCCAGCAATTGCACCCATGGAATGATCCGCGACGACTCCGTCAGGCACGTCAGCAGAAAGAACGGCGAATACTTCGGTGCAATGAACGGCACACCCCCGAACTGGCTCGGTGTCCAGAGAGGAAACCGGCCAGCCTTCAACTCCCTCACCGTGAAAAGCCGGTCCGGCTCGTATTGCAAAACGAGATCCCCGGGTACCAGGTCGTGCGGATCGCCGTTTGGCATCTCCAGCGTGTCCGGCAAGTAAAACGAAGGTGTCGCCAGAATATCCAGCGGCAGCAGAATCTTTCGACCCATCAGGGAAGCCCCGTACAGAAAAAACTGGCCCGCGACGATGCCGAACAGGACGATCGCAAGCCTGCGAAGTCCGGGGCTGAACCCTCGGTGACGTTGGACGATCTCTTCGTTCATTCTTGACCCACTGGTGACGGGACGACGATTCGCCAAAGCTATCGGCCTCCATCTGCGCACACAAGACTGGAGCAAATAGGAGTTTAGGCTCGAGTCCCACCTTTCCACGCTCTGACGCTTCACGCTTCAACCCTTTGACTCTTCAACTCCTAAACTCTCAAACTCTCCTCTGTCCCTCCGTGTCCATCCGTGGTTAAAATTCTTCCGTGCTTGCGATCCCCAAAACCATGCGCGCCGCCGTCTATCGCGGACCCAACGATCTCCGCATCGAGACCGTCCCCGTCCCGCGCATCGGCCCGCGCGAATTGCTGGTGAAGGTCGCCGTCTGCGGCGTCTGCCCCACCGACATCAAAAAGATCCACTACGGCACCGTGCCGCCGCCCCGCATCTTCGGCCACGAAACCGCCGGCACCATCGTGCGCCTGGGCCCGCGCGCGCAAGGTTTCAGAATCGGCGACCGCGTTGCCCTGCACCATCATGTGCCCTGCCTCGACTGCCACGCCTGCCGGCACCACGCATTCGCCCAGTGCGAACAATACAAACGCACCGGCGTCACCGCCGGCTTCGAGCCCGCCGGCGGCGGCTTCGCCGAATACGTCCGCGTCATGCCCTTCGTCCTGCCCGGCGTGGTGAAAATTCCGCGGAAGAATTCCTTCGAAGAAGGCGCCATGCTCGAACCCGTCAACACCGTCCTGAAAGCCATCAAACGCCTGTCGTTATTGCCCGGCGACACCGTCCTCGTGGCAGGGCAGGGTCCCATCGGCTTGATGTTCACCCGCCTCCTCCACCTGCGCGGCATGAACGTCCTGGCCACCGATCTGATGGAGTCGCGCCTGAAACTCGCCCGCAAACTCGGCGCCCGCTGGACCCAACTCGCTTCAACAGCAGAAATCCCCCCAACCGCCTTTCCTTTGCGCTCTTCCAAATCGCAAATCGCAAATCGCAAATCGCAAATCCCTTTGGACTCTGCAATCCTCGCCGTCCCCTCCGATGCCGCCTTGCGCCAGGCGATTCAACGGGTGCGCGGGGCCGGCCAGATCATGCTCTTCGCCCATACCCGCCGCGGCGCAACCACCGGGCTGGACCTGGCTTCGGTCTGTGTGGACGAAAAAGATCTATTGGGCAGCTACTCCTCGGATTTCACGCTCCAGAACGAAGTGGCCCGGCTGGTGTTCTCGCGGAAACTCGACGTCCGCCAATTAATCACCCACCGCTTCCCTCTCGCTGAAGCGGCGAAGGCAGTCCAACTCGCATCCAAACCAACCCCACAGTCCCTAAAAGTTGTCATTTCTCCCTGATCTGCATGGGGAGCGCGCGCGTCCCGCGTGCCGGTTGCGGCGTCCCGCCGCAACTCCCATGAAACTGGCCCCGCCGGATGGAGGGGTAAAGCATCCCTCCATTGAGCGGATCTGCTAAATACCAGAACTCCGCTTTATCGCAGTGAGTCGAGGAGCCTTTGACGGTCCACACCCTTGTGTGCGGCAACCACTCGCAGGATGGCGTTGAGCGTGCCGACGCGTAGCGGGTTGTGATTGGGAACCGACAGTCGTTGGTGGCCCGGCGTCTCCGTCTGCAAAATGACGTGGCTGCCTTCCTGATGGATTGTGTGATAATCCCAATCGCGGCACAGCGCTTTGATCAACTTCGCGCCGTCTAAATCCCGGGGCACTTTCACGCGCCGGCCAGAAGTTCGTCCCGAACCAGATGTAGTCGGATGCGCTTGGGAACCTTGGGTTGGTCAAAGTAATATGCGCGCACGGCTTCCTGAACATTCTGGCGCATCGCTTCCCAGGTGCTGCCTTGCGTGAAGATGTTCTCTGAGAGGCATTCGGCGCAAAAGCCGCTGTCTTCATCCTGCGTCACTTCAAAAACCAGTTCGTTCATGCGGCCAAAATATCAGCGCTTACGGGCGTTCTGGCAAGTGTTCATAATGTTAATGTGGTCAAATGCGGGTCGGACTTAATAGGGACCCCATTTGGTTAAGACCGGGACGCGCGCGCTCCCCCGCAGACGGCACAGAACCGGAGCGGTTTGGCATCCTGAACGCCTTTCAACCCGCCGAACCCGCCCCGGAAATGGCCTCCGGCCGTGTCCGGCCAACTTGTCCTTGAAATGGGGGGCAGGGTATGGGAACTTCCCTAATGACTGTGACTGTAGATGCTCAAAAGCGGGTTCGTCTAAGGCTGGCTCAGCCTGGCGAACGCTTTGACGTGAAGCCGGACGGTGAAGGAAAGCTCGTTCTGACCAGGCTGGAGCCCGTGCAGGTGCGTCCGGCAAAGGTCAGCATCCAGAAAAGCGGCCGTTTTACGATCGGAGTCCTGGATCGTCCCATCGATCTGCAGGTCCTGAAGGAAGCACTTTCCGAGTTTCCATGAAACACCTTTTGGACGTGAACGTCTTGCTTGCGGCAATCTGGTCAAACCACCCCCTGCACCGGCAGGCTTTCGATTGGCTTGACGGCAAAAGCATCTCGCTCTGTCCGCTTTCGGAACTGGGGTTTCTCCGGATCAGCACCAACAAGAAGGCGATCAACGCTCCGATGGAGACTGCGCGCGATCTGCTGGACAAATTCATGGCGGAACGAAAGGCGGACAGAATCCCGGACGACCTGCCGGCCCTCGAATCACGTCCAAAGACGTCAGACCAGGTCACAGATCATTACCTGGCCGATCTGGCGGCCAAGCACGGCCTGAAACTGGCCACGCTGGATGAAGGGATCAAGCATTCCGCCATTGAGCGGATCTGCTAAATCCCCTGTCCGCCTCATCCCCCGCCCGAATTTGCCGCAAAAGAACGCAGAGAGACGTTTTACACGGATTCCACGAATTAGCGCTAATCAGCGAAATCCGTGTAAAAGCAGTGCTTTATCCTGCCGTGGTTCGTCTCCCATTCAGTAGCGGATGATCCCTCCCTTCCGTACCCACATTGTTGGAATGTTCGATGTTGGATGTCCGATGTTTTGGTTCCGGCTTTGCCCCATCCGTGTAATCCGTGTAATCCGTGGTCAAAATCCTTCCGTTCTGTGTTCACAGAGAAATCGGTGTAACTCGCGTAAACACTGCGCCTTATCCACATTGAATGTTCGATGTTCAATGTTGAATGTTGAATGTTCGCCTTCAGCCTTCATTTTCCCCCTTCAGCCCCCAGCCTTTAGCCTTTAGCCATAATCCTTGATTACCTCGTCCGTATTTTTCCCGGGATTCGCCTCCAAAGGCCCCAACGAAAGCCCCTAATAGCCAATAAAGACGGTGGTTTTCCTCTCCCAAGAGTCGGCACCAAAAATGTTCAAACATTTCAAAAAAAACTATTGACTAAAACCCCCATCTTTGAGAAAGTCATATTACACACGGCAACCAAAACGGCCACAATATGAGAACAAAAACACTATTCCTCGCGGCTGCGGCGCTCGCAGCAGGCCTCGCCTCCTCTCAGGCGCAGTCAAACGTTTACTCCGTAAACATCGTTGGATATATCAATGTTCCGTTAACAGGCGGTACCGAGGTTCTGCTGGCAAACCCGCTGGACAACGGAACCAATGACTTGTACAGCATTGACAACGGTGCACTTCCGAATAAATCGGTAGTGAATGTTTTCAATGGTACTGGTTTCACAGTTTCAACCAAAGGGCATGGGACATGGAGCGTAGATCCAGCCATTGCGCCCGGAATTGGGTTCTTCGTTACCCCCTTTAGCACCACCACGTTAACTTTCATTGGGCAGGCACCGATTACGAACAATTACGTGCTCGGAACTTCGGAGGCATTGATTGGTCCCCTGCTGCCTATCGCCGGTGCGCTAACCGATGCAGGACCCAACACGCTCAACCTCGGTGGATCTTTGCCCAACAAGAGCGTCATCAATCAGTTTAATGGTACTGGATTCACAGTTTCAACCAAAGGGCATGGGACATGGAGTACTCCTCTGACCATTCCTGTCGCTGGTGGCTTCTTTGCGACACCGTTCAGTGCAACAACGTGGTCGCAGGGTCTGCAATAATAATCTGATTAATATTTAAACTCAAACCTCTAACAACAACAGACAGACAAAATGAAAAGAGCACTCATAGCAACAATACTCGGATTGGCAGCTTCGGTTGCCTCGTCGTACGGTCAGGCATCGTACATCTTTGACACGTATCTTGGAGTGGCCAATGGCGCTCCTGCTAACGCAGGGTTTGTGCAGTGGACATCCACGGCTTCACTCGCGCCCGCTGGCGAGAACGGTCAAAATGTGTTGGACTCAGAATTGTTCAAGGGCGACCTACTTTGGTCGGTTGCTTCCGGTCCAGGAGCTGGTTCCGGCGATTTAGGCTTGGCAATTGCTGTCACTGGTGGAGAAATTCAACAGAACACGCAGGTTCAATTCGATCCTACATATGTAAGCGGCACACCGATTACGTTTACGATCGAAGCCTTCAATGGTGCCAATTACGCTTCATCGAGTGCTAAAGGAAGCCTGGTATGGACTGATTCTGCTGGAGAAGTTCTGGGAACCGGGTATAAAACATTAGGTCTCACGGCGCCGATCGTTGTCGCCAATGCGGTTCCGGAGCCCACGACGCTGGCGTTGGCCGGTCTCGGTGCCGCCGGACTGTTGATGTTCCGCAAGCGCCAATAAGCTAATCTAGCTTTTCTTTCACACCCCGCTCTTAGCTCTAAGAGCGGGGTTTTTGCTGTACCAATGCTCGTAGCCGCGATTGTGAAATCGCGTGACCGCGAAGAATGACTGCGCCGTCCGGATTCCTCGACCACAACCTGTAGCCGCAACTTTTAAGTTGCGCGGCCACGGCGAAAGCCCTGTCACGACCGCAAACCACTTCCGCTTCCCGCCGCGGTGGTTGATCTTGCCCGCCCGCTCGGTTAACGGTTGCGCGACTTAAAAGTCGCGGCTACAGATCGCGGCTACAAATTTGCGGTTACGGAAAGTTGAACCTCGAAGGCTGAGAGGGCAATGACATCCAGCCACCTCAGGGCTTTTCATGGTACGCGCGTCCGGCCTTGTAAAGTGCCAGCAGTTCCTCATTCCTGGCGGCCACTTCCTTGTTGCCATTTTCCAACGCCCGCGCCCGCGCCCGCTCCGCCATGGCCGCCGCCAATTCGAACTTGCCCGCCTCGGCGTACGCGGCCGCGAGCGTGCCCATGCAAATCGCCTTATGGTAATGCGTCAATTCGCACGCCCGCTCGGCCAATTGCACCGCTTCCGTTCCGTTCCGAACCGCCGGATCGGCTGCCGTCGCCAGCAGCCACGCCAGGTTGTCCAGCACGAGGGATTGGTCCTTTTCAAGCTCGTTCGAGCGACGGTAATAGCGGACGGCCAGAGCCGTGTCGCCGTCCAACTGGTATGCCTGCGCGAGATACAAGCAGGTGTCCGCGTCGTCCGGATCCAGCCGCTCGGCGGTTCTCAAGGATTCCAGAGCCGGCTTAGGCTTGCCCTGCTTGAGCTGGGCCTGCCCAAAATAGAGCCAAACTCTCGAATAACCGGGAGCGATGCGGGTCGCTTCCTCGAAATGTCCCGCGGCCTCGTCGAGTTTTCCCTGCCTGAACAGACTGCCGCCCAGACATATCTGAGCAGCCGCATTATCCGTTGTCACTTCGAGAGCGTGCCGGGCGAGCGTTCCGGAGTCGTGCCAAACCAGCGAATCGCAATACGTCCGGATGGCCAACACGGGAACCAACAGGAAACCTGCGGCCAAAGCGGCCCTGCACCAGGAGGCATGCCCCCGAAGCGCGTCGGCAACGCCCCAAACAAAGGCCACGAACAGCCCGACGGACGGGAGGTACATGTACCGATCCGCCATGGCTTCCGAACCGACCTTGACCAAGCCAATCACCGGGAGCAGCATTCCCAGATACCACAACCAGCCGACTGCCAGGCAGGGGTGTTGCCGCCGGCATTTGAATGCAAGATAAGAAATGCCCGCCAGAAACACCAACGCCACGACAAAAACTCCTGCCGGAACGGATCGGGGATAAGGATAGAAGAACGCCAGGTGCGCCGGCCATGCGCTTTTTTCCAGATATTTGGCGTACGAGGCAATCGCATTCATCGCGCGCAATTGAAGCGGGAACGAACTGAACGAACTCATCGCGCCGGAGCGGTCCTGAATGCTGAAGGTCACCACGCAAATCACAACCGCAAGCGCGACCATGGGAATTTTTTCGAGGATCAACCGTTTCAGCGTTGTCGGCCCGCCCGCGGTCGGCGCGATTCTTCCCAGAGGCCAGACATCGAGGATCAACAACACAAAAGGAACCGTAACCAGCATGGGCTTGCTCATCAAACCCAAGCCAAAAGCCAACAGCGCCAACCCGTAAAAAATCTTGGCCTTTGAACCTCGAACCTTGGACTCCGAACTATGGACTTTGGACTCTTCCACGTAGCTCCCGTAGGCCAGGAGAGTGAGAAAAAAGAACAGGCCGCTGAGAACGTCCTTTCGTTCCGAGACCCACGCGACGGATTCCACGTGCAGCGGGTGAAGCGCGAACAGGAACGCGACGGCTGTGCTGCGGCCGAGGGCGCCGGTGGCGCGGTACAGGAACGCCAGCAGCAACAGTGTGTTGATTACGTGCAGAGCAAGATTGGCTATGTGATGAGGCATCGGATCCGGGCCGAACCATTGGACGATCAGCATGTGGGACAACCAGGTGAGCGGGTTCCAATTGCCCAGAAATCCCGTCGAGAACGCCCAGCGCACCCCTTCCCACGAAAGCCCGTGCAGCACGTGCTCGTTGCCCTGGACGTACCCCGGATCGTCCACGTTCACAAACTGGCACTGGAAGACGGGCCAATAAGCCGCGAGTGTGACCACGACGAGGAGGGCACAGGCAAGAGCCAGCCGACGTGTCTGGGTTGCAGCCTTCATTTGGATGGGGCTGTTGGATGATACGGCTGCCCGGAGCGGAACAGATCCCCCAGCTTCCTGTATTCCCCGGCCAATTGAGCGCTGCCCGCCTGCTGCGCCAGCGCTTCGGCTTTTGCCGCCGTGCCGGCGGCGTCTTGGAAACGTCCCGCCTCGGCATAAGCGACTGCAAGCGTTGTGATCAACCTGGCATCCCGGTAGCCGGCAAGCCGGCAAGCCTGCTCGGCAAATTGAACCGCCTCCGCGCCGTTCCTGACTTTGGGATCCGGATTCGAGGCGAGAATCCAAGCCAGGTTGTTCAGCGCGGCGGCCATCCGCGGATCCAGCGACACAACTTCCCGATATTGATCGACAGCCTCCCTGGCCCGGCCCAGCCGCTCCAGGACCAGCGCAAGGTTGAATCGAGCAACAACGTTCGTGGGATCGATCCGGGCCGCCTCGGACAATTGCCAACCGGCCTCGTCGTTGCTTCCAAGAGCCAACAGCACACCTCCGAGTTGGAGACGCACTTCGGGATCGCCTGGGCGCAAGCGCGCGGCTCTTTCCAGATGCCTCCTGGCACCCTCGAAATCCCGTTCAGCAGCCAGGATGAAGCCCAGGCGGAAAAGGGCTTCGACATTGTCCGGCTCCCGGTCCAGCACGAGTTTCCACTGCGTCTCCGCGTCTGGCACCCGGCCCACGGCGTCGAAGGATCGCGCCAGGTCAGCGTGCACCGGCACTGGGTCCGGATCGATGCGAAGCGAAGTTTCGAGCTCCGCGATGGCCTCCTTCCAGCCGCCCAACCTGACCAGCGCGCAAGCCAGGTTATGATGAAAGTCCGGGTCCCGGGGTTGCAGTTGAATAGCTTTGTGATAGCAGGTGATGGCCTCATCGAGCTTGCCCTCGGAAACCAGCGCGGCTCCCAGATTACTCCAGGCATCGGCGTCAGTGGGGCAAATCCGGATCGCTTGTTCGAGATGCTGGCGGGCGGCCCGGGTTTCTCCGCGATCCATCAGCGCCAGGCCCAGATTATTTTCGGCGATATAATTGTTTGTGGTCCAGCGCAAGGTATGTTGGAACAAGGCGACGCTGTCCTTCCAATGGCTGAGTTGCGCGCGCGTGACGAGAATGCACGCCGCCACCGGCAGCACCGCCAGAACGGCCGTCGCGGCCGGCGGCAGCCGCCAGCGATGCAACAGGTCGTATCCGCCCCAAGCGACAATGATGAACAAGCCGATCGACGGAATGTAAGTGTAACGATCCGCCATGGATTGGAGGCCGACCTGCACAATGCCGATGACCGGCACCAGAGTGCCGAGGAACCAAAACCATCCCGTGAACAGGTAGGGAGAATGTTTCGCACAACGGATGGCGAGCCAGCTCAGGCACCCCACCCCAAGGATCGCCAGCGCCAATTGCCAAAACGGGAACCGGGGCGAGATCGGATAGAGCACCACCAGCCGGGTCGGCCACACCATCTTCAGCAGGTACCGGCCGTACGACATCACCGCATTCCCGACGCGCTCGGACAGCGGAAGATGGAGGCCGCCCACCGCGCCACCTTGCGCGGAAATCGTCACCGCGCAGGAGATCCCGGAGAGCAGCAGAAACGGCAGCTTGTCTGGAAAGTTTGAGAGTTTGAGAGTTGAGGAGTTGGGGAGTTTGGGAGTTGGGGAGTTGGTCACCGGCGGCTCCGGCTCTGAACTCTGCACTCTGAAACTCCGAAACTCAAGACTCTGAAACTTCCCCAGCGGCCAAAAATCCAGCAATAGCAGCACGAACGGCAGCGTCACC